>Ga0210074_1000611_pt1 | contig 12242 bp, 10 predicted proteins | sample China_Galinas_Co_FD_184860 | JGI IMG/M metagenome (GOLD analysis project Ga0210074, IMG submission 184860) | Wetland microbial communities from San Francisco Bay, California, USA, that impact long-term carbon sequestration -... | ecosystem: Environmental > Aquatic > Marine > Wetlands ... | reverse complement strand
ATCCTCGCGGAATCGGCCGCGGCGGATCTCCTCTTCGAGCGAACGCACCGACGCCGACACGATCCGGACGTCGATGTCGATGGGCCGGTTGGAGCCGAGCCGCTCGATCTGGCGCTCCTGCAGGACCCGCAACAGCTTGACCTGGAAGGTCAAAGGCAGTTCGCCGATCTCGTCCAGAAAGAGGGTACCGCCGCTCGCAGCCTCGAAGCGGCCGATCCGGCGTTCGCTGGCGCCTGTGAAGGCCCCTTTTTCGTACCCGAAGAGCTCCGATTCGATCAGAGATTCCGGCAGCGACGCGCAGCTCACCCTGACATACGGTTTGGCTCGACGCGGCGAGTTGAAGTGGATGGCCGAGGCCACCATCTCTTTGCCGGTTCCGCTTTCACCACTGACGATCACCGACGCGTCGGAGTCGGCCACAAGACGAATGAGTTCGAAGACCTCCCGCATCGGCTTCGATTTGCCGATGATGTTGGAGAACGAATACCGCTGCTCGAGCTGGGCCTGGAGGCGGACATTCTGTTCGCGCAGGATCCGCACCGAACACACGTTGCTCAGACGGACCACCAGCTGCGCCATCGAAAATGGTTTGGCGATGAAATCGGTCGCCCCCTCGCGCATCGCCTCCACCGCACGGTCGACCGTCCCGTGGGCGGTGATGATGATGACCGTGGTGTCGGGGCTCAACGCCTTGATGCGCTTGAGAAGTTCGATGCCTCCGAGCCGCGGCATCACGAGGTCGGAGAGCACGAGGTCGTGCTGGTGCTGTTCGAAGAGGGCCGCGCCCTTGACCCCGTCCTCGGCCACGTCCACCGCCCACCCCTCTTTGCGCAGGGCGTCGGCCATGGTGATCCGCAGCAGCGGCTCATCCTCGACGATCAGCAGGCGGTGTCCGCAGATCTTCATCATGTCTTTTCCTCGTCCCATTCGCCGGGCATCGCAGCCATGATCACACGGAACGTCGTGCCGCGGCCGACCGTCGATTCGAGCTCGATCTTGCCACCATGGGCCGCGACGATGCTGCCACTGACCGCAAGACCCAACCCCGTGCCTTCGCCAACCTCGCGAGTCGTGAAGAACGGGTCGAAGACACGATCGCGGATCTCGGCGGGAATGCCGTGCCCGGTGTCCCTCACCTCCGCCATCACCTTGCCGCCGCGCACGCGGGTCCTCAGATACAGGGTGCCGCCGTCGCGCATGGCGTCGAGGGCGTTGAGGACCAGGTTGAGAAAGAGCTGCTCCATCTGAAAGTGATCGGCCTCGACCACGGCGGGATTCGAATCGAAGTCGATCTTGACCTCGACGCCGTGGGCCCGCAGTTGATAGCTCACAAGCTCGACCACGTGGCGCAGATTGTGATTGACGGACGTGGGTTCGAGGAGGATCTCGCGCGGCCGGGCGAAATTGAGGAGGTTGGCAACGGTGCGTTCAATGCGTTTGAGACCGTCGGCGATGAGCCGAAGGTAGCGATCCCGCATCTCCTTGTCATCGGGGTTGTCCACCATGTTCTCGATGCTTGCCAATACCCCGGCGAGAGGATTGTTGACCTCGTGGGCAACCCCAGCGGCGAGCGTGCCGACGGCTGCCATCTTCTCGGTGTGGGCGAGCTGGACCCGCTGCAGCTCCTCCCGCTCGCGCGAGGCCTCGAGCTCGTCCATCATGAGATTGAAGACCTCGGCCAGCTCGGCGACCTCGTCGCCGCGCCGCGTCGGGGCGCGAACCGCCAGGTTGCCCTCACCCGCGCGTTTCATCATCTGGTTGAGGTTGAGGATCGGACGGATCAGGGTCTCCACGTAGAGGGCGGTCATGATCGAGTTGCCGAGCATCAGGATCAAAGCGATCAACGCCGTCTGCCCCGCCACATCGTGGACTTTGCGTTCGATGGGAACCAGCGAAAATCCGACCGCCAGGACCCCCGCGGAGGCGTCAGCCATGTTCAACAGCGTCCGCACTTCGAGCACATCTTCGCCGTCCACCGCCAGGTCTGCGAACTCCAACGGCGGCGCCTGCAGGCGGCCTGGAGTCAACGCCCGGTCGACCTGCCGTCCCACCGGCTGGGTGCCGGAGACGTGGGTCGCGATACCTCGTTCGTCGGTCACGATGACGTAGCGCACGACATCCCGGTTGCGGGTCATGATCTCCGAAACGAAACGGTCGATGAGCTCATCCGCTCCGGTCTCGAGTTGCGCATGCTCCCGATCGAGATCCGAAATCGTTATCGCCATCGCCTCGGCGAGGCTCCGGCCACGACTGACGATCGCCTCGTACAGGGTTCGGCGCTCGTGAATGGTGCCGAGCACCGCCACCAGGGTCATGGTCACCGCGATCAGGGTGTTGGAGTAGAGAAAGAAACGGATGCGGAGACCGAGCTTGATCATGGGCGCACGACCTCACGGCGCTCGAGCAGCCGGTACGACCGCAGTTTCAAGCGAGGGCCCGCGACCGTCACCCGCCCTCCGCAATTCTCGACACCAGGTCGTCGCAGTCGATTCCGTCCTCGAGATCCACCACGTGCACCCACCCGCGCTGCCGCGCCCTGGCGGCGGCCTCGGGCCCGAGACACCAGGCGATCGATGTCGGCGTCCACCCCGGATTGTTCATCTCGTCATCCAGCCAGTCGACCTCGGCCCGACTGCGAACGACACACCCAGACAACGGAAGGGCCGACATCACGACCCGCGCGGCCGGGGTCACCGGCATTGGCAGGACCACCATTTCGGCACCGTGGTCTTCGAGGAATGCAGCGATCTGCGGGTTCGCCGCCGTCGTTACGAGGCGCTTGCCGGCCAGCGGCATCGAACTGAACCAGTCGAGATTATTGACGTGGCCGATCGTGGGGCCGATCGCGAACAGCGCCGGAGGTTCGAGCCCGGCCTCCGCGATCGCGTTGGTCAGATGGCTCAGGGTCGAGACGACGGTCCGCTGTGCGGCGGTGGTCCCCTGCTGGACCATGGCCGCCGGTGTGTCGGGCGGCATCCCTGCCTCGATCAGACGCTCGACCACCGACGGCAGCGCCGTGACGCCCATATAGCCGACGAGAGTCGCGTGTTGGTCCTTGGCGAGAAGATCCCACCGGACCTGTGGGCCGTCTCCCTTGATCGCCTCGTGCGCCGTCAACAGGGTCAACTGGACGGATTCGCGGCGGTGGGTGGCCGGGATCCCGGCCCACGCCAGCGCCGCCACTCCCGATGTGACGCCCGGCACGACTTCAAATGGAATTCCCTCCTCTGCCAGGACCTCGGCCTCCTCGCCGCCGCGGCCGAAGACGTAGGGGTCACCACCCTTCAGCCGCACCACGCGCTTGCCTTCCCGCGCCAGGCGAACCAGCAGGGCGTTGATCTCGGATTGTGGGATGGGGTGGTTGCCGGCCACCTTGCCGACCGGGTGGAGCTCCACCCGCGCCGCCAGATCCGTGGGCAGGGCGCCGGCCGCGAGACGATCAAAAACCACGGCGTCGGCCTCGGCCAGCCGCCGCAGCCCCCGTACCGTCAACAGCCCGGGACAGCCCGGTCCTCCACCCACCAGAGCGACGAAGCCGGGTCCGGATCGTGCCTCCCGGCAGCTCCCGACGGACACAGGTGCGGGGCGTGCGGTCGCAGATCTGTGATCCACGCGTGCCTGCAGCCATCCTTTTTCTTCTGTCTCGGTCGGGACACGCGCCGTCAGACGTTCGCCGTCGACCGTGGCCTCGAAGAACTGATCGTAGACCTCGCTCTGCTGCGACGGTGCGAGATTGAGGGATCGCATCGAGATACGGAATCGGGCAGCTGCATCGAGCCACTCGGCCCACTCCGGTCCGAATCGACGTTCCAACAGTCTGCGCAACCGCGCCACCGCAAAGGGCGCATCGCCCGAGGAACTCAGAGCGATCTGAAAGGCCCCACGCCGTACCCTCGCCGGGAGGTGGAATGAGCAGATTTCCGGATCGTCGGCGACGTTACACCAGACACCGCGCTCCTCGGCGTCCTCGAAGACCTGCCGGTTGACCTCTCGGTCATCGGTCGCAGCAATGATCAACGCCCACTTGCCGGATGCGTCTCCCTCATAAACCCTCCGCTCGAGCTCGATCTCGCCATTTTCGGCCATCATCGCCACCGGTTCAACAACCACCGGCGCGACGACGGTGACTCGCGCGCCCTCCTCGACGAGTCCCTGGATCTTGCGAACGGCCACGGCGCCGCCGCCGACCACCAGACAGCTGCGACCTCGGACATCAAGTGAAACGGGGTACATCTGGCCTTCCTCGAAGAAAACGCTCCTGCAGAAGCCCGCAGTTTCGAAATTGTAACACCGCGCGGACCCTCAATTCCACCGTTACGATCGCGAAACGGCCTTTCCGACAATCGTCAAATCTGCAAGGTTCTCTCGGCCAGGACACGCCAGCTGACGCCACCCCCGATGTATCGCGCACGGACTCCACGGTGCGCGAGCCACCTCACCACCTCCGCGGAACGGGTGCCATGAGCACACGCCACCACCACGTCACCATCGGCGATGTCGCCGGCTCGTTCCCGAAGCTCACCAATTTCGATTTCGGTCACGTGCTTCGCGGCCAACGGCCTCTCCGCCCGCTCCTCCGGTACGCGGACGTCGAGCGCCGCCATCGTCCTCAGATTCGTCAGGGGGGACATCGCCTCGATGCCGTCAATCTGGTTCTGCGCAGCCATCGCAACGACCGCCAGGGGATCCAGCGCTGGAGCGTAGGGCGGCGCGTAGGCGTGCTCCACCGCAGCCAGTTCGTCGACCGTCGCTCCCCGCAGGATGAACTGAGTCGCCACGTCGATTCGTTTCGCGACTTCACCCTCTTCGCTAGCGCCCTGAACTCCGAGCACCTTTTTCGACAGCGGGTCGTAAACCAGGGCGAGGAGAATGAGCTTGGCTTCAGGCCAATAGTGAGCTCGGTCCTCAGCGCTGATCCACACGCTGCGAACGCCGAGACCATCGCCCCCGAGCCGAGTCGCTGTGCAGCCCACGGCGGCGACGTTGAGGTCAAAGACCTTGACCGCGGTGGCCGCCGCCACCGGACCAAAGGCGTCGTCGCGACCGGCCAGGACATTGGCCAGGACCCGGCCCTGCCGGTTGGCCAGTGAGCCGAGAGGCAGAAAGGCGGGACCTCCCGATGCCGCATGCCGGCACTCGACGCAATCACCGGCCGCCCACACGTGGGGCACCGAGGTCGCAAGTCGCTCGTCGACCCGAATCGCGCGGCTCGGGCCGAGCGTGGCGCCAGCAGCGGTTGCAACCTCGACCCTCGGTCGGACTCCCACTGCCACCACGACCGCGTCCGCCTCCACGGAGTTTCCCCCGGCACGAATCGACACGCCGTCGTCGGTCGCCGAGATATCTTCCACCGCCGAACCACAGACGATGCGCACCCCGTTCTTTTCGAGGTGACGCGCCACGACCGCGCCGAGTTCGGGGTCGAGGATCTCTGGGAGCGGGTGCGGGGCGGCTTCGATCAGGGTCACGTCGGCGCCCCACAAGCTGTGGAATGCCTCCGCGAGTTCGCACCCCACCAACCCGGCGCCGATCACCGCGACGTGGTCGATCTCGCCCCGCATGAGACCGAGCTTGAGGGGCTTGACGTCGTCCCAGACGTGAAAGGCGTGGACCCTCGGATGGTCGGGCTGGTTCGGGAGCTTCCTCGGCGAGGCACCGGTCGCGATCACCAGTTCGTCCCACGGGAGCTCTTTCAGTCCATCCGGCCCATCGATCGTCAGGTTCCCGGCTTCGACGTCGACCGCCGTGGCCCGCCACGGCGCGAGCACCTCCACCCCCTTCACCGCTTCGAAATACTCCTCGTCACGATCGGCGCCATACGGAGTTCGGCGCAACACGCCCAGCTCTTCGATGTCGCCGGACAAAACGTATGGCAGACCGCAGGCCCCATAGGAAAAAACCTCGTTGGCCTCCACCACGGTAATCGACCACTCCGGCTGCAACCTGCGCAACCGGCACGCACACCGCAAACCCGCCGCCGACGCCCCCACTATGACGATCCTCTTCGACTCTTCGCTCATACCCACCACCCCTCAATAAGAGGCCCCCGCCCCCAGCAAGAACCGGGTGGGCGGGGGCAAATCCGAATTCCGAATTCCGAATTCCGAATTCCTAATTCTCTATCATGCCTTCTTCAACTGCCCCCTCACCTCGAGAGCGATCTTGTAGAGGGCGGTCAGCACGAGCAAGCCGATGGCGTAGATCGCGAAGCTGATCATGAGCTCGGGTGCGGTCGGTGCATAGTGGACGACCTTGCCCAGCGGGCTCGGGACAAAACCCGCGATCACCATGCCGAGACCTTTGTCAATCCACAGCGAGAAGACCACGGCCACGCAGCCGAACAGGAGCCAGCTGTGGTTGTTTCGTGTCTTTGGGTTGATGAGCACGATCAGGGCGATGATGGCCAGTATGGAAGACACCCACATCCATGGTGCGAGGGTGTTCTCCCCATCGAGACCCATGAAGAGGAACTGGAAGTGGCTGACGTGCTCGGGAATGTCGCTGTAGAGGGCCGTAAAGACCTCCATCAGCACGAAGAAGACGTTGATCGCCATCGCATAGGTGACGATCTTCGCCAGGGCGTCGATGGCCTGCCGGCCGGCATCGAACGTCGAGACCCTACGGACAAAGAACGCGAGAAGGATGAGAATCGCCGGGCCCGCTGCAAAGGCCGAGGCGAGGAAGCGCGGCGCCAAGATCGCTGTCAACCAGAAGGGCCGAGCCGCGAGACCCGAGTACAGGAATGCGGTCACCGTGTGGATGGAAACCGCCCACGGTATGGAGAGCAGAATAATTGGTTTGAGCCACTTCGGTGGCGGTTCCTCGCGCCGTTCCGCCGACAGGGTGAAGGTGCTGATAACGACGTTCAGCACCAGATAGCCGCTGAGGGCGACGGTATCCCAGAACATCATCGAGTGCGGCGACGGGTGGAGAAAGACGTTGAGGATCCGGTTCGGCATCCCCATGTCGACAAAGATGAAGAGCATGCACATGATGACAGCCGGGATGGCGAGAAACTCGCCGAGGATGGTCATCTTGCCGAACGCCTTGTAGTTGTGGAGGTAGTAGGGCAGGACGACCATCACCGCCGAGGCGGCCACGCCGACCAAGAAGGTGAACTGCGCAATATAGAAGCCCCACACGACGTCTCGGCTCAGACCCGTGATGGTCAGACCTTCGGAAAACTGCCAGAACCAACAGGCGACTCCGCCGCCGATCACCACCAGCAGACCAAAGATCCACGTCCAGTATGATCTTCCGCCCGAGAGTGCCTTCTCAATCATGGCCACCCTCCTCCCTTTCATAAACCTCGGCCGCCGGTGCAATCTCCATCAGCGTTCGCGGGTCGTCGACGATGTAGTACACCTCCGGCTGGGTCCCCAGACCCGACTTGCGCCGGATGGCGAGATGCTCCGTGAGCAACTGGCGAACCTCCGACTCGGGGTCGTTGAGGTCGCCGAACACCATCTCTTGGTTTTCACAGACCTCGACGCACGCGGGCTGTTCACCGCGCGCCAGGCGTTCATCACAGAAGGTGCACTTCTCGACCACGCCCCGCATCCGTGTCGGGTAGGACTCCGATCCGAGACCTGCCAGGTTGGGGGCGGTCCGCGGGTCTTTCCAGTTGAAACTGCGCGAGCCGTAAGGGCAGGCCACGATGCAGTAGCGGCATCCGATGCAGCGGTGCCAATCCATCATCACGACGCCGTCGGCTGCGCGCTTCCAGGTCGCCTCGGTCGGACAGACCCGCGTGCACGGCGGATTGTCGCAGTGGTTGCACATCAGAAGGGTCGGTTTGCCCTTGAGGTCTTCGCGGATGAAGTGAAACTCCTGCGAGTGGAAGGCAGTCTCGAAGTTCTCGGTCCAGATCCACTTGACCTCGTTTTTGGGATCATCACCGAAGTCCGGAATGCTGTGCGCCGAATTGCAGGCGTCGACGCATTTTTGCAGAAGCTCGTCGTTTTTTGAAAATTTCCGGAGATCCACGACCATCGCCAACCGCTTGCCTTCGGTCGCCGGCGGTTCGTGTTCTCCGGTCCCCGAGGCGGAGAGACCCGCAAACTTGAGGAATCCTCGTCTGCTGCTCTTCATCACTGGGCCTCCTCGGGTACCAGGTGGCAGTCCCAACAGTAGGGCTGGACCGCCGCATAGGTGTGGCAGGAATCGCAGAACCGGCTTTTGTTGGAGTGGCAGTCGAGACAGGTCTTCTGCAGACTCATCACGTACTCTTTCCCGTTGAGTTTGCTGACGTACATCCGTTGATCATCACGAACCACCGAATCTCGCCACTGGTTGAGAAGATCCATATGGTTGGCGCGCATGTATTCGGTGGCCTCGACACACTGCGTGGCGCCGTTCGGCGGCGCCTGCAACTCGGGCTCGTCTGCCGGTGCGGCGCTGATCTGGTTGAACCACAGGGGCGATGTCGCGAGGACCGCAAAGACGGCGAGGCCGGCGACGATCTTGCTGGCGTCATACATCTTCTTGCTCCTCCTTTTCCGGTACCAGGGGTTCGCCGCGAAGATCGGTGGTGCGATCGTTTTCACCCTCCATGACGAGGGCGTTGCCCACCAGTTCGTGAATCCCGCTGACATCAACCCCGGGAGCCCAGTACTCCACCAGGGGCGGCAGAGTTGCGCGGTCGATGGCGCAGATGCACGAAAGCCGGTTGACGTCGTTGTGATCACGCACCCACTTGACGGCGTTGCCGCGTGGCAGCCCACCCCGCAACCTCATCTCCATATTTTCGTCGTTGCCGAGCCCTGCACCTCCGGCGCAGCAGAAGGTGTTTTCGCGGATCGTGTTCTCCGGCATTTCGACGAAGTTGTTGCATACGGCGTTGAGGACATATCGAGGTTCGTCGAGCAGGCCCATCGCACGCGACGGGTTGCACGAGTCGTGGAAAGTCACTCGAAAGCGGTCGTTGCGGCTCTTGTCCAACTTGAGTTTGTTGTTCCTGATCAGGTCGGACGTGAACTCGCAGATGTGGACCATCTTCGTGGAAGCCGCGTTGTTGAACACGGTGCCGGTGAACGGCGACTTGGGCACCTCCAGGAAGTCCGCCGGCCCGTTCATGGTGTCCATGTATTGGTGCATGACCCGCCACATGTGGCCGCACTCGCCCCCGAGGATCCACTTGACCCCGAGGCGCTTGGCCTCGTGGTAGATCTTCCAGTTGAGCTTCTTCATATTGTCGGTGCCGCTGAAGAGACCGAAGTTCCCGCCGTCGGAGGCGTAGGAGCTCAGGGTGTAGTCGAGGCCGATGTGCTCGAAGAGCATGAGATAGCCGACAAAGGTGTAGGTCCCCGGATCGGCGAAATAGTCCGCCGACGGGATCACGAACAGAACCTCCGCCCCCTTGCGGTTGATCGGCGGCTCGATATGGAGCCCCGTGACGTCCTCGAGTTCGTCGCACAGGAATTCGACGTTGTCCTTGTAGGTGTGGGGCTGGATCCCGAGGTGGTTGCCGGTGCGGCTGCAGTTGGCCACCGGCTCCATGATCCAGTTGATGTTGAGCCCGACCAGGTTCATCAGTTCGCGGGCCGCCATCGTGACCTCGGCGGTGTCGATCCCGTAGGGACAGTAGACGCTGCACCGGCGGCACTCGGTGCACTGGTAGAAGTAGTAGTACCACTCCTTGAGCACCTGCTCGTCGAACTCGCGGCCGCCGGCGATGGAGCCGAGAATCTTGCCGACCGTGGTGAAGTCCTGCCGGTAGATGGAGCGCATCAGCTCCGCCCGCAGGACCGGCATGTTCTTCGGGTCACCTGAACCGATGAAGAAGTGGCACTTGTCGGCGCACGCCCCGCAGCGCACGCAGATGTCCATGAATACCTTCAACGACCGGTACTTTTTGAGGAGTTCCTCGAACCCGTCGTGAATGATCTTCTTCCAGTTCTCGGGGAGCTGCCAATCGGCGTCCGTGGGTGACCACTCGCGCGGGTTCGGCATCCCCATGTAATTCAGGTTCTTTGCGGCAGCGGGGTAGGACCAGGTCCCACGCCGTGCCTCGAAGTCCACGTCGGGGTTCATCCAGTTCCGTCGCGGTGGCCTGGAGTCGATTTGAATCAGTTCTTGAGGCGTCTTCTCCGCCATGGCTCACTCCTTCTCCAAGGCGTAGCCGGACGCCTTCATCTTGTCGCGAAACTCATCCTCCCAGGCTGCGTAGGAGTGCCCCTGGATATCCGGGTTCCACGGATTGATGTGGCGCCGAACCCGGTTGTTGTTGGCGAGGTTTCGCGTCGGGCTCAGGAAGACCCCGGGTGCGTGCAGGAGCTTGGAGAACGGGAAATAGACCAACAGGACGCTGACCAGGAAGACGTGGACGAAGTACCACGTTCCTACCCCGACGGGCGGGACCATCTGGAATGACGCCCATCCGGCGATCGCCGCCTTGACCTGCACGACATCGACCTTCTCCACATGCCGCATCAGGAATCCACTGGTCCCGATACCGAGCAGCAGATAGAGGGCGAAGTAGTCCGAGGGCAGTGAGATGTAGCGCACCTTGCCGTCGAAGATCCGCCGCAGCAGCAGGACCACGAGCCCCGCCGCCATCACGAAGGTCGAAATGTAGAAGACCGGCAGACCGACCTGGAAGAACCCGTCAACGTCTTGCAGGTACTCAACCCAAACCGGAACCGGCTGGATGAAGAAGCGGAAATGGCGAAGGATGACGACCAGCATCGCCCAATGGAACGCCATGGCGGCGGCCCACAACGTCTTGTCGGCGATATAGTTCAACTTTTCCTTGTCCGCCAGCAACTCGACCCGGTGATTGCGGAACAAGGAGCGGAAAAACAGGACCTCGAGCGCCATGCGCCCGATGACCCCGGGGAGGCTGCTCGGGGATTCGAGTTCGTTGTTACGGATCCACGGCAGGGACTTGGCCTGGCCGCAGGTCGTGGGAATTCTGAATGCTACAGGCGACTGTGCCCACCGTATGACCCGGTAGATGATCCCACCGAGGAACACGGCAAACGCGATTCCCGGGAGGATGACGCCGAGCCCGATGCGCAGGCTCTCCCCACCACCGGCACCGGCCGCAGCCAGCAGCGCCAGAACGGCTACCGCGATAAGAGATATCCACGCTCCCATGCGTCCCATCCCTCCTTTCTCTCGCTCAACGGGAACGGGAGACACACCTCATTCCGATGCAATCTCCGATTCTCGTACCCGCTGTTCCCGCCACGCCTGCATTCGCTCGAGAATCCCCAACGACTGGTTGCGAATCTCCTCGGCGCGGATTGACCACAGTTGTTCGCGACAACTCATGTAGATTTCGAAGGCAACCAGGGCGAGACGGTCGATGCTGCTGTCGAACTCCTCCGAAACCTCAGACCCTTTCGCGACCAGGTCGCGAACAATATGTTTGAGGTCGAAAATGAACCCAACGGCGGCGGCGGGAGTGAATTCCTGAACCGCACGCACCCGAATCACGAGGTCCAGGGCCTGTCGCAGATCATCGGGATCAGTGCCCGCAACGACCCCGTCGACGATTTCCGCCAGACCCTCTCGGAGACTCGCGCCGACCGGGTTCGCAAACCTGTCCGGTTGCTCTTTGAGGAATGTCGCGGTCTGGTCCGGATAGGCGTTGATCACCGAATCGATCCAGCGATCGAGCACCACCTGCCGGCATTGTTCCAGCTCTTCGGCAATCATGCCAAGCCCCTTGTTCCTTTCGAGACCACAAATCCGCCCCCGTCAACGACGGGGGCGGCAGCGGTCGATTGGGTCAGACGCAGCCGGTCGGTTTCGGCAGACCCGCAACCTTGCAGGCGCCCTTGGCAGGGCCCGACGGGAAGAGCTCGTAGATTTCCTTGAGCTGGAATCCGGTCTGCTTGCAGAGCTTGCGGATCATGGGTGCGACACCGAACTGGAGGTAATACTCGCGAAGGTAGTTGACGACCTTCCAGTGGTTCTCGGTGAGGTCATCCACGCCCTCGGTGGTGCCGAGTGCCGCCGCGACCTCTTCGTTCCACATTTCCGGTTCCGACATGAAACCGTCTTCGTCAACTTCCACGGAGATATTTCCCATTGCGAATGTAGCCATCTCAGTCCTCCTTTGGTTTGTCGGGGGCTTCCGCCCCGCTGATCTCGATCAAGGTGACGTGTTGCTCTTTTGACTGTTTGAGGTGGGCCTTTTCCATGGCCTTGACAAAGTCCGGGGTCGGCCGGTGGCCGAGTTCGAGGGCACGGCCGAAGTGGCGCTCAGCGGCACCGAGGTTGTCCAGCGCCAGGTA
>Ga0210074_1000610_pt1 | contig 12263 bp, 11 predicted proteins | sample China_Galinas_Co_FD_184860 | JGI IMG/M metagenome (GOLD analysis project Ga0210074, IMG submission 184860) | Wetland microbial communities from San Francisco Bay, California, USA, that impact long-term carbon sequestration -... | ecosystem: Environmental > Aquatic > Marine > Wetlands ... | reverse complement strand
GCCGGTAGGACTCGGAGCAAAGCGAGTTCTGACAGTCATAACTGCTGATTCTACCCTTGGAAAAGTCGGTGGATATTACCACTGGGGAGGCAGGCTACGCCATTATTCAGTCGCGGATCGTGTTACAGACATGCCTGATATCAACCAGCCAGCAACTCGTATACTACCCCTCGCAATCGCTCCGATTCGACCGGCTTGGACAGGAAACGGTCGACTCCGAGTTCGTTGCATTCGTCCTGCACTTCCTTCGTTACGTCGCCAGTGACGACGACGATAGGCATCCTGGACTTGCCCGATAACAGTAATTTACAGCGATTGATAACCTCGAAGCCCGACATCCCGGGCATCTGGATATCAACGATAAGCAGATCGAAGACTTCCTCTTTCAGACGCTTCAGCGCCTCGACACCATTGTTGGCAAAATTAACGTCCAGTCCCATGTATCCAAGAATGCCCTTGAATACCTGCCTGTTCATATCGCTGTCTTCCGCGACAAGAACACGCCTGACATGATCCCCGTCTGTACCCGGAAGCGAGTACGTTAACGGGTCTGTCCGGGTGTCAATCTCAAGACTGCTCGCCGCGTAGACAAACGCGTTCCCCAGCTCCGGGCAGGAACGGATTATCTGTTGATATCCCAATACCAGCAAGTGTTGCCTCTCGTATTTCCCGGCATCATAGGCAATATAAAATGTATCGCCCTTCCTGCCTGTCGAAGTCAACTCCCCGATCTGTTTATCGGATAGAGATCCACAGTCGGCGATTATGCAATGTGCGGATACAAAACCGGCTTGCTTGTTTGTCGTCTCACGTGCAGGAAGTGATTTGATCACATAGTCCGGGTTTCCGATCTCATCTATCGCGTGCTTTATTCGTTGGTGAGCTTCGGCATCATTCGCCGCGATAGCAATAACCGCATTGGAGGGTAAGGTCGGACATTCATTTTGATCCCGGAGGGATACCTTCACGGGTAGACGAAACCAGAACCTGCTGCCTTTTCCCAACTCACTTTCCAGTCCGATTTCGCCGCCCATCAGTTCAACAAGATGCCTGGCTATTGAGGTACCGAGGCCGGTTCCACCGTACCTGCGGCTGACGGAATTATCGGCCTGCTGAAATCTCTCGAAGATATATGGCTGGATCCCGGGAGCTATGCCCTCGCCAGTATCGATCACCTCAATCTGTAATTCGTTGACTGTTGAGATTTCTGTATTACTGATCTTTATGATCACACGGCCTTGCTGTGTGAATTTAACCGCATTCCCTACCAGGTTGACCAGCACCTGCCTGATACGCTGCTTGTCAGACCTGAAGACTGGTTTCACCGAGGGAGAAATATCAAGAATAATTCCGATATTCTTGTGATGAGCCTGTGATTCAAACATGCCCTGTATCGAGACGGCCAGTTTAAAAATATTCACCTCCTCGTCAGCCAGTTCGACATGCCCGGATTCAATGCGCGAGAAATCAAGGACGTCTTCGACCAGCGTCAGCAGGGAACCAGATGCATACTGGATTCGTTTCACCAACTGCAGTTTCTGTGCCTCATCGGATACCTCGTCCATCAACCCGCTGAAACCGATGATAGCATTGAGCGGAGTGCGCAGTTCATGACTGATATTTGCCAGAAACCGGGATTTCTCGATGTTTGCCGCCTCTGCCCTGATTTTCTCGAACTGCAATCGTCTAAGAAGGACAAAAAAGTAGGCGGGGACAATCGTCAATAACAGGAATCCCATCCATATGAATGCAGATTGTCCTGCCCAATGGGGATTAAAATAAGTGACTATCGAGAACCCGATAATTGACAAGATCGTACAAATCAGCAGATACACCACACCGAAACGGAATCCATTGCCGATGCTAATCCATAAATACAATGCAAAAAGTGGCACGCCATACTCGGAAAGCAAATGAATACCTATCGTTGACATCGTGATATCAAAGAACATGCCGATTATTCTACGAAATGGCGCATTAAGCAGTTCCAGCACCACCACAAAGAACATTAGAAATCCCATTAGCAGAAATGAAAGAGCGCTGATTATTGCCCAATAACCTGTTTCAGCGGGTAACTTGCCAAGAAATGCAAGCGATAACGTATAGATCGCAAGAAAGCAGAGAACAACAATTCTTAAAACGGATTGTTCTATTTCAAGATTGTTGTTCACGATGGTACTTGAACCTCTATCAGAAACGGTGTGCATCTACCACGCCATCATCACGCCCGGATGTTCTCCATTACATACATGAGCAGTTTCCTGATCTCCTGCATCGAATGCGCCAGATTTTCATCAATCTCGCTCATCTCGATAACCCCCTCGCTGCGCCCCGCAGCCCAATTGGCGCTGACCGCACAGTGGGCATAGCACAGATCGAGTTCCCGGGCGAGTGCTGCTTCCGGCATGCCGGTCATGCCCACCATGTCGCAGCCGTCGCGTTCAAGCCGGTTGATCTCCGCAGCCGTTTCCAGGCGCGGACCCTGGGTCGCGCCGTAAGTGCCGTGCGGAACCACTTCGCTGCCGGTGGCGGCAGCAGCAGCAATCAGGACTCCGCGCAGGTCTTCACAGTAGGGCCGGGTGAAATCGATGTGCGTGACCTGGCTGAGCCCGGCATCGAAGAAGGTGTGCTCCCGCGACCAGGTGTAATCGATGATCTGGTCGGGTATGGCGAGCGCCCGGGGCGGCATATCCTTGCTGATGCCGCCCACGGCGCATATGGCAATGATGCGTCGGGCGCCGGTTTCCTTCAGCGCCCAGAGGTTGGCGCGATAGTTCACCCGGTGCGGCGCGATGGTATGCGCATCGCCGTGGCGGGCGAGGAACACGACCTCGGTCCCGCCAAGCACGCCGTGGGTCAACGCACCGGAAGGCTCGCCATAGGGCGTCTGCATGACTTCGCGCCGCACGATCTCCAGGTTTTTCAGCGATGTCAGCCCGGTACCGCCGATGATCGCGAGCTCTGGCATGCCGCTACCCCTCCCTGGCATGCTGCTCACCGAGGGTAAAGATGCCGTTGAGATTGCGCAGATATCCCTTGTAGTCCATGCCGAATCCGAACACGTAGCGATCCTCGACCACCAGTCCGATAAAGTCCGCGGTCATGCCGGCGACACGCCGGTCATGATGCTTCTCGACCAGGACGGCGGTGCACACTCGCGCCGCGCCGCTGTCGCGGCAATACTCGCTGATGGCTTTCAGGGTATGACCTTCATCGAGGATGTCATCGACCAGCAGGACGGTGCGCCCCTGCAAGGACAAATGCGGCTTGCACAGCCACGCAATTTCCCGGCCACCGGTCGTCTTGCCGCGGTAACGCGTGGCATGCAGGTAATCGGTTTCCAGCGGAAAGGACAGACGGGTAAGCAGGTGTCCGGTTGGAATGATGCCGCCGTTGAGGACACAAATCACGATCGGCAGCGTGCCGTCGAGCGTCGCCGTGATCTCATCCGCCATGCGGTCGAGGGCCGCGGTGACCGCCTCGGGACCGTGCAGCATGACGGCCTCGTCCTGTATCTCTCGAAGCGTCGCGTCAGTCAACGTCATTGTCGTTAGTCCATCCCTGTGTGCCGGTGTGGTTCACCCGACATGGCCTCAAAGACCCAGATCCAGTTCCGGTTCCGGCTCGCACCCCGTGACCGCGGCCACGGCCTGCTGCCAGCGCGGATCGTGCCGCAGTACCGCGATGTCCGGCGCCGGACGCCCGTGCAGGCGTGCGAGGCGGGTGTGCGTGACCGGGTTGCTGTATTCCGCCAGCGCCTCGGCGACCCGCGCTGCCTGCTCGCGGGCATTGCAGACCAGCACCATATCACAACCGGCCTCCAGGGAAATCCTCGCCCGGTCGCTGTGGTCGCCGGCACAGGCGGCCGCTTCCATGCTCAGGTCGTCGCTGAAGACCAGCCCCTGAAAGCCCAGCCGCTTGCGCAGCACCTCCTGTATCCAGAACGGCGAGAAACCGGCCGGATTGGTGTCCACTTCGGCGTAGACGACATGCGCCATCATTACGGCGGCGAGTCCGTAATGAATCATGCGCTCGAAGGGCACCATATCCCATTGCGCCATGTCCGCGTAGGAGCGCGGATCGACGGGCAGCTCCTGGTGGGAATCCGCCACCACGGCACCGTGTCCGGGAAAGTGCTTGCCGGTCGCCGCCATGCCCGCCTCGTGCATGCCGACCTGGTAGGCGTGCGCCAGCTCCGCCACGACCTCCGGCCGCCGGTGCAGGGCGCGATTGCCGATCACCGTGGAAACGCCGTAGTCGAGGTCAAGCACCGGTGCGAAACTGATGTCCACGCCAACCGCGCGCAGTTCGGCGGCCATCAGCCAGCCGGTGACCTGGGCAAGGTGCCGCGCACGGTTCCGGTCGCTGTCATAGAGTTCGCCCAGGCAGGCGAGCGGCGGCAGGCGTGTGAAGCCGTCGCGGAAACGCTGCACGCGTCCGCCCTCCTGGTCGACCGCCACCAGCACATGCGGCTCGCGCACGGCATGGATGGCGTCAATCAGTGCCTTCACCTGTTCGGGGGATTCATAGTTGCGCGCGAACAGGATGACCCCGCCGACGGCGGGATACGCCAGCAGTTCGCGGTCTTCCGGCGTGAGCTCAAGGCCGGCGACATCCAGCATCAGTGGACCGAGCGTCATGTTCAGCCCGCGTTTGTCACCGGGATTGGAATCTCCCGAATACTCACGAACTTATTACGAGTAGCCACGATTTTTATTGTCTCCAGTTCAGTGTGTCGTCCTTCCGCCGCCCCTGTGCAATACAAACTAGTGTCCCGTCACGGTTATCAGGCGCTTATCGAGCCGGTCGCGCAGGCAGTCGCCGAGCAGGTTGACCGACAGCACCACGGCGCAGATCGCCGCGCCGGGCGCCAGCACCAGGTGCGGCGCCACCAGCATGTAGCGCGTGCCGTCACGAATCATGGCGCCCCAGGAGGCGCCCGGGGGCTGCACACCGAGGCCCAGGAAAGACAAACCGGCCTCCGCGATGACCACGGCCGCGACGCCGAAAGTGGCCTCGATGATCAGCGGCGCGGCCATCAGCGGCAGCAGGTGCCGGACCATGATGCGCACCCGGCCGCTGCCCAGCGACTCCGCCGCCATGACGTGTTCACGGTGCTTGAGCGAAAGCACCTGCGCACGCGACAGGCGAGCATAACCGACCCAGCCGACGACGGCGAGCGCGATGACGACGTTGTCGATGCCGGGGCCGAGCAGACCGGCGAGCGCAATCGCCAGCAGGATGCCCGGGAAGGCGAGGAAGATGTCGATGACCTGGACGATCACCCGGTCCCACCACCCGCCCCGAAAGGCGCTGACGGTTCCGACCACGGTGCCGAGCAACGCCGACAGGCTTACCACCCAGACGGCCACGAGAAAGGAGGTGCGCGCACCCACCAGCAGGCGCTCAGCGATGTCACGGCCGAGGTCGTCGTAGCCGAGCCACGCGCCTGGCCCGGGCGACGCCAGGATGTGCTCGAGATGAATCAGGTTGGGCGACAGTGGCAGCACCCATACGCTGACGGCCAACAGCCCCCAGAGGGCCAGCACACCCGCAGGAAACCAGAGCCGCATCACCCGGAGCCTCCCAGGCGAATGCGCGGATCGGCCCAGGCGTAGGCGATATCCGTCAGCAGATTCACCAGTACATAGCCGACGCTGATCAACAGCACGCAGGCCTGCACCACCGGATAGTCGCGCGACTGGATCGCCTCGATGGTCAGCAGTCCGATGCCCGGCCAGGAGAACACCGTTTCGGTGATCACCGCGCCGGCCAGCAGGGCGCCAAGCTGTAGCCCCAGCAGGGTGATGACCGGCAGCAGTGCATTGCGCAGGCCGTGATGGAGGATCACCCGGTGCGGCGGCAGCCCCTTCGCCCGCGCTGTGCGGATGTAATCCTCGCCCAGCACCTCCAGCATGCTGCTGCGCACCATTCGCGAGAGTACCGCCGCGAGCCCGGTTCCCAGGGTCACGGCCGGCAGCACGACTGAACCGGCGCCCTCTCGCCCGCTCACCGGAAACCAGCCGAGCCAAAGCGAAAACACAAGGATGAGCAGCGGCCCCAGCCAGAAGTTGGGGATGGAAACGCCGAGCATGGAAAACGCCATGGCGCCGCCGTCCCACCCGCTCCCGCGTCGCACGGCGGCGAGCATGCCGAGCGGCAGGGCCAGCGCCAACGTCACGACGAGCGTCACACCGGCGAGTAGCAGGGTCGCGGGCAGGCGCTCCTGCAGCAGGTCGGTGACCGGGCGGCGCGATTGCAGCGAGGTTCCCAGGTCAAACTGCAGCAGGCCGTGGAGGTAATGCGTGAACTGGAACATCACCGGCTGGTCCAGTCCGAGAGCGACGCGCAGGGCTTCCCGGTCCGTCGCGGAAGCGGCCTCGCCCAGCATGATCTCGACCGGGTCGCCCGGAATCAGGTGGATCAGCAGGAATACGATGCTGATCACCCCGAACACGACCAGGGCGGCCCCGGCCAGGCGCTGTGCAAGATAGCTGAGCATACGTGTCGGTCGGATTGCGGGCGCGGGTCGGAGCGGGTCTGTTGTATGATGCGGTTATCGGACCGGGCCAACCATAGACAAACATTTTCCCGCAGGCAAGCGAAACCCCGACGATGAACGGCTTCCTGTCATTCGTGCTGCTGGCGGCGCTCGGTTACGGCGCCTTCGCCGGTTTCATTTATCTCACGCAACCGCGCCTGCTCTATTATCCGAACCTGCCGACTCGCGAGCTGACGGCCACCCCCGCCGAGACCGGTCTGGACTACGAAGCCGTCACGCTGCACACCGATGACGGCGTGCGCCTCAGCGCCTGGTTCATCCCGCACCCGGCGCCGCGCGCCACCCTGCTCTTCTTCCACGGCAATGCCGGCAACCTCTCGCACCGGATCGAGTCGATCCGGCTGTTTCACGACCTCGGCCTCGCGGTGTTCATCATCGACTATCGCGGCTACGGTCAGAGCGAAGGCAGCCCCAGCGAAGCAGGCACCTACCGCGATGCAGCGGCAGCCTGGGACTATCTGGTCGATGAGCGGCATATCGCGCCGCAGGAGATCGTGATCTTCGGCCGTTCGCTCGGCGGCGCCATCGCCGCGGAACTCACGAGCCACACCCGGCCCGCCGCGTTGATTCTGGAATCGGCATTCACCTCGGTGCCGAACATGGCGACGCGGCTCTACCCCTGGCTGCCGGTGCGCTGGCTGAGCCGCTACCGCTATGATACGCAGCAGTCACTGCAAGCCATCACCTGCCCGCTGCTGGTCATCCACAGCCGCGAGGACGACATCATCCCCTATGCCGAGGGCGAGCAACTGTTCGCGCACGCCCGCGAGCCGAAACGGTTCCTGGAAATTCACGGCGGGCACGGCAACGGCTGGATGGTCAGCCGGGAGGCCTATGAACGTGGAATCGATGATTTCCTGGACAGGTATGTCGTGTTACGCCCTCCAGACCAACCCAAGCTTGAACGGTAGGAGCGGGATCTTGTGCCCTTCAGGGTATACCCGCGAAGGGATCTTTTCTGGTTAAGCACATTCGCGGGCAAGCCCGCTCCTACAGGTGGATTTGTTGGAACCTGTCTCAAAATTCAATATTTCTTGCGGTACGTTTCGTACAGGTAGGATCCGCGTCCCGCGGGGAAGCCGTCTAGCCGGAAGCCCGGTTCTTTCCCGGCGAGGCGCCGGTCCTACCCGTCCTTGCACGATCTGCATCAGTTCCTGTCATCCGATCCACAATATTGAGACAGGTTCTAGTTATTTTCTCGGGAAAACCTTGCCCTGTCGGAAACAGAATTTACCGACAATGGCTCAGACAGCGCCGGCCGATTAGCCCGGTTGAATTCGGTATACTCTCCCCGACATCGCAGGAGGAAACGTATGGACGGTCAAATCGGAAGTCTGCTACCGCACGCGGCCACGGTGTTCATGGGCTTCTTCGCCATCATGAACCCGGTCGCGAACACCTCGATCTTCCTCGGCCTCACCGCCGGAGACGATACCGCAACGAAGAAAGAAGTGGCGCGCAATGCGCTGCTGCTGACGTTCGTGATCATCGTGATCGTCGCCGTGATGGGGAAACTGCTCTTCCAGCTGTTCGGCATCACCCTCCCCGCCTTCCGCATCACCGGCGGGATACTCATCTTCTTCATCGGCGTGCAGATGCTGCAAGGCGCACACTCCAGCGTTCACAAGCCGAGCGACAGCGACCTGCAGAAGAGCCGCGACGCCGAGCTTGCCATCGCCGTCTCCCCGCTGGCGATTCCGATACTCGCCGGACCGGGCACGATCGCCACCGCCATGAACTTCGCCTCCGCCAGCGGGATAACCACCCTGCTGATCACCATCGGCGCCTTCGCCATCCTCTGCCTGATCACCTATGTCTCGTTTGTCTCCGGCGAGCGCATGATCAAGTACCTCGGTGAAAATGCCGTCAACGCCATCACGCGACTCATGGGCCTGATCCTGGCGACGATCGGCACCCAGATGGTCATCGCAGGGATCAGCGGACTGCTATCGCCGGCCCATGGCTAGGGCTTGCAGGAGAAACCCCAATAAATCAGCCGGACGTGTTCAGCGTCTATACTTTACAGCGTGGGTTATGACGAATGGGTTACGGCAATGAGCTCCACGCTACGCATTACCCTTTTCCTGCTGGTGTTTTGCCAGCCGCCGCACGTGCAGGGCGACGATACGACCGGCAGGGATGTCCCGGACAGCCTCACCGGCACTCTGCAAAGCGAAGCCGGCGCGGCACCGGGTTCCGTACTGCCGGCGAACGCAATTGACACGACCGAGATCCCCACGATCAACATTGCCGCCGACGCATCCACCGATCAGCCGCTGCCCTTCTACCGCATTGGCGAGAACACCTATTTCCTGTACGGCAACATCGCCACGGTCGACGAGCACAATCGCGGCTGGAACGCCAACGCGGGCTTCATCGTAACGCCGGACGGAGTCCTCGTCATCGACACCCTGGGCACACCCAGACTCGGACAACGCCTGATCGCCACCATCAGAGCGGTAACCGACCGGCCCATCCGCTATGTCATCATCACCCACAACCATCCGGATCACGCCTACGGGTCCGCAACCTTCCGAGGGCTGGAGGGGGTGACGATCATCACCCATAAGGGCTCGCTCGACTACACTCAATCGAATGTACAGACACGCTCCGTGGATTATCGCCGCGAACTGCTCGGCGACGACATGGCAGGCTTCGAGCCCGTCAGGGCCGACCTCTACCTCGACCTCCCGCGTTTAGGCAGCCACAGGATTGTACTGGGTGATCAGCTCATCGACATCTACAACACCGGCAGGCACCACTCCTATGGCGATCTGGTCGTGCATCAGGTGAACGACGGTATCCTGTGGATCTCGGACCTGGCGTTCAACCAGCGCACGACCTTCCTCGGTGACGGCGACAGCCGGCAGATCCTGGAAGCCCAGGACTGGCTCGTGAAGCGCTTCGGCGATGCGAAGCTGATGGTGCCGGGTCATGGCAGCGCCCAGCGTCCGCCGTTTCCCATGGTGGAGAAGACGCATCGCTACGTCGAACGCCTGCGCGATACCATGCGCGCGGCGGTGGAAAACGACATCCCGCTGCTGGACGCCGTCGATCAGGCCGATTTTCCGGACTGGCGCGATACCCGGCTGTACGAATCCAATCAGCGCGCCAATGCCAATTTCATCTATCGGGAGATGGAGCAGCAATTCTTCGCGCAATGAATACCCGGCTCCTGCCGGATACGTCGCATGACGGCGACAAAAAAACCCTCGCATTTTCCATGTGTTATGACTTCCTGATTCCCTGGCCGTCACTGCACGGTGACGCTATTTAAGGTTCCCGCCCCCGGTCGTCGCGTCAAATTCTGCTGTCACCCAGTCAATTCAACCGCTTACCGAACCTGGTGCGATATCTGCTGAACATTGCCGGGTAACAGGCCGGCGGGGGCGAACGATCTCACCCGATCGGCTGGAACACGGGGCGGCGGATAAGGCAGCCGTCAATACCACCTGGTGATGGACTCATCATCAAACCAACGAAGAGGTAATGCCATGAAACCTGATCGATCGCTAAGAACTGCCATGCCGACGGGCATCATCGCCGCCGTACTGATGATTACCGGGTCCCTGTTCAGCGGGATGACCCATGCCACGCCGACTTACCTGAGCACGGTAAACAGCTATTGCAACACCAGCTACAGCTGCTCCCAGTGTCACACCAATGCACCGGCGCTCAACAGCACGGGCCTGGCGTTTGCCCAGTCGGGCCACGACCCGGCATCCATCTGTCCACCCGCCACGTCGCCGACCTGTACCGACTCGGACGGTGACGGCTACGCCGTCGAGGGCGGCAACTGCGGCCCCGTCGACTGCAATGACAAGCAAGCTGCAGTCAACCCTGGCGCCGTGGAGAACTGCACGAACGGCAAAGACGACAACTGCAACGGCCTGGTCGATACGCAGGACCCGACTGCCGTCGGCTGCCCGACCACGCCCACCTGCACCGACGATGACGGTGATGGCTACGCCTTCGAGGGTGGTGCCTGCGGACCGACCGACTGTGACGACAGCAACCCTGCGGTTAACCCCGGCGCCGTGGAGAGCTGCACGAACGGCACCGACGATAACTGCAACGGCCTGATCGATGCGCAGGATCCCGCCGCTGTCGGTTGCGCAACCACCTCCACCACGTGCACCGATGCGGACGGCGACGGATACGCCATCGAGGGCGGCGGTTGCGGACCCGTCGACAGCAACGACAGCAACGCCGACGTCAACCCGGAAGCGACGGAGGACTGTTCGAACGGCATCGACGACAACGGTAATGCGCTCATCGACGGCGCTGATCCGGCCTGCGCGGTCTGCGTGCCAACATCCAGGGTCGAGAAGAAGAAACGCGCCTGCACCGACGGTGCGGACAATGACTGCAACGGTCTGGTCGATTGCGCCGACCCGAGCTGCTCATCCACCCGCAGCTGCAAGCCCGCGCGGAAGAAGCATCGCCATCACCACGAGGGTGACGCGGATAACGGCAACGAGAACGACGCTGAACAGGAGCGTGACGACGACAACGACTAGTTGTCGCCGACGGCCAGGGATGGCCTGAGATAAATGCCAGTAAATTGGCCGGAGGGATTTAACATCTATCCCTCCGGCCATTTTGTTATCTGAAAGATTGACACGCCATTACACGAACGACACTGGCATTGTCATAAAGCAGTTACATGTTGTTCTGTACGCGTCCATGGGTTTGATCAGTATCAGTTTTAACATCAGCACCATCCGGTACTGACGCTGTATTCAGTCGCTTGTCTCTTCCCGTATCGCGTCACCGGTTTCCTCGATCTTCTCACCTGTTTTATCAACTGCCTCGTCGATCGTGTCACCCGCCTTCTCTGCCGCCTGGTCGATCTGTTTGCCGGCGCGCTCTGCCGGTCCTTCACTGGACTCGCAGCCGATAACGGCTGCACCCAGTATCATCATAATCATGATCAATGCCGGTTTTACTTTCATGTCGGATCCTCGTTTTGCGTAAGTGAAACATTTTGATAGTAGCGCGGATTGGGTTATTGATATCCACCGCCTCATTAATAATGAGCTCCTTATGATGCTTTTACAGCATAGTCGTGACAGGATAGTAGTTTATTAGGGTGCACACCAGATAATCCACGGATACAAACTGAATCCCCGCCTGCGCGCGGATGACAGGTTCCAGGATTTTTTCATCTCACTCCAGCGGTTCCTCCTGAATCACCACTTTCGTGCCGACAGGCACGCGGTCGAACAGGCGGATGACGTCATCGTTGCGCATCTTCACGCAGCCGTGGGAGGACGGCACGCCCATGAGGTCCTCGTCGGGGCAGCCGTGGATATAGATGTAGCGGCGCATCGAATCCACCTCGCCGAGGCGGTTTTGGCCCGGTTCCTCGCCGCACAGCCAGAGAATGCGGGTGAGTATCCAGTCGCGTTTCGGATGCCGGCGTTTGAGCTCCGGGGTGTAGAGTTCCCCTGTCGGGCGGCGGCTGACAAACACGGTGTTGGGCACGCAGCCGTCGCCGATCCTCGCGCGAATGCGGTGCCGTCCGCGCGGGGTGCACTCGCTGTGGATGCGTTCCCCCGGGCCGTTGCTGGCGGTCGCGACGGCGACGTCCATGACGACCCTGCCCGCCTCGATGAGCTGCAGGCGCTGATCGTCGATGCTGACGCGAATAAGCAAGGGGCTATTCTTCATGCGGTGATTATACGGAAATAATAATATG
>Ga0210074_1000608_pt1 | contig 12276 bp, 12 predicted proteins | sample China_Galinas_Co_FD_184860 | JGI IMG/M metagenome (GOLD analysis project Ga0210074, IMG submission 184860) | Wetland microbial communities from San Francisco Bay, California, USA, that impact long-term carbon sequestration -... | ecosystem: Environmental > Aquatic > Marine > Wetlands ... | reverse complement strand
CGCGGATTAGCCCTTGGATTGTATCGAGATATCCTTCCACATAATCGCGCCGTAAAGCTCGCAGGGCACCGACCATATCAACGAGAATAGTAGGCTTTCTGTACGCAGAGCCAGTTGGCGCTAAGCGATCGATCGTTGCTGATACTATCGTTTTCACCTCTGTGTGAATACCATCTCCGAGGTCCGACAGATCGTTATATTTTGAGCGGGCACGGTAATCGTCGTATAGCTTTATTGCTCGATCAATTTGTTTAATAATTTCATGTGGATCCAACATAGTTACCACCGTCTATCTGATATTATGCGTCCTAAAAATATGGATAAACGCTTATATTTATTGGCGCGTATGCCTCATCACGAATAATAGGAACCATAGAATTAATTTAAAAAGATTTCATGAGGTTATTTTGATTTAAACCTAAATTCTCTTTGCGTGTTAGGCGTACAGAAAATGATGCATAAGACGCAATTCCAATTTTTCAATTTGTTATTAAATCTAAACCCTCACAGTTATTCCCTTTATCAGATATCATGTTGCTATATGCAATAAGATCATTGTTGATATACCTAATCGGTATCAGCCAAAAGAGAAACCCCACTCTCTATGTGAGAAACGGGGTTTATTTATATCCGGATCATAGCTCCCTCATTATTTGAGTTAAGAGCATTATTAATAATTTTAAACCATTACCATATAGTTCTTTTTATAGTCAAGGTTTAACCTACAAGACTTTTCTCACCTTTTTATCCGCCGTGTGTTTGGCGGGCTTAAATTCTTAGTTTCCCACTTTTTTTGTTCCAGCCTCTCATCCGCAGGTTTCGTTAATGTTTGCAGACACAAGTTTGTATAAGTCACTTACCTCGAGTGAATGTCCTTTGTCCGCATTATGTATTCTACAGAGTGGAAAAATGTACCAGTTTTTATCTTCAGAGCCGTTTCTTTGGACATGGGCACCTTCCAAATCCACTTCAAGGCAATTTATAACCGGGCAAAAAGTTGCTGTTTGCTCAGAGAACTTTTCCCAATGTTTAAACCAGCTTCCGCAATTACATTTTTTCTGTCCCGTTCCATTGATGTTCCAAATGATCATATTCTCCATCCTCTCAGATTGTATGTCTTAATGTCCGGCTCTTTCTTTTTCACCGAAATTAAATTGATCAAAGTATCAATCATCAGGCACCGACCCTTAGGCGTCAGATTTTTAAGATCCTCCAAAATCAAGACAGCATAGCGAAGTGCCATTTCATTGGCCTTGTTAGTTTCGTTCACAGCTTTGAGAAATTCATAAATTTCCATGGCAATCTCTTTATTCAATTCTGCTGCGTGGATTATATAATCAATATTTGTGCCAATCCTGCTGAACGGAAAAATACAATTCTATGTGGCTGAATTCATATACTTTTAAGAGGATTTGTTGTCTGATGGTGAAAGAGAGGAATAATGATCATGCACAGAAAACAGGGCATGTTTGCACATAATATTGTGCAGGATTTTATGATCGATTAACTAAAGTTAATTTGAATACCAATTGCTGGGAGTAATTGAGATAATGATTCAGAAATAGAGCTTATCAAAACCTTTGATCACTTGATTGATTCACAGGATATCAGCCGATTAAAAAACCTGCGATAAGTCTGACAGCTCGCCTGATTCATGTCTTAAATTTTCAACAGGGCAAATTCATTTCACAGGATTTGCCTTTTTGCATTTTCGTAAGAAATAAGATATATGTATAGGAATTGAAATTCTTGAACCTGTGTTCATGGCAAGTAAGCACAACTTTCGATTACGGTTTGAGGTCTTCAATTTTATACGATTCACGATTGAGGCAATAAACCTGTTATTAATTATTAACCTGGATGAACCTTAAGGCAAGGAGGAATTTCATGGCAAAACTTGTTTCCGATAATCTGGTGATAAGTATCTCATACAAAGGGGAGGGGACGGTTATCGATCTCGGCAGACTCTTTAACGACAATCCGAATCGGGTGATATCGATTGTTGGAACTGTCAATGAGGATGGCTCACCGAATACAGCTCCCATGTCATTATTTTACAGCAAAGATAATAAGACTATTATCGCTGGCATGGTGAAAACTTCTCAGACGGTTGCTAATATTAAAAGGGATGGGCGTCTTATCATAGAAGTTCTTTACGAAGGAGATATTGGGTTCGGTATTTTGGGGCGGGGAAAAATTGCTAAGGAGCCTCTGGAATGCAATGCTGCAATGCTCGCTCTTAAAATCGATGTTACCGGGATAAAAAGAGATACATCTCCAGCCCAAAGCATAAAATCCGGCCCGCGATCCACCCCACGATCGGAAAAGGCGATCGAATTTGAAAAAGCGGCTATGCAGGAAATTAGCCAAATATAATTTAAATATCTACTGAAGTTATCATATGTGAACGATTGAAATAGGAGTTGACTGAAAAGAAAATTAATGTTAATTGAAAATGATTATTATTTAGGATAAAGAGGCTTCAGTTGGCAGACCATAAAAACAGGTTTGAAAGCATCATCCAAAAATTAAGGGATAATGGCAACAAGATAACGCCTCAGCGGCTGGCTATCGTTAAAATTCTTGCCAAAAGTGAAGGCCATCCCAGTGTTGAAAATATCCATGTCCGGATAAAAGAAGACTTTCCGACCATGAGTCTTGCCACTGTATACAGAAATATTGTATTAATAAAGTCAGTTGGAGAAGTTCTTGAGTTAGGGTTCCCGGATGGGAGCAACCGATATGATGGAAACAAACCTTATTCCCATCCACACGTCATCTGTATCAAGTGTAAAAAAATTGTCGACCCGGACCTGGATAGCCTGGATGAAATGAAAAAAGAGGTCGCATTAGAGACTAATTTTAAAATTTTGAATCATAGGTTGGACTTTTTCGGTATATGCAGCCATTGTATGGCAGAGAAAGTTTAATAAATTTTTTTGCCATTAATTGATAGTCGTTATCATATAATATTTTATTTCTATAATCAAATGAATGAGGAGGTCAACATGTCTAATGAAGATAGCAAGTGCCCGGTAACGGGCGGAGCTCCCAAACCCATTGCCGGAGGTGGTACGGCGATTCGGGACTGGTGGCCGAATCAGTTGAATCTTAACATTCTGCACCAGCATTCTTCCAAGTCCAATCCGATGGGCGAAGAGTTCAACTATGCGGAGGAATTCAAGAAACTCGACCTGGAGGCTCTAAAAAAGGACCTCTATGCGCTGATGACCGACTCGCAGGACTGGTGGCCGGCTGATTACGGTCACTACGGGGGGCTCTTCATCCGAATGGCATGGCACAGCGCCGGAACCTACCGCATGGGCGACGGCCGCGGGGGCGGGGGGGCCGGCAACCAGCGCTTTGCGCCCCTCAACAGCTGGCCCGACAACGTGAACCTCGACAAGGCGCGCCGCCTGCTCTGGCCGATCAAGCAGAAATACGGCAACAAGATCTCCTGGGCAGACCTCATGATCCTGGCCGGCAACTGCGCGCTTGAGTCCATGGGATTCAAGACCTTCGGCTTCGGCGGTGGGCGCGAGGACGTTTGGGAGCCGGAAGAGGACATTTATTGGGGATCTGAGGCCGAGTGGCTTGGCGATAAACGCTATTCGGGTGACCGGGATCTCGAAAATCCACTCGCCGCCGTGCAGATGGGCCTGATTTACGTGAATCCGGAAGGTCCGAACGGTAACCCGGATCCGGTTGCCTCCGGCCGTGACGTTCGAGAGACCTTCGCGCGTATGGCCATGAACGACGAAGAGACCGTCGCGCTCGTTGCCGGCGGGCACACCTTCGGCAAGTGTCACGGCGCCGGTGATGCCGCGCATGTGGGTCCCGAACCCGAAGCCGCCGGCATCGAAGAGCAGGGACTCGGCTGGAAGAGCAGCTTCGGCAGCGGTAAAGGCGGCGATACGATCGGCAGCGGCATCGAGGGCGCATGGAAGCCGAACCCGACCAAATGGGACTTGGGCTATCTGAGGGTACTGTTCAAATACGAATGGGAGCTGGTCAAGAGCCCGGCCGGTGCGCACCAATGGCTGGCCAAAGATGTAGACGAAAGGGACATGATCGTTGACGCCCACGACCCGTCGAAAAAGCATCGGCCGATGATGACTACAGCGGACCTCTCGCTGAAGTTCGACCCGATCTACGAGCCCATCGCACGACGCTACCTGAAGAACCCCGATGAATTCCAGGACGCCTTCGCCCGGGCGTGGTTCAAGCTGACCCACCGCGACATGGGCCCCCTCTCGCGCTATCTCGGTGCTGAGGTCCCGACAGAAGAACTGATCTGGCAGGACCCGGTGCCCGCAGTCGATCATGAGCTGATCGACGCGCAGGACATCGCCGACCTCAAGGGCAAGATTCTTGCTTCTGGCTTGTCGATCCCGGAACTGGTCTCAACCGCCTGGGCATCGGCGTCCACATTCCGTGGCTCCGACAAGCGCGGCGGTGCGAACGGGGCGCGCATCCGTCTTGCGCCGCAGAAGGATTGGAAAGTTAGCCAGCCGGCCCAACTAAAGACTGTGCTGCAGACCCTTGAAGGCATCCAAAAAGAGTTCAACAGTGCGCAGTCAGGCGGAAAGAATGTTTCCCTGGCCGATTTGATTGTCCTGGGCGGATGCGCAGGCGTCGAGCAGGCTGCGAAGAATGCCGGTCACGATGTGACCGTTCCCTTCACGCCGGGACGCACGGATGCGTCGCAGAAGCAAACCGACGCGGTATCATTCGCCGTACTCGAACCGGCTGCAGACGGGTTCCGTAACTACCTCAAGACCAAATACGCCGTATCGGCAGAGGAGCTGCTGGTTGATCGTGCGCAACTGTTGACGCTGACCGCTCCGGAGATGACGGTTCTCGTTGGCGGTATGCGCGTCTTGAATGCCAACTTCGGACAGTCCCAGCACGGTGTCTTCACCAAGCGGCCAGAGACGCTCACCAATGACTTCTTCGTGAATCTGCTCGACATGAGCACGACGTGGAAGGCTACCTCAAAAGACGAAGACGTGTTCGAGGGTCGTGATCGCGCAACGGGCGAACTCAAGTGGACCGGCACCCGTATCGACCTCATCTTCGGTTCGAACTCCCAACTCCGGGCTTTGGCGGAAGTCTATGGAAGTGAGGACTCCCAGGAGAAGTTCCTGCAAGACTTTGTAGGGGTGTGGAACAAGGTAATGAACCTTGACCGCTTCGACCTCACCTGATCGTAGCATAAACGTCCTCGATGGCTTCTGAAGCGTATTCTGAACTGCAAATCGGGATGATCAGGGAGCGATAGTTGCCACGAGCTGACGGATGTTTTGAACGCTCACGGAGGCTGTTAGCAACATATATGCGCGGCGTTTCAGATTGTATTGAAACGCCGCCCTTTCTTTAGGCCCTCACAGTCTGCTGGTCACAGAATCGGAGCCAAAACACATAAGGCGCCTTCAAGGGTGACACCTTCCGCGTTGCTCTATGCGCACCTTAGGCGAGCGTTCAAGGATTTTTATCCTAATCATAACCATCTGTAGCCTTGAAACTCTCAATAATACTATGTGGTATGTTTGATCATCTTTTTAAATGTTCTCACAATGCCATATATTGTGGCTCTCCCTTTCTGGTGAAAATATCATCCGCTTCCAAAATTTGATATGTCTGACTTTCAACAGCTCTTGTTGCGTCTTAGGGCTAATTAATCGCAAATTCGTCAAACCCGATGATTTCCGGACCAAAAACAAAGGAAACATCAAGGGCATGTGAGCCATTTCCGGCAGTTCATACGCTTTGAAAAAAAAGCTTGACCCATGGTGCAATTTAGTAAATAAAACAGCCTTTCCCCTGAAATACTTAATATTACCGAGGCGTGTCATTTTGTCTGAATTAATCAAAAAATACTGGTTTCTCATCGGTCTTCTTCTTGTTTTTGTTGTAACGCTTGCGGATTCCAGCGAGACGGTTTCGAGTATCGGAAGATGGCTCAAGGTGCATCGGGGACCGGATGTCGTGATTGTCCTGATATTCTTTTTTTCCGGCTTGATATTGGATGCCCGGCAGATAAAATCGGGCATAATGGATGCAAAGGGCATCATTGCCGCCCTGATCATCATTTTTCTGGTTGCACCGGTTGTCGCTGCGCTGTTCGGAGCCATTCCAATGGATACAGGTGTTTTAATAGGCATTTTTCTTGTTGCCGTCATGCCTACGACATTGAGCAGCGGCGTGGTGATGACCGGCGCGGCCGGAGGGAATATGGCCCAGGCATTGGTCATCACCATACTGGCCAACGGGCTTGCCGTTTTTACCATACCGGTGATGCTTTCTTTGTTGTTGAATCTGGTGGGAGGATCAACGGTTGTGGTCATTGATAAGCTTTCAATTATGATCAAGCTCGGGTGTTATGTTTTTTTGCCGCTTTGTTTTGGATTAACCCTAAAGCTTTTGACAGAATCGTTAATGGATCGAGTTGTTTATCGGCTTCAAATGCTGAACCAGTTGTTGATACTGGCCATGGTCTGGATGGCCGTATCCCAGGCCAGAGATGTGATTCTAAACAGCGGTGCATCGGCGGGAATCATTTTTTTGTTGGTTTTTAGCTTCCATGGAATACTATTGGCTGCGGCCGGCCTTTTTACCGGATATTTAAAGCTTGGCAAGGGTCGCCGGGAAAGCGTTATTTTCATGGGCGGACAAAAAACCCTGCCCCTTTCAATCATTTTGCAGGTTTCACTGTTTCCGCAATACGGACTCGCCCTTGTTGTATGTGTGCTGCATCATTTAATCCATCTTTTGATGGACGGGTATCTGGTGGGAAAGCTAAAAGCCTGACTTTTGGACCCATTCGTACGAAAAATTTATTTCTTGAAAGGCATTAATGATTGGCACGACAAATCGGTAACATAGAATTTTTAGGCACAACTTCACTACTGTGGAATCGGGTTTTGGCGTAGAATGCATACAACGTGTATTCGCTTAAAATGTTAACAGGTGCGGGAGCAGTCGCTTTATTATGGGGAGATCTCCATCATGACAACATCAAAGGATAAAACATTTGTTCTTTCCGGCGACATCGGCGGAACGAAAACCAACCTGGGGCTTTTCGTTAAGGGAATAAAACGCCCTGTGGCAAAAGTGATTGAGACTTTTGCAAGCCAAAACGCACCTGATCTGGAACACATTATCCGGCAATTTCTCGAAATCCATCCGATGCCTGTCACCCATGCCTGTTTTGGGATTGCAGGGCCTGTGATAAAGGGCAAGTCCAAAACCACCAATCTCCCCTGGAGTATTTCCGAAGATCGGATAAAGAAAACGTTTGACTTTAATCATGTTCGGCTTGTCAACGATTTAACCGCCACTGCAATGGCCATCCCGCTATTAAACAAAGATGAACTCTACCCTTTAAATCAGGCAGCATCCATAAAAGAACAGAATCTCGCCCTGATCGCTCCCGGAACAGGTCTGGGTAAAGCAATGCTAATATATCAGAATGGTCGATATTTGCCGGTTCCATCAGAAGGCGGTCATGCTGATTTTGCGCCCAATAACGAAGCGGAAATGAAGCTATGGCGGTATCTTTATCAGCATTATGGACATGTGAGTATAGAAAGGGTGGTTTCCGGGTCTGGATTGGTGAATATTTATTATTGGTTGAATGATTCAGGCCGTTTCAAGGAGCCTGATTGGTTAAAGCAAAAGCGAAAACAAACGGACCCGGCCAAGGCCATCACCGAAGCTGCATTGGCGAGTAAAGACCCCGGCTGCATTGAAGCACTGAATATGTTTGTCTCCATCCTCGGTGCTGTTGCCGGTAATTTAGCCCTGACCGGTGTAACTACAGGCGGGGTTTACCTGGGAGGCGGAATTCCGCCGAAGATTTTATCCAAATTAACAGAAGGTATTTTTATGGAAGCATTTACAAACAAAGGGCGCTTTAAGAGTTTTCTTGAAAAGATACCCGTTAAGGTCGTTCTTAACGATAAAGCGGCTCTCATCGGAGCAGCATATTGTGCCATGATGGTTAAATAAAGATTAAATCCATAATAAGATGGATATGCTGACTAAAATGAGACAAAAAGCCGCCTGCCGTGCGGTAGAGTTTGTGAAAAGCGGGCTGTGCTTATGGTTGTGCTTCATCCTACCGGAGCCGACCTAATTCCTATTCGTGCCGCAACGCTTCAATGGGGTCCAACTGCCCCGCCTGTCTGGCCGGGAAGTAGCCGAAGATGACGCCCACAGCTGCGGAAAACAGGAAGGCGATAGCGACAATCCCCGGATCAAAAACAAAGGGAACAGCGAGGAAGCGTGCGCCTATCGCGGCTGACGCTACCCCGAGGATGATGCCGATCAGTCCCCCAAAGGAAGACAGCACGACGGCTTCGACCAGAAACTGCATCAACACATCCTGCTCCAGGGCACCGATGGCAAGCCGGATGCCGATCTCTCGGGTTCTTTCCGTAACCGATACCAGCATAATATTCATGATTCCGATTCCCCCGACCAAGAGGCTTACCGCCGCCACTGCACCCAGCAGTCCGGTAAGTGCGCGGGTCGTTCCGGTCATCGTGCTGACAAGTTCTTGCATATCTCTGACATAAAAATCGTCCTCTTTGCCCATGGCAATGCGGCGGCGCTCACGCATCAGCCGTTCGATGTCCTGTTCGACTTTCTTGGTGGAAACGCCGTCTTCTGCTGAAACATAAATTCTGGTTACATCTGTATTTCCGGCCATGCGCCGCTGAAGCGTGCGCAATGGAATAAGCACAAAGTCATCCTGATCTGTCCCAAAGCTGGACTCCCCCTTGGATACGAGGACGCCGATCACCTGGCATGAAAGCTTTTGAAGGCGGATTGTGTTGCCCATAGGGTTCTGGCCGCCAAAAAGTTCCTTGCGCACGGTTGCCCCTATGATGCACACGTCTTTTCCTCCTCGAAGTTCACCATCTGTGAATAACCGCCCGCTCGCAAGCTGCCAGTTGCGCACCTCCAAATAGGCACGAGTGCTGCCGATAACCGAGGTTACCCAGTTTTCGTTTCCGTAAATTACTTGTGTGTTTTGGGAGGCCATCGGTGCCACCGCAGCGAGTCCGGAGATTTCCCGGGCAATGGCATCTGCATCTTCCACCTTAAACGGGTCGCCGGTTGATTGGGTGCCCCCGGGACCGTGGCGGTGTTGCCCGGGCCTAACCTGAAGAAGATTGGTACCCAGTTTTGTGATATCGGAGGTTACCTGTGCCGTCGCCCCTCTGCCGAGGGTCACCATGGTGATCACGGCAGCAACTCCGATAACGATACCCAGGATGGTCAGCGATGAACGCAAGATGTTGCGCCGAATTTCCCGCAAGGCCAGTAAAATCGTTTCCTTTAACATTATAACATCTTCCCGTTTTCCTCATCGGTATCGATGATTCCGTCGAGGAAGCGAATGATTCGTTTTGCATAGGCCGCCATATCCGCATCATGGGTCACCAGGACGATGGTGATGCCGTATTCACGATTGAATGCACCAAGCATCTCCATAACTTCACGACTGCGGGCAGAATCCAGGTTGCCCGTGGGTTCGTCGGCCAGGAGCACCTTTGGGTCGGTAACGATGGCCCGGGCGATGGCGACCCGTTGCTGCTGTCCGCCCGAAAGTTCACCGGGTGAGTGTGTTTCCCACCCCAATAGACCAACCGCTTCAAGGGCTCGCAGGGCGCTTTTCCGCCGCTCCTGGGCCGCGATACCGCGATAGACCAGTGGCAGTTCAACGTTTTCTAAAGCCGAGGTACGATTGAGAAGGTTGAAGCCCTGAAACACAAATCCCAGATAATGCCGGCGTAACAGCGCGCGCTGATCCCGAGACAGGTTTCCCACATTGACGCCCTCAAATAGGTAGTCGCCCTTGCTGGGGGTATCCAAACAGCCCAGAATATTCATGCAAGTAGACTTTCCCGACCCGCTGGGGCCCATCACGGCTACGAACTCACCCTGGCCGATGTGCAAATCAATCCCCCGCAGGGCATTCATGGCTGCGGAACCCCTGCCGTATACCTTGGTTACGTCTTGGAACTCTATTAGGGAATGTTTGCTGATTTTGGTGGATGAGGCTGTCTTCATCGTTCAGATCTCTTTGTATCCACCGCAAGTGGCATCCCCGGCTCAACGTCGCCGCTCGTCACCACAGTCATTCTTCCATCAGTGGCGCCTATGGCGATAGCAATGGCGGTAGGTTTTCCATCGCGCAGCGTCCAGACGTATTGGTGTTTGTTGTTGGCCGTCGAGTCTTTACCCTGCTTTGACGTCGGTCTGTGCCGACGCGGCAGGAGCATATTAAGAAAACTGCTGCCGTTGGAGGACGTCTCTTTTTCTTTAATCGGCGGGATAAAACGCAATGCAGCATTGGGCACCAGAATAGCGTTTTCCACTTTGTTGATGGTGATATCCGCAGTTGCCGTCATCCCCGGCCGTAAGGACAGATCCGAATTATTCACGTTCAGAACCGTTTTGTATGTGACAACCCCGTTCACGGTCTGAGAACCATACCGGACCTGAGTGATCCTTGCAGGGAAGGTCCGACCCGGATGCGCATCGACGGTGAAGGTAGCCTCTTGTCCCTTTGTTACCTGACCCACATCCGCCTCGTCCACGTCCACATGGAGTTCCATCTGTGTCAAATCCTCTGCCAGGGTGAACAGCACCGGGGCCTGAAACGAGGCCGCCACGGTCTGGCCGGGTTCCACGTTCCGCGTAAGGACAATGCCGTTAATGGGGGAATGGATGACCGTTTTGGCCAAATCCGTCTCGTCGGCTTCAAGGGTGGCCTGGGCCTGGGACACCTGGGCCCTTGCGGTGGCCTCGGCGGCCCTTGCCCGATGCAGCGCCGCCTGAGCCGCATCCAGATCCTGCTGCGACGGCACCATTTTATTGCTTAATTCCCACACCTCTTTTAACCGCACCAGTTGATCTCCTGACTCTTTGACAGTGGCTTGTGCCTCCAAAACCTTTGCCCGGGCTGATTCCAGGGAAGCTTTTGATTGCAGAACCTTGGCTTTCAGCTTGTCGGTGTCCAGTCTCGCCAGAATCTGGCCGACTTTCACCCGGTCATTGTAATCCACTTCGACGGCCTTGATGATGCCGGACAACTCGCTGCCCACATCCACCTGGTTTGTCGGTTCAAGGGCACCTGTGGCTGTTACGGTCACAATCAGGTCTCCCCGCTGAACTTTCTGGGTCAGGTACTGCATGGAATTCGAATTTTTTGTCCCCCTCCAAGCAACAGTACCTGTTACGCTTGCGATTACCAGGAGGGCTAGAATGAGCCACCATTTCAGGCGCTTTTTGCGGATCGAGGACTGATCTATACCAAGGGTCTGATCGATATCGAAATCCGGATTTGTATTTGACGTCATTGTGTCCTTCCAATTTAAAAACTGCTTAGTGCTCAATTTCATTTATGCATGAGCACTAACTATGTTTATCGGGTATGAGAGATTTCCACCCACCTCCCAGTGATTTGTACAAAGCGATTAAATTCGACGTCACTTCGCCCTCGCTGACAGCCAACTGATCTTGGAGTGATAACAACGACCGCTGGGCAATCAGGACATTGCCAAACTCGATAAGTCCGGACGAATACTGTTTTTGGGCAAGGTCAACTGCACGCCGGGCAGCTTCGGTCGCTTCGGTCAGCGATTGTCTGCGACTTTGTTCCTTCGCATAGGCAACCAACGCGTTTTCGACATCCTCCAATGCCGTGAGAACAGCAGCCTCGTATTGTATCAGGGCCTGCTCCTGCAAAGCGGATTGCACTTCAATGTTGCTCCGGATGGCACCGGCGTCGAACAGAGGCCAGGCAACCGTGGCGCCGATACCATGGGTTCGACTGCCCAATGAAAACAGGTTGCCCGGCGACAGAGCTTCAAGACCGATGGAGCCGAGGAGCGAAAACTTCGGATACAGATCAGCCGTGGCAACGCCTATCTGCGCTGTCTGTGCGGCCAGCCGGCGTTCCGCTCTTCGGACATCCGGCCGTCGTCTCAAGATATCGGCCGGCACGCCGACAGCCACTTCGAGAGGGGTGACCGGAATGGCTTTGCGTTCCGTCAAGGCATCCCTCAGTGATCCCGGATGCTGTCCGATCAATACGGCCAGGCGGTTTTTTGCCTGCTCAAGGCCGGTCTGTAAACCGGGTATCTGGGCCCGCGTCTGCTCAAGACTGTACTTGGCCTGTTCGACGTCCAGTTGTGTGGTCAGGCCGGCTTGGCGGCGCCATCGGGTGATATCGTATGTTTCTTTCTGTGCTTCAAGATTGGC
>Ga0210074_1000607_pt1 | contig 12284 bp, 13 predicted proteins | sample China_Galinas_Co_FD_184860 | JGI IMG/M metagenome (GOLD analysis project Ga0210074, IMG submission 184860) | Wetland microbial communities from San Francisco Bay, California, USA, that impact long-term carbon sequestration -... | ecosystem: Environmental > Aquatic > Marine > Wetlands ... | reverse complement strand
ATAACCGTGAATCCCTGGGGGTTCACTATAAAGGCAAGAATATTCACGAGGTACTGGGCATGACCGTTGAGGTTGCACTGGATTTTTTTGCTCCGGTACCGACGGTCGCGCGTAAGTTACAAACCCTGATGGATGTCGGTCTTTCCTATATCACCCTCGGCCAGAGTGCCACGACGCTTTCCGGCGGGGAGGCACAGCGGATCAAGCTGGCCAAGGAACTGTCCAAACGCGACACCGGGCAGACGCTCTACATATTGGACGAGCCTACCACCGGCTTACATTTTCACGATATCAAGCAATTGCTGCACGTGCTGAACCGTTTGCGCGATCATGGCAATACGGTGGTGGTTATCGAACATAATCTGGATGTGATCAAAACAGCTGATTGGGTCATAGACCTCGGTCCGGAAGGCGGTGACCGTGGTGGTGAAATCATTGCAACCGGGACACCCGAGCAACTGGCTGACGTTGCTGAATCACATACCGGTCACTTTCTTGCGAGACTCTTTGATCGCTACAAGGAAATTCATAAAAAATCTGCCTGAGTGAATCAGGTCAGGACGGGAAAGTGGGTATCGATTCGGTTTAGCCCGTTCCCTCAGGACATAGCTACGCTATGGCCTTCAGTCCAGCCCGGCGCCCAGTGGCATCTGTCCGACGCCATATTCCGGGATACTGGTGAAATATGCGGGTTAGCTGTAAATTCCAGCAACGTTGTTTACATATTGATGGCTTCGGTTCAGGCCGTGCGCTCAACAGCCCGGGTAGTATTCACTGCCCATACCAATCCGGCCTTGCGGGCTTCCCTCAGCCAGGATCCCGCCTGATCGGGACCGCGCTGGAGGTGCATCCCTGCACCTTCAGCCCTCGCTTTTCTTCCTGAAAAGCGTCCCGGGCGAAATCCTGTCTTCGGCGGATAAATGGGCAGTGAATACTACCCGGGCTATTGAGCTTTTCAGTCTGACAGCCTGCACCCTGGTTCAGACCCGGAAGACGGTTGTTGGCTGGGCGAACCTTGAAGCGCCGAGTAGCCGGGCGGATTAGGGGCGATCGGGCGGGATGCCCGATCGAGGCCGACCAGAACACGACCACAGGGATGTGGGAGGTAGAGCCATGCCGGGAGCAATTGCCGACGATGTTCTGTGAGGCCGGTCCCGTAAGGTCTGACATTTCTACACTAAAGCACAGGCAACAACCGTCTGCCGGGTCCTCCCGGGTTCATCAGAATGGTTTGAATTTCGGAGCCTGCTTGGTTTTGGTGTATACAACGTTGATGGAATTCACAGTTAGCCGTTTCCCGGCTCAACCGGCCGGGTTGGGTCACGGATCCATTCACTCCATGAACCGGCATACAGTTTCGAGCCTTTTAATCCGGACAGTTCCGCAGCAAAAATGGCGTGACACGCGGTCACCCCTGAGCCACACATATACACCATGTCATCTGTATCATGACTTCCTGATAACGTCAGCAATCCCTTACGGATTTCCGGCACTGGTCTAAACTTACCGCTGGGGGAGAGATTCAGATCGAATGGATAATTGACTGACCCGGGTACATGTCCAGCGACGGAATCAATCGGTTCGATTTCACCCCTGAACCGCTCACCGGCACGGACGTCTGCCAGGATCATGCCCTTTCCACCGAGGTTTTCAAGAATATCCGCGGTCGATCGCAGCAACTCACCAGTTGCACTTAATCTGACAGGCGGCGTGGAGGTATTAGTCACCTCACCACTTTCCAGTTCAAAACCGGCTGCCTGCCAGGCAGGGAAACCACCATCCAGCAAAGCCGCACAATCATGGCCAAAATACTTCATTAACCACCATAACCGTGCGGCAATGGAACCGCCCGCACTATCATAGGCGACAATTCCAATTCCGGGTTGCCATCCGGACCGGGCCAGAAACCCGGAAAACTTTTCCGCATCGGGTAAAGGATGACGGCCGCTGCTGGCGGTGACCGGACTGGAAAGATCATCATCGAGATGTGCGTACAACGCACCGGGGATATGTGCTTCCAGGTAGTCCCTGTATCCTGAACCGGGATCACTCAGAACAAACCGGCAATCAAAAACAAGCCCTTTTTTGTTTTTCTGTGCCGCGTGTAAATCCTGCGCCGAAATCAGCATTTGGTGACCCATCAAATCCTGCCTGCTAAAACGTAATGATTGCACATGACCGGATCAGGCATTTTCACGAATTGATTTTTCCATACGGCTACCGAGATTCAACAAAATAGAAGCTGTAATACCCCATATTTTATGTCCCTGCCATTCTAACGTGGAAATTACGATTTTTTTTCCTGATTGATTGACTTCCTGGTGGGTATATTCCCGATAGTTGACCGCCAATTTCAGTGGCACGGTAAATACCTCGGAGACTTCCCTGAGGTCGGGTTTCCATACAAACGAAGGACGGACCAGGCCAACGACCGGCAGCACCCTGTAATCCGAGATCGTGTCCAGACGATCGAGAAAACCAAGTGGGGATACCTGGGAAAAATCCAGACCAATCTCTTCTTCCGCCTCACGTAATGCAGTAGAGACAGCCGAGCGGTCGTTACGGTCAGCTGAACCGCCTGGAAAACTGACCTGTCCCGGATGTTGCAACAACAACTCGGAACGCACAGTCAGCAGGATTTCCGGCTCAGGTTTGTCGAGGACAGGCACCAGCACGGCCGCAGTTCGATTGGGACGAGACTGGTCTTTGTCGGGATGAAGTGCGTTGAGCTTAAGGACAGACACACCTTGATCAAAGGGTGAAACAGCCCTCAAAAGCATATTGTGCAATTCAGATGGCATATCTCAACATCTATCCAGACAAGGTAAGTGTCACAGGCTTTGCTGAAGGCAAGACCCGAATCAAATTGGCAAGTTGGTAAAACTGGAAAATCGCGCAAAAAAACCGGGCGACCAGCGCCGCCCGGTTCAAACTATTACTACTGTATGATTTCAACCAGTTTGAGATCAAACATTAACGCTTCATTCGGACCGACCGGCGGATTGCCGCGAGCACCAAATGCCAATTCTGGTGGAACAAATATCTGCCAGGTAGAACCTACTTTCATCAGGGGCAGAACTTCCTGCCAACCTTTCAGAACTGCATTGACTGTAAATTCTTCAGGTGTACCGCGTGCGAATGAGCTGTCGAATTCACGTCCGTCCAGCTTTGAGCCACGATAATGTACGGTAACCTTGCTTTCAAGACCTGGCCGGGCGCCCGCACCTTCCTCGATAACGCGGTATTGAACCCCACTGGGAAGTGTGACGATACCGGTCTTGGATTTATTCGCCGCCAGAAAAGCATCGCTCTTGGCTTGATTTTCCTCGGACAAAATACGGAACTGTTCGATCTGTTCAGCACGGACCTTCTCCTGAAGATCAGTTAGCAATGTCCGCATTTCCTCAGGGCTGACCTTTGGCTCCTTCTCCGCGACCACATCACGGATTGCAGCAATCAGCGATTCCACGTCGAATTCAGTGCTGCGACGAGCGATGTCAGCACCGATATCCCAGCCAACTGCATAGCTGAGTTTGCCTTTTTCGGTATTAACATCCTGAGCCAAAACGGTAGCGGAAGTTAACATTAATAAAACTATAAGCGCGAGTCTGGATCGCATTGAATATTCCTCCAGAGAATTTTCGGTTTGCCAGCCCATTGCCAGCCAATAAAGGGTGGCTATTCTACATGAGTAGCCGTGGATATGTCATGCCCGATTCAATTCAATTTATGAATGGGGCGCCCGATAGACTATACAATTCATTTCAAGTTCAACCACCAGTTGGCTAATTTAACCAACCGTACGCCTGAGCTTGATCCGGGAATTGTGTGATAACTATAATTAACTTTTAATATCATATAGTTATAAATTAACATTATATTGGCATGATGCATGCATTAAAACTGGTACAGATCAATATGCAGGAGCATAAGCAATGAGCATCTTTTCCAGATTTACCGATATTATTAACGCCAACATCAATTCCTTGCTGGAAAAAGCCGAGGATCCGGAGAAAATTATCCGGTTGATGATCCAGGAAATGGAAGATACGCTGGTGGAAATCCGTTCTGCTGCTGCCAAATGTATTGCAGACAGGAAAGAACAGCGACGCTATGCAGGATTTCTTGAACGCGAACAGCAAGGCTGGGCCAAGCGGGCAGAACTGGCAGTCCGTCAGAACCGCGAAGATCTGGCACGCGCAGCGCTTGTTGAAAAACAGGCCCTGGCCGACGAGGCTGAACAGATCGCGCATGAAGCGAAGATGCTCGATGAGCAACTTGAAAAATTCAACTCCGATATTTCGCAGTTGCAAATCAAGTTGAACGACGCCAAGACCCGTCAGCGCAGTATCGTCATACGTCATAAGACGGCCACTTCACAATTGGCGGCACGCAAACACATCCACGATGACAAGATTGATGAGATGCTGTTTCGCTTCGAAAATGCCGAGCGGCGTATCGACAGGGTTGAAGCCCAGGGTGAATCTTTGGATATGGGACGGCGCAAAGGTCTCGCCGAAGAAATCGCAGGTCTTGAAGATGACGACCGGGTTGAGGACGCACTTGCAGCCTTGAAAGCCGAGGTTGGTAAGTCTGACAAGACTGAACCGGCGGCCGGCAAGGAGAAATAAGATGAACGAAATCGTCCCTATTCTCTTATTAACCGTCTGCGCACCGTTGTGGATCATCTTTCATTACATCACCAAGATTAAAACATCCAAGGGATTAACCCCTGAAGATGAGAAAATGCTTACCGATGTCTGGGAATCAACCAAGAAAATGGAAGACCGCATCGTGACACTTGAGCGCATCCTGGATATCGAATCACCGAGCTGGAGACAACGTCATGAGTGATCTGTACGAACGCAGGAACCCTCACCGACTTTATCGCGACAAGGAAAACGCCATACTGGCGGGTGTCTGCGCTGGCCTGGCAAGTTATTTTGGACTTAGCCGAAAAGGTCTGCGCGTGATCGTGGCGGTAAGCACCTTTTTCTTTTTCCCTTTCATAGTGCCGGCCTACATCATCCTGGCAATCATTCTCCCTGCCAAGCCACAGGATTTGTACAAGGATGAAAGTCAGGAAAAATTCTGGCGTGGTGTCAGCATGGCCCCGACTGATGTTTTCAGCAATCTGAGTCACCGGTTCCGGGAACTGGATCTGCGTCTGCAAAAAATGGAAGCCTATGTCACTTCCCGGGAATTCGATATAGATCGTGAACTTGGTCGAAATTCACGTTGAGAGGGGGCGTTGCCGCCGGATAGCGATATAACGAGCACTTTTCGCGGCGTGCCGTAACTAATCGGGGCCTGGAGACGTCAACTTTATTAGGTTTGGATTGTCTTTATAGATAACAAGGCGGGAAATCCGCCAGAATGAATCGTTGGATTGTAAAATGATGAACCACATACAAACGAGCAGTAATGAACTACCGGTTGACGCGAGACCAATGTTTGCTTCTACCTGGGTAGCGCTATTTATGGGGTTGCGCAAAAATTACACTGAACGGCGTCCGGCCGAACCTGTGTGCCCGGAAAGCTTAAAGGCAGTGCGCGAAAACCAGCGAGGGGAGAAGTAGACCACAGTCCATTCATTGTCGGGGTCAGCCAGGCAATTGACCTTTATTTTATTCTGCCGTAAATATCTTCGAGTCGTTCGATATCGTCTTCACCGAAATAGTTACCGGTCTGAACCTCGATCAGATGCATGTCTTCATCACCCGGGTTCTCCAGCCGGTGCAGGGTTTCAATCGGCACGTAGGTGGACTGGTTGGCTTCCAGAAGGAACTCCTGATCCCCCAAACGGACCTTTGCCGTACCCTTTACCACGGTCCAGTGCTCTGCCCTTCGATGGTGTCGTTGCAAGGACAGAACCTGGCCCGGCTTGATTACCAATCGTTTGACCTTGCAGTCCGCAGCATCTTCCAAAATGGTATAACTGCCCCAGGGCCGGTGGACTGTTTTATGAAAATGCACTGCCTCATGTTTCAATTCCGCCAGTTGCGCGACCACTTCCTTGACATCCTGGGCTTGATTACGGTCGGTCACCAGAACCGCATCGCCGGTGTCAACGATGATCAGGTTTTTCACACCCACGGCAGCAATGACCCGATCACCACCCTGAACAAAACAATCAGTCGAAGCAACCAAAATGGCTTTGCCTTTTACACGGTTACCCGATTCATCGGACTCATATAACTCACTGATGGCCTTCCATGAGCCTATGTCACTCCAGCCAAAGTCGCTGGCCACAACGGCCGTGTTATCCGCCCGTTCCATGACCGCGTAATCGACGGATATGGACGGACATTCACTGAATAATTGCGCAGGAAACTCAATTGGCGAAGCTGATTTATCAGTTGCCTCCCACACCCGGCTGGATGCCTCGTAGACATCCGGTGCGTAACGCTGCAGGGACTTGAGAAAAGTATTCGCCTGGAAACAAAACATACCGGAATTCCAGTGATATTCACCCGATTCCAGGTATTTTATGGCGGTGGCTTCATTCGGTTTTTCGACGAACTCAGCGACCCGGTATCCGCCACTCGTTGTCAATGCTTCACCCTGGCGAATGTAACCATAACCGGTTTCAGCATGTGTCGGATGGATACCGAAGGTCACGAGAAAGCCCCGATTCGAAAGCCGAAGCGCCTCTTTTACAGATGCCTCAAAGTTAAATAGATCGGCGATCAGGTGATCGGCGGGCATCACCAGCAATGACGCATCTTCGTGTATGGTATCGCGTACACACATAGCGGCCAGTGCAATTGCAGGCGCGGTATTTCTGCCCATGGGTTCCAGCAGGAAGTGTTCCGCTCCGCCATTGCTTTTCACTCCGGCATAAAGATCGCGTGTATAAAAATAGTAGTCACGACTGGTGACGGTAATTACCGGTGCGTCGCCTGCGACCCTTTTCGCCCTGAGCAGGGTTTTCTCTGCAAGCGTCTCGCCGTCGACCAACTCCATAAATGGTTTGGGATGAGCCCGTCTTGAAACCGGCCACAGCCGCGTTCCTGCACCGCCTGAAAGAATCACGGGAATCAGTGGTTGTTGCGTTTTGGTCTGGCTCATCATTTATGCTCTTGTTTTAATCTCTTCAATCACAGCCTGCAAAGAATTCTCGAAAGAAGCAGGACATATATTAAAGACCTGGTTAATCCTGTTGGTATCCAAAACAGACCATTTGGGTCGCACTGCGGGTTGTGGAAACTCTGAACTTGGCACCGGGGACAGCTCCGGTACCCGTTCCAGCAATCCCGCTTTGACCGCACCGGCAAATACCAGGCCTGCAAAATCGTACCAGCTGAGACTTTGGTCATCGCAATAATGAAAAACACCGCTACTTCCGGCAGTTCCTGATGCCTGCCAGGTTTCAAGGACCGCATCACTGGCCAGAGCAAGATTTCTCGCCCAGGTTGGGCAGCCGTGTTGGTCATTTACGACCTTCAAAGACAAGCCTTTTCGTGCTAACTCCAGCATGCTCAATACAAAATTTTTCCCATGCGAAGAATAGACCCAGGAGGTTCTGAGTATGGCATGTTCACATCCGGATCCTTGCAGGGCGCGCTCACCCGCCAGTTTACTTTCACCATAGACATTCTGCGGGTTGGGTAGATCCAACTCGAGATATGGCCTTGAAGATTTGCCATCGAAAATGTAGTCAGTGGAATAGTGTAGCAAACGGCTTTCGTTTCTTTTTGCCCATGCGGCCAGACGTGCGGGGAGTTCCGCATTAACTAACAAGGCGGTTTCCGGATCGGTCTCGGCCTGATCAACCGCCGTGTAAGCCGCTGTATTGACGATCAACCCGGGTTGCAGACGTTTCAGAAAACTCTCGAGTTTGCCGCCATTGCCAAGATCCAGTTCCAGCCAGTTACCCATCGCCGAAGCAGGTTTTCTGCGGTCAGTTGCGGTAACGCTGCCCCGTGCAGATAACAATGGAAGCAATTCACTTCCAAGCTGACCGGCGGCCCCCGTCAGCAGAATGTTCAATTCACACCCTGCGGCAAACGCTCTGATGGAAGGTCACGCAAGCGTGGTGCGTGACGGTCTTTGCCGGAGAAAGACCTGGGCTCACACGGCCATTTCACGCCAATATCCGGGTCATTCCAGGCGATTGCGACTTCATATTGTGGAGCGTACTCGGTCGTACAATAGTAGTGGAACAGCGCACTGTCACTTAACACGATAAACCCATGGGCAAAACCTTCGGGCACATAAAGCTGACGGTGACTATCTGCGTTTAACTCCACACCCGCCCATTGCCCAAACGACGCCGAACCCGGTCGTATATCCACTGCCACATCAAAAATACGGCCTTCGAGCACGGACACCAATTTGCCCTGGGGCTGGCGGTACTGGTAATGCAAACCACGCAACACACCTTTCTCTGATCGGGAAACATTGGCCTGCGCAAATGTAGCGGGTAATCCATGCTGGCTATAACTGCTGGCTTTCCAGCTTTCCAGGAAGAAGCCGCGCTCGTCACCAAACACCCGGGGTTCAATAATGACAACGCCATCAAGACCGGTATCAAGAACCCTCAACCCTCCGGCCCCCGTTCCAGCAACTGTACGAGGTATTCGCCGTAACCACTGTTTCGAAGCGGTCCAGCTAACTCGAGAACGCGCTGATCGTCAATCCAGCCTTGCAGAAAAGCAATTTCCTCCGGACAGGCGACCTTGAGCCCCTGGCGGGCCTCGATGGTTTCGATAAAACTGGATGCCTGCTGCAACGACTCATGTGTACCCGTATCCAGCCAGGCATAGCCCCGGCCCATGCGCTCGAGGTGCAGACTGCCATCCTGCAGGTAACAACGATTCAAATCGGTAATTTCAAGCTCACCCCGGGGTGACGGCAGCAGCCCACGTGCAAAATGACTGGCTCGGCTATCATAAAAATATAAACCGGTCACCGCATAGTTCGAACGTGGCCGCAGTGGTTTCTCCTCGAGACTTATTACCCGCATATCTCCGTCAAATTCAACCACACCATAACGTTTCGGGTCACTCACCCAGTAACCAAAAACCGTACTGCCTTCGGTTCTTTGCATACTGCGGGAAAGCATGTCCTGAAGTCCGCCACCATGGAAAATATTATCTCCCAGGATAAGGCAGGAAGGACCACCGGCAAGAAATTCCTCGGCTATGATCAAGGCCTGTGCCAGACCGTCCGGGCTCTCCTGAACAGCAAACGAAATTTCGATACCCCATTGACTGCCATCGCCCAGCAATTGCTTGAAAAGGGTCTGCTCATGAGGCGTGGTAATGACGAGTATCTGCCGGATGCCCGCTTGCATCAAAGTGGACAGCGGATAATAAATCATCGGCTTATCATAGACCGGCAGCAGTTGTTTGCTGATCACCCGGGTAATGGGATACAAACGGGTGCCACTTCCCCCGGCCAGGATGATGCCTTTTCTATTCTGTTCCATTGAGTCAGTCACTGCTAATGGTGTTGTTATTTTGGTACTTCACGGATGCGGAATGCAAAACCGGAAATACGTCAAACCGCTCTTGGGGCCCTTACCCTTCAGAAAGGAATATCGTCATCCGCAAAGTCATCGTCATTGGCTGGACTGGCCGGTGCTTGTTGGGATGCAGTATTCTTTCGGAACCCACCTCCGCCACCTTGCGGTTGACCCTGACCTTCCCCACCGCGACTTCCAAGCATCTGCATATCGTTGGCCACAACCTCCGTCGTATATCGATCCTGGCCACTCTGGTCCTGCCATTTGCGGGTCTGAAGTTTTCCCTCGATGTAAACCTGGCTTCCTTTTTTCAGATACTCACCCATGATTTCAGCCAGACGCTGAAATGCAACAACCCGATGCCATTCGGTTTTTTCAACTTTCTCGCCTGTTTGTTTGTCATTCCAGCTATCTGATGTAGCGATGGTTAAATTGGCGATTGCCCCACCACTGGCTGTGTATTTCATTTCCGGATCTTTGCCCAGATTACCAACCAGAATTACTTTGTTTATACCTCTTGCCATCTAGCCTCTCCTGCTTTGCGGAGCCCTGCTCCGCCGTTCAAATTAAGACCCTGAAGTGTAGCATACACAATCAAGCCTGCTGTCTGTTATCGGTGGATTTCAACCATAAAAGCATGACCACCGCCCATACTGTACACAGCAATCCCGCTACGCTTAAAGTCACCACTTCACCACTGAATCCCAGTAACCAGCCGCCGCCCGAGCCGCCTGCAAATGCGCCCAGAAACTGGAATGTCGTATACAAGCCCATTTTCCGTCCCCGACCGGTTGTACCGCTCATTTGACTCACCACTGACGGCATCGCCGCTTCCAGCAGATTGAACGCCAGAAAGAAAACCATGGCGACCGCTGTTATCGCGAGTAAAGACTGACCGAGCGATATAAACCCCAGGGCTCCGCCAAGTACCAGGAATGCCAGCGGCATCGCCCGCTTTTCCTGTTTGCTGACGGTTATGCGTCTCAACAACGGAAACACCAGTATTACAGAGCCCAGCATAGACGGCACATATATCCGCCAATGGTGCGCCAACTCAAAACCAAACTGACTGACCAGCATTCCCGGTAACACAACGAACAACAAGGTCATAACTGCATGTAGCAAGAATACCGAAAGCGCGAATAACCAGATAGCGGCGGATCGCCCGGATTCCTGTAAGACCTCTTCCTTTGTGACCTGTGCCGGGGGCAGGCTCAGGACCAGCAACATACCCAGCACACCCAGTATTGCTGTCAGCCAGAACAGACCTCTCAACCCCAAAAGTGTTGATAGGGGCACCGATATCATCATGGACAACAGAAATGAGGCGCCTATACCCATACCGATAATGGCCATGATCACACTTCGATTCTGTACCCGTGTGCGGTCGGCGGCAAACGCCAACGCCACCCCTGCAATGGCGCCGCAACCCTGCAATGCCCTCCCGGCAATGATCACTTCAATTGAACCGGCCAGGGCCGCGACGATACCACCCGCAACAAATAGTGCGAGACCGGCGAGCATGACTGGCCTGCGCCCAAAACGATCGGAAAGCTTCCCAAAAGGTTGCTGCAGTAATGCCTGGGTGAGACCATATACCCCAACGGCAAGACCGGCTTTGGCGGGACTGAAACCGGGCATGTCGGCTGCCAGCAACATAAAAACCGGCAAAATCATGAACAGACCCAGCATCCTGAAGGCAATAACACCCGCAAGCGTCAAGCCTGTACGCAGTTCGATTGAATCTAATTGACCGAACAAAATTGAATCCTTTAGTTTCTATCTGGAATGGCCGCACAGTATATGGTGCATAGGCCAATAATTCATGAGAATTGTGAATGCCCGTAACACAATCATTTATAATCCCCGAAACAATTGAGCACCCTATATGACATTCAGCACCGAATCAGAAAGAACAGACAACCGGAGCCCGCTTGATAAAATCATAGCGCTGAGCGCGCCGGATATGGAACGGATCGATGCCTGTATCCAGGAAAGCCTGAAGTCGGACGTGGTCCTGATCAACCAGATTGCCAACTATATTGTCGCCAGTGGCGGTAAGCGGTTGCGGCCCATGCTATTGACTCTTTGCGCGCACGCCTGTGACTACCGCGGGCAGCATCACATACCACTCGCAGCTATTATCGAATTCATCCATACCGCGACACTTCTACATGACGATGTCGTTGATGAATCCGACCTGCGCCGGGGTCAGCAAAGCGCGCATGCGGTATGGGGTAATGCGGCCAGTGTACTGGTGGGCGATTTCCTTTACTCCCGAAGCTTCCAGATGATGGTGGGCCTCGACTCGATGCGTGTCATGGAGGTACTGGCAGACACGACCAACACCATTGCGGAAGGCGAGGTGCAGCAACTCCTGAACATGGGTGACCCGGAAGTCAATCAAAGCCGTTATATGCAGGTGATCGAGAACAAGACGGCCAAGCTGTTTGAGGCCGCCTGTAGATTGGCTGCCATTATCAGCGAACAACCACCCGCGATCGAACAGGCACTGACGACTTACGGAAACCGTCTTGGATCAGCTTTCCAGATCGCGGACGATGTACTCGATTACAAGGGCGACGCAGGCACCATGGGGAAAAACGCCGGTGAGGACCTCGCCGAGGGCAAGCCGACCTTACCGCTGATACTCGCGCGTGAGCGGTGTAATGAAAAGGAACGGGAGTTACTGGACACTGCCATACGCGATGGTGGCGCGGATGATCTGAACCCGGTCCTTGCCATTATTGAAAAAACCGGTTCAATCGATTCAGCCATGGAGATTGCCAGGACCCATTCAATCGAGGCCAGGCAA
>Ga0210074_1000605_pt1 | contig 12303 bp, 11 predicted proteins | sample China_Galinas_Co_FD_184860 | JGI IMG/M metagenome (GOLD analysis project Ga0210074, IMG submission 184860) | Wetland microbial communities from San Francisco Bay, California, USA, that impact long-term carbon sequestration -... | ecosystem: Environmental > Aquatic > Marine > Wetlands ... | reverse complement strand
ATAAATAACCTGAATGCAAAATATTCCAAATACAGAAAAGACTTTTACTTATTTGCCGATTCAGTGACGGCTCTGGAGTATGACATTATCAATAATCTTGAAAGCAGAATCGAAACTATTTTTCTACTCGAAGATCAACTCATCTATGGAAACTTATTTGATGCAATTGATATGCAGTTATCTGGAAGGCTTTTGTTTAGAACAATTGACAGAGATGTAAGATATAAATCGAGAACTATTCAGTCACCTTCAATATTCGATACTCAGGTTGATGAACTTGGGATGATCCTGGAATCATCTTTCTTTTATAGAACTGAGAGTGCAGATGTGGGGTTGGAAATAAGTTATTTTGAACGTGATGAAAAATATATTACCAAAAGATATCCGGGTGGTGACGAAAATTTTTACCAGCAGCGGTCGCAACAGGAAGGACGGAAGAATAACAATTCTTACAGAGCTATTATTTCACTTCTTGGCAACTTTTATTTCTCGAGGAATGAACGACTCTCGTGGAGTTTGTTTCAAAGTAAACTAAAGTACGATACCCCAAGTCCTTTAAATGATGACGACAGGGATGAATTACTAACGATCGCAAGGTTAAAATATTCATCATATATCAGTCCTTTTTTGCAAATCACTGCTAATCTCGAAGGAAATCTAAGCCATTTGATTTATCTATACGCAAGTCAGAGCGCAAACAATAATGTAAACCGGGTACTCAGACTTTCAACTGGTGCAAATTATAAAGGTGCCAGATTTGTGTCAGCAAATAATTTCGAAGTCTCTGCAAACTATACCGTATACGATTTTGAATACATTGCCTCAAACCTTAGAAGTATTTCTTTTAGACAATTTATTGCAACAGATTCGACACAATATTTTTTTTCGAATAATTTTTCATTTATTATTACGCCATACATTAGATTAACTGATCAGGGAGAACTTAACTGGAATGATTTTGCTGAAAATCCACAAAGATATCTTCAGGAAATATTTGCTGATCCCCGATTTGGAATTTCTTCTGATGTTTCTTTTTTTGCACTTGGATTAAGGTACTTTTCACTCAATACTTACAGATACATTGAAGGAATAAGGGTTCTTAATTCCGAGTTTTTAAGTCTTGGCCCTCTTTTTGAGATGTTGATTCAGACTAATATGCTTTTCTTGAAACTAAATACTTGGTATGAATTTATTTCAGATTATGGAAATGCTGAACGTCAAAGATTTAATTTTCTCTTATCTATGAATTGGAATTTTTAATTTATCAGAGTAAATTTTCACACAACATTATTGCAATAACTGAATATCCATTTGCCAGAACAATTCTACGAAATAGAAATAGAAAGTGATCCCAATAATCTTATTACAATTGAGGAATTCGTAAACTATTTTGCCAAAGATCTTGGACTTTCTGAAGAACAACTTTCAGTACTTCTGCTAGCTGTAACCGAAGCCGCAACTAATGCAATTATTCACGCCAATAAATGTGATGCTTCAAAACTCGTCAAAATCCACGCACACATTGAGAACTCAAAGCTTATTGTTAAAGTTAAAGATGAAGGAAAAGGATTTGATTCTAATTCAATTCCTGATCCAACCCGCCCGGAAAACCTATTAAAAGATTCCGGAAGAGGTGTTTATTTAATGAAGGTCTACATGGATGATGTAAAGTATAATAAAACTCCTACAGGGCTGGAAACTATCTTAGTTCTAAATCTTTAACAATTCTGCTTTTCAGTTCCTATTAAATCCATTCGGGTTATTGTTACCTCTAAAAGTTTTTGTTTATTTTAACTATTGTTAATATCAACATTATTTAAATCAGGGAGATAATTATGGGCAGAAAAAAAATTTCAATAATAGGTGGTGGTCAAATTGGTGGTGTTTTGGCCCAACTGGTTGCTTTAAGACAACTCGGTGATGTTGTTTTATTTGACATTGTCGAAGATATGCCACAGGGAAAAGCTCTTGATATTGCTGAAGCTTCGCGGATTGATGGTTTTGATGTTTCTTTAAAAGGAACAAATGATTACAAAGATATTGATGGATCCAATATTGTGATCGTTACAGCAGGATTGCCAAGAAAACCTGGTATGAGCAGGGACGATCTATTAACCACCAACGCAAAAATTATGAAAAGTGTAGCTGAGAATGTTAAGCAGCATGCCCCAAATTCAATTTCAATAATTATTTCAAATCCACTTGATGCAATGGTCACATTGTTTAAAAAAGTTACTGGCTTTCCGCATCACAAAGTTATAGGGCAGGCTGGAGTTCTTGATTCATCCAGATTTTCTACATTCATAGCCTGGGAGCTTGGTGTATCCGTAAAAGATGTAAATGCAATGGTTCTTGGCGGACACGGCGATACAATGGTACCGATAGTAAGATACGCTAATGTGAACGGAATACCTGTAATGGAACTGCTTGAGAAGAAATATAACGACAAAGCCAAAGCTTCGGAAGTTATGAAAGCGATGGTTGCTAGAACCAAAATGGCAGGCGGAGAAGTTGTGAAGTTATTAAAAACCGGTTCAGCATTTTATTCACCAGCATCCGCTGCAATAACAATGGTTGAATCAATACTGCTCGATGAAAAGAGACTGCTGCCAGTATGTGCTCATCTTAATGGTGAATTTGGAATAAACGGATATTATGTAGGGGTACCGGCAATTCTCGGAAGTTCGGGTGTTGAGAAGATTATGGAATTTGAATTGGATTCTGAAGAAAGAACTCTGCTAGATAATTCAACGAATGCGGTTAAAACTTTGGTTACCGACATGGAAAGACTCGGCTTTTAATAAAAAATAGGGAATCATTTAAAATGAAAAACCCTCCTTAGAAGGAGGGTTTTTTGATCATATTAAAAATTAGTTAGCGTAAACATTTACAAATCTTCTATTGCCTTTTTTAACCTCAAACTTTACGATACCATCTGAGATAGCAAATAGTGTGTCGTCGCTACCCTTTTTTACATTTACACCCGGATGAAACTTTGTTCCTCTTTGTCTAACAATTATATTTCCGGCTATTACTTTTTCACCACCAAATCTTTTTACACCTAAATATTGTGGATTGCTATCTCTGCCGTTTCTTGTTGAGCCTTGTCCTTTTTTATGTGCCATAACTTATTCCTTTTTAATAAACTCTATGTTTTTCTACGAAATCTTTAAAACTTCTATTTTCGTGTACTGCTGTCTGTGTCCCGCTTTTTTCCTATAGCCCTTCCTGATTTTTTTCTTGAAGACAATCACTTTATCATGTCTTACATGTTCAAGTACTTTTACTGTAACTTTAGCACCTTCAACTTCAGGAGTTCCAACTTTAACACCTTTTGCATCTCCAACCATTAAAACTGAATCAAATGTTACTTCGGAATCAACTTTATCTTTTAGTCTGGGAACGTAATACTTATTATTCTCCAATACTTTAATCTGGTCTCCCAGAACGTTAATTATAGCAAACATTATTATCCTTTACCTTAAAAATTTTGAGGCACAAATGTATACAAAGAACTCGTTTATGTCAATGCCCAAGATTAGAAAATGTTCAGAAAAAATCACTTTTTAAGTAAAAATGAGAAATCGCTTCCCTCATCTATTTTGCTTGAGACCATTACTTTTGAATTATGTGCTTCGACAATATGCTTAACAATTGCAAGTCCCAATCCCGTTCCACCCTGCGCCCGCGACCGTGCTTTATCCATTCTATAGAACCGTTCAAATATCCTGTCAAGATAGTTTTCAGGAATTCCTATTCCTGTATCCCGGATAATAATTTTTACATTTTTAATATCTTCTTCTACAAGAACTTCCACCTTTCCTTTTTCCGTATATTTTATCGCGTTATAGATTAAGTTGATCATCACCTGTTTAAGTTTTTCTTTATCACCAAATACCTCAAGACCTTCTTTCCCCGGTGTGAATATTAGTTCAAGTTTTTTGTCTTCAGCAAGCTTGCTGCTTTCCTGAATAATCTGCTTAATGAAATCGTTAACTTTAAAGTAACGGTAACTCATCCTCATTTCACCGGATTCAATCATTGAAATATCAATAAGATCATTTAACAAATTGCTCAAGGCAATTGTATTTTGATTGGCTTTCTCAAGGAATCTCATATTAACATTCTTATCGTCCAAAGCACCGTTCAGTAAAGTTTCAATATAGCCCTGGATAGCAAAAATCGGAGTTCTAAGTTCATGAGAAACATTTGCGAGAAACTGAGATCGCATTTTCTGTAAACGCTGCAAATGTTCAATATCATTTTTTTCCTTCTTGAACATTTTCTTTATCGCTTTTTCAAGTGCAAGAAGACTTGAATCAAGCACAATTTCATCTTCGTTGTTGTATTTATTTTTCCTGATGTTATTGATGATTATCTTTATCTCATCAAGTTCGTTGTAACGTCGTCTTCCAATTAGAGAAATTGTCAAAAGATCAACTATTAAAGTGGAAATTAATAACTGTGTAAGCAGTGAAAGATCTTGTGTTAGTAAAAGAAATATTACTATGAACGCAGCATTACACAAAATAATGTCTCTGTAGTAAATTAATGAGGACTTAAGAAAAGCTAAAAATTTATTCGTTGTGCCTGAATTTGTATCCAACACCTTTTATCGTCTCAATTATTTCTGAGTGATTACCTAATTTTTCCCGAACTTTTCTAATATGGACATCAATCGTTCTGTCGATAACATAAACGTCATTTCCCCAAATTTCTTTCAACAATGTTTCCCTCTTCATCACTTTGCCGGGATTGCTTGCCAGAAAATGCAATAGCTGAAATTCCTTCCTCGGAAAAAATTTGATTTTGTTATCAATTTTAACCGTGAATTTCTCAACGTCAATTTCTAAGGGACCAATTTTAAGTTGTTTTTCAATTTGGACTTTATTTTCCGAAAACGAAGTCTTCCGTAGATTTGATTTAATTCTTGCAACTAATTTTTTTGGAGAAACCGGTTTTTGGATATAGTCACTGGCCCCGAGGTTCAGTCCTTTAATCTCGTCTGTTTCTCCAGCTTTTGCCGTTAAGAAAATTATCGGGATGTTTTGAAACTTAATATCACCTTTTATTTTTTCATACAATTCAAACCCATCCATCTCAGGCATCATAATATCAAGAACAATTAAGTCAGGATTCTGTGAAACATTTATTAGTGCATCATTGCCATTGGAACTAACCAGGACTTCAAAATTTTCCTGCTCAAGATTGTATTTAAGAAATTCAAGAATATCCTCTTCGTCGTCAACAAGTAAAATCTTTTTCATACTTTAAGCGAGATTAATTTCCTTATCTTTTTCAGCTGAAGTATACATGGTCTCTGCAATTTTTAATAGTTGAACCGCTTCTTCACCGGAAGAGAAAACCGGATTAAGCCCTCGTATTGCACCAACAAAACTTTTAAGTTCATTTAAATATGATTTCTTGAATGCTTCTGCCGGAGTTTCAGAAAATGTTGAGCCCAAATCAATCTTTTCTTCATCTAAAAGTTTGATCAATTTAAATGGATTGATACCAATACTCCCTTTAGTTCCATAGACCTGGGCAAAGAAAGTATCTTTTTCCTCGGCCATGCTCCAGCTTGCTTCAATTGTAATTGAAATGGAATTATCACAACGGATAAAACTGATAGAGGTATCTTCCATATTTTTGGAATAATGGCGATAATTTTTTGTTGAAACTGAAAGCGCTTTCGGATATTTTGTAAGCCAGAGAGCAAGATCAGCAAGGTTAATTCCAAGATCAAGTATTACACCCCCACCAGCTTCTTCCCTTCTATTAAACCATTTTTCTGAACTACTTCGATTCCTTATCCAGCCGCACTTGATATAGTACGGTTCTCCAATTTCACCAGCATCTATCAAACTTCTGATCAGCATTGAATCAGGGCGATAACGGAGATTCATACCAACCATTAATTTTCTTTTATTTTTTTTTGCACATTCAAATATTTCTACACCTTCACTGGAATTTCTTGCCAGTGGTTTTTCAACAAGAACATCTTTTCCGGCGTTGAGACAATCAATAGCAATTTGTTTGTGAAGGTGCGTTGGAGTCGTTATAATTACAGCATCAACATTTGTGTTATTCAGCAGCTCTTTATAATCAGTAAACCTTTTTTTTATGTTATATTTTTCGGCAACTGAATTCAATCGGTTTTTATTTATCTCTGCGACTGCCGTCACCTCGGCAGCATTTATTTTCATAAGGTTTGGTAAATGAACTAGTTGGGAAACACTACCAAGTCCGATAACTGCAACGCTTGCTTTAGTCATCAAAATGAAACCTTTTCAGCTGATTTCGTATTTTTTAGAAATGAAGTAATCTTTGTGACAATTCCCTCCGGATCAATTTCTGTTTGCTTATGTAGCTCAGCTTGGGTTCCGTGATCAATAAATTTGTCAGGAAGTCCTATTCTTAGAACATCATTTTTGAAATGGTTATCAGTTAAATATTCTATTACAGCAGAACCGAAGCCACCGGGAAGATTATTTTCTTCGATGGTTACAATTTTATCATGCCTGGTAACTACTTCATCCAGAATTTTTGTATCAATTGGTTTAATAAATCGCATATTTATAAGTTCACAGTTGACACCATTTTCTTTCAAAATTTCAACAGCTTTCTCGGCATAATTAACCATTGACCCAACGGCAAGGATAGCTACATCTTCTCCAGTACAAATTCTTTCCGCCTTGCCTATCTCGAGCTTTTTAAAGCCTGGTTCTATTTTGACTCCCAGAGCAGAACCCCGAGGATATCTAACTGCAACAGGACCATCACAATGATTGACAGCAGTGTAGACCATGTCTTGCAGCTCTGCTTCATCTTTTGGAGCCATCACAATCATTCCGGGAATAATTCTTAAATAAGCTAAGTCAAAAGTTCCATGGTGAGTAGGACCATCTGCACCAACCAACCCTGCTCTATCCAAAACGAATACAACATGCAATTTTTGTAACGATACATCATGGATAATTTGATCAAATGCTCTTTGTAAAAATGTTGAGTAAATAGCTACTACAGGAATAATCCCTTGCGTTGCAAGTCCGGCAGCAAAAGTTACAGCATGCTCTTCAGCAATTCCGACGTCATAATAATTTTGTGGAATTTTTTCTTTTAATATGTCCAAACCTGTTCCATCGGGCATAGCAGCAGTGATACCAACTACGTTTGGATTTTCTTCAATTATTTCTACGAGAGCATTACCAAATATTTTTGTGTAAGCTACAGGTGCTCCAGATTTTTTATGGGCTTGTCCGGTAACTTTATCAAATGGTGTAGAAGCATGTAATCTTTGCGAATGACTTTCAGCAGGTTTATATCCTTTACCTTTCTGGGTAATTGCGTGAATAAGAATCGGACCTTTCAGCTCTTTAACCTGCTCAAATATTTTTATTACCTGATGAACATTGTGCCCGTTCACCGGTCCGAAATATCGGAAACCAAGTGCTTCAAAGAGCATCCCAGGTGTAATAACAGCTTTAATTCCATGTTCAAGTCTTACAGCAATTTTCCTCATCCTGTCGCCAAACTGATCCAACTTGCCTGTCAGATCCCAAATTTGTCCTTTAAACTTATTGTAATCCGGATGGGAGATCATTTCTGTAAAATAATTTGAAATTTGCCAAACGTTTGGAGCAATTGACATATTATTATCATTCAACACTACAATCAGATCAGTTTTAAGAACTCCGGAATTGTTCATTGCTTCATAAGCCATTCCGCCCGTCATCGCACCATCGCCAATTACTGCAACAACTCTTTTATCAACCTTGTTTATATTTTTTGCAGTTGCCATTCCTAAAGCAGCAGAAATTGAAGTTGATGCATGACCTGCGCCGAAAGAATCGTATTCACTTTCAGATCGTTTAAGAAAGCCGCTGATTCCACCAAGCCTTCTGATTCTGTTTAATGCTTCCTTTCTTCCGGTTAAAATTTTATGCGGATAAGCCTGATGACCAGTATCCCATACAACCAAGTCGTGTGGAGTGTTAAACACTTTATGGATTGCTACCGTTAATTCAACCGTTCCAAGTCCTCCGCCAAAATGACCGCCAATCTCTGAAATCGTATCAACCATATATTCACGTATATCCACGCACAACTGTTTTAACTGCGGAAGTGAAAATTGACGTATATCGGACGGGTAATCTACTTTGGAAAGTATAGGATATTTTTGATCATCTATCATCTATTTTAAAATCCTCCTTATTAAGAACACTAATCTTCATCTTGTGCAATTTTCCCGAGCTCACTTTTAAGTTCAGTAATTTTTAATTCTGCTTCTTTCAACGTCTTTAAACAGGACTTAGAAAGTTTAACTCCTTCTTCGAAAAGCGACATTGCTTTCTCCAATTCTACATTATCTTCTTCCAGCACTCTGCTTATCTCTTCTAGCCGGATTAAATCCTGTTCAATATTGCCTTTTGATTTCTTTTTTGCCATAAAAAAATTATCCGGTTGTTATTTCCCCATCATAAAATTTTAATTGAGCTTTTTTATCCCGATTAAAATCTAAAGCCCTTTTAACAAATTTAGAGTTCTGTTTTACTAAAACAAAGCCCCTCTTCAAAGACTTCTCAATATCAAATGCTTCCAGCGATTTAGAAAGCAGTTTAATCTTATTATCATAAATCATCATAGACCAGTCGATGCTTTGTGTAATAGAATTAATATTCAGATCAAGCTGCTGGGTTTTCCTGTTGAGTATATTCATCGGTAACCTGAACCCGTACGAGTCTAAATTTTGAATAATTGCCTCTGATTTCGATTCGATTAATTCTTCAATGTTCTCAGTTGCTTCTGATATGAATTTAAGAATAAAATTATTTATGTCAACAATATCTGGTGTTGCAATTTCCATTGCTACGGACGGCGTTGGAGCGCGGAGGTCGGAAACATAGTCTGCTATAGTAAAATCAACTTCGTGTCCCACACCGGATATTACCGGAACTTTGGATTTGAAAATTGTCCGTGCAACAACTTCCTCATTAAAAGCCCATAGGTCTTCAATCGAACCTCCGCCGCGGGCAACGATAATAACATCAATATCAGGAAAATCGTTCAATTGCTTTATACTATTAACTATAGATGCAGCTGCACCATTGCCCTGCACTCTTGCAGGTGCGATTACAATTTCTGCGAGAGGAAATCTTCTACTTGCAACACTGATCAGATCTTGAAATGCTGCACCATCAATTGCAGTTACAACTCCAATTTTTTGGGGGAAAGCTGGTATTTCCTTTTTGTAAGCTTCGTCAAATAGACCTTCGGAATCAAGTTTCTTTTTTAGTTTTTCGAAAGCTTCCTGCAGCTCACCAAGTCCGGCGGGTTTAATCGAACGGATATCAAGCTGATAGCTTCCCCTTGGTGGATAAACGGTTAGTCTGCCATTTGCAATTATCTTCATTCCATCCTGTGGAGTGAAAAACACATATTGGTTAAATCCTTTCCACATTGTACAGTTGATAACGGCATCAGAATCTATCAAACTGAAATACCAGTGACCGGATATATGCGATTTGAAATTTGAAATTTCTCCAACAACTGAAATCTGTTCAAAAGTTTCTTCGAGCGTAGCCCGAATTTCTTTCGTTAATTCGGAAACTGTTAATATTTGTGAAATCTTATTCAATTATTTAGTTGGAACTTCCTGCTATTCTTGTAATGTATTTTGATCTGTCTCTGTGTAGTCTAGTTCTGAGCCAAGAAGACTGTGTGGAATCATAAAAATTATAAACATAAGTATTGATGCAAAAATAATCCAGTGTTTAGGATTCTTAAATTTATATAGTGAAATTAATGCCAGCAGCCAGCCAATAAACGCAATTAATACTTTGTTATCTGTAAGATCGTGACCAAATGGAAAGCCAGTCCAGAAAGCACCAAAAGCATAATATTGGATAATCGGACCTAGTATAAAGCCGCCAATTATGAGGAGTATAAATGTAAAAATTGTAAGCGATTTGAATTTTATACCATTGTTGAAATATTCGAGACCTGTTCTTGTTGATAGCAGCATTGCTCCAAAAATAAAAAGGATGTGCGGAATCAAAAAATAGATGGGTACATCGCCCTTAAATCTTATAATTACTTCACCATGTTCAGGTAGAGTGAGAACATTATCATCATTTTGCAGAAGAATATGATAGATCAGCTTCCCGGCAGGAGGCTGATGAGGTAGCGTAGCAGAAAGTTGTTCTCCATCTCTTTGCATTTCAACTGATGTCCAATCATCGTCAGAATTATATCTTTTCCAGATCAGTTCACAATATATTGATTCATCTTGGATTTTGATTTCAATTAGATGATCACCTTCACCACCATGAGACCTATCAAATTTATAATTTATAAACTGACCATTTATTTTGACTTCACCCGATACCGGATAAGTTGGGCCAGTTACTCTTTGGTATACAGCGGTAATTATTGTCAACACAAAAGCGATCAGCCAAAGCCAGAAAGAATTTTTCATTGATGAGTTCAGAGAGATAATTTTGAAAATTTTCTGAAGGAAAAATAAGAATTAAAAGCTAACACTAAAACCAAGCGTAGGAATTATAGGAAACATAGTCGTTGTTTCCCTACCAAGTGTGAGGTCTTCGTTCACATAATAATCATATCCCACAACATTAGAATTGTTATACACATTTATTATGTCCAGATAAATTACCCAATCATAATCCCACCAGTCAGCAAAAGCGTTGATTCGTAAATCAAGTCTATGGTAATCAGGTTTACGTGAGTTAAGTTTTCTGTCAGCAAAGTCCACATCAAATATCACAGGATTATCTCCATCAGGATTTATATTTCTTGTAGCAACAACCGGTGTCTCAGGCACACCATCAAGGTCTTGATCTTCCAAAATTATTCTCGGCTTAACTCCTCTCGGCTCACTAATCGGAAAGCCGGAACCATACTGCCATCTTAATCCAAACTCGAGCCAGTTATTAGCCTGATAATTTAGTACAACATTGACCGTGTTTCTCTGATCAAAAGCAAAAGGATATTCAATTCCATTTTCGTCTCTGTTTGCATACGCTAAAGCATAAGAAATCCAACCAGAGAAACGACTATCAAGAAAAGTATTTCGCTTGGAAATAAAAAACTCAACCCCATAGGCATTTCCAAAAGCATTATTTGTAGGTATCTGTGTAAGTGAATCTCCACTGAATGTTGCAGGTAGCGTCCAGCCTGATGCAAATCTTGGATCTTTACCTGGAATTTGCTCTGTATAAAATCTTTCACCCTGTAATCTCAATGGCAAATAAAGGTCTGTAAAGTCTTTGTAATAACCTTCAACTCTTGCACTCCATTCGGATGACAACCATCGTTCAATTCCAAGTACGTAATGAGTTGCTTTTTCCGCAACAAGATTTTCTGTGTACTGGTTGGAGAAATCGTAAAGTATCCCCTGGTCCCGCAATTTTTCATAACCCGGTGATTGATAATAAATGCCCCAAACCGCACGCAAAGTTGTAAGTTCATCGAATGCATATGAAAGAGAAATTCTTGGGGCGAGATACGCTTTACTTAAAATATTATAGTAATCGAGCCTCAAGCTTGGCTGAAATGTAAATTTTTCTGTTAATCGTATGTTATCCTGAAGATATGCCCTGTAACGATTGAAGTTCTGAACGTCCTTCAGATCATTAAGTGCTGATCTGAATTGTGGGTTTGAATTTATCACTGCCTGAAGTTGTTCATCCAATTCAAAAGTAAAATTTATTGTTGTCTCCATAAAATCAGCACCGACACCTGCTTCAATAATATGATCATCAAGTATATAGGTAAACTTATCATCAATTGAATATTTATTGTAAACGAAATCGCCCCCAAATGAAAACCTTAAAAGATATGGTGCCAATGTATCGGGTATAGTGTTTTCAAATGAACCACGATTAAGTGAAGGATCAAGTATTTGCGAATCAAAATCTGTTGTGCCGTTATTTCTGTAATATGAAACTATTAGTTTATTAAGAGTTTTTTGATTTGGCGCCCAATGCCATGCTGCAGAGACTAAATCATTATTTGTGATGTTATAAACTCCGATGCTATCCGGTGTCTGCCTCTCTTTTGCACTTACAACATCTACAGCATCTCTTGATAAAATTCCGTTGAACAAAAATTTATGTCCGTTGTACGGACCAATAACAATTTTTCCCTGCAGATCATAAAAACTCGGAAAGCTTGTATTTTCATCAACAAGTCCGGCATTTTTTACAAATGGCTCCATGATCAAATCATAATAAGTTCGGCGCGAATTGAACAGCCAGCTTCCTCTTAGATTAAATGGATTTT
>Ga0210074_1000604_pt1 | contig 12315 bp, 7 predicted proteins | sample China_Galinas_Co_FD_184860 | JGI IMG/M metagenome (GOLD analysis project Ga0210074, IMG submission 184860) | Wetland microbial communities from San Francisco Bay, California, USA, that impact long-term carbon sequestration -... | ecosystem: Environmental > Aquatic > Marine > Wetlands ... | reverse complement strand
GCCCGGAGCAACGCCGTACTTCTTCGTGAAGTTGGCTGCGAAGTCTTTGGCAGCGGGCAGGTAGTCGACAATCGGGTTGGAGAAGCAGTACACGCCTTCAGCAGCACGGCCGGCAATTTCAATCAGTTTCGGCGAGTTGGAGCCATCGCCGATGGCGATTGTGCCACGGTAACCGGCCTGACGAAGCTGCTTGATCAGCAATGCGCCCTCAGCGTAGTAGGCCGTCCAGAAGATCGCATCAGGGTTCTTCGACTTGAGGGTGGTAACGAGGGAGGAAAAGTCCTGCTCACCCTTGTTGACAACCTCGTAGGCAACAACCTCGTTGCCTTTTTCTTCCCATTTGGCCCTGGAAATCTTGGCGAGGTCTTCGGAGTAAGCTTCACCCATGTGAACGATAGCGAGACTCTTTACGCCAAGGGATTCGAAAAGAGCCACGGCAGTGTCAGCCTGGGCATCACCGGTTGAGTTGATCATGAAGCCGATGCCGGGGTTGGCGCCGACCAGGGCGGTGGAGTTGGATGCGGTGATGACGAAAGGAACATTGGCTTCGCCGTACAGGGCGAGAGTTGGCAGGGTTGCACTGGAACAGTAACCGCCGACGACGCCGACCACACCTTCGGAGATCAGCTTGCTGGCAGCAGCAACAGCCTGCTGCGGATCACATGCATCATCACCGGTGGTAGTGACGATCGTTTTTCCAAGCAGACCACCGCCTGCGTTGATCTCGTCAGCGGCCAGTTTAATGGCTCTCTCCATATCCTTGCCATCGGTCGCGGTGCCACCCGTGGTGGGAATCATGATGCCGACTTTGACCTCGTCAGCAGCGAAGCCCGTCCCTGCAGCCAACACCGTGGCTAGACAGAAAGAAACCATGACTACAAAAATTTTCTTCAACATGCTCATCTCCTTTTTTCGTTGGGTTAATGATATTAACGCACTGCATTATCAAAACATTGTTACATGTAACCTCGTCATTGCAACTGTCTCCAATATGATCCTTTGAATCCGGAACAGCAATTGAATAGCGTAGTCATATAATAGCAAGAGCGGTGCCAAACAGTGTTACAAAATCGAGCAGCGACCCCGCAAACAACAACCGCTTAAGCCCTAGCGAAAAAATTACCCATATTTATTAGTGAGTTAAACGGCTATCAACATTAACTCACAGCTACACCCTCACGTATATTAAACGCAGACAGACAGGCAATTTTTACGTGTCGAAGACAAAACACATCAGCACACCGCAGGCATTTATGCAGTCACGCATAAATGCATCTGTCCGTCTTCATTAACAGGAGAATAACAACCTGCAGGTCAGGTCAGGTTGTATCGTTTCAGCTTCCGTGCAATCGTTGACTGGTTCACCCCTAACGCCTCGGCGATTCCGGCCTGGTTTCGGTACCTGGCTCTTGCCCGGGCCAAGAGGTTGCGTTCAACCGTCTCCAAAGCCTCCTGCAACGAGATCGAATCGGGCCAGTCGAGGTCATCCGGCATTCCGGTTTGCGTGGATCCGCCGATTTGCACAGGCAGATCGGCAACGTCGATAAGCTCTGTCTCAGACATGACGACCAGGCGTTCGCAGATATTCATCAACTCACGGACATTGCCGGGATAGGCATATGCCGCCAAAGCATCGATTGTGGCTCGCGTCAGACGCTTGGGAGTATTGTTGAGCACAGCGAAGTGATCGATGTAGTGTCTGATCAGGGGCACAAGGCAATCCCTGCGCTCACGAAGCGCGGGAACATGAATCGGAATAACGTTGAGGCGGTAGTAAAGATCGAGCCGGAAGGTTCCCTGCTCCACCATTTCCTCGAGATCCCGATGCGTCGCGGCCAGGATCCTGACATCGACCTTGCGCTGTTCTGTACTGCCAAGGCGGGTGATCCGTCCGTCTTCAAGGAAACGCAGGAGCTTGACCTGCGCCGACAGGGGCAGTTCGGCTATCTCGTCAAGAAACAGGACACCTTCGCTGGCGAGTTCAAACTGCCCCGGTTTACCGCCGGGGCTGGCCCCGGTGAAGGCGCCTTTTTCATAGCCGAAGAGCTCTGCCTCGATCAGTGACTCGGGAATCGCGCCGCAGTTTATCTTGATCAGGGGATGATCAGAACGGCGCGAATTATGATGGATCAGATCGGCAATGACCCCCTTACCGACGCCTGACTCGCCGAGGATCAATACCGATGAATCGGCAGATGCGACTTTGGTCGCCTGGCGCAACGCCTTGATCATGTTCGGACTTCTGGCAATAATCCGTCGCGACTCCAGTTCGGCCTGCTGCATCTCGAGCATCTGATGGCGGAACTGATCCTTGATCGCCTCCTGGTTTTCCAGCTCTCTTTGCAGCTGGTCTATTTCACTGATGTCCCTTTCACTGACCACCACACGGATCAACTCGCCGCTGTGATCGAAAACCGGTGTCGCCACGGAAATCAGCTTGCCGCCACCCGGCAGGTTCTGCAGCTGGCTGACACTTTTCTTTTCTATGCTGGCGTCCAGGGCGGCGGACCTGTCGATAAACCCCTCTTCGATGAGATCACGCATATTCCGTCCAACCATTTCGGCTGCAGGTCGCTGGTGGATTCTTTCAGAAGCCGGATTCACCCGTATGACGTTGGCATCAGCGTCGCAGACAAACAGTCCGTCAGACGAAGAATCGATAATCGCGTGCAGTTCAAGGGTTAAAGCTTCGAAATCCTGCATACGCTGATCCGATTCCGGCGGTGAAGGCGCGGGTGGCAGGAGGCAAAGTGTCAGTGCTTGCCCTTCGGCAGATTTTACCGTGCTGAGCAAGGCCAGGTAAGGTGCCCCCGTACCGCGGGTGATGGTCATGGGCGGCGCCGGCCTGGCGCTACGGCTGAAACTGCCGACGGCTTCAGCTAATTTCGGCAGGGGTTCGGCAAGCATTGCACCAACTTCGGCATTCAACTGACTCTCCGCGGCCGGATTGACGTAAACAATTCGCCCCTGTACGTCACAGGCCAGCAAAGGCACGGATAGTGCTTTGAGAAATGTCGGAGCCAGCGAATTCAATTCATCGGCCAGATGTTGCATACCTTTTCAAAGCCTCCCCTATAGATGTTCACTCAAGACTGCATAATTTATGCACGTAAGCATAAATTATGCAATACGGAATCGCTCAGCAACTGTCCAGACTGTTCTTCGAAAACAATCCATCGTCATGAAATGCTCAGGGGCAAAAAGATCAAACCCATAGGAAAGCAGGTGCTGCGCTGGGCGTGTCTGGCTCGTGCGGCGGCAACATCAATCCGGATTGTTCTCATCGATCAGGAGGCCAGGTTTCCCTTGCAGGTGAAGAAGCTCTTGAGAGCCTCTCCTTATGTGGAGGGTTGCTGCGGTTGTCATGTTCTCAGGCCTTTCCCCTGTAAGTCATACCGAAAGGAATGCCCTCCTGTAACGGGCCGGCTTCTTGAGCACTGTGCTTTTATTGATGACTCAGGCATCTGGCAATGGAGATGCCCTCCGCAAGAATGTACGAGTCAAGAACATAGGTAAATATGTTTATGAACCGTACCGGAGAAGGCTATTTTGCAGACTTTTGTTGCCGGGGAAGAGTATAGCGTCGGGCGGGACGCAACCCGTCGGTTCTGTCTTTCAAAAAAGCAACAAGGGCAACAGATAAACCATCTGTTGCCCTAAGCTTCACAGGAACTCCACCGCCAGTTAAAAAAACATCATTTGCGGAGGTTGTCAGTGGTCTGAAAGCCTCCAATCAAAGGCTTGGGGGCTTCTCTGTTTATCTATGTGGCCTGTGAGAAGATCGGTTTGATCAATAGAGGGAACCCTTGCGCCGGGACCTGGAAAACTTGCCTATGAGCCAACCCAGAAACAACACCCCTGCCCCGGTAAGAAACCATTGGATCGTTTCTTTCTTCAGCAGTTCTTTTCTCTGTTCTTCCAATTTGGTTACTGCTGCCGTTAATTCCTCGTGACTAAGCCTTAGTTGGTCACGTTCCGCGGTGATGTCTATGATATTTTCAGCATTTTTTCTTAAAGATTCATACGCCTGGCTACGCTCTGCCAGCTCGGTCTCCGACTTATTCAGGTCTTTCTCAAGCTTAGCTATCTGGCTACGTGAATTTTCCAACTCGGACAATATCTTCTTTTGGGCTTCATCCCCTTTGGAAAAAACTTCACGGTACTGCTTTTCCAATTCCTGGACACGCCCTTTCAAGCCTTCATTTTCCCGGGTCAGGCGACTGATAACTGTCGCCTTGGGTGTCTTCTCTGTCAGGTAGCTCTTCTGAATATACCCGACCTCGCCGTTCGTCGTTTTCACTTTTAAGTATTCTTCTCCAACTTCGAGGACTTCTACGGGAGTATCGGTCCTGAGGTAGACAATTGTTTCAGAGTTATTCTGTGGCAATTGCCTTAGAGACACAACCAATTGGTCCGCAATGTAACGAGTCTCAGCCAGTGCGACAGTGGCGGTGCAGAGAAATGCCAAAAAAATCGCGATGGAAATCCTTTGATATGTCAGCATTGTATCCTCCTCGAAATAGCCCGCTCATCAGCAAACGGTACGCGAGAATCTTTACTTATTCTCTTCACCAAGTTGACGCGAGCGTTTCGTCGCAGCGCCGACCGCTTCCATCATGGTGGCACGCAGCCCCCGTTCTTCAAGGACGCGAATGGCACTGATCGTCGTTCCGGCCGGGCTGCAAACTTTTTCACGCAATAAAGCGGGGTGCTCCCCAGTTTCCTGAACCAGATGTGCCGCGCCGACGACGGTCTGCACGGCGAGGGCGTGCGCGATATCCAGCCGCAGGCCTTCCTGGACACCGCCAGCGGTCAACGCCTCAATGAAAGTATAGACGAAGGCGGGTCCGGAGCCTGAGAGCCCGGTCACGGCGTCCATCTGCCCCTCCTCCACCCAGAGAGCGATGCCGACGGTCTCAAACAGGTGCTGGGCGACCCGGCGATCTTCCTGGTTGACATTCAAACCGGGGCATAGCGCAGCGGCACCGCGCCCGGCCAGGGCCGGCGTATTCGGCATGGCGCGTACCACACGAGCCTGGCCGCCGAGACCTGCTTCAAGTGTTGTTGTGGTAATTCCGGCAAGGATCGAAACCAACAGTTTGTCATCGTCAAAGGCCCCGTTCACTTCTTTCAGGACCTTATCCAGGATCTGAGGTTTAGTCGCCATGACAACTATGTTGCTGATCTCGACCAGCGCCGCATTGTTCTCCGCGCAGGAAATCCCGTAGCGACTCACCACCAGTTCACGACGCTGTTCATTTGGCTCGAAAAAGTGAATATCCTCAGCGGGAAACCCGCCGCTCAGAAGCCCCTTGATAAAGGCCTCGGCCATATTCCCGCCGCCGATGAAACCTATTTTACCTGCCGTTGACAAAGGCATTAGTATGTATCCTTTCAAGATAAAAACTCGTATTGCCCTGGGGTTCAAGAACCAAGGCGTGGTCGGGCAGCCGGACACCGGCTGATCGTCAAACGTTTCTACATTATGCCTGAAACCGTGTCAAACTGAAAACCGGCTTGCGTTTCTCAGTCTTCTGTGCAATCTATCGCCGCAATGGAACGTTCATTACACATAAAGGGTCTGTTAATGACCTTTGCCGCAGTGCTGATCCTCAGCCCCGACGCCCTCCTGGTACGACTGGTCCAGTGTGACGTCTGGACCCTGCTTTTCTGGCGCTGCCTGCTGACCAGCGGCATGCAGTCGGTCTTTCTGGCCGCCACTTATCGCCGTCAGTTCCTGCACAGTTTCCACAACATCGGCCGGACTGGAATCCTCTCTGCGCTGATCGTCGCGATGGGCAGCCTGATGTTCGTCAACTCGCTCAAGCAGACCGCTGCGGCCAACACTCTGATCATCCTCGCGGCGACACCATTGATCAGCAGCCTGCTCAGCCGGATCTTCCTGCGCGAAGAGATCGCCCGGCGCACCTGGATTGCAATATTTATCTGTTTCGGCGGGATTCTGCTGATTTTTTCCGGCAGCCTGACCAGCGGGCTGCTTCTAGGCGACTTGCTGGCTCTTGGTGCGACACTGATGTGGGGAAGCAACCTGGTCGTCATCCGCAGCGGCAAAGCCGTCAACATGATTCCGGCCAACCTGCTCGGCAACCTGCTGGTGGTTCCTGCCGCCCTCTTGGCAGGAGCCCGGCCAATGAACGTTTCGACCCCGGATATCTTTCTGCTGCTGTTGCTCGGAGGCGTGGTGCTGCCGGTCTCCTTTACCTTGATTACCCTGGGGCCACGCTATCTTCCGGCACCGGAAATCAGCCTGGTCCTGCTCGTCGAACCGATCCTCGGCCCGATCTGGGTTTGGATGGTTCTGGGGGAAGTTCCGCTCAAGACAACGCAGTTTGCCGGGCTATTGATCGTCGGCACTCTGGTCATTCACACTCTGATATCGTTACGGTCGCAGAAGCACATCAAGGGCCCGGTGCCGGCTTCCTGAATCAGAAGCGGGCATTTCCCGGCGTGCGCGGGAACGGGATGACATCTCGAACATTCTCCATGCCGGTGATGTACATCAGAAAGCGTTCGAAGCCGAGACCGAAGCCGGCGTGCGGACAGCTTCCCCAGCGCCGGGTGTCGAGATACCAGTCGAGGCTTTCAGGCTGGATATCGAAGGCCCGCATCTTGCGCTGCAGGATATCAAGGCGCTCTTCGCGCTGGCTGCCGCCGATGATTTCCCCAACCTTGGGCACCAGCAGGTCCATCGCTGCAACTGTCCGGTCATCTTCATTCTGCCGCATATAGAAGGCCTTGATCCCGGCAGGGTAGTCGGTGACGAACAACGGCCCCCCGACGACCTGTTCGGTCAGATACCTCTCATGCTCGGACTGCAGGTCGCACCCCCATTCCACGGGAAAATCGAATTTCTGACCGCTTTTCTGCAGCCGCTCAACGGCATCGGTGTAGCTTATTGTCTGGAAAGGCGTCTTCACTACATGTTCAAGACGCTGCAGAAGCCCTTTGTCAACAAACTGGTTGAAAAAGGCCAGGTCTTCCTGGCAATGCCCAAGGGCATACTCGACCATGAAACGGAAGAAATCCTCGGCGAGCTGGCAGTTGACAGCGAGGTCGGCAAAGGCGACTTCAGGCTCTATCATCCAGAACTCGGAAGCATGACGACTGGTGTTGGAATTCTCTGCGCGGAAGGTCGGACCGAAAGTGTAGATATCGGTGAAAGCCGTGGCGAAGAGCTCGCCCTGCAACTGCCCGCTGACTGTCAGCCCGGTTTTCGCACCGAAGAAGTCCTCGTGCCAGGCGATGCGCCCGTCAAACTGCGGCGGGTTCTCCGGATCCAGCGTCGTGACCCGGAACATCTCGCCGGCCCCCTCGCAGTCGTTTGCGGTAATGATCGGTGAATGAACGTAGAGAAAACCACGTTCCTGGAAGAAGCTATGCACGGCGTGAGCAATTCGGCTGCGAACGCGAAACACCGCGCCAAAGGCGTTGGTCCTCGGCCGCAGGTGGGCAATCGAGCGCAGGAATTCGAAACCGTGACGCTTCTTCTGCAAAGGAAAGGCTTCGTCGGTCTGGCCGTAGATGATGATCTCTTCGGCCTGGACCTCCCAGGTCTGCCCTTCTCCTGGAGAAGGGACCATCGCCCCCCGGATACCGACACAACAACCGGTACCAAGGCTGTCTGAAATTGCAAAAGCAGATGATTCTTCACCGACGACAACCTGCAGGCTGTCCAGACAGGAGCCGTCGTTGAGGGCCAGAAAATTGACCCCCTTACTGCGACGCACGGTTCGCAACCATCCCTGGACAAAAACTTCTCCTGCGCTCTGATCGGCCAGCAACAGAGTTTTGACCCTCAGGCGGTCAGTGCGCCAATCCAATGTTCTCATAAGTGCACCTCTTACCGAAGACCTTGCACAATAAAAAGGCTGGCTCACAAGACCAGCCTAACAGCGTTGGGAAAACCCTAAGACAACCTGCCCGTGTCACGTCGAAAATACAAAACCGGGGACGCAGGCACATAAATCTTACTGAACTTGATGTAGCTGTCAACCTGACATGACCAGACGTCTAATCGTGTTCCCTGGTCTTGGCGAATTCTATATCTGGCCACTGTTCCATGACATAGCCAAGACGCCACTCACTCGGTGCCAGGTAACTGAGGTTGTCTTCGGCATCCATTGCCAGGTTTGCCTGGTTCTTCTTTTCGAATTCAGCCAGTTTCTTCGGTTCGGAGCTGCCCACCCAGCGGGCCGTGGCATAATCGACGCCTTCGTAGATGGCATCGACGCCATACTCCACCTTCAGGCGCTCCATAGTCACATCAAACTGCAGGACACCGACCGCACCAACGATGTAGTCGTTACTTATCAATGGTCTGAAAACCTGGATGGCACCCTCTTCGGAGAGCTGCTTCAGGCCTTTTTCCAACTGTTTGGCTTTCAGAGGAGACTTCAGTCTGACCCGTCGGAAATGCTCGGCGGCAAAACTCGGTATCCCGGAGAACTTGAGTGGCTCCTTGTCGGTAAACGTATCGCCAACCTTGATCGTGCCATGATTGTGCAAACCGATGATATCGCCGGGAAAAGCTTCTTCGACGTTGGCCCGGTCCTGGGCCATGAAGATGATCGCCTTTGACAGGCTGACTTCCTTGCCGATACGGTGGTGACGCACTTTCATCCCGCGCTGGAAGCGCCCGGAACAGATTCGAAGAAAAGCAATCCGGTCGCGGTGCGCCGGATCCATGTTCGCCTGGACCTTGAAGACGAATCCGGAGAAAGCCTCTTCGGCAGGGGCGACTTCACGGCTCTGGGCCTGCCGCGGCGCGGGAGCCGGGGCCAGATCGACCAGCGCATCAAGGAGTTCCTCTACGCCAAAGTTGTTGATGGCGCTACCGAAAAACACCGGGGTCTGGTTGCCCTTGAGATACTCCGACAGTTCGAAAGGGTTGGCTGCGCCCTCGAGGAGTTCGATATCTTCGCGCAGCTCGTCAGCAGCACTACCCAGTAATTCGTCGAGTCGGCGGTCATTGAGATTCTTGATCACCTGGACATCTTCGGTACGACGCTCCTCACCGGGCCTGAACAGCCGCAACTCCTTGCGGTAAAGGTTGTAAACCCCCTTGAACCGTTTACCCATGCCGATCGGCCAGGACATCGGCGCACATTCGATCTGCAGCTTGTCCTCGACATCGGCAAGCAGGTCGAGAGGAGACTGCCCCTCGCGGTCCATCTTGTTGATAAAGGTGATGACCGGAGTGTTACGCATGCGGCAGACTGACATCAGTTTTTCGGTTTGCGCCTCGACCCCCTTGGCGCTGTCGATCACCATCAGGGCGCTGTCCACTGCGGTCAGGACCCGATAGGTATCCTCGGAAAAATCCTGGTGACCCGGGGTATCCAGAAGGTTGATCTCGCAGTTTCGATGGCCGAACTTCATGACTGAGGTGGTCACCGAGATGCCGCGCTCCTGTTCGACTTTCATCCAGTCGCTGGTGGCATGCCTTGCAGCCTTGCGTGCCTTGATCGCACCTGCCATCTGGATCGCTCCGCCGAACAGCAAAAGTTTTTCAGTCAAGGTGGTCTTGCCAGCATCCGGGTGACTGATGATGCCGAAAGTTCTGCGTTTTTCGATTTCCTCTACAAACCGGTTGCTCAAACTGCCCTCTTTTCTTGATCAGTTAACGGGTACGACGAGAAAAACGGGCATAAAGCCCGTTTTCACAGGGCTGATTCTAACGCATCATGGCCGGACCTGGCAAGTGGCGCGTTAAAAAATGGCCAGAAAAGTGAATTTCAAAAACCCGGGCGAATATACATTAACCCGGGCAGGCCGCCAAGCACCATATCCCATCACTGGGCTCCACCGACTGAACCAACCCAGTTTATCCTTGCTACCTGGTTAACCTGTGGCATAATCCGCCCACAGGAGGTTGATTTCATGCAGAGATCAAGTGGCATTCTGCTGCACCCCACATCCCTGCCAGGCTCGTGGCCCATTGGCGACCTCGGCGAACAGGCTTTCGGCTTCGTTGACTTTCTCGTTAAAGCCGGTCAGAGCGTCTGGCAGGTTCTGCCGCTCGGCCCAACCGGGTACGGACATTCACCATACAATAGCCTGTCAGCATTTGCCGGCAACACGGCCCTGATTGACTTGCAGCAACTGGTCGCCGGTCAAGATCTTGAACTTGAGCGGGTCGAAGCAGCTGTCAATGATTGCCCCGGGATCAACTTCAGTCAGGCTCACGAACTGAAGCATGCCCTGCTGGAGACTGCCGCACGAACTTTCTTTCATCGACACAAGCCTGAAAGGACCGAAAGCTTTACACAGTTTTGCCTGGAAAACGCCGACTGGCTCGACGACTTCTGCCTGTTCGTGGCCTTGAAAGAAGTCTTTAACGGCGAGCCATGGACCGACTGGCCCGAAGACCTGCGTCAACGCCAGCGGGACGCCCTTGCAGAGTGGCGAGACAAGCTCGCCGAACAATGTGAACTGTGCAAATACCAGCAATATGTGTTTTACGAACAATGGGGCCGGCTTAAAAGCTATGCCAACCGCAAGGGTGTCCAGATCTTTGGCGACATACCGATTTTCGTCGCCCACGATTCCGCGGACGTCTGGGCCAACCAACACCTTTTCCAGTTGAACACCGAAGGACAGCCGATTTCGGTCGCCGGTGTACCACCTGACTATTTCAGCAGCACCGGGCAACGTTGGGGCAACCCCCTCTACAATTGGGACGACCATCTGGCCGAAGATTTCCGTTGGTGGACTCGGCGTTTCACGCACCAACTGCGTCAATGCGACATGATCCGTATCGACCATTTCCGGGGGCTCCAGGCCTGCTGGTCGATTCCTGCCAAGGAGACAACGGCCGTGAACGGCCACTGGGAGGATGTCCCGGGCCGCAAACTTCTCAACATGCTGCAGTCACTGAATCCGGAGATGCCGATCATCGCCGAGGACCTCGGGATCATTACCGAGGATGTGGAGAAACTGCGTGACGATTTTGGCTTGCCGGGGATGAAGATCCTTCAATTTGCTTTCGATTCCGGCCCAGACAACCCTTATCTGCCTGAGAATCACTCCTCTAACAGTGTCGTTTATACAGGCACACACGATAATGATACGACCCTGGGTTGGTGGCGAAACTTGTCAAAAGAACATAAAAACTCGATCCGTGATTACCTCGGCAAAAGTCACCCAGAGATGCCCTGGGATTTCATAGCGTTGGCCATGGCCAGCCCGGCCAGCCTCTGCATTATCCCCTGCCAGGACATCCTTGGCCTCGACAAGTCGGCCCGCTTCAATACCCCTGGCAGGGCCACAGGGAACTGGCAATGGCAGCTATCTCGTGACATGTTGACTGATGACCTGGCACGACGTGTGCGAAAACTCGCAGAGAAATATCACCGCTGACAAGACGAATGAGCAGGTTTTTGATCGTGATCATTCGGACGTTCGGTAGTGTGGGTTTGCGCAGTTCTCGTTTGTGTGATGGAGATTCAATCTTTACGGAAACCCACGTATATTCTTCTCGAACAAGCCTTTATATTGACAACTATTGAATACTTGCTGTGACAGAACTGACTGTGCTATAAGTGACAGCTAATATTCGATATCCACCAATAAACAATTGGGCCGATGCCCGGAAACCAAGAAAATCGGAGGATTTACCCGTGAAGCAATTGATAACCCTGCTGTGTATCGCACTTTTCTCTACCACCCTGCTCGCTGGTTGCGGAGAAGAAACCCCTGCACCACAATCCCAGGCGGCCAAACCTTCGGCACAGATGGCTCCGGCGAACCCGGCAGCACCGGAAGCTTCCCCTGGAAAATCCGGCAAAGTTACCGAAACCATGGACGCCTCCGGCTACACATATGTACAGGTAGACACTGGGGCCGAGACATTCTGGGCTGCGGCTCCGCAGTTCGCCGTCAAGGTTGGTGACGATGTCGTTGTTCCCGAAGGCATGCCGATGCCCAACTTCTCCAGCAAAACCCTTGACCGCACCTTCGACATGGTTTATTTCGTGCCATCGGTACTGGTCGGCGGCGCTGAGAGTCTATCCGGGCAAATGCCTGCCGATCATCCGCCGATGATGGACGGCAATGCCACGAAAGGCAGCACAACCGTCGAGACGACCGATGTTGACCTGTCAGGCATAACCCCTGCTGCAGGCGGCCAGACCGTCGGTGATATCTATACCAAGAAGGCCGAACTGAGCGGCAAACCGGTCAAGATTCGCGGCAAGGTTGTCAAGTTTAGCCCCCAAATCATGGGTAAGAACTGGATTCATATCCAGGACGGCACCGGTGATGCGGGCGTCAATGACCTGACCGTAACTTCCGACG
>Ga0210074_1000603_pt1 | contig 12323 bp, 7 predicted proteins | sample China_Galinas_Co_FD_184860 | JGI IMG/M metagenome (GOLD analysis project Ga0210074, IMG submission 184860) | Wetland microbial communities from San Francisco Bay, California, USA, that impact long-term carbon sequestration -... | ecosystem: Environmental > Aquatic > Marine > Wetlands ... | reverse complement strand
GCCGTTATGACAGGTCATGATGTCTATGCAGCGTTCTATGATGAGTACACCACGATGCGGGGTTTTTTGCATTCGCATAGTTATACCGGTAATGCGCTGGCCTGTGCAGCTGCATTGGCGACACTGGATCTGTTCGAACAGCGTGATGTACTGGCCGACAATCGCCTGTTGGCCGCGCAGATGCTGGAAGCGGTCTCTCCGTTGCGTGACCATGCCCATGTGGGTGACATCCGTCAGACGGGCATGATACTGGCGGTCGAGATGGTGGAACAGCGTGAACCAATGGTCGAGTACGACTGGAAAGAGCGGCGAGGTATGCAGGTGTATCAATATGCCATGTCGCAAGGGGTATTGCTCCGTCCAATAGGGAACGTCATCTATTTTATGCCCCCGTATGTCATTAAACTGGATGAGATCAGACTAATGGCTAAGGTTGCCATTGATGGTATCGATCTGGCGACAAGGGACTGATCCGGGTCAATGCGCCAATCACGTATCTACACGCCGCAGTCACTGTCATCGGCAGAAAGTATTGAACTGAAGGGGTCCGCCGCCCATTACCTTGTGCGTGTTTTGCGGGTTTCGAAGGGTGCCCCCCTGATCCTGTTCAATGGCGATGGTAAGGACTATTCGGCGGAAATCTCCTCAATCGAGTCGCAACGTGTGCTGGTCAGGCTCTTGGATAGCAGGAATGCCGGCAAGGAGTCGCCCTTGAAAATCACCCTGGTACAGGCTGTCTGCCGGGGCGAACGAATGGACTATGCTATACAGAAGGCCACTGAACTGGGTGTGCACTGTATTCAGCCGTTGATCAGTCAGCGGGTGGAAGTGCGCCTTGATGAATCCAGGCAGGCCAAGCGCACGGCGCACTGGCAAGGGGTGGTTGTTTCGGCTTGTGAACAAAGTGGCCGCGCTGTTGTGCCTGAAGTAAAGAACGCAGTTTCGGTTCTTGAGTGGATAAGCGATGCAGATGAATCACCACGATTGGTGCTCGATCCGTTCGCGGAAAACAAGCTGTCCGGATTCTCTGTCGAGGGCAATCGCATCTCCATACTTGTCGGACCTGAAGGTGGTTTTGCAGATGAAGAGATGCAACAGTTCAGCGTAAACGGTGTGGTCGGGTTGTCACTTGGGCCCAGGGTTTTACGGACTGAAACAGCTGGTCCGGCCGCTATCGCGGTGCTGCAGGCAAAAACCGGAGGCCTCTAGCCCGCATATTTCACCAGTCGGTAGCGGGCCTCTCTATTAAGTAAATGATTTGCCTGAATTAAAAGACATAATTTCAAATAATCCCCAAGGTACACTTTGTACCCGGCCCGATACCTATCCCGGTTCTGGCTTGTCCATATACGCCTGGACTTGAGCAATATGTGAGTCAGGTCTTTCGAACAATGAAAAAGAATGGCGGGTGGTACCCGTGTCAATTGTCGTAAGCAGCCAGTTCAACAACACGGGTGAGGTTACCCAGTTCCGGGATGACCGCCTGCAGGTTATCAATGCTGACTTCGCTGAATACGGGCCCCGGTAACTCCTCAGTCTGTTTTTCGACCAGGTTGCTTGCATTTACCTTTTTGAGCCTTGGCAGACCCTGGATGACCAGGCCGATGTAATTGACCTGGGTAGACTCACCCAGGGTTTTCACGATCATGATACGGGTCTTGGAGCTGATCGTCGTGCCACTGCTGTCTTTTAGCAGTCGCTCATAATTGATAACCGGAACCTGCCAGCCACGCCAGGCTATTTCACCCAGCAACCATGACGGGGCATGCTTGAAAGGCTCAGGCTGGATGAAGTTTAATATTTCACCCACTGCGCTGTTCGGAAGCATTATGTAACTGTCTGTCAGCGGTGCCAGGATGGTTCGGATTTCATTGTCAGCCATTTTGGTGGATCTCTTTGCTTAGCAATTTCTTCACTTCCGCGATCAACTCTGATTCTTTGTAGGGCTTGGAAAGATAGGCGTTTGCCCCTGCTTGCTTGCCCCGGTCACGATGTTTTTTGCCGGCTCTCGAGGTAATCATGATGATGGGAACATGGCGAAGCCTGGCATCGGCACGCACATATTCCGCGACCTGGTAGCCATCCATGCGTGGCATCTCAATATCCAGTAACAACACGTCAGGTATACGGTCCTGCATCTGCTCGGTTGCCTCCACACCATCCCTGGCGGTGACAACTTCAAAGTCGTAAGCCTCCAGTACACGTGTGGTTACCTTACGCATCGTGATGGAATCATCCGCAACAAGAGCCAATGTTTTTTGTGGCCGGATATCTATGTTCTCGATCAGCGGTGCGGGTCGTGCACCGGTTGACTTGGCCTGTCTGATCAACGGGCCGACATCAATGATGATGACGACCTGGCCATCACCCGTGATGGATCCACCAAGAATACCCGGCACGCTGTTGATCTGTGGTCCCACCGGTTTGACCACAATTTCCTTGTGTCCGAGGAGCGCCGATACGCGGAAGGCCGCGCGCTGCTCACCGGTCTTGATCATCAGAATCGAGATGGTGTCATCACCCAGTGGTGTTGTTGGCTCGCCCAACAGGGGTTCCAGGTCCAGGATGGAATATGACTCGCCGGCAAATTCATAGGTCGGCTTATCCTGTTCCAGCAGTCCCTCGTAATCGGCGGGTAACATACGGGCGACACCGGCAACACTGGCCACTGGAATGAGGTAGGTGTGCTCACCGGCCATTACGCCGATGGCTTGCATGACCGCCAGTGTGAACGGTATCCGGATAGTGAAGCGGCAGCCCTTGCCCTCTTCGGATTCTATCTCAATTGAGCCGCCAATCTGTTTGATTTCGTTGTTGACCACGTCCATCCCAACACCGCGTCCGGAAAGGGCGGTGACGGTCTTGGATGTGGAAAACCCACTTTGAAGTATGAGTTGCTGAAGTTGTTGTGGCGACGGCACAGTTTTTTTGTCAATCAGGCCCTTCTCAATGGCACGTTTATGGATGGCTTTGAGATCTATCCCGGCGCCATCATCGTCAACATGTATGACAAACTCGGTGGCCTCGGCGGCAACGGTAATGCTGAGTTGCCCTTCTTCCGGTTTTTTGAGTTTTCGCCTGACTGCCGGCTTTTCAATACCATGTGCAATTGAGTTTCTCAGCAGGTGTTCAAGCGGTGCGGTAATCCTCTCCAGAACGTTACGGTCCAGTTGGTCACCACCACCGGTCATACGTAATTGCAGACGCGCTTGCTTCTTGGTTTCGGAGGCCGCGATTCGGATGATACGGCGCAGGCGTGGTGCGATGGTGCCAAAGTGCACCATGCGGGTTTGCATCAGGCCTTCCTGTAATTCTTTGCTGACCCGGGATTGCTGCACCAGCAGGGCTTCCGACTTACGCGCTGAAGCATCGAGCAATTCCTGCAGATTCAACAGGTCCGAAACAGACTCCGACAAGCTGCGCGATAGTTGTTGCAAGGATGAAAAACGGTCCATTTCCAATGGGTCAAATTCTTCCGACCCCTCTGGAGCTTCCTGCTGGTAGCCTGAACGTATCTGCGTTTCGGTCTCGATCTCCAGTTTGCGGAACTGCTCCCGGAGACGTGAAACGGTTACGTCAAACTCTTTGAGGTTGTCGCGAATTAGCCCGACTTGTTGCTCCAGGTGTGAACGGAAAATACTGATCTCACTGGCCGAATTGACCAGTGAATCAAGCAGGTCTGCATTGACACGTATGTGCTGCGAACCTGCAGTTTCCGCAGTTGGCTCTTCGCTGACTTCCGGTTCGCTCACCGGAACCACAACGTCCGGTATGTCCTGAAGAGTTTCAGCTTCAGCATCAACTTTGTCGGATTCTGTGGCCGTGGCCGCAGTTTGGGTGGGTAATGCGGTCAGGGCCTCGACCTGCTGGTCAAAAAGCCTCAGTACTTCACCTGCTTTTGGCATGGCGCCCTGACTTGCCTGTTGTGTCCAGGTGTTCAGACGATCGCAACCTTGCTCAAGTATTTCGATCGCCGATACCGACGGTGGTAGTAACTGGCCTGCAACACGTTCCAGCAACGATTCCATCGAGTGACTGAGGGTACCAAGGGCAGTGATGCCCGCCATGCGTGCGCCGCCTTTAAACGTATGTATTTCACGTTGCAGGTTCTGGACAATGCCCAAATCAAACAGGTCGTCACGCCAGTTGTTAAGCAGTGAATCACACCGCTCAAGAATGTCCGTGGCCTCTTCCAGGAATATCTCCAGTATCTCAGTGTCTACTGGCTCGGCCTCGGGTTCTTCCGGTTGCTCTTCCTGTACGTCTTGCTGCTCTTCAGGCTCACCCTGTTCTGCGCCTGTTTCAATTGAGTCAGCATCGGACTCCTCTTCAACCGTTTCAACATCTTCTGTAGTTTCTTCCTGCTCTTCCTGCGCCGGTTGTAGAGCTTCGTATTCAACTGTCAACGCAATCAGTTGATCAATCTGGCTATCCTCATCCCCCGTTAGCTCTGCTTCCGGGTCATTTTCATGCACTGCCAGGCAGGTTTCAAAACGGCCCAGGCTGGTAGCAACGGCCCACAGTGCCGTGTCGCTGAATGCTTTCCCGCTTTGGCGCTGCGCTTCAAGAAAACCTTCCAGCGCCTTGGCAACATCGGATTCCCTACCCAAGGGATCCAGCGCGGTTGTGCCGGCGATGGTATGGACGGCGATGACTTCATCATCGTTTGCGGTACTCTTACGATTTCTGGAGATACGCTCCATCAGACCCGCCAGAACAGCAAGCTTTTCTGTCAATTCCTTACACACCAGTTCCTTCAGTGAAAGTTCAACAGGCTTTTCAGCTTCGCTGACGGGCTCATCTCCCTTCGCTTGGGAATCAACGACACCACCGGTTAGAATGACGGCAATACGGGAGGGCAAGGTCTCGCCCAGGTTTGTCCAGTCAGCCTTTTCACCCGCGGCAATTTTGTCGGCTTGCAGTGTCAATGCTTCAATGGCTTCGGGGCTCAAATCTGAAGGCAGTTGCTGCAGGCGCTGCTTCATGGCCGGTAATACCGCTTCGGATAAGCGGACGATCAGTGCAACATCGTCAACGGAATCAATGCTGCCTTCCAGCAGCGTATTGAGCAGTGCCTCAATATGCCAGGCAAATTCGCCCACTTCATCCGCCCCCACCATGCGTCCACTGCCCTTGAGTGTGTGGAAGCCGCGACGAATATTGGTCATCAATTCTGTATTTTCCGGGTGCTGCATCCATTCAGGAATCTGTTCACCCAGCATGGCAGCGACGCTTTCGTATTCTTCGAGGAATACCTCCAGTAATTCGGGGTCGAGTGTTGTCGGCAGAGATGCATCACTGCTATCCGGTATTTTGCTATCTTCGACCGAAGCCTTTTTGGATACCGGTTGAGCCTGCGGGAGTTTGACCTCTTCCATTTCACCCACGGGTAAATGATCAAGGCGTTCTTTGAGTATCTCAAAGAACCGGCCACGATTGCTTTGTTGATCCCTGCAACCCGCCAGGTAGAGCTCAAATGCCGCTACAGCATCAGTGACAGCCTCCAGCTTGGCAGGTTCCACGGCTGCTTCTGTCCTGGCGTGCCGCAGCAGGTTACCGAGCGCATTTCTCAACTTCAAAGCCATCGAAGCCGTTTCAGGTTCGCCAATTAATTCCATGGCCCCGGCAATTTGCTCCATTGGCGAGCTGAAATCCGCAGCTTGATCCCCTTCAAAATGACGCCGTACGCCGTCTTGTACATGGTGCAGGCTGACAACGGTCTCACCCAGCAAATGGGTACGAATGCGTCGCATCTCGTGTCCGGGCAGGTCGATAAAACTCGGTTCCTGCTCATCCAGCAAGGGCTCTCCAAGGGTCGCGATCTGTTCCTCCAGGACGGATTCAACCCGAATCAATTCGCCCGCCAACTCCATCAGCATGGATTTGCGCGAGCGCTGATCAGGATCAAGATCGGGGTCTTCGCTGGCATCAAATACGGGTATCAGTTTTTCGATCGATTGCGCGGAATCACCCAGTCCCATCATCTTCAGGGTATCTTTCAACCTGAACAGCGCTTCATGGCTTTGTTCGCGACTATCATGTTGTATGGATCCCGTCCGCAACTCGAGATCAAGTGCGTCCTTGACCAGGGAAAGTTCATCGCGAACGGCCGCACCGAGGGATATATATAATTCGCGATTACGGCCGGTTACTGCCCCGCGGGCACGAATCAGCACATCCCGGTCTGGCACCAGTTCCTGTAACAGGAAGCGCTCGCGCAGCTTATCGACGCCAGCACTGCCCGCTTTGGCCTGCGCGATATGAAACAGCAATGCCTGGGAAAGCGCATCGGCCGACTCAACCTCAGTGGCCTCTTCGCCACCTTCCGAGAGTGTTTTGAGAATCAGGTGTAGACGGGCAAAAAGACGCCGCAGATGCATATCATTTTCGGTGACCCCATCAAGCAAACCACCGATAACAGCAGAAGCAATCCACCACAGACGCCGAAGATCCATTCGCTCCAGCCTGTGATGCAGCGATTCGCAAACAGAGAGAAGCGGCGATAGAAGTTCAATGTCCTGCTGTTGCTGTAACCAGCGAAGCAGGGCGTTTTCCCATTGGCGGCGCATATGCAGGGCAAATTCCGCAAACGGCTCAGAAACATCGGGTTCATGCCCTTCCAGGTTGTCCTCCAGTTCCGGCAACGGGACGTCGAGGCTGGGTGCGAACAGGGTGGCCTCAGATACGATATTGGCATTGTAGGCAGCACGCAGTTCATTGATCACCGGTAGCAGCAATATGGGCAGATCATGGTGACCCGCCTGTAAACGGTCCAGGTATGAAGGCACCACCACGATGGCATCCATCATCGCACCGTATGCTTTTTGGCGATCGCGGATATTGCTCGCTTTGAGTTCGTCACAAACCGTAATCATTTCTTCAACCACGAGTGTGGCGCCCTGCAACATCAGTGCTTCGAAGGTGAACTTTAATTGCAGGAGGTGTTCGGCTGTGTTTTCGACAGCATCACCCATATGAGTGGCGCTGGCAATATGCTCAATCTGGGTGCGGATCTGGTTAAGGTGTTTATCCAGGTCGGGACGCACCCAGGTTAATACCGTGCTTACATTTGAGCCTTCAAGCAACATCAGTCGATACCTGGATCGGTTGCAGTGAAGGACAAGCCTGAATTGAATGTCACCGTTATCATTCAGTCTTCTTCTGGTAACTTGAAGTCGGTAACTGAATCGCTTAGTTGCATGACCAGTTCAGCCAGTTCTTCCACTGAACTTGCCGCCAGGGTGCTGCCTTCAGACGCCTGGATTGAAAGTTCCTGTACGTTTTTCATGAGTTTGGAGATGTCAGTAGCGTTCACTGACTGTTTTTCTGCCTCATCTGAAATACTGGCTATCAGCCGCGACAGATCATTGGATACGAGCTCGATGTGTTCCAGTGCAGTACCCGCGTCTTCTGCCAGGCGCGCTCCACCGACAACCTCTGATATCGTTGTTTCCATTGATACAACCGCTTCGAATGTATCAGTCTGGATAGTCTGAACAAGGGATTCAATCCTGCGGGTGGATTGGGTGGCATTTTCAGCCAGTTGTTGAACCTCGTCAGCGACCACCGCAAAGCCCTTGCCGGCACCACCGGCGGATGCAGCCTGTATCGCTGCGTTCAGTGCCAGCACATTGGTTTGTTCGGCAAAACCGTTGATCAGTTCGACGATGTCACCAATTTCCTGGGTGGACTCGCCAAGGCGCTTGATGCGTTTGGAGGTCCCTTGAATCTGCTCGCGAATGATATCCATGCCATTGATGGTTTCACGCACTTTCACACCACCGGTGTGGGCAATATCTACAGATTTGCGGGCAACTTCACTTGATTCGCGTGAGCGCTTGGCCATGGTATCGAAAGATTCCGTCATTTTCTGCACGGTTTTTGTTGCCGCACCCACCTGCTCTGCCTGCGCTGCCGCCGCCTTGGCCAGTTCTGATGTAGAACCGCGTGTTTTCATGGCTGAACCGGCAACCTCCTGGGCGGTGAATTTAATGCCCTTGACCAGTTCGCGAAGTTGTTCTATGGCGAAATTAACCGAGTCTGCGATCGCACCGGTAATTTCTTCGGTTACCGAGGCCTGTACTGTCAGGTCTCCATCAGCCAATGAACTCATTTCATCAAGCAATTTCAGGATCGCTTCCTGGTTCTTCTGGTTGCTCTTGGCTGCACTTTTTGCCCTGCGCCGTTCCGCGGACAGGAATGACCACACCAGTAGCCAGACTATGGCAACCATCACCAACAGACCGATAACAGCGGCGGTTAGTGACGGCCATACTCTCTTCTGTGGTAACTCTGCGATCGCGATCTTGAGGCTGGCGGCCTGATCAAACACCTCGCGGCTTCCGAGGAAGATTTCATCCGCCGCACCGCGAACCTCAAAAAGATCGCTGGAAGAATCGAGGATAGCGTTTATTTGCGGCTTGATATTTTCGAATAAGGTCTTGACCTTACCCAATGATTGAATAGCTTCGGTATTGCGAACCTGGGTGATCCCCAATTCTGAGTTTCCGCGCAACAGGGCTGAGAGCACCTGCTCGAAAAGACTTCGGTCCCTTTCCAGGTTTTCGGCCGCACTGACAGCGTTGCTGCCGCCTTGCAGGACTTCCGATACCCGGCGCAGAATCCGGTCCGCCAATACCAACTGACGGCTCGCAAAAACTACCTGGTTGGTTGGTGCGCCGCTTTTGGTCAGTGCCCTGATGCTGGCGTCGGTATTTTTCTGTATGTCCGGAATATTGTCCTGGACAACATTACGTGCCTGTGCAAGTTCCAGCACCAGTTGTTCGCGATCAAGGATGCTCGATGCATTGACGCTCATGCGGTTCCAGCTTAAGCTGAGTTGCTTCATCGGCATCGCAACCGCCTCAGGTGTTGGCGGCAGGCCGTCTGTTGCAGAACCGGCGCGCAGGGTGTTCATGGCAGTCATTATTGCGTTGCGGGAGTTACCAAGCTCCAGGAAAGCATCGAGGTTGCCTGCTGCCGCTTCGCCGGCTGATTTGGACAGCTGTTGCGATGTGACCTGAACATCCGTGGCATGTGAAATCCATGCCTGCTCATGACGTGCGTCTCTGGCAAGCATGAAGAATGTGACGGCAACGAATATCAGGGAAACAATCAGGAACCCCGTCGCCAGGTAGACCCCGATTGATCGTTGGCTCTTTATTTTAGGCTGATTTTGTTTCATTCATTTTCCTATACCGGTCAGGCCGCAGCACCATTGAGGAACTCCGTGGTAGAAAACAGGACATCCAAATCCAGTTCCTGCCAAACGTCTTTGCCGGACCGGTACTGTTTGTGAACAAAATTTTTCAACGGCGATGCCTTGGGTAATTGGGTGTCATTGCCTTCGTCGCTGACAAAATGACGCTGACCGAACACCTCGTCCACCAGTAAGCCAATGGGTCGGCCGCGCAGACTTGCTGCGAGAAGCCGGGTGCGCATGGACACGGTTGATCTTTCTCCGTTGAGAAACCAGGCAAGGTCAACAATGGTCAGCAGGTCGCCACGTACATTGGCCAGGCCAAGTATCCATGGCTTGGTGCCGGGTACGGGTGTGAAAATCGGAATGGGCAGGAACTCATGCACCTGTTTTACATTGCAGGCCAGGCGGGTATCGCCGATGCGAAAAATGACACCGGCCCATTCGCCGCTGTGTTCCTGACCGTCAACCTGTCCCGGTTCGAAAGCCAGACTTCGTCGTTCGTAATCCAGTAGTTTCTCGAGCGATGCATTAACTGTACTCATGATCATTGACCCCGAGGAAATTGGTTCATTGTCCCGGAAACGCGTCTCAAAGTTGATATCAGGCCGCAGTGTGCTGCTTGACTGCACCCAGCAACTCTTCGCGTGTAAAGGGTTTGGTCAGGTACTGATCTGAGCCAACAACCCTGCCACGAGCCATATCAAATAAACCGTCCTTGCTGGTCAACATGATGACCGGCGTGTCACGAAATTCGGCATTGTTTTTAATGATGGCACAGGTCTGATAACCATCCAGACGTGGCATCATGATATCGACAAAAATCAGGTTGGGATGGTGGCGGGTGATTTTTGACAGCGCCTCGAAACCGTTTTCGGCAGTAATGACTTCGCAGCCTTCGTTGGCGAGCATGGTTTCTGCTGAGCGGCGAATGGTCGCACTGTCGTCGACCACCAGAATGCGGAGCTTTTTAGCCCCGACAGTGGTTTCCGTGCCTTCCGTGCCTTCTGTTTCTGAACTCAATTGTTCCTGGCTCATGATATCTTCCCTGGTTGTGCAACGTTTTCAGTAAATCCATTTACTGCATCACGCGCAATAATGAGACCAAAACTACCCCCCGCATTTCGGTGTCCTTCAATTAGTTTACCCTTAGAAAACTGAGGTTTCCAGCGTGTTGTATTTTTTCAGGAATGTTCTTCATATTATTGAGCATCAAGGTTTTTAATGATCCAGGGTATTTGTATGGCTGGAATCGTAGTGGTAAGCGCATGATAATGGGGTACTGTGAACGAGGATAAGTTATGTCTGAATCGGGGAAAACCAGTATGAAAGTATTCAAAACCGGCGTGGTAATGGACCCCATAAGCGGGATCAAAACCTATAAGGATTCAACCTTTGCAATGCTGCTGGAAGCACAACGACGCGGTCACGCGTTGTATTACATGGAGCCGGAAAACCTTTTCGCCAAAGACGGACGGGTGTTTGCTGAAATGCAGGAACTCGAAGTTCGTGACAATACTACCGACTGGTTCAGCCTGACAAAGCTGGGTAGCAAGCCGCTGGATGAACTGGATATTGTATTGATGCGTCGCGATCCGCCTTTTGACATGGACTACATCTATACAACGTACATGCTGGAGTTGGCGGAAAAAGCAGGTACGATGGTTATCAACCGGCCGCAAAGCCTGCGGGATGCCAACGAGAAATTCTTTATCAATAATTTTCCGCAGTGTTGCGTGCCGATGCTCATCAGCAGTTCCTCTGTCCTTATCCGGGAATTTGTTTCGCAATACGGGCATTGTGTGGTCAAGCCGTTGGATGGCATGGGCGGTGAGTCTGTTTTTCAGGTCAGCGATACCGATATGAACCTGAACGTTATCCTTGAAACCATTACCCGTCATAACTCGAGGCCGGTGATGGCGCAGCGATATATCGATGAAATATCCCAGGGTGACAAACGCATACTGGTGGTTAACGGTGAACCCGTGCCCTACGCGTTGGCGCGATTTGCCGGCAAGGGTGATTTTCGGGGTAACCTGGCCAAAGGCGGCAGCAGCAAAGGTGTGCCATTGAGTGAGAGGGACCGATGGATCTGTTCGCAGGTGGCGCCGGATCTGAAGAAACGCGGCATCCTGTTTGCCGGTCTGGATGTAATTGGTGACTGGCTTTCGGAAGTTAATGTGACCAGCCCGACCTGTATCCGTGAACTCGATAAAGAATTCGGGTTGAATATCGCCGGACAGCTATTTGATGGCGTTGAGGCGGCGCTGAAGTAGCTATGTCTGTCATTCAAGCCGGTAATGACCGTATCGCCGTCAGCTACTTGATGGCGTTGGCTCTGCACGCGGTGATTTTGCTTGGTGTCGGATTTGCAATTGATTTCAAGCCCCTGACCCATCCACTGGATACATTGGACGTGGTGCTGGTGAACTGGCGATCCGAAACAAAACCGGACGAGGCAGACTTCCTGGCACAGGCCACGCAGCAGGGAGGTGGTGAATCCACCGAGGCCAGCCGGCCCTCACAGGAGAACACCGGCGCATCGCCTGGCCCGGCCGACGGTGACGATCCTGTGGATCAGCAGGAACAGGTTTCCAGCGTGGCCGATGCGGCCCGCGAACAGATAGTGGTCGAAGACGATCAGGCAGAGTTTACCCAGCAAATTACCCGTATCGAGCAACCGGAACCGCCGTTGCCCAGTGCTTCAATGCTGATGCAGGAAAGCATGAGAATGGCGAAATTACAACCCGGAATCCAGCGCGACCGGGAATCGCAATCAAAACTGCCGCGACGAAAGTGGATATCTGCAAATACGCGTGAATACGAGTACGCGGCATACATGCAGGCCTGGGTTGCCAAGGTGGAAAGGGTGGGCAATCTTAATTACCCGGATGAAATACGGCGTCTCAAATTGACGGGCGATCTGGTCATGACGGTGGGTATCAACGTGGATGGCAGTGTGGAGAGCATTGATATCCAGCGCAGCTCCGGTATGCCTCAGCTCGATCAGGCCGCGACGCGGATTGTACGCCTGGCCGGCCCATACTCACCCTTGCCCGAACATATCAATGCCACGGTGGACGTCCTGCATATCACCCGCACCTGGCGTTTCTCACGTGATTTC
>Ga0210074_1000602_pt1 | contig 12342 bp, 15 predicted proteins | sample China_Galinas_Co_FD_184860 | JGI IMG/M metagenome (GOLD analysis project Ga0210074, IMG submission 184860) | Wetland microbial communities from San Francisco Bay, California, USA, that impact long-term carbon sequestration -... | ecosystem: Environmental > Aquatic > Marine > Wetlands ... | reverse complement strand
GCTTGAGAAGTGAATCAGGTCCGTTTTATGCGGACCTGATCTTGTTTTATCCGGGCAGCGGTACCCCGCTTTATTGCAAAATGGCGTTAACTTTTTGCAGGTCTTCAGCAGCCAATACACCCGCCGCTGCTTTCAGCCGCAGGTGATCAACGATATAGGTATGACGTGCCAGTGAGTTGTCCCGCTGGGCCTGGAAATAGCGTTGCTGGGCAATCAATACATCCACGATGGTACGGGTACCTACTTCAAATCCGGCCTGGGTTGCCTCCAGGGCACTTTCCGCTGAAATCATCGCCTGGCCAAATGCACCGACCTGTTCTATACCGGCAATAACCGCGCGATAGGCATTTTTCGTCGCCCTGACGACTGACCTTTGCTGCTGATCCAGATCCTCATTCACGGCATTGAGTAAGTAGCGGGCCTGGCGTGTTCTGGAAGTAATCAGGCCGCCCTGGTAAATGGGTACAGACAGTTGCAAACCAATGCGTTTGTCATCAGAGACCACGTCGGTCGTCGCTAAAATTTTACCTGCATCATCGCGCAGCGGGGATTTGTTATTGGTGAATTGACTGATACTGCCTACCAGGTCCAGGGTTGGATAGTGACCGGAACGTTGTAAGCGTATGTTGGCGTCCGCGATCTCAACACCCATATGTGCGTAGATCACATTCGGGTTGTACTGCATGGCGATATCGACCCATTCTTCCGGGCTTTCCGGCAGCGGTGCGACCAGTGGTAATACCTCCTGCAGTGGATCATATTCATCGAAATACTGCCCGGTCAGTTCGACCAGTGCCTCCTTGGTATCGGCCAGGATGTTCCTGGAGACAATGGCGCGGGCCCGCGCGTTATCATAACTGGCACGGGCTTCATGAACATCTGTGACCGCCGTCAGACCCACTTCAAAACGTTGTTCAGCCTGCTCGAATTGTCTTTGAAGTGCTTTTTCTTCGGCCTCTGCAAAAATAACATCATCCTGTGCGGTCAACACACTGAAATATCCGCCGGCGACCCTTACCAGGAAGTTCTGGTAGGCAATGTTGTAGGTCGCTTCCGCCTGACTGACCTGGCCGCGGGCGATGTCCAGGTTTTCGTAGTTGCTTTGTGCGTAAAGGGATTGACGTAAATCCAAACTGTAGGATTCTGTATCAATATCGTTTTTGGTTTTAAAGCCCGGTACTGTTTCCCCTGTCGGGATATTAAACTGACCGACCTTGTTTTTGGCATCGCCCCAGTTGCGGGTGGCTCCGGCACTTAGTGTCGGTAACAGGTTTGACCAGGCCTGGCGGGTATTCTCCCCGGTGGCGTCTTTCCGATACTCGGCTGCCTGCAATTGCGGGTCGTTCTTAACGGCCAGGTCATAAATACCCACCAGGTTAACGGCAAACGCAGGTGACGAGAAAAATAAAATGGTCGCTATCAAAAGCTTTTGATTATTAATAACAAACTTCATAACCAACTCCTAAATTCTTTAAAATTCAAATTCCGGTGCTTTTTCAGCATCTATCAGCCTTGCCAGGTCAGTTTCAAATAAACTTTCTTCACGCCACTCGGTTACATTCAGTTTCGTTAAAAGTTTTGCTTCCATGGCGGGCGATTCACCACAAACCACAAATAAACGGCCGCCCGGATTGACCCAGCCGCGGAAGTGATCCGGAATAACCGGTACGGAACCGGTCACAACCAGCACATCATGGGCATGCTCAGGCTGCCAACCGGTCATGGCATTGCCGGTTTCGAGTTCCACATTTTTTATGCCATTTTCCTTCAGCTTGGCCGCGACCTCTGTTGAAAACTGCTCGTGGATTTCAACGCTCACCACCTGTTTAGCCAGTTTGGCAAGACAAGCTGTTAAAAATCCGCTTCCCGTTCCTATTTCAAGAACCGTTTCATCAGGTTTCAGCTCCAGAGACTGCAACAAACGACCTTCCACGACGGGCTTCATCATGGTTTGTCCATGCTCCAGGGGGATGGCCATGTCGGTAAACGCCATTTTCCGGTATCGCACCGGCACAAAATCTTCACGGTGGGTTGTTTCCAACAGTTCAAGAACACGCTCATCCAGAACTTCCCAGGTTCTGACCTGTTGCTCTATCATGTTGAATCGGGCTTGTTCAAAATTCATACTCATCCTCTTTTACTCCCACCGGTGTATGCTGTAATAGCTGCCTTAAAATAAATAACATAGCAAGCTTCGACCCGGTGAGGCCACGCACAGACTGCGGTTTTAGGGGCAGTACTCAAAGTGCCATTAGTCACAACGGAGTCTATTAAAAATTTTGTTCTGGTCTAAATAGACGCTCCATGTGTCTCATGGGTTACCATCAATCAAGCTGGTATTATCCCATATGGGGCGTCGAAAGCTTAATAAAGGTTTAAAAATAATTGAATAAGTTTGAAATAGGGCTTTGTGAATTCCGGTCATGACTACTGACACGGAACGGACACATCGTTTCAATGAGCTTGCCAGTGCTTATTCGACGGATTTGTACCGCTATGCCATGTGGATCTGCGGCAACGATGCCCTGGCCAAAGACCTTGTTCAGGAAACATTTCTCAGGGCTTGGCGTGCACTGGACAATCTGAAAGACGTGGCTGCGGCCAAAAGCTGGCTGATCACGATACTGCGACGCGAATATGCCCGTACTTTTGAACGTAAAGTACCTAAATTCACCGACCTTGAAAAGGTCGTTATTGTTGACAACGATGAGTTGGAACCGGATGAACTGACAGAGCGCGACTTGCTGAGAGAGGGCATTTTGAAACTGGAGCCAAAATACCGGGAGCCCTTATTACTACAGGTGGTATTTGGACATAGCTGTTCAGAAATTTCTGAACAACTCGGAATCACCAAAAGTGCGGTGATGACCCAGTTGTTCAGGGCGCGTGAAAAACTGAGAGCGCAACTGCAAAGAGATGGAGTAACGGGTAATGTCCATGAACTTTTCTGAGTTCAAAAAGCTGATAGGTGCTGATCCCAGGAATAAGGATCCGGAGACTTTGCGTGCACGTCATTCTGCGCCGGAATTTGAAGCCGCCGCGGCCGAAGCAGAAGCATTTGAAGACAAGTTGCAAGCTGCTTTACGTATCCAGCCACCCCCTGACCTGCTAAGTCAGATAAAAGACATTAGCCGGCAACCCGACCGGCAACGAAGCTGGATACCACTGGCAATGGCCGCCAGCTTTTTGATTCTCGTCGGTGCTGCCGGCCTGGCCTGGAAACAATCCCACCAGTGGGATAGCGTTGAATCCTATGTTGCGGATCATTATTCGCATGATGGTACCGCGGTGATTGAACGAGCCAAAGATGGTATATCCGACCAGGATATTTCCAAAATATTGGCCAGGCTGGATGCCACGGCTGATAAGGCGCTATCCGGTACGATTATGTTTATCAAGTTTTGCCCGACACCCGATGGACGCGGTGCACATATGGTGGTCAGTACCGATCAGGGCCCGATGACAATTATTTACATGCCCAATACCCAGGTTAATGATGGTGAAATGGTCAAGTTTGACCAGATGCATGCACTGCTGGTAAATCTTGAACACGGGTCTGCGGCGATTATCGGCAATCAGTCACAAAACGTCGAAAGCCTGGCTTTTGTTGTCAAGGATTCCCTCAAAACGGGGCTTGTTGGTGCCTGATTTGGAGTAACCCCTGGCGTCCGCGCTTCAGCCTGTCTCAATCAGATAACTTCCGGCACAGGAATCTGACTGAAAATCTGTTATCTTCACAATCATGAAACATAAAATCTGGATTGCTGTTGCCGCCGCACTTTTTATTATATTCGGCGGAATGATGTTCTGGTTCAACCACGAGCCGGATGTATTTGACCCGATCGAGCTTGCCCGACTGCACGCCATAGAGCATGGCCATGCCGATGTGACCGGTACGACTACGACCGCCACCCTGATTGAAGTGGTCAATGTAATATTGAATAAACGTGGCGGATACCTATCCAACGACATCACGCCACCCTGGGTCTTTCTGGACAACGTACCCAACTGGGAATTTGGTGCGATGACCCAGGTTCGCGACCTCGCCCGTGTCATGCGCAACGACTTCAGCCGCTCGCAAACACAGTCAACCGAGGATCCTGATCTTGTCAAGGCAGATTCTCTATTCAACTATCCCATTGACCGCTGGTTTCCCCCCGACACGGAGGGCCGTTACGAAAATGCAGTTGAGGCTCTCGAGGCTTACCTGGCACGTCTGTCAGATTCAAACCAGCCAAATGCCCAGTTTTACGCGCGTGCCGATAATCTCGCAACCTGGTTGGGCCTGGTCGAAAAGCGGCTGGGTTCTTTATCCCAGCGTCTTTCAGCCAGCGTTGGCCAGGAACGCCTGAACACGGATCTGGCAGGCGATACCGCCGCGACCCAATCGACCGAGGCGCCGCATGAGGTGGATGTAAAAACATCCTGGTTTAAAATTGACGATGTTTTTTATGAAGCACGGGGCAGTACCTGGGCGTTGATCCATTTTCTACGCGCAACGGAGGTTGATTTTAACGATGTTCTGCGTAAGAAAAATGCCTTGATCAGCTACCGTCAGATCATCCGTGAACTGGACTCCACCCAGGATTCCTTACACGCACCGATGGTTCTGAATGGCGATAAATTTGGCGCATTTGCCAACCATTCGCTGATCATGGCCAATTATATTTCAAGAGCCAATGCGGCTATCATTGATCTGCGTAATCTATTGGAGCAGGGCTAGTGTAGTGTCAACCCTGGCAAACTGTTGAATTTAGAATGACCCAACCGGTGAATTGTCTATGCGTACTATCCTATTTCTGATCGGTGTGACCATCCTGTGCAGCTGCGCAACCGACGATGCTGTTTCAAAGCGCAAATATGGCCAGCAGTTCGTTTGCCACAAAGGTCACACCATCGCTGTTTCTACAGCCGATATGTTTCTCCACCAGGATCACGGGGACGCACTTGGCCCCTGCCCCAAAGAACAGTGAACCTGCAAATCCAGCAACGGCCGTTGCATTATGTGCAACGCCTTCAAAGCCGTTGTGCTGACGATATCCACCTTGTTGTAATCCATTGTACCGAGCTCCCCGATCTGGCAATGGCAAGGGATTTTGGAGAGAGGGAACACTACCCGGAGAGTCAAACCGGCAACAGCGGGCATTTCTATATTGACCGTGATGGCACGATGGAACAATGGGTACCCCTCAACCATGTAGCGCACCACGTCAGGGGGTTTAACCCGCAAAGCATTGGCATAGAACTGGTTAATACAGGCCGTTATCCGGACTGGTTTCACTCCGGCAATCAGATCATGTCAGAACCTTATCCAGCGCCGCAGATTGAGGCGCTGGTCGTTCTGATCACCCACCTGGTGAAACAAATTCCCGGTCTGGAGCTGGTCGCCGGGCATGAGGATCTGGACACCGGATTGATACCTTCCGAGGATAACCCCGGCGTCAGTATCAGACGTAAACTTGATCCCGGGCCGCTCTTTCCGTGGCCGGAATTCATGAATAAAATAGTGCTCAATCGATATACGGTCACAGATTCATGAAAATCAAAAAAATCTGTGTTTACTGCGGTTCCAGCCCGGGAAGAAACCCGGCTTATTCAATCGCTGCAGCGAGTCTTGCCAGGGCCATGTGTGAGCGTGGTATCGGTCTTGTGTATAGCGGGGCGGCAGTGGGTGTCATGGGTGTGATTGCAAACGCGGTGCTCGAAGCCGGTGGTGAAGCCATCGGTGTCATACCAAAAAGCCTCGCGGTCAAAGAGGTCGCGCACGCCAGTCTGAGCGAGTTACACGTTGTCGCTTCCATGCATGAGCGCAAGGCCATGATGGCGGAACTCGCCGATGGCTTTATTGCCCTGCCGGGTGGTTGGGGTACGCTGGAAGAAATTTTTGAAATACTCACCTGGGCGCAATTGGGTTTCCATGAGAAACCCTGTGCCCTGTTTAACGTCGAGGGTTATTACGACCACTTGATCCGGTTTTTGGAAAATTCATTTGAACAGCAATTTGTTAACCCGCTGTGCCGCCCGATGTTGATTGAGGCTGACGACCCGAGAAATTTACTGGACATGTTCGCCACTTATCGTGCACCAAAAGTCCGCAAGTGGGTGGGTGAAGACGAACTCTAAGAGATAGGATGGTAATAACGTACCCAAGAGACGATGATGAAAAATTTGCAGCTTATTTTATCCGTTGTATTTATCTCGCTACTGATCAGTCCCACCATGGCCAGCGAGTCGCGCGAGAACAAGCAGGCCAGGCTGGACGCCGCTTGTGAAGCCGCACGTGAAAAAAAACTGGCCCCCATGCGAAAGAAATATGTAGAAGAATGCGTGGCAAATAAAGAACTACCCAACCGTGAAGAATGTGAGAGTTTCTATGCGGACTACGGTGAACGGATGGGTGGGCGTGCAGCGCTTTTCTATGACCTGCCCGAATGTGTCACTGCTTTTGAATTTTTGCAAAACAATGGTGATCAGGGTTGATGAAATGCTGATTCATGTGGTGGTCGTGGCCGGTGCTTGCGGGTATCCTGCGCCCGCATGAATCCATATAAAGGACCTGTTTTACTTAGTTACGCTTTCCGGCCATTTTTTCTTATCACCGGTATTTTTGCACCACTAATCATTCTGCCATGGGTCATGACCCTGCACGGTTCGGGCTTACCTGGCACCACACCACTATGGCATGGCCACGAAATGCTGATCGGCTTTGCAATGGCCGCGGTCGCCGGGTTCAGCCTGACCGCCGTAGCCAACTGGACCGGGAGACCTGCGATACAAGGGGTACCTCTGGCCTTGCTGGTGGTTAGTTGGCTGGCAGGAAGGCTGGCAATGCTATTATCGGTCTGGCTGCCGGCCAGCCTGGTATTTCTGCTGGATATGCTTTTCCCGGTCTTGCTTGGCTATTTGCTCAGCCGCGAAATCATTGCCGGGCGCAGCCGGCGTAATTACCCCCTCATTGCCATCTTAATTGTAGTGGCGGGATGCAATGCGCTCTATCACCTCGGATCAGGCCAGTGGCTGCCTGGGGGGGATCGGTTGGCCGTTTACCTGCTTATTCACACCCTGCTACTACTGGTTACCATTATTGCCGGGCGTATCGTGCCGGGGTTTACCGGCAATTGGTTGCGTCAGCAGGGTCAGGTTCACCTGCCCATCGACAGTCCGACAGTCAACAAGGCTGCCTTGCTGCTAACCATTTTGGTCGGTCTGGCTGCCAGTTTGATTCCGATGCATCCATTTACCGGTGTACTGGCTTTTATCGCCGCACTTGTTCATGGATTTAGACTGGGCCGCTGGAAAGGTTTTTCGACGATATCCAACCCCTTGTTATTTGTTTTGCATGCTGCCTATCTGTGGTTGCCGGTCGGTTATGCCTTATTGGGCTGTGCCGTTTTCGGCTGGTTGTTTACACCAACCGCTGCCCTGCATGCGCTGACCATGGGCGCCATAAGTAGCATGGTGCTGGCAGTAACCACACGGGTCGCGCTGGGTCATACCGGCAGACCGTTACAGGCCGCACGATTAACGGTTTTAGCATACTGGTTATTAATGCTTGCCGTATTGGTGCGGGTGCTGGGCCCGCTAAGTGGTGAGAACTATATGCACATGATAGACCTTTCTGCGACCGGCTGGGTATTGGCATTTGCCATCTTTACCTGGGTATACTGGCCAGTCTTAAGTCGCCCACGCGCGGCTTAAGTTGATTTGAGCTTTATCTCTTACTTTGCTTGAGCGAAAACAAATAAATCTGTTGCAGGCAAGCCTTTCTCTTTGGGAAATGCCTTACGTTTAACTTCAATTATTTTGAACCCATTCGAATTAAGGTGATGACTTATATATTCGAATCGATGATAGTGAATATAGACCTGGTCGCCAGCACCTGATGTTTGGAAACCGGATTTCTGATAATCATCCTCCATTGTGCTTATATATAAAATGCCGTCATTTTTCAATAACTTGCGTGCATCATCAATGAACCTGGCGACGTCTTCTCTGGACAGGTAAGGGAAACAAAAGCCACACATAATTGCGTCAAATTGTTTGTTAATCGCAGATATCTCTCTGCTATCCATAACCTGAAAACTTGCCGAGGGATTATTGATCCTGGCTAACTCGACCATATTTGGAGCTAAATCAATCCCTTCAATTTTGAAGCCAGGGCGTTTATTCAATAGATATTTGCTTATGTTCCCCGGCCCGCAAGCAACGTCCAGAATGGCTGCGTTGTCGTTTGTAATCAACTCACAAAATGTGTCGTATGTATCAAAATAGAAATCATCGTCCATGTATTTTTCCTGGTACGCATCAGCCAGTTTATTGAACGTACCGACTGTGATTTCATATTTATCCATGCTGACCCAGGTTAAGATTCTCGCCGGCCACGACTATACCGTTTTCGTCTGCATAGAGGTATTGACCCGGTTCAAAACTGACACCTGCAAACCTTAGCATGACGTCGATTTGGCCTTCATTTCGTTTTATGGATTTGAGCGGGTGGCAATTGAGTGCCCGCACACCGAGATCCATGCCCTTGAGTATTTCAACATCGCGCACACAGCCGTTGATCAGCACGCCTTGCCAGCCGTTTTGAACCGCCATGGCAGCCAATAAATCACCCAAAAGCGCGCACTTCAACGACCCCCCGCCATCGACCACCAAAACTTTGCCATGACCGGCACGAGCGAGGGTTTGCTTGACCATCGAGTTGTCCTCAAAACACTTGATGGTAACAATTTCACCGCTGAATCCAGTCTTGCCGCCAAATTCGGTGAACACCGGTTCCAGTACGTGCAAGCGATCTGAAAACTCATCGCAGATATCGGGTATTGAAAAGCTCATGGTTATGTTCTCCTTTTAGGTATGTCGTCCATTTTCAACCTGGTGGGTTTCGCTCACCTGAACCAGCAATGCCGCCCTGATCGGCGCGGGATGACCTTCAACGGTAAGCAACGGGTCTTTCGGATCAAGGCATTCGCCAAGCGACTCAAATGTCATCCAGCCGGTGCTTCTTTGTTCATCGGTGGTGGTTCTACTTACATCGAGCAGCTTTGCCCCGGGTAGACCGGCCTCCTCCAGCCATTCGTGCAAAACTGCCAGGGTTGGGATCGCATGGACATTACGCATACGTGCATAACGGCCGGCCGGTCTTAAAATTTCTTTACCCTGACCCTCCAGAACCAGCGTTTCCACCACGATCTGACCACCGGGTCGTGCCAGTTGTTTTAGCCGTTCAAGGTGCTCGACCGGTTTACGCCGATGGTACAAAACACCCATCGAAAAAACACTATCAAAACCGTCGGTATCTATTGGCAGATCTTCTATACCCAGCGGCAGTACAAAGTTATTCAGACCCGGGCAGAGCTTTTGCATCGCCAGCCACTGCATGACAAATACCATGGTTGGATCAACACCCAACACCAGCTGCGCGCCGGCAGCCAACATCCGCAAGCCGAAATATCCGTTGCCGCAGCCAATATCCAGAATTCGCTGACCGTTGAGATCGAGGTGCGGTTGCAGACGCTCCCATTTCCAGTCAGAGCGCCACTCGGTATCTATCCTGACACCGGACAACTCCAGTGGACCTTTGCGCCAGGGGTGCAACTTGAGCAGGTGCTGGCGGAGTTGCACTGGGTCGTTTGTCGGACGGCCTAAAATGGGCGCATCACGATTCAACCGGTGATAGCCATCCCCCTCATCAATGGCGGCTATGTTTTCCAGCCAGTACGGCAGATCACCGTGGCTTGTTGTTTTCAGCGATTGCCAGCCGAGCTCCGCCAGTTTCGGCCAGTCTGAAGTTCGTAACCGCAGATAGGGGTTTTTCACTTGAAGGCGATGTAGCTGGCGAAATTGAAACACTGAAACCAGCGGTGGTATCTGGATAATCCTGCCAGCTGGAATCGTTGCAAGTGCGAATTCTCTTTTTCCGGCCGCAAAACGTTTTCGAGCGCGTTGCGTTTTTGTGCGATTTCAAGTTCCGAGTAACCCTGCGTGCGCTTGAAATCATGATGCCAGGTCGTCTGATCGGCCTGTTCCAACGCGTCTTCAAAACAGATTTTTTCAGAGATGATCAACGCACCACCCGGTCGCATACCCGCAGCGATGCGGTTAACCTGTGACTGGCGCTGATCCAGATCCAAAAATTGTAAGGTGAAATTAAGTACCACGACCGATGCGTTTTCTATCGGTGTCTCCAACATGTTCTGCAGATGGACATCAACCGGTACGGCTCCGCCATTTTCTGCCACGTTCTTCTTACAGCGAGCGATCATTGCAGCGGAATTGTCCACGGCAATGATCCTGGTTCCGCTTGCACGCACCGCAAGACTCATCGCGAGGCTGGCAGCCCCGAGGGAGCAACCAAGATCATAGAGTTTTGAATCGGGCTGGGCGTACCTGCGTGCAAGCATACCGATCATCGGCACCACTAGCTCGTAACCCGGTACTGAACGGGTGATCATGTCCGGGAACACTTTCACCACCTGTTCATCAAAGCGGAATCCCGTGGTTAACGCCCGGCTTTTCGCAAACAGTTTGTCTTGTTCATCACTCATGTTCATACCTGTCTTAGCGGTTTTGCCAATGACTTATGGGGCATCCTGATGACGGTGCACTCTGATATTCTTTTTAATCGGAGAAAACGGTCAATTATGATGAGTTCCCCATGTTTGATTCAAGCCTAAAAAAGAGGGTTAGAAATGTTTGAAAATGCATTGATATCTGCGGTCATCGTAGCATTTCTTGCTGTGATCATTGTGCGCAAGGCTGTCATCATCGTGCGGCAGGGTTACGAATACACGATAGAGCGCTTCGGAAAATACAGCACCACCTTTCGCCCGGGCTTTCATCTCATGTTGCCTTTTGTTAACAGGATCGGGCAACGCGTTAACATGATGGAGCGGGTTCTGGATGTGCCATCACAGGAGGTGATTTCCAAGGATAACGCGGTTCTGACCGTTGATGGCGTGGTGTTTTTCCAGGTGCTGGATGCCGCCAAGGCTGCCTATGAAGTTCATCGTCTGGAACATGCTGTACTCAACCTGACGGTTACCAATATCCGCACGGTTCTCGGTTCCATGGATCTGGACGACGCCCTGTCGAAACGCGATACCATCAATGCCCAGCTTCTGAATGTTGTAGATGAAGCAACGACACCCTGGGGGCTCAAAGTAACGCGTATTGAAATCAAGGACATTACCCCACCAATGGACCTGGTCAATGCCATGGCCAGGCAGATGAAAGCGGAACGTGAAAAGCGCGCCAATATTCTCGAGGCTGAAGGCTTCCGCCAGGCAGAAATTTTGAAAGCAGAAGGTGAGAAACAGGCCATCGTTCTTGACGCAGAAGGCCGCAAGGAAGCCGCTTTCAGAGATGCAGAAGCCCGTGAGCGCCTGGCCGAAGCAGAAGCGAGGGCCACCACGATGGTGTCGGAGGCAATCGCTGCAGGTGACATGCAGGCAATCAATTATTTTATTGCACAAAAATATGTTGAAGCACTGAAAACCTTTGCCACCAGCCCGAACCAGAAAACCCTGCTGTTACCGATGGAAACCACCGGGATTTTAGGCAGCCTGGCGGGTATTACTGAAATAGCAAAGTCAGTGCTTAGCGATAAAACAGGTGGAGGAGCCTGACCATGATGGGATGGCTGGAGCATATTGTTTTCTGGCACTGGTGGATACTCGCCGGTCTTCTGTTGATCCTGGAACTCACGGCTCCGGCTTTCTTTTTTCTTTGGCTGGGTATCGCTGCTGCTGCCGTTGGTTTGATATTACTGGTCTTCCCTTCCATTGATCTTGAGACCCAATTGATACTATTCGCCGTTGCCTCAATCGTGGCTGTTCTCGCCTGGAAGAAATACCGTGAAACCCGCCCGTTAACTACCGACCAACCCAATTTGAACCGTCGCGGACAACAATATATCGGGCGGGTTTTTTCCCTCACTGCTCCTATCGTTAACGGTGTCGGAAAAGTCACTGTGGACGATTCAACCTGGAAGGTTAAAGGCCCGGATTTACCCGCCGGTACACATATCAAGGTGATGGGCGTAGAGGGCGTGGTTTTTGAGGTTGAAGCTGCTGAATAAGCGTTTTGAACGATGGCTTATGCGGCTGGGCACAGTGCCGCCTCACTTAATCTGATGTGGGACGCTGGGGGGTATTCAAATTAGATTGAACCTAGCCGAGGGTGTGCGGTACCTTACTTCAGGACCGTTATGTTCAGGATGAACGGTACTTCGCGATGGAGCACATGGACAAGGTGAGACCGCATAGCGGTCGAGAGGGTGGCCTGGGCCATGTGCGGCGCGAAGCATCTCGGAGGCCTTATAAGTGTCTGGCGTGTCCT
>Ga0210074_1000601_pt1 | contig 12352 bp, 8 predicted proteins | sample China_Galinas_Co_FD_184860 | JGI IMG/M metagenome (GOLD analysis project Ga0210074, IMG submission 184860) | Wetland microbial communities from San Francisco Bay, California, USA, that impact long-term carbon sequestration -... | ecosystem: Environmental > Aquatic > Marine > Wetlands ... | reverse complement strand
ATCTTCACTCCAGCAGGAGGAATGACGTTTTGGCTACAAACGAGACCTTCCCCATCGACCTCGACCGGTTCCGTCCTCTCGAACTCGACCCCGCGATCGAGTCGTTGACCGCCGGACAGGAACAACAGCTCGCCGCCAACGTCCAGCTGTGCCGGGACGCCATCGTGTTTTTCACGGCGACCGGAGCCGCCAGAGGTGTCGGCGGCCACACCGGCGGCGCGTATGACATCGTGCCCGAGATGCTGTTGGCCGACGGCTTCATGCGCGGCGGCGACGCGGTGCTGCACACCTATTTCGACGAGGCCGGTCACCGGGTGGCCATCCAGTACCTGCTGTCGGTGCTCAACGGCCACCTGCCGGCCGCCGCTTTGATGCACTATCGCGAGGCCGGCGCCCACCTGCCGGGACACCCCGAACTCGGGCACACTCCCGGAATTGGATTCAGTTCCGGACGGCTCGGCCACCTCTGGCCCCACGTCAACGGCGTGGCGATGGCCAACCCGGACAAGGCGGTTTTCTGCTTCAGCTCCGACGGCTCGCTCCAGGAAGGAAACGACGCCGAGGCGGCGCGTTTCGCGGTCGGGCGCAACCTCAACGTCAAACTGATCGTCGATGACAACGACGTCACCATCGCCGGCCACCCCAGCATCTATCTGCCGGGCTATTCGGTGTCCAAAACCTATGCCGGACACGGTCTAGCCGTGTCCGAGGGCGACGGCGAAGACCTTCAGGGCCTTTACGCGCGGATGGCGGCGGCACTCCGCACCCAGGGCCCGGTAGCGCTCGTCAACCGGCGTCCGATGGCAGTCGGCATCCCTGGTCTCGAGGGTACAACCAAGGCTCACGACGTCGTCTCGGTCGAAATCGCGCGGGACTACCTCACCCAGCGTGGACATCTCGAAGCGGTCAGCTACCTCGAATCGCTCACGAAGTCACCGAACCCCCACGTCTACGTCGGCGTCGGGGACCGCAAGGACTCCAACCGCAACCTCTTCGGGCACGCGGTGGTCGAGATCCTGGGAGAGATGGACGAAGCCCAACGCAAAGCGAAGGTTCTCGTCGTCGACTCCGATCTCGAGGGATCGTGCGGGCTGGTCCACATCAAAAAAGCATTTCCCGAGATCTACGTCAGCTCGGGCATCATGGAGCGCGGCAACTTCGCCGCCGCGGCGGGTTTCGGGATGGAGGCCGGCAAGCAGGGCATCTTCGGCACATTCTCGGCCTTTCTCGAGATGTGCGTCTCCGAGATCACGATGGCCCGGCTCAACGGCTGCAACGTGCTGTGCCACTTCTCGCACGCCGGCGTCGACGACATGGCAGACAACACCTGCCACTTCGGGCTCAATAACTTCTTCGCCGACAACGGTCTCGAACACGACGGGCACCCGACCCGGCTGTACTTCCCGGCCGACGGAGGTCAGATGCGGGCCTGCGTGCGGAGGGTGTTCGGCGATCCCGGTCTGCGGTTCGTCTTTTCGAACCGCTCGAAACTGCCCGTGATCCTCGATGCAGAGGGCCGCGAAATGTTCGGCGACGGCTACGAGTTCGAGCCGGGTCGGGACGAAGTGGTGCGAGATGCCACGCCCCAGGGCGGCTTCGTCATCAGCTTCGGCGACACGCTCTACCGTGCGCTCGACGCCGTCGAGCGCCTGCGGGCGGACGGTGTCGAGGTCGGCCTCATCAACAAATCGACCCTCAACATCGTCGACGAAGAGATGCTTGAAAAAGTCGGCACCTCGAAATGGGTCCTGGTCGCCGAGAGCCTCAACCAGCGAACCGGCCTCGGAATTCGATTCGGAACCTGGCTGTTGCAGCGCGGCTTCAGTCCCCGCTTTGACCTCGTCGGAACGAATCGGGAGGGTTCGGGCGGGCTCTGGCAGCAGATGGGGCACCAGGGGCTTGATTCCGAACAACTCGAGGCGAAGATTCGCGACCTGGCGCGTGGGTCCGATTGAGGTTGACGCCCACGATCGAGAATATTGTTCGACCTCGAGCTACAACGGCCGTTCGCGGTCTGGAGGATATGCGGATGACTGTGGAGTTTCCGGAGCTTGACCTCCCGTCACGGGTGCTCATGGGGCCCGGTCCAAGCGACGTCTCGGCCCGGGTGCTGCGGGCCATGGCCACGCCCACCGTCGGTCACCTCGATCCGGAGTATCTCCGGATCATGGACGACACCAGAACGATGCTGCAGCACGTCTTTCGCACCCGAAACGCCCTGACGGTCGCGATGCCGGGCACCGGAAGTGCAGGCATGGAGACCTGCGTCGCCAATCTGATCGAGCCCGGCGACGAGATGATCGTCTGCGTCAACGGCGTCTTCGGCACGAGAATGGTCGATGTCGCCGAACGTTGCGGCGCCGTCGTCCACCCGGTCGATGCCCCCTGGGGCGAGATCATCGAGGCCGAAGCCATCCGCGACGCGCTCGCCGACCACCCCGCAACCAAGGTCGTGGGGATCGTCCACGCCGAGACATCGACCGGCGCCCACCAACCGCTTGAAGAGATCTCACGACTGGTCCACGGCGCCGGCTCCCTCTTGCTCGTCGACGCGGTGACATCTCTGGGGGGTGTCGAACTCGACGTCGACGGTTGGGCCATCGACGCCTGCTACAGCGGAACCCAGAAGTGCCTGTCGTGCCCACCCGGGCTCTCGCCGGTGACCATCTCGCCCGCTGCGGCGGAGAGAATTCAAGCCCGCGGCAGCAAGGTTCAAAGCTGGTATCTCGACCTCACGATGATCTCGAAGTACTGGGGCGAAAACCGCGTCTACCACCACACGGCGCCCATCAACATGTCCTACGCTCTCTATGAGGCCTTGCGGGTCGTGATCGAGGAAGGCCTGGGGCCCCGCCTCGCGCGCCATCAACTCAACCATCGTGCCTTGCGGGCAGGGCTGGAGGCCATGGGTCTGAGCTATATCCCGAAACACTCCCTGCCCAACCTCAACGCCATTCATGTTCCTCCGGAAGCCGACGACACCGAGGTCCGGCGACGGCTCCTCTCCGAATACGGAATCGAAATCGGCGCAGGCCTCGGACCGTTCAAGGGCAGGGCCTGGCGCATCGGCATCATGGGATCGTCCTGCACCCGGCGCCACGTGGTCCTGGTGCTTGGCGCGCTGGAATCGATTCTCAGCGACATGGGAGTCAGCCTCCCCAGGGGCGAAGCACTTGCGGCGGCGAACGCGGCGTATGAGTGAGGCCCGCGTTTCGCCGTCAAGAGACCACCGGGGCGTGACGGGTCTTCGCGCGGCTCTTTCCGCAATGGCGGTCGTTCTCGCCTTGACCGGCTGCACCACCGACGTCGATCTCGGCAACGGCGTCACTCAGCGCGGCGACCACCTGTTCTTCTACGACGGGCCTGAAGTGGAAGCCACCCTGGGCACCCACGAAACGACGCGTTCGCTGGGTGGGAACTGGCTCGTGCTCGGGGTCTGGCTACGGGCGACCTCCCAGAGCGGAACTTTGACTATCGATCGCAAAACCATTTCGGCCGTGACTCCCGACGGCCACCGCCTGCCCCTCATCAGCCAGGAAGATTTCCGCAGCGCCTACTCTCAGATCCACACCCTCGTGCGCCGCGCCGAATTCACCTCCCCCAGCGCTCAGAGCCCCACCGCGCCCCTCCAGATCTGCGACCGCTGGTTTTTCGCCGAGATCGGCGAGGGCTTCCCCACTGACGAGCTCTATCTCACGAGCTTTATGCAGTGTTCCGGACCGTTCGTCTTCAACGTCCCGCAAGGCGTCCAGCCGGGACGGTGGCACCTCGTGATCGAGCTCGAGGAGAGCCGAGTCGACATTCCGTTCGAGATAGCAGTTAGCTATTAGCTGTTAGCGTTTAGCTTTTAGCTCGGCCGCCCCAGAAACCCACTCGAAAAGTGAATCGCGGACAGTCACAAACGGCAGGGAGGGGATGAACCCCTCCCCTACGGCTTTCAGAAGCTCCATACCCCCGCAACCAACTCAATGCCGCGGGCTCATAGCTAATAGCTGACTGCTAACAGCTAACAGCTATCCGTTCAAGCTCGGACAATGCCTCATCCCTCACGCCATCGATCGACTGGGTACCGTCGACCTTGATCAGCTTCGGCGCGTCCGCGGTCCCCTTCGCCTCGAGATCGCCGTAGAACTCAGTCAGGACCTCGGTCTGGGCGTGGTAGGTGGCCAGCCGGTTGCGGATGGTGTCCTCGCGGTCGTCATCGCGGTGGACTAGCGGTTCGCCGGTGACGTCGTCGACGCCCTCCACTTTGGGAGGGTTGAACGTCACGTGGTACACCCTGCCGGAACCCGGGTGCGATCGCCGGCCCGAGAGCCGCATCACGATGTCGTCGTCGGGAACGGCGATCTCGACCACGGCGTCGATTGAAACCCCGGCCTCGCGCATGGCCTCGGCCTGGGCGAGGGTCCGCGGAAAGCCGTCGAACAGGAAACCCGTCGCACAGTCCGGCTGGGTGATCCTCTCCTTGACCAGACCGATGATGATGTCGTCGGAAACCAACCCGCCCGCATCCATGACGGCCTTGGCCTGCTTGCCGAGTTCGGTTCCGGCCGCCACCGCCGCGCGGAGCATGTCGCCGGTCGAAATCTGTGGAATTCCAAAACGCTCGCAGATGAATCGCGCCTGAGTGCCCTTGCCCGCGCCGGGTGGTCCGAGAAGAATCAGTCGCATGCAGCCGTCCTCCAAATCGCGGTGATCCGCGTTGATGTGGACCCTGACTCTTGCACATTCGATGCCCACCATGTGCCCACCTCCACACCTGATCCTGCCCAATCCGTCGATTTCGAGGCCGTCGGCGACCATTTCCCAGGGATTCGGCGCACCACGGCCTGCACAAGCCGCGACGCCCTGGTCCGCCACGGCAGAAAACCACGCCGGGCATATAAAGTGCTCGAAAAGAGAGGCTTCCACCCGAAACCTCGAGAGAGACCGAGAGCCTGGCCGAGTCCCCTCCGCCGTAACGACCGGGTTACGGACGTTCGTCGTTCCACCAGAGTAACAATACGGCGAAGTTCACAAATGATGTTATTCCAGCTATTTAAGCTGTTCCCCCCGGTATTCCGTAACGAATCGGTAACAAACACCGGCGACCGTCACCCGCAAGTCGTTTATTCATTTGCAAGTGAAATTTTTCACAGAACCCTTTCGATGGTCGAATGCCTCCACCGTAAGAGTTCCAGAAGCACGACTTAGGTCAACAGAATGCCAAAGGTCCGACCCCGATCTTGAGAATTTCGACCCGCCACCACAACCGGCACGACCGTCAGCGACATCCCTGCCGAGGCACGACACCACCCTCGACCACACCCCTGGATCATGTAGCAATTCTTTTATCTGCAGCCTTTAAGCTCCAGATGCGCAAGCTTCTCGCCGGAGATTGTGAAATCAGGCACAGCTCTTGCTTGGTTCGTTCCCGATGAGAATTCGTGGAGTTTTCGATTCAAAACACCATTGGAGCTTGAAAGGAGGAACCCTGTATGCCGAGTTTCGTCAACGTTGAAAAGTGTGACGGGTGTAAGGCGCTCGACAAGACCGCCTGCCAACACATCTGTCCAAACGACCTCATGGTTCTCGATAAGGAGAAGATGAAGGCCTACAACCGTGAACCCGAGATGTGCTGGGAATGCTACAACTGCGTCAAGATCTGCCCGACCCAGGCCGTGGACGTCCGTGGTTACGCGGACTTCGTGCCCATGGGCGCATCGGTTGTGCCCCTGCGGTCCACCGATTCGATCATGTGGACGGTCAAGTTCCGCAGCGGCCAGGTGAAGCGGTTCAAATTTCCGATCCGCACCACCCCTGAAGGCCAGGCGGAACCCACCGGTGGCTTCAACACCGAGCCGGGCCTCGAGGGTCCGGTGCTCTTCACCGAGCCGGATTCCCTCGGCTGCGACGTGTGGACGAAGTAGGGGGGGATCATGGCAAATTTCGAAACAGTCACAGTCGAAACCGATCTTCTGATCCTCGGTGGCGGTATGGCGTCCTGCGGCGCCGCGGTTGAAGCCGCTCACTGGGCCAAGAAAAACAACCTCAAGGTCACCATGGTCGACAAGGCCGCGGTGGATCGTTCGGGCGCGGTGGCCATGGGCCTCTCCGCCATCAACCAGTACGTGGGCATCAAAGACGGGCAGAACACCGTCGACGACTATGTCAACTACGTGAAGCAGGACCTCATGGGCGTCGCCCGCGACGACCTTGTTGCCTCCATCGCCCGTCACGTGGACGGCTCGGTCCATCTGTTCGAGAAGTGGGGCCTCCCGATTTGGAAAGCCGAAGGCGGCGGATACGTCCACGAAGGCCGCTGGCAGCTGATGATCAACGGTGAGTCCTACAAGGTCATCGTGGCCGAGGCCGCGAAGAACCACCTCGGCACCGACAACATCATCGAGCGCGTCTTCATCGTCGGCCCGATCATGGAAGACGGCGTGCTCAAGGGCGCCTACGGCTTCTCGGTTCGCGAGAACAAGTTCTACATCTTCCTCGCCCGCGCAGTGTTCTGCGCAATGGGCGGCGCCGTTCACGTCTTCAAACCGCGTTCATCCGGTGAAGGCCTCGGCCGCGCATGGTATCCGCCGTGGAACTCGGGCTCGTCCGCGTACTTCACCCTGAAGGCCGGCGCCGAGATGACCTGCCAGGAAGTTCGCTTCATCCCGGTCCGTTTCAAGGACGCGTACGGCCCGGTCGGCGCCTGGTTCCTGCTCTTCAAGTCCCGTGCGACCAACGCCTTCGGTGGCGAGTACATGGTCGAGCGGCGTCCCGAACTCGAGAACTGGAAGCCCTACGGTCTGGTGAAGCCGATCCCGGCAAACCTCCGCAACTGGCTCGGCATGCTCGACGTCATGGAAGGCAAGGGCCCGATCTACATGCGGACGGAAGAAGCGCTCCAGAAGATCGCCGACACCTACAAGGACGATCCGAAGGAATACAAGAAGAAGATGAAGGAACTCGAGAGCGAGGCCTGGGAAGACTTCCTCGACATGACCATCTCGCAGGCCATTCTGTGGGCTGCCAGTGACGTCCAGCCGGAAGAAAAGTCCTCCGAGATCGCCGCCGCCGAGCCCTACTTCATCGGTTCGCACTCCGGCGCCTCCGGCGCCTGGGTCAGCGGCCCCGAAGACCTCGCACCGCCGGAGTACTTCTGGGGCTACGAGAACATGTGCACCACCAAGGGCCTGTTCGCCGCCGGCGACGCAACCGGCGCCTCCTCGCACAAGTTCTCCTCCGGTTCCCACGCCGAGGGTCGTATCGCCGCCAAAGCCGCGGTGCGTTACCTCGTCAACGAGAACCCGCCGAAGCCGACCGTCAGCGACGCAATGGTCGAGGAACTCAAGGCGAAGACCCTGAAACCCCTCGATCTCTTTGCCGAGCACAGTGGCTTCACCTCGCAGACCGACGTCAACCCCAACTACATCGTTCCGAAGATGTTCATGTTCCGCCTGCAGAAGCTCATGGACGAGTACGCCGGCGGCGTGGGCTCGCAGTTCACGACTTCCAGGTTCCTCTGCGAACGCGGTCTCGAACTTCTCGCACTGCTCAAGGAAGATTCCGCGAACCTCGGTGCGAGCGACCTCCACGAACTGATGCGGTGCTGGGAAAACGTCCACCGCATGTACCAGGCCGAAGCGCACGTCCGCACGATCCTGTTCCGCGAAGAGACCCGTTGGCCCGGATACTACTTCCGCGCCGACTTCCCCAAGCTGGACAACGACAACTGGCTGTGCTTCGTCAACTGCATTATGGATCCGGTAACCGAAGAGTGGGAGATGCTCAAACGCGACATTCTCCCCATGAGCTGATACCGATCTCTATTCCGGCCCCAGGCGCCTCGGCGCCTGGGGCCTTTTTCCAATCGAGGATATTTTGACGACTCTTCAACAACACCCGGTGTGTGCGCACTGCAACCAGCCGATGCAGGCATTCGAACTTCCCGAGGCCACCGGTTGGACCGGGGAATTCCAACTCGCGTGCTTCAACGACGACTGCCCGTACTTCGTGCGGGGCTGGGCGCACATGAAAGAAAACTTCGCGGTGAACGCGTCCTACCGCTATCGCATCGACCCTTCAACGGGTGCACCTTCTCCCCTCCCCGTCTGGTCCGCGACCGCTCTCAAAGATCGCATCATCGAGGTCGCCATCGGCGAAAAAGCCGATGGCGACCTCGCTGCTGACGGCGATGAGAATGGAGGCCAGAAATGACGACCGCTGACGCGAACCTGCCGCAGTTCCTGGTAGACAAACGGCAGCTCGAGAAGAACGAAACCTTCGGTTTCACCTGCCACCCTGGCGTGCCCTGTTTCAATTCGTGCTGCGCGGATATCAACATCGTCCTGACGCCCGCCGACGTGCTCCGGCTCGCCCGGCGCGTCGGAATGGACACCCGCCAGTTTCTCGAAACCCACACCACCAACCCGATCACCAAGGACCTCAAGATCCCGATGGTGATGTTGCGGATGACCAACGAAGAGGGCAAACCCTGCCCCTTCGTCGGCGAGGAAGGTTGCACGGTCTACGAGGACCGGCCGTGGGCCTGCCGCATGTACCCGCTCGGCATGGCGATTCCGCCGGCGCGTGCCGGTGAAGAGCCCGACCCGATGTTCTTCGTCTTCGAGGACGACCACTGTAAGGGCCGCGACCAAACCGACCGCAAAGACTGGACTGCCGAAAAATGGCGGCGCGACCAGGGCGTCGAGGACCACGAGGCCCTCGAGGCGGGATTCCGGGATCTGGTGAGCCACCCATGGTTCATCGGCGGTCGGACCCTCGATCCCAAACGCATGCACATGCTCTATATGGGGTGTTACGACCTGGACACCTTCCGGACCTTCGTTTTCGAGTCCTCCTTCACCGATCGCTTCGAGATCGATGCTGGAGAGCTCGAAGAAATAAAAACCAACGACGAGGCGCTCCTCAAGTTCGCCTTCCGGTGGTTGCGGTTCGCGTTGTTTGCCGAACCCACCATGAAGGCGCGCGAGGAAAAGGTCGAACGGAGTCACACATGAGCGAAAGCAAGCCATCTCTGCTCGTCATCGGTGCCGGTATCGCGGGCATCACCGCCGCCCTCGAGGCTGCGGAGACCGGTGCCGAGGTCATCCTGGTTGAACGGGAAGCCACCGTCGGCGGCCGGGTCCTCCGCATCAACAACTACTTCCCGAAGATGTGCCCGCCGTCGTGCGGCATGGAGATCAACATCCGCCGCCTCGAACGGAACCCGCGAGTGAAGGTCCTGACCAGCTCCCGGGTGACCGCGGCGGCTGCGTCCGACACAGGGTGGTCGGTGACTGTCACGAGCGATCCGGCCTTTGTCAACTCCAAATGCACCGCGTGCGGAGACTGCGAAAAGGTCTGCGAGACCACGGTGCCGGACCCGCACAACCTCGGCCTCAACACGGTCAAGGCGATCCGGCTCCCCCACCCCAACGCCTGGCCGAAAATCTATGTCTTCGACCGCGCGGAATGTGGTGACAGCGAAGCCTCCAAGATCGCAGCCGCCTGCACGTACGGCGCCATCGACCTCGATGCGACCGAGAGCACCGCGACCTACGAGGTCGACTCGGTGGTGGTCGCTACGGGTTGGCACCCCTACCCACTCGAGAATCTGGTCGACCTCGGCGGGGAACTCGAGGACGTGATCTCCAACGTCCAGATGGAGCGTCTGGCGGCGCCGGCCGGACCGACCGGCGGCAAGATCGTTCGCCCGTCGAACAATCAAGCACCGGCGAAGGTGGCCTTTGTCCAGTGCGCCGGCTCGCGCGACGTCAACCACCTCAACTACTGTTCGGGGGTGTGCTGTTTGGCATCGCTCAAACACGCCCAGTACGTCAAAGATCAGCTGCCCGAAGCCGAGGTGACGATGTACTACATCGACCGGCGGACACCGGGCCGCAATGAGGACTTTCTCCTCAAGGCCGCCGCCATCGAAGGCGTCCGTCTGGTCAAAGGCAAGGTCGGCCGGGTGGAACAGTCCAACGGCTCTCTCAAGCTGCACGTTGAAGACGTCGAGAACGAACGCATCATCGAAGCCGAGGCCGATCTGGTCGTTCTCGCCACCGGGATGGTGCCGAACGCCGCCGATGACGACCTCGCGATCTTCACCCGCAAGGACGACGACGGTTTCGTCCTCGACGATCTCGAAGCCGCGGTCACCGTCGCCGGCGTGGCCCGGCGACCGGAAGACGTTGCGGCATCGGTTCGAGACGCGACCGGGGCCGCGGCCCGAGCGCTCGTGGCAGCCGGAAGGAGGGCGTAATGGATAAAGTCGGCGTTTTCCTGTGTACGGGTTGCGGAATCGGTGATGCCCTCGATGTCGACTCGGTGATCGAGGCGGCGGACGAGGTCGGCTGCGCCTGCAACCTGACTCACGAATGCCTGTGCGCACCCGAGGGCCTCGCGGCCATCAAGGATGCGATTTCTGAAAACGAGCTCAACGGCATCCTGGTGGCGGCCTGTTCCGAACGCGCCAAGACCACTGAGTTTGCCGGACTGACAACCGATGGGCCATCCATGTTCCGGGTCGCCTTGCGCGAGCATTGCACCTGGCCGCTCAAGGATGTCGAGGACGACGAAGACAGGAACATGCTCGCTCAGGACCTGGTTCGGATGGGTCTCGCCCGTCTCGACGGAGTCAAACCCATCACCCCACTGAGCGAGGAGATCAGCGAGACCGTGCTTGTCGTCGGCAGCGGCCGCGCCGGTCTCGACGCGGCCCTGACCGCGGCCGGGCTCAAACACCCCGTGGTTTTGATCGAGCAGGACGACGAGCTCGGCGGTCTCCTGGCCCACCAGAAATCGATCGCTCCCGAAGAGCCCCCGTATGATGCTCCGCAGCCCAACCCGGTGCCGAAGCTGATCGAAGAGGTCAAGGCGCATGAAGGCATCAAGGTCCTGACTTCAACCTCGATCGTCTCCATCAAAGGCCAGCCCGGACAATTCCAGGTGCAGCTCAACGGCTCGTCCGGTCTCGAAATGACGGTCGGATCGATCGTCCAGGCCACCGGAGCGCACCCCTACGATGCGAAGAATCTCGGCCACCTCGGCTACGGGGCCTCGCCCGATGTCGTGACGTCTCAAGAATTCGAAAAGATGCTCGTCGACGGAAGGATCGCATGTCCGTCGGACGGACGAACCCCGAAACGCATCGCCTACATCCAGTGCGCGGGTTCCCGCGACCCGAACCACCTCGTCTATTGCTCATCGGAGTGCTGCAACAACACGCTGCGGCAGATGATGGAGGTCGCAGCCATCGATCCGGCGATCGAGAACGCGGTGATCTACAAGGACATCCGTTCGCCCGGGCATATGGAGTATTTCTTCCTCGCCGCCCAGAAGGCGGCCGCGGGGATGATGACCCGCGGCGATGTGGACAGGGTCGAGGCCAACGGCAAGCTCGCGATCCACATGACCGACAGCCTGCTCGGTGACGACGTGACGATCGACGCCGACCTGGTGGTCCTGGCCGTCGGCATGGTGCCGAATTCGGCCGACGGCGAACTCATCCGGGAACTCATCGATTCGCGCCACCAGGCGGAACATTCGGAGAGCTCCCAGGTTCGCGAGAAATCAGCCAAACGCGCCGAAGAGTTGGCCGCCTACGAAGGCACCGAGATCCTCCACCTCGGCTACCGGCAGGGCCCCGATCTGCCGACCCTCAAGTACGGTTTTCCCGACTCCCATTTCATCTGCTTCCCGTACGAGACCCGCCGCACCGGCATCTACGCCGCCGGCACCGTTCACGCGCCCATGGACTCCGTTCAGGCTTCCGAGGACGGATTCGGAGCCGCCATGAAGGCGGTCCAGTGTATCGAGATGGCCAAACGCGGCGAGGCGGTCCACCCGCGCGCCGGCGACACCGCCTACCCTGATTTCTTCCTCCAGCGCTGCACCCAGTGCAAACGCTGCACCGAGGAGTGCCCCTTCGGAACCATCAACGAAGATGCCAAAGGGACCCCTGAGTTCTTCCCCCTCCGCTGCCGCCGCTGCGGCATCTGCATGGGGGCCTGCCCGGAACGGATCATCAGCTTCCAGGACTACTCGGTTCACATGATCGCCGAGATGATCAAGGCCATGAGCGTTCCCGAGGACTACGAGGAAAAGCCGCGAATCGTCGCTCTGATGTGCGAGAACGACGCGGTGCCGGCCCTCGAGGCGGCGGCCGGAAACGGCGCCCACTGGAACCCCTGGGTTCGGGTCATCCCGATCCGCTGTCTGGGCTCCACCAACATCGTGTGGCTCGCCGAGGCGCTCTCGCGCGGCATCGACGGGGTGATTCTCATCGGCTGCAAGCACGGCGACGACTACCAGTGCCACTACGTGCGCGGCTCCGAGCTGGCCAAGACCCGACTCGGAAATGTCGGAG
>Ga0210074_1000600_pt1 | contig 12362 bp, 10 predicted proteins | sample China_Galinas_Co_FD_184860 | JGI IMG/M metagenome (GOLD analysis project Ga0210074, IMG submission 184860) | Wetland microbial communities from San Francisco Bay, California, USA, that impact long-term carbon sequestration -... | ecosystem: Environmental > Aquatic > Marine > Wetlands ... | reverse complement strand
GTTTTTCCTGCCAGTCATCGTCTTTGAGGCTTTCGGGCTGCAGCACCTCGAGCCCGTTTTCGAGCGCCAGTTGCTTCACCGGACTGGCGCGCAACTGTTTGCCGCGGCCGGCCGGCCGGTCGGGCTGGGTAAGCACGGCGACAACATCGCAATCCGTTTCAACCAGGGTCTGCAGGGCTGGCAGGGCAAATTCGGGTGTCCCTGCAAACAGGACCCGCAACGGCGGCTTGTGATCTTTCACGATCAGATTACCAGGTGTTCCTCGGCTTCCTGGGCGGCTATTTTCCGCTGTTTTTCGAGCTTTTTCCTGACCATGTTTCGTTTCAGCGGCGACAGGTAATCTACAAAAAGCCGGCCGATGAGGTGGTCCATCTCATGTTGAACACACACTGAATGCAGCCCCTCCAGCTGTTCCTCGAAGCTCGTTCCATCCAGGTTTTGCGCCCTGACCGTGACCCGCTCGGGACGTTTTACATCGGCGTAGATGCCCGGCACGGACAAACAACCCTCCTCGCAGACCTGCTCACCCGAACTGTCCACGATTTGCGGGTTGATATACACGCGCAGCTGGTCCTGCTTTTCGCTGACATCCAGCACCAGCAAGCGTTTGTGGACATTCACCTGGGTCGCCGCGAGACCGATTCCACGCGCTGCATACATGGTTTCCGTCATGTCCGCGACCAGTTTTTTCAAATCATCGTCGAAGTCGACCACCTCTTTCGCGACGGTGGTCAAACGGGGATCGGGAAATTCTAAAATATTCAATTTTGACATCTGCTTCTGCGCCTGATAAATAATTTAGGTGAACTTTTGCACCACAGGATTTATGATAGCTAATGACGAACCCTGTTCGCTAGTAAAGAAAAATGACCGCATCGGTCAAGATGGCTGGATGCCTACTATATGGGGAAAGGAATGTGATTAAGAAAATTATTCACCTGATCCTGGTGGCGATGTTGGCTGGCATGGCAATGGCACAGGATGTGTCAGTGCGTGCCGATCACCCTGATGAATACGTAGTCGTGAAGGGTGACACCCTATGGGATATCGCCGGGAAGTTTCTGGAAAAACCGTGGCAATGGCCAGCGATCTGGCAGGCAAACCCTCAGGTTGAAAACCCGCACCTGATCTATCCCGGTGACCGTCTTTCACTCGTTTACATCGATGGAAAACCACAACTGGTGGTCAACGGTGGCAAACCCACCGTACGCTTGTCTCCCGAGATTCGCAAGATTCCGCGTGCCGCGATACCGCCGATCGAATGGTCTGCTATCGAACCTTTTGTCACCAATGCCCGGGTCCTGCCGGCTGACGAAGTTGTCGATCTGCCGTATGTCGTTGCCAACATGAGTGAGCATCACAATGCGACACTGAAAGATCTGACTTATGTCAGGGGCATTGACGGACGTCTTGGTGAGGAGTTCGCCATCGTCAGGAAGCGCAATATTTATTACGATGACAACGGCGTAATGAAGCGGGGCAAGAACCACAGGTATGCGGAACATCTGCGGCTTGAGGATGAATATCCGGACAACATCTGGAATGCGACCATGTCGTGGCGGAAGATGAATCCACCGATACTTGGCGTGGAGTACTGGGACATCGCGGTTGGCAGACTGGTCAAGAACGGCGACCCGGCCACGCTGGAAATCGAGAGCGGCCGCACCGAGGTCAGAACCGGTGATTACATATTGCCGATCGACGATTACGTTCATCCGGAGCTGATCTACCCACACGCGATGGATGCGGTTCCTGATGGCATGGAGGTCATCGCGCTGACCCAGGCGCGTTACGGCGCGGGCCATTACCAGATCGTCGCAATCAGCGGCGGCAGCAAGCAGGGCGTGGAACTCGGTCACGTATTTTCCGCCTTCCGTCCCGGCGAACGCATACAGGACGAAGTCAAGTACCCGACCGGCAGCTGGGCCGACGAGAAAACACTGAATGGCGACAAGGTTGACCTGCCGGATGAGTACAGCGCGCACATCATGGTATTCCGGGTGTTCGACGATGTCAGTTACGCCATGATCATGGACGGGCAACGGCCGGTGCGTGAACGCGATATACTCAAGCATCCGGACGAGACGATTTAGACGATCCAGGAACTTGCCGGAACAAACGACCGGAAAGCCCCTGGCGTAAGCAAAGGGGGCTGTTACGAAACAACGTGACTGGTTAATCTTACTGAACGCGCCCTCGCTCGGGGGCGCTTCACTGATCAAACTGATCGAAGCGATGGGCAGCGCGTCCGCGGCCAGCACGGCCAGCGCGCGGGACCTGGCGCGGCATGGCCTGTCCGAAGCCGCCGTTGCCGCCATCACCAACCCGGACGAGGCAAAAATCGAAGCCGGCCTGCGCTGGCTCGAGCAGCCGAACCACCACCTGTTGTGCTGGGATGACGATGCCTTTCCCATCCTGCTACGGCGCATAGCCAACCCACCCGCTGCACTTTACATCGATGGTGACCCCGGTTGCCTGTGGCAACCCCAGATCGCCGTCATCGGCAGCCGCAACCCCACGCCCGGCGGTCTCGACCATGCCCGCGACTTTGCCGGCACGCTCGCGCGCCAGGGCATGACCATCACCAGCGGCCTGGCCAGCGGCATCGATACGGCCGCCCATCTCGCCGCTCTGGACGCCGGCGCCCTGACCATTGCCGTCAACGGCACCGGTCTCGACCTGGTTTATCCCAGGAGCAGCACCCGGGCCGCTGAACGCATCCGTTCACAAGGCGCCATGATTTCAGAACTGCCCTTGGGTGCGCCGCCGAAGCCGCAGCATTTCCCGTCACGCAACCGCATCATTTCCGGTTTGAGCCTGGCGGTGCTGGTCATAGAGGCCGGCTTGAACAGCGGCACGCTGATCACCGCGCGCAAGGCCGCCGAGCAGGGCCGGGAAGTCTTCGCCCTGCCCGGTTCGCTGAACAACCCGATGGCAAAAGGTTGTCACCGCCTGATCCGGGAAGGGGCGAGACTGGTGGAGACGACGGCCGACATCATGCAGGAACTGGGTCCCATCGCCGCGGAATTGCAGATGGAAATCCGCCACAGGCTGGAACCGGCTGGCGAGGCGCCCGAAAAGCCCGCCGGTCGCGTGGAAAGCCTGCTGGATGATCCCGATTACCTCAAAGTATGGGAAGTGCTCGGTTTTGACCCCAAGCCGGTCGACGCCATCATCGACCACACGGGCCTCAGCGCCCGCGAGATTTCCTCCATGCTGTTGATGATGGAGCTCAAGGGCATGGTCAAAAAGCACGGCAACGGGCGTTATGTTCGCGGCTGAAAGGGTCGTATAAAACGAACCGGGCGGCCGCCGCGACCGGATACCCGCTCCAACCCGCCCATGGACCGGCGTGGTCAGGCCATCACGGCCAATTGCCGACTTGAACATTACCCGCGCGAACCCAACCTTTGTGACTGGCATTTATGGCGATTTTCCCCCGATAGATCGATATTCCGACAGGTTTTTGTGCAAAAGTGCATTGACGCTGCGTTCAGTCTCAGCCATGCTGTGGGTCAGGGAACGGAGAGGAATCAGGCTGGTTAATGCTATTTCAAGCTACCGGTCGACAGTAGGAGAGGCCTGAACAATGAAAGAAAACGTACTCGACGTGCTGATGTTCCTGTTTGAGAACTATCTGTACGACGAACCCGAAGAGACCCCGGACCGAGATTCTTTGGAGGAAAACCTTCATCAGGCAGGTTTTACCAATGGTGAAATCGCAAAGGCCTTCGAATGGCTGGACGGCCTGGCAGAGCAGCGTCACCAACCCGACCTGTTCCAGGACAACCACCGTCCCATCCGCGTCTATGTCGAATCTGAAATCGCACGTCTGGATACCGAATGCCGCGATTTCATCATGTATCTCGAAAATATCGGCATTATCGATGCACAGCGCAGGGAACTGGTTCTCGACCGCGTGCTCGCACTGGAAACCGATGAAGTCACCCTCGAAGATATGAAGTGGGTGGTCCTGATGGTGTTGTTCAATCAACCGGGACAGGAAGCGAATTTTGCCTGGATGGAAGATTTGATGTTTGACACCGAGCAGGAATATCGGCACTAATATTAAAGGGGTGTCGATCATCTCACCGTGATCGATCTTTACCGAAAACAACAACGCACAGGAGATATTTACCGTCTGCGGCAGTTCCCGCCTTGCGTGCAGGAGGTGTTTGTTTGAGTTTAATTCATGGCTAAAAACTTACTCATTGTTGAATCGCCGGCGAAGGCGAAAACCATAAACAGGTATCTCGGTAGTGATTTCGAGGTGCTTGCCTCCTATGGTCACGTGCGCGATTTGCCGTCGAAGGACGGCGCAGTCGATACCGAAAACGGTTTCAGCATGCATTACGAACTCAGCGAGGGCAGCAAAAAGCACGTCGACGCCATCATCAAGGCGACACGCAAAGCCGAGGCCGTATATCTCGCGACCGACCTCGACCGCGAGGGCGAAGCCATTTCCTGGCATATCCACGAGATACTCAAGGAAAAGAAGCTCACCGGTAAAATACCGTTCTACCGGGTCGAGTTTTCGGAAATAACCAAGCACGCGATCCTCGATGCGGTGGCCAATCCGCGCGAACTGTCCATGGATCTCGTCAACGCCCAACAGGCGAGGCGCGCACTGGATCACCTGGTTGGCTTTACGCTGTCGCCCCTGCTGTGGAAAAAAATCAAACCCCGGCTGTCCGCCGGCCGGGTCCAGAGCCCTGCCCTGCGCATGATCGTCGAGCGGGAACGTGAAATCGAGAGTTTCGTCACCCGGGAATACTGGACCATCGAAGCCGACATGCAAAAGTCCGGTCATCCGTTTTCCGCCAACCTGGTGCGCCTGGATGGCAAAAAATACCACCAGTTCGATATCCAGGATGCAAAACGCGCGACAGCGGTGCGGGACCAGTTGATCGCTGATGCCGGTGGCCGCCTGATCGCCAACCGGATCAAACGCAAGGAACGCAAGCGTAAGCCTGCGCCACCTTTCATTACGTCCACGTTGCAGCAGGACGCCTCCCGCAAACTCAAGTTCTCGGCGCAAAAAACCATGCGCATCGCCCAGACCCTGTACGAGGGCGTCGAGATCAACGGCAACACGGAAGGTCTGATCACCTACATGCGTACCGACTCGGTGATGCTGTCGAACGATGCCCTGGCGGATATCCGCAAGCAAATCAAGTCGCAATTCGGCGCCGACTATCTGCCGGAAGCGCCCAATCTCTTCAAGAACAAGTCAAAAAACGCCCAGGAGGCCCACGAGGCAATACGCCCGACCTCCGCGAGCCTGGTGCCTGCCAGGGTGAAATCCAGCCTGAGCCACGACCAGTATCGCCTTTACGAACTGATCTGGAACCGCACCCTGGCCTGCCAGATGACGCCCGCGAGGATGGATACGGTCGCCATCGAATTCGACTGCGGCAAGAGCGCGACTTTCCGCGCCAATGGTTCAGTGGTCGTATTCCCGGGTTTCCTGGCGGCCTACGAGGTCTCCAAGCCGGCCAGCGAGGTCAAGGTGGACATCACCCTGCCGGACATGCAGGAAGGCGATACCATCGATCTCAACGACATACGCGCCGAGCAGCATTTTACCGAGCCACCACCGAGGTATTCGGAAGCCAGCCTGGTCAAGGCCATGGAGGAGTACGGCATCGGCCGGCCTTCCACCTACGCCAGCATCATGTCGACACTGGTCAGACGGCATTACGTCGAACTCGACGCACGCCGGTTCCTGCCGACCGACATCGGCAGGGTGGTCGAACGGTTCCTGGAGAGTTACTTCGACGCTTACTTCGACTACGAATTTACGGCCAGGATGGAAGACAAGCTGGATGCCATATCAAGGGGGGAAGAGGAATGGGTGCCGCTGCTCGAGTCTTTCTGGAAGCCGTTCAGGGGCCAGGTGGACAAGGTCGGCGAAGAGGTCTCCAGGGGCGATGCCAAGGGCGAAAGGATACTCGGTGAGGATCCCAAATCGGGCAGACCCGTTTCCGTGCGGCTTGGCCGCTATGGACCACACGCCCAGATCGGCACCCGCGAAGATGAGGACAAGCCCATCTTCGCCGGACTGAGACCGGGGCAAAGCATGGAAACCATCACCCTCGAGGAGGCGCTGGAACTGTTCAAGTTGCCACGCGAACTGGGTGAAACAGCGGAAGGTGAAAAGGTCGTGGCCGCGGTCGGACGTTTTGGCCCGTATATCCGCTATGACAACAAGTTCGTCTCGCTGAAGGACATCGACCCGCTGGAGGTCACGCTGGATCAGGCACTGACCCTGATCGCGGAGAAAAAGGAATTCGAGGCCAACCGCATCATCCAGACGTTCGAAGGCAGCGATATCCAGGTTCTGCGGGGCCGCTACGGACCCTATATCACCGACGGCCACAAGAATGCGCGTATGCCCAAGGACCGTGAACCGGAGTCCCTGACGCTGGCCGAATGTGAAACCTTGATCGCGGAGGCGCCGGAGCGTAAACGCGGCAAGAAAAAGGTCGCCAAAAAGAAAGCCGCAAGCAAAAAAACGGCGTCCAAAAAGAAGACCGGCAAGAAGAAAACAAGCAAGAAGAAAACCGGTAAAAAGAAAGCCGCCAAAAAGAAGACTGCCTGACGGAAAGACCGCGAAGCAATGAAAAACAATGGCATATTCATCACCTGAGCCATGGGTACCCAGTCACTGCTAGATACCGCCCAGGCGGCAGCACAATTACACGCAGGCCATATTATCGCCTACCCGACCGAAGCCGTTTATGGCCTCGGCTGCGACCCGCGCAACGAAACCGCCGTGCGCAGGCTGTTGGCGCTCAAAAGCCGCCACGAATCGGCCGGGCTGGTACTGATCGCGAGCGATTTCGATCAACTCAGGACCTGGGTTTCAGACGTCGGCGAAGCATTACTGGAACGGGCGATGCGTACCTGGCCGGGACCGGTCACCTGGCTGTTTCCACGCGCCGTGGGTGTGCCGGATTTCGTCGCGGGCAAGCACGACACGGTGGCGGTGCGCATCACCGCGCACGTTCCGAGCCGGCAACTGTGCAAGGCTTTTGGATCCGCGCTGATATCGACCAGCGCGAACCCAACGACGGCGCCGCCCGCGCGAAGCGCCGCCGAGGTCCGGAAATATTTTGGCGCCAGGCTGGCCGGCATACTGGCCGGAGATTTGGGCGAGGGCAGGAAACCCAGCGAAATACGTGATCTCGTCAGCGGCAATATCATCAGGCAGGGCTAGTATGGAGACTTTGCGTCCATGGATGTAAAAAATTCGATCGAACGGGTCAAGACCTATCTGCTCGGCTTGCAGGACAGCATCTGTCGCGGCCTCGAATCGGTCGACGGCCAAAGCCGTTTCGAAGAGGATCTGTGGAAACGCGAGGCCGGTGGCGGAGGCCGCACGCGGGTGCTGGAGCAAGGCGGTGTTTTCGAAAAGGCGGGTGTCAATTTCTCGCATGTTTTCGGCAACCGCCTGCCACCATCGGCGACCGCGGCAAGACCGGAACTGGAAGGCCGCAATTTCCAGGCGCTGGGAATTTCGCTGGTCATCCATCCGCGCAATCCCTTCATACCGACCAGCCACGCCAACGTCCGGTTTTTTATCGCCAACAAGCCCGGCGCGAAAAATGAGCTGGCGCGGGACGATGCGGATGGACCGGTCTGGTGGATTGGTGGCGGCTATGACCTGACGCCCTGTTATCCCTTCATCGAAGACATCACCCATTGGCACGAGGTGGCCAGGGCAACCTGCGAACCGTTCGGCGACGACGTCTATTCCCGCTACAAGAAATGGTGCGACGATTACTTCTACCTGAAACACCGCAATGAAACCCGTGGCGTCGGCGGCCTGTTTTTCGATGACCTGAACGAATGGGGTTTCGAACGCTGCTTTGAATTCATGCAGGCCGTTGGCGACAGCTACCTGCCCGCCTACCTGCCCATTGTCGAACGCCGCATGCATGACCATTACGGTGAGAAAGAACGGTCGTTCCAGCTATATCGCCGCGGCCGTTACGTCGAGTTCAACCTGGTTTACGACCGTGGGACGCTTTTTGGCCTGCAGTCGGGCGGGCGCACGGAATCGATCCTGATGTCGCTGCCGCCCGTCGTCAATTGGCGCTACAACTATCAACCCGCTGCGGGGACGCCGGAGGCCGTGTTGGCGGATTATTTAAGGCCGCGTGACTGGCTGGGGACGGGTACGGGTAAAGCTTGAGCATGAAGGTCCATACACGGCGTGACTTGGCGCCGGGCAAAAAAAACCCCGCCGGTTGCACGGCGGGGTCAAAAACGGTCTCGGCTTGGGGGAAGTAACCGATACCATGGTTCGCTAAGGGGTGCGAACCTGACTGTAGGTGAACAGTCATTAGCTATGACATAACAGGTTTTCTATGGTTCCATCATTTCGAGAAATTTTTTCTTAATTTTTTGATTAAAATATTCGCCTCAGTGCGCCGTGTCCCAATCGACCCCAAATCCGGCGTCAACGACCAGCGGAACATCCAGTTGGGCCGCCGACGACATGTGCCTGACGACCGCGTCACGCACCACCTCAAGACGGTCCTCTTCCACTTCCAGCACCAGTTCATCGTGGACCTGCATGACCAGCCTCGCACCCGGTTTTTCCTTCTGTAGCCAGTCGTCCACCCTGATCATGGCGATCTTGATGATATCGGCCGCCGTACCCTGCATTGGCGCGTTGATCGCCGCCCGCTCGGCGCCCTGGCGGCGCATCATGTTCCCGGCGTTGATTTCAGGCAGATACAACCTGCGTCCGAACAGGGTTTCGACATAGCCCTGCTCGCGGGCCTGCTCGCGGGTTTTCTCCATGAAGGTGCGCACACCGGGGTAGCGGGCAAAATAGGTGTCCATGTATTCCTGCGCCTCGGGGCGGCTGATATCCAGTTGCCGGCCGAGGCCGAACGCTGACATGCCGTACATCAGCCCGAAATTGATCGCCTTGGCCGCGCGGCGCTGCGCGTCGGTGACTTTTTCATAGTCTGCGCCGAACACCTCGCCCGCCGTCGCCCGGTGGATATCGACACCATCGTGGAAGGCCTTGAGCAACCCCTCGTCCCCGGACAGGTGCGCCATGATGCGTAATTCGATCTGGGAATAGTCCGCAGCCAGTATCAGGTTGCCCGGCGGGGCGATGAAAGCCGTGCGTATCCTGCGTCCCTGCGGGGTGCGGATGGGTATGTTTTGCAGATTGGGGTTGGAGGAAGACAGCCGCCCGGTCGCGGCAACCGCCTGGTGATAGGAGGTGTGGACCCGTCCGGTATGCGGATTGATCTGCTCGGGCAGCTTGTCCGTATAGGTCGACTTGAGCTTGGATATGGTCCTGTTCTCGAGGATCAGTTTTGGCAGTTCATAGTTTTCGGCCAACTCGCTGAGCACGTCCTCGGCCGTCGACGGCTGACCTTTGGGCGTTTTGCGGATCACCGGCAACTCCAGCTTCTCGAACAGTATCTGCTGCAATTGCTTGGGGGATTCGAGGTTGAATGGCTGACCGGCCACCTCGTGCGCCTCTGCTTCCAGTTCCTGCATGCGCCTGGCCAGTTCACTGCTCTGCCGCCGCAGGTTCTTGCCATCGATCAGCACGCCCGCCTGTTCCATTCTCGCCAGCACCGGCACCAGGGGAATTTCGATCTCGATCAGCACCTTTGCCAGCGCGGGGTCGGCCTGCAGCCTCGGCCAGAGGTGTTGGTGCAGACGCAGGGTGATGTCGGCATCTTCCGCCGCGTAGAATCCGGCCTCTTCGAGGGCAACCTGGCTGAACAGAATCTGTTTGGCACCCTTGCCGGCAATGTCTTCGTAATGGGTGGTCTTGTAGCCCAGATACTTGAGCGCCAGCGAATCCATATCGTGACGGCTGCCGGTGCTGTTCAAAACATAGGACTCGAGCATCGTGTCATATGCAACCCCTTTTACTTCGATACCGTAACGCGAAAGCACGTTCATGTCGTACTTGATGTGCTGGCCCACCTTTTTCACCGCGTCGCTTTCGAGCAGTGTCCTCAACGCGGCCAGCACGCTATCGCGATCGAGTTGCGCAGGTGCGCCCTGGTAGTCGTGGCCGACCGGGATGTAGGCCGCCTCATGGGCTTCGACGGCAAAACTCAGACCCACCAGGTCGGCCTGCATCGGGTCGAGGCTCGTGGTCTCGGTATCGAATGCGATCAGTTTTGCCCCTTCCAGTTTCTGCAGCCACTTTTTGAACCGCTCCATGTCCGTGATCGTGGTGTAATCCGGCTCCGCCCCCGATGACTTTGCGCTGTTGTCCGTTTCCATATCCCGCAGCCAGCTGTTGAACTCGTTGTGCTCCAGGAACTCACGCAGGGCGGGTTCGTCAACCGGCCCACGTTTCAGCTGCGCCGCTTCCAGGTCCAGATCCAGGTCGGTGCGGATGGTCGCGAGCTCGCGGGAAAGCGGCAGGGTATCGAGCGCGGCGCGCAGGTATTCGCCGATTTTTCCTTTCATGTCCGGGGCGTTGGACATCACGCCCTCGAGATCCTGCCATTCACCCAGCCACTTGGCCGCGGTTTTGGGTCCGCACTTATCCACCCCGGGTATGTTGTCCGCCTTGTCACCGGTCAGCGCCAGGAAATCGACGATCTGCGCTGGCGTTACACCGAACTTTTCCTTCACGCCGTCGGCATCCATGTGTGTGTCGGTCATCGTATTGACCAGCGACACGTGGTCATTGACCAATTGCGCCAGGTCCTTGTCACCGGTTGAGATCACGCAATCCATGTTGTTCGCGGCCGCCTGTCTGGCCAGCGTGCCGATGACATCATCGGCCTCGACGCCGGGGACCTGGATCAACGGCAGACCCAGCAGGCGGACGATTTCGTGAATCGGTTCAACCTGCTCACTCAGCTCCCGCGGCATCGGCGGGCGGTTGGCCTTGTACTGTTCGTAAATTTCGTGGCGGAAGGTCGGCCCCTTGGCATCGAAAACCACGGCGATATTTTCCGGCTCGGCATCGTTCAGCAAACGGCGCAACATGTTTGCAACACCCAGCAGCGCGCCGGTCGGTTCACCGGCCGAATTGGTCAGATTGGGTAAGGCGTGGAAGGCCCGGTAGAGATAGGATGAACCATCGACCAGGTAGAGAATATTTTTAGCGCTCATGCAACAATACGTCCGCTGTCAGTGTTTGGGGTCTGCTATGCTGAGAGTATATAAGAATGGGTTTAGGAACATGATCAATTTGCCGTTTTAGGAGCAATGCCAATGAAATTGAAATGGATGACCTTGTTGACTGCCGGTACCCTGATCTGCGGTCTGGCGGTGGCGCAACAGGAGAGCGAAGAGGGCGCCGACCCTGCCGCACCACCTCCCATTCCGCCGATTCCGCCCAAGGTGAAAGGCGAAGAGATCGAACCCAGCGTGGTGATCAGCGAACACGAGGGTGAAAGGGTCGAAGAGTACTACCAGAACGGCCGCGTCTACATGGTGAAAATCACCCCGGTGAAGGGACCGGCCTATTACTACCTCGATGAGGACGGCGACGGTGAACTGGAGTTGCGTGAATCCGACCGCAAGCTGAACCCGGTACAGCCGGTCTACTGGAAATTGAAAGAGTGGTAGAAACGCCCGCCGGCGCCGCCCCGGTAAATCTTTCCGCACTTAGAAAATTGATCGCGGCATGCGGAAAAGCCGTCGCCTGGCTGACCCTGGTGATGGTGCTTTTGACGTTCGTTATCGTGATACTCCGCTATGGTTTCAACCTGGGCTGGATCTGGCTGCAGGAATCGCTGACCTACCTGCACGTAACGGTGTTTTGCATCGCCGCCGCCTGGACGCTGCAACAGGACGGGCACGTGCGGGTGGATATCTTTTACGCCGCGATGACGGAAAAGCAACGCGCCCGGGTCGACCTGCTGGGGAGCCTGCTGTTCCTCGTGCCACTGTGTATTTTTATCCTGGTGGTTTCCTGGCCCTATGTCGCCAACTCCTGGAAATTGCTGGAGTCCTCGCGCGAAGCGGGCGGCCTGCCGCTGGTGTTCCTGCTCAAATCGCTGATCATGGTGTTGCCGGCCCTGTTGCTCGTGCAGGCTGCTATCAACATCAACGATGCGTGGAAAACCCTGCGGTATAAAAACCCTGCGGGCTGATTTTCCGCAATTCAAACAATATCTCTTTTCCGGGTTGCCCGATAGCGACAAACTTTGGACGTTGATTCCCTGTCCGTGTGGGCGCCAGGGTCATGCAGCACCTTAATCCGGGACACGTCGTGAACCCCTCCCTGGGGACCCGTTCGCGGCGTCCTGTCGCTCACGGTAAATGAAGTAAGGTACTGCGCACCTTCGGCGCCGTGCCCAATCAAGGGTCAATGGTTTCTGGCAGATTTGCACGGCGGTCGGCAGACGCCGGGG
>Ga0210074_1000598_pt1 | contig 12379 bp, 13 predicted proteins | sample China_Galinas_Co_FD_184860 | JGI IMG/M metagenome (GOLD analysis project Ga0210074, IMG submission 184860) | Wetland microbial communities from San Francisco Bay, California, USA, that impact long-term carbon sequestration -... | ecosystem: Environmental > Aquatic > Marine > Wetlands ... | reverse complement strand
CTCACGGTCCTGATAGTAACTACCCGCCCCAGCGCCAGCCGACCGCCGTGCACGTCTGTCTGAAACCATTACTCTATGGACTACCTGCAAAGCCGAGGGGGTGTAGGGTCTTGATTCAGGAGCGTGCGAGACAGGAGTCGAGCCCGAATCCCCATGGATGGGTTCACGATGTCTCCTGGAGCAAGACCCTACACCCCCTTGGCGTTCCGGCAAGTAGCCTATAGAAGTCCAAACGTGGCCGACATAACGTAATCCAGCGAATGACCTTAACTTGAGCATGGGGAGATTAGATTAGGTAGGGCAGCAGTGCATTGCGACTTCGCTAAAAAGGCAGTTCTGTTGTGTACTTAACCCTTCGTAATGCAAAACTTGAACTGGCCGACCGCACACTGGAATGATGCAGAATTTTCGTGTTCAGGAACTCGTTATAAGACTCCATATCCCTGGAAATAATCTGCAGCACGTAATCACGTTCTCCCGAAACAGAAAAGCAGATCATCACCTCCGGCAATTGCTCAACATGGGCTTCAAATGACTGCCTGACCTTGTCGGTATGCTCCATCATACTGACGGACAATAAGACATGGATTTGCAATCCGAGGGCTTTCGGGTTCAGCAGAGCCACCCGGCTTTCAATAACACCGGCTTCCTCCAGTTCACGAACCCGTCGCCAGACTGATGTTCGGGAAAGACCTGAACGTTCAGCCAGATCGATTTGGCTGAGATTCACATTACTTTGTAAGGCCGCGAGCAATTTACGATCAGATGATGACAGTTCCATAATTAACATTATTTCCATAATGATAACAATAATAGAATTATTGTTTCATTAATTACCATTTTATGTCAAATAAGAAACACATATTTACGATTAAATGGGGATAATGATTAATAGCTATTATCCACTAACCCGTCACAGGAAAACCAGAAGGTGCCATCATGACCATGCATACCAGCCACCGCCCCAGTTGGGCCGAACCCTACAAAATCAAAACGGTTGAACTCATCCGGATGACCACCCGGGAAGAACGCGAAGCCGCCATCCGCGAGGCGGGCTACAATACATTCCTGATCCGCAGTCGCGATGTCTATATCGACCTGCTAACGGATTCCGGCACCTCTGCAATGAGTGACAAACAATGGGCCGGATTGATGGTAGGTGACGAGGCCTATTCCGGCAGCGAAAACTTCTATCATTTGCAGGATGCTGTAAAAGAGTATTACGGCTACAAATACCTGGTACCTACCCACCAGGGTCGCGGCGCCGAAAACCTGTTGTCGCAGATACTGATCAAGGAGGGCGACTTCGTACCCGGTAACATGTATTTCACGACCACCCGTCTCCACCAGGAACTCGCCGGTGGCACCTTTGTCGACGTGATTATCGACGAGGCGCACGACGCCGCCAGCCGTCACCCGTTCAAGGGTAATGTTGATCTTGAAAAACTCGACCGACTGGTCCAGGAGGTCGGTGCAGAGCGCATTCCCTATATCAGCCTGGAGGGCAATGTGAACATGGCCGGTGGCCAGCCTTTCTCAATGGCCAATCTGCGCGAATTGCACGCTTACTGTCGCAAGCACGCTATCCCGATCATGCTGGATGCGACCCGCACGATTGAGAACGCCTGGTTTATCCGCGAACGTGAAGAGGGCTATGCTGATAAATCAGTCCGCGCCATCCTGCGTGAGATCTGCGACCTGACGGATGGCTGTACGATGTCTGCAAAAAAGGACCTGCTGGTCAATATCGGCGGTTTTTTTGCCTGTAACGACGAAGCAATTTTCCACAAGGCACAAAACCTGGTTGTGGTCTATGAGGGCCTGCATACCTATGGCGGCCTTGCCGGGCGTGACATGGAAGCCATGGCGCTCGGTATCCGTGAAGCCGTCATGGAAGAGCACCAGGCGGCCCGTATCGGCCAGGTACGCTACCTCGGTGATATGCTGCGACGCGCTGGCGTACCGATCGTCAACCCTATCGGCTCGCATGCTATTTTCATCGATGCGCGCGCGTTCCTGCCACACGTGGACCAGGATGACTATCCGGCCCAGGCGCTGGCCGCTGAGTTATACTTGGAGGCGGGCATTCGCAGCATGGAACGTGGTAATGTGTCGGCCGGCCGGGATCCGCTTACCGGCAAGAACCGCCGCCCGGCGCTCGAACTGGTCAGACTGACCTTGCCACGGCGTGTTTATACGCAGGCTCACATGGATGTTGTGGCAGAATCCGTGGTCCGGGTATTTGAAAATCGTGACCGTATAAAGGGTCTGAAAATGATCTATGAGCCTGAGTATTTGCGTTTCTTCCAGGCACGCTTCGAACCACTGGTCTGAATAGCCCGGTCTTTATCCGATGGAGAGTTAATAATGACAGATCTGTTTGACAACCCGATGGGCCTGAACGGCTTTGAGTTTGTCGAGTTCGCATCCCCTACTCCAGGTCTGCTGGAACCCGTATTCGACATGCTCGGCTTTACCGCCGTTGCCGAACACCGGTCCAAGAAGGTCCGCCTGTTCCGCCAGGGTGAGATCAACTTCATTCTTAACGAAGAACCGAATAGCCATGCATCTTTTTTTGCAGAAGAACACGGACCCTGTGTCTGCGGCATGGCTTTCCGGGTCAAAGACGCCCACGCGGCTTACTATCGGGCCCTCAAGCTGGGTGCACAACCGGTCGATATTCCAACCGGTCCAATGGAATTGCGTCTGCCCGCGATCAAGGGCATTGGCGGTGCGCCCCTGTACCTGATCGACCGCTATGATCAGGACCAGAGTTTTTATGATATCGACTTTAATTTTTACCCGGACATCGACCGTCATCCGCGCGGTTGTGGATTCAAGTTGATCGACCACATGACCCACAATGTTTACCGGGGCCGCATGGATTTCTGGGCGGATTACTACAAACGCATCTTTAATTTCCGGGAAATCCGTTATTTCGATATCAAGGGTGAGTACACCGGTTTGTTGTCAAAGGCCATGACTGCGCCGGATGGCAAGATCCGCATCCCGCTCAACGAAGAGGCGTCCCAGGGCGTGGGCCAGATTGAAGAATTCCTGATGGCCTACAATGGTGAAGGCATCCAGCACATTGCACTGATTTGTGATGACCTGCTTGCATGCTGGGATGCACTCAAGGCTCGTGGATTGCCTTTCATGACTGCCCCGCCAGCCACTTACTATGAAATGCTGGATGAACGTCTCCCGGGTCATGGTGAACCGGTTGAAGCGCTCAAAACACGTGGAATCCTGCTGGATGGTTCCACCGCCGATGGTGATCCGCGTCTGTTATTGCAGATTTTTTCCGAAACCATGGTTGGCCCGGTATTTTTTGAATTCATTCAACGCAAGAAAGACGAGGGGTTTGGCGAAGGTAACTTCACCGCATTGTTCGAATCCATGGAGCGCGACCAGTTACGCCGCGGTATTATAAGCAGTTCGGACAAAACGTGAACCACGCTGGTAAAAAACTTGGAATTGACATGAACATCAGGAAAATACACCACGTGGCCTACCGCTGCAAAGACGCAAAGGAAACGGTCGCTTTTTACCGGGAAGTGCTAAACATGGACCTGCTGCTGGCCATCGCCGAGGACCAGGTTCCCAGTACCAAGGCCCCCGACCCCTACATTCATATCTTTCTTGATGCCGGACAGGGCAACGTTCTGGCCTTTTTCGAAATACCCAATTCACCACCGATGGGCCGGGATGAAAACACACCTGCCTGGGTGCAACACATCGCGTTCGAAATAGGCAGCATGGACGAGTTGGTGTCTGCCAAGAAACATATTGAAGCGGCGGGTCTGGAGGTTATCGGCCCCACCGATCACTACCTTTTCAAATCCATCTACTTCTTCGACCCGAGCGGACACCGGCTGGAACTGTGTGCGAATGTCGAGCGCCCCGGTGCATTGGAAAAGCTGCATAACCTGGCGCCGGAAATGGTTGAAGAATGGAGCCAGACCAAACGGGCGCCGCGGCACGCCGCTTTCATGCACGAAAAAGAATTCAGTCTCGAATCCTGATTTTGTTGATGATTTGAGAGACGGGATAAACAGTAGGGACCATCGGTGTTAATACCTGTCGCATTGAACCCGTACACAGTACTCAAGGAACACCCATGAAAACCATCATCGAACCCTTCCGGATCAAGACTGTCGAGCCGATCAAAATGACCACGGTTGAACAACGCCGGATCCTGATCAGGGAAGCCCATTACAACCTGTTCTCGTTAAAATCAGAGGACGTACTGATCGACCTGTTGACCGATTCCGGCACGGGGGCGATGAGCACAAACCAATGGGCGGCGCTGATGAAAGGTGATGAATCCTATGCGGGTTCACCGTCCTATTATCGTTTTGAGTCCGCCGTCAAAGACCTGATGCCGTTCAAGCATGTGATTCCGACCCACCAGGGCCGGGCCGCAGAGCACATACTGACTTTTGTCGTCGCGGACGGGCATGGAAAAGGGAAAATCGTACCAAACAATACCCATTTCGATACCACCCGTGCCAATTTTGAAGACGCAGAAATCGAGGCACTGGACCTGGTGATCCCGGAAGGTCTCGATACGGCCCTGGAATACCCGTTCAAGGGCAACATGGATCTCGACAAACTGGAAAAATTGCTGGCGCTTGAGGCAGACAATATTCCGATGGTTGAGATCACCATCACCAACAATGCCGGTGGTGGGCAACCGGTTTCAATGGCCAATATTCGCGGTACCAAAGCGATCTGTGACAAATACCGGAAACCATTGATCATCGACAGCGCCCGGTTCGCGGAAAACGCCTATTTCATCAAGTTACGCGAGGAAGGATACCGGGACAAAACGGTCAAGGAGATCGTCAGGGAAATGTTCTCCCATGCAGATGGCATGACCATGAGCGCGAAGAAGGATACCTTTTCCAATATGGGTGGCTGGCTGGCATTGAACAATGATGAATGGGCAGAAAAAGCACGTACCCGCCTGATCATGACCGAAGGTTTTCCAACCTATGGCGGCCTGTCGGGCCGTGACATGGAATGCATCGCAACCGGCCTGGAGGAAATCGTGGATGAGGATTACCTGCAATATCGCATCCGCTCCATCCAGTACATCAATGAGAGACTGGATGCAATGGGCGTGCCGGTCATAAAACCAGCGGGTGGCCACGCAATTTTTGTCGATGCGAAAAAAATGCTGCCCCACATCCAGCCACTGCAATATCCAGCGCAGGCACTGGCAGTTGCGCTTTACATCCAGGGCGGGATACGCGGTGTTGAAATTGGCAGCTTCATGTTCGGCCGCCAACCGAATGGCAGCGAAAAACCGGCGGCAATGGAACTGGTCAGGCTGGCCATGCCACGCCGTGTTTATACCCAGGCACAGGCTGATTACATCGTCGAAGTCTTTGATGAGTTGAGAACCAACATCTCTGATGTACCGGGGCTGGAAGTGACCTGGGAACCCCCTTCCCTGCGGCATTTCACCGCCCGCCTGGAACCTTTAAAGAGCTAGAGGTTACGGCGCTGCACGGTTTGGCTGGCCACACCCGTATCAGCAGGGAGAAATTACGGCAACTATCCTGACTGTCAGGACCCGCTGCCCAGTCTCTCCAGGCGATAACTACCATCCACAACCCGCTGCCACCACTGGCGGTTTTCCAGATACCAGGCGACTGTTTTGCGAATACCCGAGGTGAAATCTTCCCTTGGCTGCCAACCCAGATCGGTATTGATCTTGCTGGCATCTATTGCGTAACGTTCATCGTGACCCGGGCGGTCCTTGACAAATGTGATCAACTCGTCAAAACGCTTGATACCGGCGGGTTTATCCGTGACCAGTTCATCCAGGATGGCACAAATCTCTTTTACCACATCGATGTTCATTTTCTCGTTTAAGCCGCCGATGTTATAGGTTTCACCCGGCTTTCCCCGGGTGAGCACACGGTAAAGTGCGCGTGCGTGATCATCCACGTACAACCAGTCCCTGATCTGTTTGCCATCGCCGTACATGGGCAGGGGTTTACCTTTCAGGGCATTCAAAATCATGTGGGGTATCAGCTTCTCGGGAAACTGGCAGGGACCGTAGTTATTCGAACAATTGGTAACCAGTACCGGGAACCTGAACGTTCGCCCCCAGGCCCTGACCAGGTGATCTGAGCCGGCCTTTGTCGCCGCGTAGGGCGAACTGGGATCATATGAGGTGTCTTCACGGAACAGGTCATCTGAACCGGCGAGATCACCGTAAACCTCATCGGTGGAAACATGCAGAAACCGGAACCCTTCCCTGGCCGCATCATTGAGACCCGACCAGTAGCTGCGGGCAGCTTCCAGCATGGTGTAGGTACCGACCAGGTTGGTCTGGATAAAATCACCCGGCCCGTCGATGGAACGATCAACGTGGCTTTCTGCTGCCAGGTGCATCACGGCATCCGGTTGCTGCGCGGCAAAAATACGATCCAGTGATTCACGTACACAAATATCGGCCTGCTCGAAGCGGTAACGGTTTGAGTCCGCGACCGGCAGTAGGGACTCCAGGTTGCCGGCATAGGTCAGCTTGTCCAGGTTTATGATCTCGTTATCGGTCTCTTCGATCAGGTATCGAATCAATGCTGAACCGATGAAGCCGGCGCCGCCAGTAATTAGAATTTTCATGGTTTTTCAGGCGTCTGATGGGGTGCTGTGATTATAATCCCAGACTCCCACAATTCAACCGGAAGCTGTATGATTCGAATCGAATCAATCGGACATTCCTGAAGAGGCGAAGCGTTTGAACACATCGATACTGGTAACGGGCGGTGCGGGCTTTATCGGCTCACATACCTGCGTAGCACTACTCGATGCGGGTCATGATGTGATCGTGCTGGACAACCTGTGTAATAGCGATGCCACGGTTATCAGGCGGATCGGCCAAATTTGCGCTCGCCAACCCGTTTTTATTGAAGGTGACATACGTGATCGGGTGTTACTGAATAAGCTTTTTGAGCAACATCCCGTTTCCGCGGTTTTGCATTTTGCGGGTCTCAAAGCGGTGGGTGAATCGGTGCAAAGGCCACTGGCCTACTATGAAAACAACCTGGGCGGAACACTGAATTTATTGACGGCCATGCGACAGGCCGGTGTCAAAACCATGGTATTTTCGTCATCAGCCACCGTCTATGGCAATCCGGCCAGCGTCCCGATCACCGAGGATTTCCCACGCTCCACCACCAATCCGTACGGCACAACCAAGCTCATGATCGAGGATATACTGGCGGATCTCTACCGTGCGGAGCCGGACTGGCGCCTGGCACGGTTGCGTTATTTCAATCCGGTTGGTGCGCATGAAAGCGGCCTCATCGGCGAAACACCAACGGGCACACCCAATAACCTGATGCCCTTTTTAGCGCAGGCTGCCGCGGGTCTGCGTGATGAGTTGCTCGTATTTGGTGATGATTACGACACGGCCGACGGCACCGGTGTCCGTGATTACATCCACGTCGCCGATCTCGCCAACGGCCACGTCGCAGCCCTGGACTACCTCAAACAACATCGGGACCTATTAACGGTGAACCTGGGTACCGGACGGGGTGTGTCGGTGCTGGAAATGATCCGGACATTTGAGAAAACCAATCAATGCACGGTCCCCTATCGTATTACCGACCGTCGTCCGGGTGATATCGCCCAGTGCTGGGCCGACACCCGCCTGGCCCATCAGTTGCTGGGCTGGCGGTCCAGCAGGTCACTCGAAAACATGTGTAGGGATTCATGGCGCTGGCAGAACGCGTTGAATGACCACGTTTCAAAAAGAGAGAGTCAATGATGTCTGAACTCAAACAGCTGGTTGAAAGGCTTCCAAAAGCCGAGCTGCATATCCATATCGAAGGCAGCCTGGAGCCGGCCATGATGTTCGAATTGGCCAAACGTAATGGCGTCGCACTGCCTTACCCGGATATAGAATCAATATCTAATGCATATAATTTCAATTGCTTACAGGACTTTCTTGATCTTTATTATCAAGGAATGTCCGTGTTGCAAACCAAGCAGGACTTTTTTGATCTGACCTGGGCCTACCTGCTCCGCTGTCATCAGCAAAACGTGGTGCATTGCGAGATATTTTTTGATCCCCAGGGACATACCGAACGCGGCATCGGTTTTGAAGTTTTCATGAACGGTATTTGCAGCGCGCTGGATAAAGCGCAAACCAGCCTCGGTATCAGCAGCAAACTCATCATGTGCTTTTTACGTCACCTGGACGAGGCAAGTGCCTTTGCGACCCTGCACGCCGCCGAACCCTACCTCGACAGGCTCACGGCGGTGGGCCTGGATTCGTCCGAACTGGGACACCCCCCGCATCTATTCGAGCGGGTATTTGCAAAAGCGGCTGAAAAGGGTCTCAAGCGGGTTGCTCATGCCGGTGAGGAAGGCCCGCCTGCGTATGTCTTCGAAGCACTGGATTTGCTGGGTGTGGACCGTATCGACCACGGTAACCGGTCACTGGAGGACGAAGGCCTCGTCCGACGCCTGGTGGATGAGCAGATGTCACTGACCGTCTGTCCCCTTTCCAACCTGCGACTGGCCGTTGTCAAAGAGCTGCCTGACCACCCGATTCGAAAAATGCTGGCGCTGGGTCTGAATGCCTGTATCAATTCCGACGATCCGGCCTATTTCGGTGGTTATATGAACGAGAATTTCAATGCGCTGATCGATGAAACCGGTCTGACCCGGGATGAAATATTTCAATTGACCATCAACGGCTTTGATTCGTCATTTATGGACCGGGCCGAAAAACAAATTCACCTGGATCGAATTCACGCGATGCGTTAACCGCAACGGGAGTCCAACAAACCATGTCTGAATCAGAACAACCGCAACAGGGTTTTTCAATGGCCGATGTCGCTGCCAAGCCCGTTACTTATCGCCTCGCCCTGGCCAGTGGGAAAATTCATGTCGGCGATCAGGCATTCAGGTTGTTAAAGGATAAATCACTCCCCAAGGGCGACGCGCTGGCGCTGGCGGAGTTCGCCGGTATCCAGGGAGCCAAGCAAACGGCGGCCCTGATCCCGCTTTGCCACCCCATATCACTGAACCGTGTTTCGATACACACCCGTCTCAGGCAGGATGAGTTTGCGGTCGAAGTCTATGCCGTGGCTGAAATCAACGCCCAGACCGGTGTGGAGATGGAAGCGCTGTGCGGTCTGAACGTTGCCCTGCTGACCATTTGGGATCTGACTAAACCGATCAATGCCGCGCTCGAAATTACGGATATCAAACTGCTATTCAAATCCGGCGGGAAACGCGGCGACTGGGTACACCCGGATGGCCTGTCGGCAACGGCAAAAGCCATTTTGAATAACAACTGACCGACACGCTGAAATATGCTGCGCACTTGCCTCTTTCTGGAATAGGCACCGCCGGTCAGCAACGTGCATCAGCGACCTCACTCGGTGGTCGCAACCGCATCATCCCCTGCCAGTGCGTGCTTCAATACGTGCCATGGCAATGTCGCGCATTTGACCCTTGAAGGATAGCGGCCCGCAAAGGCCAGTGCCGCCAGTTCACCCAGTTGCTCATCCCGGTCCTGGTCCGGCCCGTTGCTGATTGCATGCCGGACTTGTTCGAATAATTCTTCCGCCTGTAACAGGTTGAGACCATGCAGGTGGCTGGCCAGCAGAGAGGCAGAGGCTGTGGAGATGGCACAGCCGACACTTTCGACGGCAGCCTGCTCAATGATTCCGCTGTCGTTAACCGAAAACTGTAAGCTGACACGGTCACCGCAAAAAGGATTTTCACCATGACCCTGGTGGGTGGGGTTTTCAATGCTGGTGTGGTGACGCGGAAACTGGCTGTGATCGAGAATGATCTCGCTGTACCGCTGCATGCGATCTTCACTCACCTTATTGCTCCGCGTGCGAGTGCCCTGCCGCAGCGCAGTGCTCACAATTGACCCACTCGCTGATCCCCGATACGTAGTGCTCCTTTTTCCAGATGGGCAAACGTGTCTTGGTCTGGTCGATAATATACCGGCAGGCGTCGAAAGCGGCGTCCCGATGGGCCGCTGACACACACACGATCACCGCGCAATCACCCAACTCGAGCAGACCTTCACGGTGTATGCACAGGGCATGCCTGACGGCAAAACGCGCAAGCGCTTCATCGACGATTTTTGCACCTTCTTTTTCCGCCAGCGGGCGGTACACCTCGTATTCGAGACGCTCAACTTGCTGGCCCTCGTTGTGGTCCCGGATCCAGCCCTCAAAAACGGCCAGTGCACCACAGTGCACGTCGGCCACCGCCTGTTTGGCGGCCGCCACATCGATCGCCGTGTGACTGACTGAAAACTTCATCCGCCTGCAACCGGTGGAAAGAACAGCACTTCATCGCCTTCGTTCAGGGGTGTTTCCCAGGCACACATTTCGTCATTGATCGCGAGCAGCGCAGCGGCCTGGGTTCGCAGGGCCGGATGCTTGCCCGCCATCATTTCAAACAGCTCCGCAGCCGTGCCGCCAGGCCAGTCGACGGTCTCGGACTCACAGCCGGTCTGCTCGCGGAACAAGGCAAAATATTGCACCCGGACTTTCACTTAACCACCCATTCGATACATTTCAACATGCTTTTGATCTCGTGGCAGCTCATTACGCAATTCACTATAACGGTCGGCCCGCTTTTTCCACAAATCTGTAAGCACGCCCGTCAATTCTACCGCATCCATACCCTCACGAATTCTATCGCGTAATTCGGTTCCGCGCGCAGCGAAAAGGCAACTGTAAAACGTGCCATCGGCGGTGATCCGGGCACGCGAGCAGTCCCCGCAAAAGGGTTCGGAAATCGAACTGATAAATCCAATTTCGCCGCCGCCATCAGTAAAGGCATAACGACGGGCGGTTTCACCCACCGGCTGCCTGGCAACCGGCCGCAGGGCCCAGTGGTCATGTATGCTTTTTAACAGGTCGGCACTTGCCACGACCAGTTGCCGGTCCCAGTGATTGACATTACCCACGTCCATGAATTCGATCAGCCTGACGGTGTGACCGCTGTTTCTGAAATACTCCACCAGGTCAAGAATAGTGTGGTCATTGATATTACGCTGTACGACCGTGTTAATTTTCAGATGATCAAAGCCGGCCTGTTCGGCTGCCTTGATGCCATCCAGCACTTCATTCACCGAGCCACGTCCACCCGCCATTTCCCGGAACACCGTTTCATCCAGGCTGTCCAGGCTGACGGTGATACGGCCCAGACCCGCCTTCTTCAGCGCCGCGGCATAACGCGGCAACAATACCCCGTTGGTCGTCAGGGCCAGGTCCGTTATACCTTCAATTGCAGAAATCCGGCTGACCAAATCGACAAACCCCGGTCGCAACAATGGCTCACCGCCGGTCAGGCGAACCTTGTGTACACCAAGCTGCGTGAAGACCCGCACCAGCAACTCGATTTCGCCGTCACTCAACAGATGGTGCGAGGGCAAAAATACGCCCCTGCCGTGAAGGGATTCTTCCGGCATGCAATAGGTACAACGCAGGTTGCAACGGTCCAGGACCGAAATCCTCAGATCCTTCAACGGTCTGGCCAATGTATCAGTGATGGGCTTCAACGGATTACAGTCCCCGGAATCAGTATCCACGACCCGTTTCGCGGTGGGTCATAAACATAAAATGAAGGTGGATTCTAACCCGCAGGGAATAATTAACCCAGCGCCGACTCAAACTGTCCGGTGCTCATAAGACTAAAATTCCGGCTACTGTTCAGGCCAGCCACATTCCAATCCAACGCCAGATCAGCCTCATGGCCACGTACAACATCAATATTGACGTTAGACGTTTAATCCAGTTCTCAGACAGGCGATAGGCACCCAGGTGACTGCCGATCTGCCCCCCGATCACGACTGCAATGAATAATGGCCAGGCCTGCATCCAGCCCTGCAAAGGGGAGTAGTCGCCCGCTTTCATCAGTTGACCCGCCAAACCGGCAATGGAGTTCACCAGGATGAACCCGCTGGTGATACCGGCGACCGTTCGCGCGGGTGCCAGGTTGAGCAAGTATATGACCGGTGCCAGGAATATCCCCCCACCGATACCGGTGATACCGGCCAAAAGCCCGATAAAACCACCGACCGGCGTCGCCACCAGCCAGTAGCGGGCGGTCGTATAGGTGGTCGATGTCATCGTGGTACTTGGCTTGATCAGCATTTGCACCGCCGCCACCAGCAGGCTGAAACCGAGCAATCCGGTAAATACCTGCTCGGATACCAGCAAACGCCCGCCCAGCCATGCCATCGGTATCGAGAGCACCATAAAGGGCAGTAATTTGCCGATGGACAGAGAACCCGCACGTGAATAGTGATAAACCCCACCGCTGACGACCAGTATGTTGCAGGTCAATGCGATAGAGGGTACCAGCCTGAAATCCATACCCG
>Ga0210074_1000597_pt1 | contig 12405 bp, 13 predicted proteins | sample China_Galinas_Co_FD_184860 | JGI IMG/M metagenome (GOLD analysis project Ga0210074, IMG submission 184860) | Wetland microbial communities from San Francisco Bay, California, USA, that impact long-term carbon sequestration -... | ecosystem: Environmental > Aquatic > Marine > Wetlands ... | reverse complement strand
GTCATCCCGGAATTTGCGTAGCAAATGTCCGGGACCTCCTTCACTCCCGCACTCTGCTCCGGCTGCTGGCACCGTCATTCCGGAATTTGCGTAGCAAATGTCCGGGATCTCCTGATGGTCGCTTCATCTTTCAAGAAGCCCTGACCTGGCGCTCTGCGAACCATTGAGGGGTCCCGGCCTGCGCCGGGACGACGGCAGCTCTTTGACAAGAGCTGCCGTCGCTTTCTTGGGGGTGTGCTTGCCTGTTATTATGCGGGTTCACCTGTAACCGGATGCACCAAATGCGCGTTCTGCTCTACTTGCTGATGCTGGCGGCCTGCACGGCCTGCGCCTCGGGCGAGCCGAGCGTCGTTTTGGGTGGTAAAACCTTCAGCGTTGAAATTGCCGAAACGACGCAGGAACACGCGCTCGGGCTCATGTTCAGGGACAGCATGCCAGCGGACCACGGCATGATCTTCATTTTTCCGGACGAGGCGCCGAGAAGTTTCTGGATGAAAAACACGCGCATCCCGCTGGACATCATGTACTTCGACAAGGACCTCTACATGGTCAGCCTTTCCGCCGACACACCGCCGTGCAGGGTCGCCCGCTGCCCGTCTTATCCCAGTATCCTGCCGGCCAAGTACGTACTCGAACTCAATGCCGGCACCGCAGCCTCGCTGGGGGTCGGTGCGGGTGACAAACTGACACTCGAGCTGCACTAGACATCGATTGCGGGATGCAGTCAGTGAACAAGGACGCGATCCGCATCGCCCAGGTCAGCGACTGCCACCTGCCCGCCAACCCGGCGGGGACCTACCGCGGCATCAACCCCCGTCACAACCTGGAGAAATTGCTGGAAAAAGTCCAGGCGGCGAGCCCCGACCTGCTATTGCTGAGCGGCGACCTGAGCGACGACGGCAGCAGGGCGTCCTACCGGGCCCTGCGTACGCTTTTCCAGCCATTGCGGGTCCCGGTCCTCGCCCTGCCCGGCAATCATGATGAACCCGGTCTGCTGGAAGCGGCCTTCCCGGGCAGCCCCCTCGACACCGTCAGCGTTTCGGAACACGGCGCGTGGCGGATCATCCGTCTCAACTCCTGCAGACCGGGCAGGCCCGAGGGCCTTATCGGCGACGGCGCCATCGCCGACCTGGAAGACCGCCTGGCAGGCAATGAACGACGGCCGCACCTGATCGCCCTGCACCACCAGCCCGTCGCGGTCGGAAATCCCTGGATCGACAAGTATCCCTTGTTGAACCCGGAACCGCTGCTGCGATTGATCGACCGGTTTTCGAGCGTGAAAGCGGTGGTTTGGGGGCATATTCACCAGGCATATGCTGCCGACCGGGATGGCACCGCCATGCTGGGCGGGCCATCGAGCGCCATCAATACCGTGCCGGGCGTGGAAAAATTCACCCCGGACCCGGCAGGACCCGCATTCAGGTGGCTGGAATTAAACGCCGACCGAACGGTTTCGACGCGGATTGTCCGCGGCGGCCGGTGCTGACGGTTATCAGTCTGATGCCGGCAGTAATAGCCACAGGATGATATAGACCAGGATGCCCGGAAAGGCCGCGGACAGGACCGAGGCCAGCACGTAAACCACCCGCGTGCCGGTGACCGACCAGCCAAAGTGCCGCGCGAGACCCGCACAGACGCCGCCGATCAGCGCATTTCGCCGGTCCCGTGTAATTCTTCCCCTGGTATTCATGTCATGCTCCCGGGCCGAGACCCTGTTCAGAGTTCGATCATCTCGAAGTCTTCCTTGCCTGCACCGCAATCCGGACACACCCAGTAGTCCGGCACGTCCTCCCAGCGTGTGCCGGGCGCCAACCCTTCTTCAGGGCAGCCTTTTTCCTCTTCGTAAACCCATCCACAGATGATACACATCCAGGCTTTATAGTTGTTCTCCGGCAAGATTTCGATCCCGTGACGTCAAAAACGCTAGTTTGCCACGCCGGGGCGCGCGCTTAAACCTTTTGCGGGTTAAAATGGCGCTTTTTAAAATTGAGAAAAGCCGATATGACCAGCAGCCAGGAATTGATACAGAGGGCCCGGAAATACATACCGGGCGGTGTAAACTCGCCCGTCCGCGCATTCAACGGCGTCGGCGGCGACCCGGTGTTTTTCGATCACGCGCTCGGCGCCTGCCTGTACGATGTTGCCGGACGTTCGTATATCGACTACGTTGGATCATGGGGTCCGATGATCGCGGGCCATTGCAACCCGGCGATCATCTCGGCGGTGCACGAAGCGGTCGCCAAAGGCCTGAGTTTCGGTGCGCCGTCGGCCGCCGAGGTCATCATGGCGGAACGCCTGTGCGAACTGATCGAAGGCATGGACATGGTGCGCATGGTCAACTCGGGCACCGAGGCGACCATGAGCGCCATCCGGGTCGCGCGCGCGGCGACCGGCCGCGACCGCATCCTGAAGTTCGAGGGTTGTTACCATGGTCACGCCGACGCCTTCCTGGTCAAGGCGGGCAGTGGCGCACTGACGCTCGGCGTGCCCAATTCACCGGGTGTGCCGGCGGCCTGCGCCGACCTGACCCTGACCCTGCCCTACAACGATCTCGACGCGGTACGCACATGCTTCGAGCAACAGGGCGGCGAAATCGCCTGCCTGATCGTCGAACCGGTGGCGGGGAACATGAATTGCATACCGCCGGTGGACGGCTACCTGCAGGGCCTGCGTGATCTCTGCGACCGGCATGGCGTGCTGTTGATTTTCGACGAGGTCATGACCGGTTTCCGCGTGGCGCTGGGCGGGGCCCAGGCGTTGTACGGCATCACGCCGGACCTGTCGACCTTCGGCAAGGTCATCGGCGGCGGCATGCCGGTCGGCGCGTTCGGCGGCAAACGCGAGTACATGGAACTGGTCGCGCCCTCCGGGCCCGTCTACCAGGCGGGCACCTTATCGGGCAACCCGGTGGCGATGGCCGCCGGACTCGCGACGCTGGATGAAGTCACCGCGCCCGGTTTCTACGAGGCGCTGGGCGAAACGACCCGCATGCTGACCGACGGCCTGCAGGCCGAGGCGGACGACCTTGGCATTGCGTTCACGACCACGCGGGTCGGCGGCATGTTCGGCCTGTTCTTCAGCGATGCGCAGATCGTCAATTTCGCGCAGTCCGGCGCGGTGGACGTGGACCGGTTCAAGCGCTTTTTCCACGCCATGCTGGACGGCGGTGTTTACCTCGCGCCATCGGCGTACGAAGCCGGGTTCGTATCATCGGCGCACACCGAGGAGCATATTTCGGCGACGCTCAGCGCGGCGCGGGAAGCGTTTCGCCTGTGTGCTGATTGAGGTTTCAAAGCCGGTCCCGGTTTTGCCGGGACCGGCTATTTGATTACAGGAAAAGGTCTTTCATCAACGGCTGTTTGGCGTTGACCGCGTACCGGTCGAAATCGCGGACGCCGGATGCGCGCAAAATGTCCTCGTCGATGAAGAAATTGCCGGTCGTGGACCTGGCGTCACGGCAAAGTATCAGGTGCGCCGCATCCGCCATGATTTCGGGCCGGCGGCAGTTGTCGGGTTTGACGACGTCACCGAGCATGTTGATCGCCGCGGTATGGATGACGGTGCGTGGCCACAGGGCGTTGACCGCGACCCCGCGTTTGCGGAACTCTGCGGCCATGCCCAGCACGCACATGCTCATGCCGTACTTGGAGATCGTATACGCGGCGTGGTCCCTGAACCAGACCGGGTCGAGGTTCAGCGGGGGTGAAAGGTTGAGTATGTGCGGGTTATCCGACTTCAGCAGGTGGGGCAGACAGGCCTTCGAGCAGGCATACGTGCCGCGAACGTTGACCGCATGCATGAGGTCGAATTTCTTCATGGGTAAATCGAGCGTGTTTTGCAGCGTGATCGCACTGGCATTGTTGACCAGGATATCGAGGCCGCCGAAATGGTCGACGGCCTGGCTGACCGCGCCGAGGATGGCCAGGTCATCGCGAACGTCGAGCTTGATCGGCAATGCCCGGCCGCCGGCCTGCTCGATTTCTTCGGCCACCGAATGAATTGTGCCCGGCAGGTTTAACTGGGGTTTGTCGGACTTGGCGGCAATGATAATATTGGCGCCGTCACGCGCTGCCCGCAGGGCAATGGCCTTGCCGATTCCACGGGTACCCCCGGTGATAAAAACGGTTTTGTTTTTGAGCGTTCGCATTGACAGGACCTGCTTCAGGCAATTAGCCATTGAGTCTCGTATTATAGCTATGAATCGTGCGCAAAGAAGGGTGAGCTGAACCCAAGTGGAAACTCACTGGACACAGGACCTGCTCAACTGGATGTCGGCCAACCCGGGATGGGCCGGTTTCTGGGTATTCGTGATGGCTTTCGTCGAGTCGTTGGCGTTCGTCGGCATCCTCGTGCCCGGCATCATCATCCTGTTCGGCCTCGGCGCCCTGATCAGTCTCGGCGCCCTGGACATGTGGCCGATCTGGCTCTGGGGCTCGGTCGGCGCCTTTATCGGTGACATCGTCAGCTACGCCCTCGGTCGGCGCTACCGCAGTCACCTGCCGGAAATCTGGCCGTTTTACCGGTTTCCGCGCATGCTCGAACGCGGGCGTGATTACTTCAATATCCACGGTCCGAAGAGTGTCGTGATCGGCCGTTTCATCGGCCCGCTGCGACCGGTGATTCCGGTGACCGCCGGCATGCTGGGCCTGGCGCCGCGCCGGTTTTTGCTGGTCGACATACCGGCCTGCATCGTATGGACGCCGGCTTACCTGGTGCCCGGCATGTTATTCGGCGCCTCCCTGGAGGTGGCCTCCGAATACGCGGGACGGCTGTCGCTGTTGCTGGTCATCGGTGCGATGGTTTTGTGGCTGACCTGGTGGATCATCTGGACGGCCTACGAGATTCTCGCCAGCCGTTCCGCGCGATGGATGCGGCACGTGATCCGCTGGTTGCGCCGGCATCCGGTTTTCAGCAGGATTTTCGGCCCGCTGCTGGACTCGACCCAGCCGGAAGTGCTGTCCATAACGATGATGGGTCTGCTATTGGTGCTGATTTTCTGGGCCATCGTGATCCTGTTGTTCCTCGCGCCGTTTTCGGCGGCGCCGCAATCCATTGACCAGTCGATACAAAGCTACGCACTAACACTGAGAAACCATATCGCCGATCCGTTGATGGTCGCCGTCACCCAGTTGTCCCGCCTGTGGGTGCTCATCCCCACTTCCATGGCGGTGCTGCTGTGGCTGATCGGCGCCGGACGGCAGAAGGCGGCCCTGCACTGGCTGGTGGCCATGGGGGGCGGTGTCGTGCTGCAGATTCTGCTCGACTGGTCATTGCGCGCGACCCCGCTGCTCATCGAGACGGGTATCGAGGGGGTGCATTTCCCGAGCGCGGCCCTGACCCTGGCAACGGTGGTGCTGGGATACTTCGCCGTGATGGTGGCCAGGGAAATCAAGCGCCGTAAACGCAAATGGCCCTATGTCATCATCGGACTGCTGTTGTCCCTGCTGGTGTTGGCCAGGATCTACCTGGGCCTGGACTGGTTCAGTGGCGCGTTGCTGGGTGTCGCCCTCGGCATGGCCTGGACCTTCGTGGTCGGCATCGCCTACCGCCAGCGCGCAGTGCGCGCGTTCAACGGCATGGCGGCGAGCCTGATATTTTTCGGCATGCTGGCGGCGACGTTCGCCTGGCAGGTCAATGAAAACCTCGAGATGGACATCGCGGCCTTGAAGCTCCCGTTGCCAAAAGTCGAGATCAATGCCTCGGACTGGTGGCAGAACGACTGGCGGATGCTGCCCCCCGAACGCGCATTTTCATCCTCCGTCGGCGCGCGTGAACTGAACTTCCAGTTTGCCGGGGACCCGGCAACGCTGGCACGGGTATTGGCGCGGCATGGATGGCAGGAAGCGCAGTCGGCGAACTGGCGCTGGGTATTGTTGTCGATGAATCCTGAAGCCAACGAAAACACGCTTCAGCCCTTGAAGCGCGATTACCTCGGTCACGAAGACGTGCTGTTGCTGCACCGCCTGGGCGGTGATCCGAACCAACAGGAAACCCTGCGCATCTGGGATTCGGGATTCAGGCTGAAACCGGGCGGCCGGACATTGTACGTGGGCGAGATCAACTCGGAGGAACTGGTGCAAAGACTGAATGTTTTCAGCTATTGGAGGGCGCTGCCACCGTTGAAGGGGAGCCTGGAACAATTGCAGGCAGAGCTCGATGGGCTGCAGACCAGGCGGGTTGGCAAAGGCCCGTTGCTGATCAGGGAGCCTCAGGACTCCGCCGCTTCCTGAAAACGCGGCAGCACGTCGACCAGGAGCTGCAAACGCTCCAGCGGATCGCCGATTTGCAGCAACAACTGTTTTTCCTGGTTGTCCAGCGGTAAAAGCTCGGCAAGCCGGTAACCCACCCAGCGGGCGTCCTGTAACTGGCGCGGGTGAAACCCGGGGTAGTGACTGCCGAGTTGCTCCATGAAACGCCCGGCGATCACGGTCAGCAGCGCGTATTCGTCGGGCACCTCGACAGCGGCGGTCTCATCGAGCGTTTCCACCTCGGCCATCAGCAAACCGTTGTCGCGCATGCGCGTTCTCTGAATGGTGAACTTCTGCCTGCCTTGAGCGGTAATACCGAGCAGGCCGTCATCGAGGGTGGAAAAATCACAGATGACCGCCGTCGTGCCAATCCTCATGTGGTTCGCCGCGAAGTCTTCCTCCTCGGTATCGCCAATCAGGCAAACGCCAAAACAGGAATTTCTGAGGCTGCATTCACGCACCATGTCGATATAGCGCTGCTCGAATATTCTCAACTTCAGGTAACCATCAGGAAACAGGACGGTTTGCAGTGGAAACAGTGGGATATCGATATTGCTCACGACGGCTTGTTGACGAACTCGGCCATTCTGCGGGGCGCGGCCTCGAAGCCGCCGTTGCTCATGAACACGACGTGGTCGCCGGGGTTCAGGGCGCTCTTGATCTGTTGCAGCATGTCATCCACCCGGGTCACGATCTTGAATCTTCCTTCGAGCGGCGCCAGCGCAACTTTCGGATCCCAGTCGATGCCTTCTCCGGTCTTCAGCCAGACGTGGTCGGCGGCCATCAAAGCGGGCCCGAGTTCATGCGCGTGGACACCGGCGCGCATGGTGTTGCTGCGGGGTTCGAGCGCGACCAGGATACGCGCGTTGCCGACCTTGCGCCGCAGGCCTTCGAGTGTCAGGCGTATCGCCGTGGGGTGGTGTGCAAAGTCGTCGTAGACGCTGATATCCCTGGCCCGGGCAATCATTTCCATGCGCCGTTTCACGCCGCCGAACGCTGACAGGGCCTCGCACGCCTTTTGCGCCGGCACGCCAACGGCGACCGCCGCCGCCAGCGAGGTACAGGCGTTCATCGCATTATGCCGGCCATAATGCGACCAGCTGAGCGTGCCGACCGGCTTTTGCCTGAAGCTGAAGCGCAATTCGCTGCCGTCGGGTTTGACCATCTCGACCTGCCAGTCGTGCTTGCCTTCGAAGGAAAACCGTTGCAGGTTGCTCCAGCAGCCACGGCCAATGACCCTCTCGAGGTTCGCGTCTGCGCCGTTGCTGATGATCGTACCGTTGCCGGCAATGGTGCGGACCAGGTGGTGGAACTGTGTCTCGATGGCCCCGAGGTCGGGAAAAATATCCGCGTGGTCGTACTCCAGGTTGCTCAGGATCGCGACCTGCGGACGGTAGTGGACGAACTTGGAACGCTTGTCGAAAAAGGCGGTGTCGTACTCGTCCGCCTCCACCACGAAAAAGTCCGAACCCTCGCGGGCGGAAACATTGAAATTCAGGGGTACGCCGCCGATCAGAAAGCCGGGATTCAATCCGGCGTATTCGAGGATCCAGGCGAGCATGCTGGACGTGGTGGTCTTGCCGTGCGTGCCGGCGACCGCCAGGACCCTGCGACCGCGCAGGTAATTTTCGCCCAGCCAGCGCGGTCCGGACGTAAAGTTGAGCCGTTGGTTCAGAACGTACTCGACTGCCGGGTTGCCACGGCTCAGGGCGTTTCCGATGATGACCAAATCCGGCGGATCGAGCATCGGTTTTTCATCGTAGCCGTCAAACAGGACGATGCCCTCGTTTTCCAGCAACGTGCTCATCGGCGGGTAGGTATGCTGGTCGGCGCCGGTGACCTGGTGACCGGCGCGGCTGGCGAGCATCGCCACACCGCCCATGAATGTACCGCATGCTCCAAGGATATGAATTTTCATCAGGTTCTAAATCTCAATACACTTCAAACGTTGTCGAATCAGGTGACGCCGAGCATGAACAGCATTTCGATCAGGACATAGCTCGCCGCGAGTATCAGCACCGTGACCAGCATGCCCGTTGCAAACGGAACCGCCAGGGCACTGCGGTAGATATGGGCGTCGACCAGGAGACTCCAGATAAAAACGGCAAACCAGACCATCGCCAGGAACGGCTGGTTGACCGCCGGGTCGGACAGCGACAGCAGCACCCAGCTCACGATATTGAAAAAAATACCGGCCGCCGCCAGGGCGCTCATGGTCTGCGCAAACCGTTCCAGGTGGTTTCGCCAGTACAGCAGCCCCGTCAGCACACCGATCTGCAGACACACCGACAGCAGGCTCTTGGCTGCCGCGTTATCATCATTCAGTTGCTGGCCGGTGACCAGGTTCTGCACCATGTAAATGGATAACAGGACGATGGTAAGCGACCACGAGGCGGGCAGGTTTTGTGGCCCGCCTCGCAAGCGCAACATCCGGGTCAGGTTCAGGAGCACGGCGGTCATCGGAACCCGGATTGCTTTTGGCATGCAGACGCGATAGGGGTAATCCGTCCCGTGTTCAGGCTGAAACGGCACCCAGTTTCAATATACCGACGATGCGCTGGAATATCTCGTCAACGCCGCCTTCGCCGAGCACCTTGGTGAGCAGACCACGGCTGGCATAATAATCCGCCACCGGCGCCGTCTGTTCCGCGTAAACCTGCAGACGGTTGCGCACGGTCTCTTCGGTATCGTCGGCGCGGCCTTCTTCCTTGGCCCGCTTGGCGATACGCTTGATGATGCGTTCCGCGTCGAGGTCGATCAGGATGGCCTCGTCAACGGGTTTGCCGAGACGCTCCAGCAAGGCGTCCAGCGACTTGGCCTGGGCGAGGTTGCGTGGGTAACCGTCCAGGATAAAGCCGTTGGCGACGTCGTCGCGGCTCAGTCTTTCCTCGATCATGTCGGAGATGACGTCATCGGGCACCAGCTCGCCCTTGTCGGTCAGCGCCTTGGCTTTCAGGCCCAGTTCCGTGCCCCTTTTCGCAGCGTTGCGCAGCAGCGCACCGGTGGAAATATGCGGTACGCCCAAGCGCTCGACGAGCAAGGCTGCCTGGGTTCCTTTACCCGAACCCGGGGGTCCTAACAATACAATTCGCATTGGACGCTTCCAGTCCTCTAAAATAGGCGCTAACGCTAACCTCTCGTACCAGTCAAGTCAATGAAGATTGAAGGGATCAAAGGAAATTTATGACCAAGAAGAATCTGCTCTACGCACAATCCGGAGGCGTGACACCGGTCATCAATGCAACTGCCTGCGGTTTGATCGAAGAAGCTCGCCGGAACAAGGACCGCCTGGGCAAGGTTTATGCCGGAAAAGACGGTATCCTGGGCATCCTCAATGAACAACTGATCGATACCAGCAAGGAAAGCAAAGCGGATATCGCCGCCTTGCGGCATACGCCTGGCGGCGCGTTTGGTTCATGCCGTTTCAAGCTGAAAGGCATAGAAGAAAGCCGTGCCCAGTACGAGCGGTTGATAGACGTTTTCAAGGCGCACGATATCGGCTACTTTTTTTACAACGGTGGCGGAGATTCCGCGGATACGGCCTACAAGGTGTCGCAGATTGGCGACAAGCTGGGGTTTCCGGTGCAATGCATCGGCGTACCCAAGACCATCGATAACGACCTGCCGATCACGGACAGTTGCCCGGGCTTTGGTTCGGTCGCCAAGTACGTCGCCGTGTCGATCATGGAGGCCAGTCTCGATGTCGAATCGATGGCGTCCACTTCCACCAGGGTATTCGTGCTCGAAGTCATGGGGCGCCATGCCGGCTGGATTGCCGCCGCGGGCGGCCTGGCGCAGAAGGAAAAGGGCGACCCGCCACACCTGATCCTGTTTCCGGAGCTTCCGCTGGATGAGGAAGCGATGTTGAACAAGGTCGAAAAAGCGGTCAAGACCCACGGCTATTGCTCCATCGTCGTATCCGAGGGCGTGCGGGACAAGCAGGGCCGTTTCCTGTCCGACTCCGGCCGCCGCGACGCCTTCGGCCACGCGCAGCTGGGCGGTGTCGCGCCGGTCATCGCCGAAATGATCACGGAAAAACTGGGTTACAAGAACCACTGGGCCGTTTCCGATTACCTGCAGCGCTCCGCCCGCCATATCGCCTCGGAAAACGACGTCGAACAGGCCTACGCCATGGGCAAGGCGGCCGTTGAACTCGCGCTGCAGGGTAAAACCGGGGTCATGCCGGTGGTGGTCAGGACGTCGAGCAAACCGTATCGCTGGAAAGTCGGTGAAGCGGACCTGGCCAGGGTCGCAAACCGCGAGAAGATGATGCCGAGAAGTTTTATCTCGAAGGATGGTTTCGGCATCACGGCGGCCGCGAGGCGCTACCTCGAGCCCCTGATTCAGGGCGAGGACTACCCGCCTTATGGCCGCGACGGATTGCCAAGGTATGTGCGGCTGAAGAACGTACTGGTGCCGCAGAAGCTGCCGCCGTTTGAGGTGTAGACCAATCCGATACCGGCCAGCGGCATCCACGGGCGGCGCCATGCGGTTAGCGATACTGCTCGGATGTGTCCTGCTCATGTCGGCGCCAACGGCGCAAACCCGGGATGCCACGGACCTGCAACTGCAGAACCGCCTGCAGGCGCACCTCGGTTTTCTTGCCGATGACCTGTTGCGCGGACGGCAGCCCGGCAGCCGCGGTTACGACATCGCCGCCAATTACGTCAGCAGCCAGTTCCGCCAATTCGGCCTGTTGCCGGCGGGGGGCGACGGCGGCTTTTTCCAGCAGGTCCCGCTGCGCCGTGCCTACCTCGAAGAAGGGTCCGCCGGGTTGGTTTTCAGCCAGGATGGAAAATCCGTGCCGCTGGACTTTCCCGGCCAGTTTTACATCGGACCCGACCTGATGCGCAGGTCAACGGTGTTCGAGGCTGGCCTGGTGTTTGCCGGCTATGGCATCGAGGCGGCCGAACTCGGTCATGACGACTACGCGGGTCTCGACGTCAATGGCAAGATCGTGGTGCTTTTCGCCGGCCAGCCGTATGACTTCCCCAGCGAGGAGGGCGCGCACTTTTCCTCCGGCATGGAAAAAGCACGCGCCGCCGCGCGCCACGGCGCCGTTGGCATTATCACGATATACACTCCCCGCGCTGCGGAACGGTACGATTGGGAGCGGCTGACGAGCCAGGTGGGAGCCCCCTCGATGGGCTGGATCAACGCCAGGGGACAGGTGCATGGCGAGCTTGAAGCAATCCGGCTGGAGGCCATGATACGAAACGATGCGGCGGCAATGATTTTCCAGGGTGCGCCGATGGATCTTGAAACATTGCTGGCGCGGGACGGGAAAGGCGAAACCCTGCCGGTGTTCGGTCTCCGGGGCAGGGTCGGCATGCGCCAGCGCAGCACCCACGAATCCATTACCAGCCCGAACGTGGTCGCCATGCTGCCTGGCTCGGACCCACTGCTGGCAAATGAATACGTCGTATTCAGCGCCCATCTCGATCATATCGGTGTATTGCCCGCGAGCGGTGAAGACACGGCGCAGGCCGACCTGATCAATAACGGCGCCCTGGACAATGCCTCCGGTGTTGCAGTGCTGCTGGAAAGCGCGCGCCTGCTGTCGGAAGGACCGCCACCGAGACGTTCGATTATCTTTTTGGCGGTCACCGCGGAGGAAAAAGGCCTGGTGGGTTCGGAGTATTTTGCCATGAACCCCACCGTTCCGGTCCGCTCGATCGTCGCCGCGGTCAATCTCGATATGCCGCTCCTGCTGTATGACTTTGCCGATGTGATCGCCTTTGGCGCCGAGCACTCGAGCCTCGGCGATACGGTTCGGCAGGCCGCACAAAGTTTTGCCATGGAACTGAGCCCGGACCCGTTCCCGGAACAGAACATATTCGTCAGGAGCGACCACTACCGTTTCGTGCAGCAGGGCATCCCATCGATATTCCTGGTGACGGGTATGAAATCAGCGGACGCCAGCGTTGACGCGCAGGCGATTTTTGAAGATTTTCTCAAGCAGCACTACCACAAGCCCAGCGACGATATAAACCTGCCGATCAACTACGCGGCGGCGGCAAAATTCACGCGTGTCAACGCAAAAATTGGCGAGATGATCGCCAACGAGCCAACACGGCCAGGCTGGCGTGAAGGCGACTTCTTCGGCAGGATATTCTCAAAGTGAAAAGAATCCGGCATATTGCCTGTAATCGCAGCG
>Ga0210074_1000595_pt1 | contig 12445 bp, 10 predicted proteins | sample China_Galinas_Co_FD_184860 | JGI IMG/M metagenome (GOLD analysis project Ga0210074, IMG submission 184860) | Wetland microbial communities from San Francisco Bay, California, USA, that impact long-term carbon sequestration -... | ecosystem: Environmental > Aquatic > Marine > Wetlands ... | reverse complement strand
AGTTAGGTAGATATAGTTAATAATTACCATCCACCTCCTCCTCCACCTCCCCCTCCTCCGCCAGAGAAACCTCCACCGCCGCCGCCTGATGATGATCCCGGTGCCGTTGAAGATGATGAGATTGTACTAGTGAAACTACTGGATAGTGAGGATGCAAAACCTGCTGCTCCCAGAGTGCTCCAACTAGTTCCACTATACCAAACAGGTCTATAATCATCTCCTTTAATACTGGAGAGGATACCAGAAAATTTTTCTGCCCATTGGTTTTCAACTCCCAAAGCAAGTGCATAAGGTAGATATGATTCAAAAAGTTGAGTTGTTTTGTCTGGCATTTGCATATTATAGATCTGATCTTGTTCTGCCGTACCCAGATACATTTTAAATCCCTCTATTTGGTCCATTATTTTTCTTCCTAGCAATGTGGGAGCTTTCAATAAATGATAGAAAATAATATTAATCAGACCAACTAATCCAATAATAACAATTAGTAATGGCGAACTTACCTGGGAAAGAAAAAAGAATCCTAGTATTTCCCCTCCGATAAAAGGTATTGAAAAAAGTGTTATAAAAATGGCTCCACCTAACGCAGTAACTCTTCCTCTTCCCTTATTCAATGCGCCTTTCCAAGCTTTGTATACTGCGAACATAAGTGCTGTTACACCAGCAGTCCAGAAGGATATCCATATTAAAATAAACACCTGCTCTCCTGAACCTCCGATAATCGAAAATGTTAAAATCAATAATGATATTATTAAACCAATAATGAAGTATTTACGGTTAGTGATAAAGTAATTTTTCTCGTAACTGTTTTTTAAGGATGTCTTTAATGATTTTATCGCACCCTGCAAAACCGAGTGATTTTTTTGTTTTAATTCAAGCGAATGTCTGCTTCCATTTTCAGACAATCCAAGTATTTGTAATACTGCTGATTCATCTTTGGTTAACTCTTTTTTACTCGAGTCTTTTATCAATTCATATCCGCCATTTGTTTCCTCAATTCGTAAAAAGCCCTTCACCGCAAGTGAAATGATTACACTTGTAAATGTTTTATTATCATAACCCATTTCGGAAACAAATCTTACTGCAGCAGGAGACAGTTTAGCAGGAGGTTCATACAACGGAATGATAAGTCCTTTCGAAGGGTCCTTCCCAACTTTTACCCAAATTGAAAAATAGAACAGGATCAGAATGATCAGACCTAATATCCCAATTGTAATTTGAGAGTTATCTTTAAGGGTATATAACATCTTATCGCCTTGTGATGGCTCAAACACTAATCCCTTTGGGAACTGAACAACAATCGTTAATCCCTGCTTAGGATAAATTACTGATGTTGAATGGAACTCGACCTTTTTATTACTAATTATTGTTGAAATGACATCACTCTTCTTTGAACCCATCTCTCCGGTATAGCCGAATAATTTTATATCATTTCTAGATAATGGTTGAGGAAGATTCACTGCTGAAGATACTTTTTCTATAATAAAATCCCATCCATTACCGGTTACATTCCAGTAAAGTTCATCGAAATTATCAAAGTAGCCAATTTGCCTGCTTGTTTTATATTTTATTAAATAACTGTACTCGCCACGCGGTAGAAAGTAATCATTTTTGCCACAGTAAACTCTAATTCCATTTGAAAGATTTTCTGTATGGTAACTCTCTATCTGATTATCCCTTAGCACTTCTAAGACATCAAAATAAATGTTTACGTTGTTTCCGTAATCATCCTTGTATCTGGTTGGAAAATCTCGATAAATACCTCTTTTAATTTTATCGCCAGTTGAATAAACTTTGATCTTTTCCACAACTACCATAGATGCATCTTCGTTTATTGTAATCTCGCTATCGTAAGAAATAATTCTTTCAATATTTTCAAACTGCGCAAATGATAATCTTAAAGGTAAGATTAAAATGATCACTAATTGTAGGAATAACTTCTTCATAAATTTATCTCGGGCGCTCGCCTTTCGGTTGCGAAGGATATTTCAAAAAAACTATCTTGTTTAAATTTGAAAATTCCTGCAATAATGTTTGAAGGGAAAGATTCAACTCTGATATTATAATTCCTTACAGCTCCGTTAAAATATCTTCGGGCATATTGCAGCTGATCCTCTATTTCCACTAACTGATTTTGTAAGTCAAGAAAATTCTTATTCGCTTTCAGATCCGGATAATTTTCGACGGCAATAAACAGATTCTTCAATATTCCAGAAAGATCTGATTCAACCGGTGCTATTTCACTTATATTTTCTTTTTTTACAGCTTCACTTCTTTTCACAGTGATTTCCTCAAGAAGCTTTTTTTCATATTGACCATATCCTTTAACTGTTTCGACAAGGTTTGGGATAAGGTTATGTCGCCTTTTCAATTGAACATCTATTCCACTCCAAGCTTCATTAATAAGGTTTTTATCACGAATGAACAGATTGTAGATTACAATCATCCAGATTAAAATTAAAACTATTAGTATAATTAGAATATAAGTCAATGGAATAAATCTATTAAAACGGTCTTTAATTCATTAAAATTGTTTGCAACCGGAACTCCTGTTTTCAATAATCGTTCCTCATCTTGATGACCCTGCGACATTAAAATACAATCAGAATTTATTCCTTTAGCAACCTCATAATCGTGAAGTGTATCGCCAATAAGTAAAATGTTCCTTGCTTTGGTGTTTGAGTGAATTTTTTCCAATAGTTGCTTAGCTAAATGTAATTTGCCATCGGCATAAATGTTATCGAGCCCAACTATATTATCAAAAAATGAATCTATATTATAAGCCTTTAAAATATTATTGAGACTTTGCTGCTCATAGGCTGACAAGAGATGCTGGCGGATATTTTTGTTTTTTAAAGTATTGAGAAATTCAGTTACACCGGGGAAAAGATTACAGATATTTTTCCGTGATTCATACTCAACCATAAATTGTTTCCCAAGAATCTCGAAAGAATTGTTCTCAAAAGTATGTCCGGCTATTATATAGTATTCAACAACGGGAAATGTGAAAATCTCTTTATACTTTTTTAAAGATATGCCCGGAAGTGATTCCTGCTCAAGCAGAAGATTCATTATATCAGCACATAGTTCAACATCATTGAATAGCGTTCCATTCCAGTCCCAAATTATGTCGGTGTAGTTTTTTGGGGAGTGACTCATTTAGTAGAGTTTATCATTCGGCAAAGTTCAAAAACAATCTCAGCGGTAAGTCCCCAGATTACTTCTTCCGTGGAGTTGTAGACAAGCACGCGATGAAAACCATTCTTCCAGGGCTTTGAATATCTTTCAGGTAGTTTAAGTTTCTGAACCGGAAGAAGTTCAACCAGATTTCCTTTCTCATCTGTGTAAGATGGGTGGACTTCCAGTTTAACAGTGTACTCATCGGGTTTCTTTTTAAGAAAATGATCGATTGGAACGAGGAAAACTTTTTCGACTTCATTTTTATCAATCGTTAGTTCATCAATATTTTGTATAGAGACCAGCCCAACAAATGCGTCTATCGTTAAACCCATTGGAGCAACGATAGTTCCAAGCTTTCCAATAATTTTTATTTTGTCTTCAGGTAAACCAAGTTCCTCTTTTGTTTCTCTAATGGCAGTTTGACGAAGTCCCTGATCCTTATTTTTATCGAATTCCCCGCCAGGAAAACTTACTTCACCCCCTTGCCGGATATGGTTCGAGCGTTTTTCAAATAACAAATGTAATTGGGAATCAATTTCTACTATTGGAACGAGAACTGCAGAATTAAAATATTTATCCTTACCGAGGATTTCCGGCGAGTTGGCAATTGCAAGTGTAATATTTTCAAGACTAAGATTGTTCACAAATCAACAATTAAAATTTGTTCAATACTACAATGTAAAATTTTCCCAATTAATAAAGAAATATTTGTGAAGATTTCAACTGGAGATTATTTTAGGAAGAAGTCTGACTGACCAACGAAAATTGTTTTTGTAAGGGAGGCACCATCAAACCATGCTTCAGGATTTTCTGAGGAATGAATGATTGAAGTAGTTGAATCCTGGTAACAGTTCAGTTCTATGAAGCTCATATCTTTAGTTGTAATGTTTATTGCATATGTTGGAGTTTTGTTTACAATAGATGATGGTGAGTCAATAAAACTGTTACCATTAAGATTACTGAGTCTGTTTAAATAATTAATTGTTTTAGCTGAATCAGCTTTCACTCCATTCACAACCCACCCGGAACCACTATTTACAATCAGGTATGAACTATCGGCAGGATACACAAACTGGATCTGCTGCCAGTTATTAAAATCTGAATTAATTATAGTTCCATCTCTGAAAATATTTGCACCTTGATTAAAAGTCATATCAAGGAAGCCGTCAACTTCATAGACATCTTTGTCATTATACAATCTTACAAAAGTATTCATCGTTCGCGGCTGCTGGAAAGAAAATCGTCCGATCACGAGATCAAGTGTTAAATCAGAGCCTTCAAACACCTTAACTCTGGTTCCGGTGCTATCTACCTGTAATTCTCCCCATTTATTCTCATCTCTGGCTGCAAGTCTTTTTGGTTGAATTGCTATAAGCTGTGAAAATAAATTTGTCATCCGTCCATTAGTAACTTCTGCAGTACCGCCTGAGGGGAGTGTAACTTTCCAATTATTATTTTCTTTAAATAGCCTAAATGGATCGTGCTCTTTAGATTTTGGTTGGATGAAAATCTCGGTGACTGAGGAAGTATCGATATCGACCAGAACTTCCCTAAAAGTTCTCTCATCTTTTCCGCTTTGGAAAAGAAAAATGAAGCCGACAATGACCAGCAAAATTCCGAATATTATAGCAAGTGTTTTATTACTCATTTTTCAGCAACGATCTCTGTTGACATCAGTTCGTTTCTTTTTTTCCTTTTAATTTGAAATCTTAATATTCCATAAATGATTATAAGAATAATAGGCAGTAAGAAGTTGAGATACTTTAACATTGTTTTCGTGCTATCTTCAAGCGAGGCATCAAGAGGTCTCGAGCTTACACCCTTTGTTCTCAACTCAATTAAACCGGTATCATCTGATAACCAATCTATTGCGTTTGACATCAGACTTACATTATCCTCACTTAGCTGCTGAGCATTTTCACCTTCGCCATTAACAGCAAAATCGCCATCACTGAAAATAACCATTTTATAACCTGATGTTCCCGGAACTTTTCCTTCAACCAACAATGCAATTGGTAGCGATGACAAAGGGAAATCACTCGCAGTCCATTGCTTCATTACATCAAATTGAATTGGCGCATTCTGCACTCCTGATTTTTCAGAAGTAACTGCTAAAGGCACCATCACAATTGAGGTATCAGAATTTGAAATTCTTATTGGGCTTGCAAAAATTAAGACAACTGATTCAAGTCCTTCAGTAATTGGGTGTTCTGTAAAATTAGTAATCACAGGTATGTATGGAAACTGAACCGGTGTATTCATCATAAACGGTCCCTGCTGCTGACGAACCATTACGTTGCTGCAGCTTGCGTCGATAACAAAGTTTTCTTCAACTTCAATTCCTCTTTGCTTTAGCCAGGTTTCAAATCCGGTGTAAAGTTTATTCCCCATTCCGGTACTCAAATCTCCATCAACAGTATTCAGTGCAATGAGAAGTTTTCCACCTCTGTCCAGGAAATCATCAAGGTAAGCAAAATGTTGTAATGGAATAGTATCTTTTGGTGCAATTACAACAAGTGTGTTATACTCAAGTGGGACTCCTGAAGTATCCGAAAAATTAATTGGTTGAACCGTATAAAGGATTGAAAGTTGATTATATAATTGCTGCATCGAACTTAAGGTTGCTTCTCCGTGTCCCTGTAGTAAAGCAATTTTTGGTTTATCCTGAACAGATAGTTTTTTAATATTGGTCGAAAGTGCATATTCCATTGCAGCTCCGGGCTGAATAAAGGGAATCACTTCTTTCCTGTCTCCCATCTGCACAATAGCCCCCAGGTAGGCTCTCTGTTGTTTCATCTGGTCACGTTCACGAACATTTATCATTATGGGCTGAATTCCACTTTGTTGAGCTTTCATCTCACTTTCCTGAGATTCACTTGGATTGATGAATTCATAAACAATCAATCCATCAGAATAACTTGAATACTCAACTAGCATATCGCGAAATTCCTGTCTGACCTGTTCAATATTCGGTGGCAAGTCTTCGGAGAAATAAGCACTAATGGTTACCGGCTCTTTTAGTTGAACAAGTATATCCTTTGTTGCATTACTCAGAGTGTATCTTTGGTCCGCAGTGTAGTCAAGCCTTAAGAAATATTTTGAAGAAATCACGTTAAGCAATAATACAATGCCTATTACCAAAAGTATTGAGGTTTGGACTTTTTTTCTTGTAAGCATAATTCTACCTCACTCAACTATATTTCTTTTTGAAAGAGAAGTTTGTGCTAACATAAGTCCGACTGATGTTATCGATAGAAAATAAATTAAATCCCGAGAATCAATTACACCTCTTGAAATTGAATCAAAGTGAGTTGACATGCTTAAAAAATTCAAAATTTGCCCCAGTGTTCCTGTAAAGTTGCTAGATAGGACATCAAATATTATCAGAAAGAATACACCGATGAATAATGCAAGTAAGAATGAAACGATCTGGTTGTTAGTTATGCTGCTTGCAAACAGCCCTATTGAGATGTAAGCCATGCTCATCAGAATCATCCCTAAATATCCACACCATACAGCGCCATGATCAATTGGACCTAGCGCCCATACGGTAATGTAATATGGAATAGTTAGTACAAGTGCGACTCCGATCAAAATAAGGCATGAAATAAATTTACCGAGAATAACCTGCCAGTCAGACACCGCTTTTGTGAGAAGCAGTTCGATTGTTCCGCTTCGTTTTTCTTCTGCAAGCATTCGCATTGTTAGTGCCGGGATGAAAAAAAACAAAGTAAAATATGCAATGGAAAAAAATGGTTGAAGAGTTGCCTGGCCAATCAGGAAAATATCAGATCCAAACAGCCAGGTAAAAAATCCACCGATGCCGAGAAAGACCACGATAAAAATGTAGGACACAAGTGAATCAAAAAATGAACTGAGTTCTCTTTTAGCTATTACCCAGATTGCGTGCATAGTTAGTTTGTAGTTAATTCTCTAAAAATGTCTTCTAATTTTGTTTCTATTGGGGTCATCTCTGTCAGGACCCAATTCTTTTGAACACAAAGGTTAAATATATTTTTTTTCGAAGAATAATTTTCTTTACTCGTTACTAAAAATGAATCAGGATCATCATTTACAAAGTCAACAATGGAAACAGAATCTAACTCTTTTAATGATGTCACAACGTCATCTTTGTTTTTAAACTCCCTAATCTGAATCCTTACCATCTCCTCTCCTCTTGCCCGTTTGCGAAGCATATCAGATGTTCCGTCTGCTACAATTTTTCCTTTGTTAATGATCAATATTCTATCGCAGGTCGCTTCTACTTCAGGTAAAATATGAGTGCTGAGTATGACAGTTTTATGTTTTCCTAATTCTTTTATCAATTTTCTTATTTCAACGATTTGATTCGGATCGAGTCCCGTTGTTGGTTCATCTAAAATTAATATTTCCGGATCGTGAATCATTGCCTGCGCCAATCCAACTCTCTGCCTGAAACCTTTTGAAAGTTCACCAATCTTTTTATGCTTCTCAATGTTAAGACCACAAACGTGAACCATCTCATCAATCCTGCTCTGAATTTTGTCCTTCTGTACCCCCTGCAAATCAGCAACGAATTTCAAATACTCAAGGACGGGCATTTCATAATAAAGTGGATTATTTTCCGGCAGGTAACCAATTTTTCTTTTAATTTCATCCTGCGATTCAAGAATTGAAAGATCATTTATTGTAGCATCACCATCTGAAGGAGCAGTATAACAGGTAAGGATTTTCATTGTAGTTGTTTTACCGGCACCATTTGGTCCGAGAAATCCAAGTATTTCTCCGGTTTTCACTTCGAAAGAAATGTTATCAACAGCTCTCTGCGATCCAAACTTTTTTGTAAGGTTATTTACTACTATACTCATTTGAAAAAAGAAATTTTTGAACAGGTATTAAGTTATAAATGCATTAAAAATAATTCAATGCCAATAAGACGAAAAATTAAAATAATTGTTCCGCGAATGATAAAAATAATTTGAATTGTTTTATTATAAAGTATATTTTTACACCCAAATTGTGTTATGACACATGCCACCATCATATTTGAAGGAGCGCTTATGAAGCACAGTATTTTATATATTTCCCTGATTATTTCAATCTTATTAATAAACACAACTTATTCTTTACCCCGCTTTTCAGTCAGACTTGGTGATAAATGTGTCGACTGCCATTTTAATCCCACCGGAGGCATAATAAGAAATGAAGATGGCTGGAATTTTGGGAAGAATATTCTTAGTGCAATTTCACCGCGTGAGCAGGATTTTTTAATGACACCAAAAATTGGTAACAACATTACGCTCGGCCTGGATTACCGAACTCAGTTTATTTATTCTTCTGAAAAAGAGAGAGCAGACTTTCAACAGATGACAGGGTCAATATATACAAACATAGGATTAGCCAAAGATATTAATTTGCTGGCAAGATATGATTTCATTTATGATATCTGGGAAGCATACGGTGTTGCAAACATCCTTCCCGGTAATGGATATCTAAAGGTAGGTTCATTCGAACCTTATTTTGGAATTAGGATAGACGATCACACTGCTTACACACGTGGCGGTGATATGTATTTATTATTTACTACAGGAAGAAATGGATTAATTTACAATCCGCTTTATACTGAAGTTGGTCTCGAAATTGGATATCAGTTTGGTGATTTGGCATTTTTAACGGGAAGTGTTGGAAATAATCTTACAGACAACAGGTCGTTTACTAAAGATCCTACATACACTGCAAGATTAGAATTGGATCCCAAAATAGGCAAAGTTAATTTGATGTTTGGGGGATCTTATGCTCATACAAGTTTGATTCAAGGCACTCCAACCGGTCCCGCTCCAATGCCAGCAGATTTTTACGGATTCTTCACCGGAATTGGATATAAGGCATTTTCATTACTGGCAGAATTTGATTTGGGTAATGATGTTTCAAGTGATTCAACTAAATCAAATTATGCAATGGCTGAGTTAGCTTACGTAATTACATTAGGTTTAGAAGCAGTCGTGCGCTACGATCGTGTTGACCCGAATACAGATATAAGCAACGATGAACTTCAACATATTATAATTGGTTTTGAGTGGTTCCCGTACAGCTTTATTGAAATCAGACCGCAATACAGATTCATTCTTGAAAACCCAAGTACGGACAATGATGCCGTAGTTATTCAGTTTCATTTTTGGTATTAATCAATGAAAGAATTGTTTAGTTAGACTAATGATTTACCAAGTGTAAAAGGTATTTGGAAATATTTCTATACTATAGAATATTTGAGTGGACTGTATTCACTCCGCCAGATATCAAAATAATTTTGCATTATGCTCACAAAGTATTTTGAATCTTCAGAGTACACTTTTCTTCCGATTGATCTTGATTCCCTAAGAAGATCGATTATTCGTTTATCTATAAAATTTATCAATTCTTTTGTATGCTGATCATCTTTAAACTTACTTCGATTTGCAATGATTTTTTCCTTTAAAAGAAACAGATCATTTGTATCTCCCAATAAGTCGGACAATTTACCAAGCAAACTCACTAAAGGACTCATAATCTCTGGCCAGATATTACTTAAAATTCTCAATGAGTACCAAAGATCTTTGACCCGTTTTCTCCATTCGTGAACATTTTCTTTTATCGACTCCCTGAAGACGGCATGCATATAACTTTGTCCTTGTCCATATATTCGTCGCAAATTTTTACGAACAATTTTAAAATTATCGCCGGATATTGACCAGTCAAATACTCTACTTCTTGCAAGAAGAAGATCAGTAGCAAGTGAATTAATAACCTGGCTTTTCTTATGCTTGCTGGCAGAAATATTTTTATGCTTCTCAATCAGAAAATTTCTGAACACGCTAAAATCAAAATTTGACATCTCCAATTCAGATTTTTTTAACAACTTATCAAATGTGTAAATAATGACTGTACTATCTCGCAGATCCGATAGCGTCTTACCAGCATCAGCATAAAATCTGTTTTCTGATTTGTAATTTTCATTACCAAGTGATGATTTTATTAATCGAAGAACAGTTCGAATTTTCTTAAAATTCTTCCTTGATTCATGCACATCTTCATTGAACGACCCATTGCCTTTGGCAAAATGAAAAACAGAGTTATCAATCAACTCGAGGACAATTCTCTTTAAGCCAAAACTTACTGTTTCATTATTTTCTAATCGAAAGCTCATTAATTTTTCATTCATTTGGGAAATGTTTGCTGAATAATTTAAGAAAATTAGATTTGAAATGTTATTAATAATTAAGTCAATTAAATAGAAATGAGCTATCAAATGGAAATATTAAAAAAGCCCGAAAAGCTCATTTTCGGGCTATAACTGAAATATAAAGTATTGTAATACGTTACTTTAATAACAACATTTTCTTTACAGAAACAAACTTTTCAGTTCTAAGTTCATAAATATACATTCCTGTGGCAACATTATGCGCATTCCATTGATATTGATGATGACCTGCTGGTAATGCTGTATTTACCAACTCAATTACTTTTTCACCCAACACATTGTAAACTGAAAGTTGAACATTATTTACATCCTCTGGTAACGAAAATTCTATTGTTGTTCCTGGATTAAATGGATTTGGGTAATTCTGAGAAAGTGCATACTCCTCGGGAATCAAGCCAGCATTTCCATAAATAATTTCCACCTCAATATTTTGTAACTTTTCTCTGGTTACATCTACCAGGATGAGATTGTCCAATACAACTTTATCAGGATTGGACAATGTAAATGACATCTCAGCCATCAAATGTTCCCCCGGTTCAATAAATTTTTCACCCACTGGATCATAGAGCAATGTTCTTAATAATTCATCTGTACTAGCATAGTAATAAAAGCCCTGTCCAAGTTCGGTACTTATCACCATATTCACCGGATCATTACCAACATTGGCAAATTCAACCTGTGCACCTCTAATTCCTATAGTAGAATTTAGATAAGCCTTTATGCCTTTTTCATTGACATAAAAAGTAACTGTTGCATTTTCTTCGCCGGCAGATTTGGGCAGTATAGAATTATGATTTCCTATTGGTGTACCGTTCGGATACAATCCGGTTAAGATTATGTTTTGAATTAATGATAGTTCCTGAACATTTATAACTCCATCAGGTGACGGTGCTATTTCTCCAGCTGGCCATGGTGCAATATCTGCCCTTAGAAATTCAGTACCTACCAATGAATCTACACTAACAATATGATCAATTACCATAATCAGATCAAGAATATCCAAATAACCATCACTGTTTACATCACCATACCAGGAAACTCTGTTTCTTGCAATAACTGTTAGTAAATCCTTAGAAGGTGTTATATTGATTGAAGTCCCATCAAATTTGCTGCCCTCAGCATTTGTAATTTTAAATGTCGATTTTATGCTATCCTGCAAAGCCGGAAGATCAGCAACTCTGTAGTTCACCGTGAACAAATCATTGTAACTACCTGGTGCTAATCCTACTCCTTGATTAAGATTATAAAGTAGCACAAAAACTTCATCCACTGATGCTCCATTTGGTGTAATTGGTCCTCTAATTACATTATACTGCAATACCCAACTTGAATCACTAACATCAGTGCCTTTTCGAATGTTCTCAAATGTAAGTATTACATTATCATCAGGTTGTTTATTTACCTGTAATCTAAATTGTAATGCATGAAGTGAATCAGTTAAATTTTGTAATTGCATTATATTAGCATACGAATTGTTTTCCAATCTATAAACTGAATCTTGTTCAAACACTATCCCTGCATCGGAAACAACGATCGCTGACAATGAAATCGTATCAGTTAATAAACTGTCTGCAGATAGTACTATAGATCCACTATACGTACCTGGTAATTCAGGTGCCGTAAATGTGACTGCAAATATAAAACTTCCACCAGCAGGAACTATAGCAGAATCTGGAGTAACGCTCCAATTAGAACTACCAGTACTATACGAGGTTAAAACTAATTGATTCCCACTATTGTTGGATACTGTAACGGAAGTATCCGTAGTTGCACCAGTAATAATATTAATAAGATCTATTGCGTGAGTATTAACTTCAAATACATCCTGTCCTGTGCCCTGTACTGTGTAAACTGTTGGTGACCCAGTTGCATTATGAGTAAATGTCAGATCTCCTGTTGTTAGTCCGGTTGCTGTGGGAGTGAACGTTACATCATATACCTGGCTGCCCCCTGCTGTTATTGTATCCGGGAAGGTGTTTGGTGTAAATGTAAACTGTCCGGCTGAGGAGACTATGTTGCTTATCACAAGATCACTTGTTCCAGGATTAT
>Ga0210074_1000594_pt1 | contig 12469 bp, 11 predicted proteins | sample China_Galinas_Co_FD_184860 | JGI IMG/M metagenome (GOLD analysis project Ga0210074, IMG submission 184860) | Wetland microbial communities from San Francisco Bay, California, USA, that impact long-term carbon sequestration -... | ecosystem: Environmental > Aquatic > Marine > Wetlands ... | reverse complement strand
ATACGACCAGTTGATTGTTCCGGATTTCAATATCGGCGCCATGGAGAACATCGCGGCCGTGACCTTCAACGAAGGTTACGTGCAACGCATGCCCAGCAACCGTTTCGAGCGCGAGAGGCGGGCCGGCACGATCCTGCACGAAATGGCCCACATGTGGTTTGGCGACCTGGTCACCAAGGACTGGTGGAACGGGCTGTGGCTGAATGAGAGTTTCGCCACGCTGATGTCCAACATCGCGCTGGTCGAAACCACCGAGTTCAGCGACGCCTGGCAGCGCTTCTATACCGACAACAAGCAGGCGGCCTACTGGAAGGACAGCCGCGTGACGACCCACCCGATCGAAGTGCCGGTCGACAGCACGGCGGATTTCTTCTCGGTTTTCGACGACATCACCTACCAGAAGGGTTCCTCCGTTTTGAAACAACTGGCGCACTTCGTCGGTTACGAGAATTTTCGGACCGGTGTATCCAATTACCTGAAGCAGCACGCCTATGGGAATACCACGCTCAAGGACTTTATCGACGCGCAGTCCGAAGCCAGCGGCCGTAATCTCGATGACTGGTCGCAACAGTGGCTGTACACAACCGGTTTCAATGAACTGGCGGCGCGGTTTTCCTGTGCGGACGGACGCGTCACCACGCTCAACATCCGGCAATCCGCACCTGCGGAACACCCGCAGTTGCGTCAGCACCGCGTTGATGTGGGCTTGTACCGCCTGGACCAGGACAAGCTGTCCCCCGGCCCCGTGTTCGACGTGGAAGTCGCCGGTGAAGCAACCGTCGTGGATGAGGCCGTGGGTATCGAATGCCCGGCATTCGCTTTTCCGAACCACGATGACTGGGACTATGCACGCGTGATTTTGGATGAAGACGCCATCAAGGCGATCAATGGCCGGCTTCAACAGCTCGATGATCCGCTTGCACGTTCCATGCTGATCGGTTCCCTGCTCGAAATGGCCATGAGCGGCCGCATGCCCATCCGGGACTTCGTCGAACTGGCTGCCGGGGAGATGCAGCAGGAGACCAATATTCGCGTTCTGGCCCAGCTGACCCGCTCGATCTCTTCCTCGATCGACCTGCTCTACAGGATGCGCCCGGAATCCGAACCTGCGCTGGCCGGCATTCTTGCCGGTGTCGGGGATACGAGTTGGCAACTCGTCACGACGGAGAGCGACCCCGACCGCGCCCGCTTGTGGTTCGACCTGCTGCTGGACGCCAGTACAGGCCAGATGGCGCAAACGCGATTGCAGTCCCTGTTGCAGGAGAAGGTCAGCCTGCCCACGTTGCAGCTTTCGGAAGACCTGCGCTGGAGCATACTGATAAAGTTGGCTTCCCTCGGCGTACCCGATTACGCGCAGTTGCTCAACAATGAACGCGAACGCGACCCCTCCGACCAGGGACAGAAATTCGCCATCGCGGCCGCTGCTGCGCGGCCCGAGGCAAGCGTCAAGGAATACTGGCTGAAGCAGCTCATCGACCCAGGCGAGGATTTTGGACTGGCCAGGCAGCGCTACGCGATCCGCAGCCTGTTTCCGGCCAACCAGACCGGTTTGCAGGCGCAGCAACTGGACTCCATTCTGGAATCCCTGCCCGCATTGTCGGCAAGGGACCCCTACTTCGTATCCAGTTATGTCAGCGGACTGTTAAAGCCGGTTTGCACCACGGAAAGTGTCGCTGCGATGGCCGCGGCGCTCGACAAGGGCGGCCTGAATTCGACCGCGGACCTGTTCCTGCGCGAGGCGCACCAGGCCGACGCGGAATGCTTGCAGCTGCGGATGAGGATGTCCGGGGAATGATCGCAACGATTGGCCGGACCGGTCGCTGCGCGGGCCATGTAAACTTGCAGCGGCGCAATTCAGCCACAACGACGAGGTATCGAGTATGAAGTTCAGAACGCTGGTGACACTGCTGTTCGCCGGTTTAGTGTTTTTTGGCGCCAACCTGTATGCAGGCGAGACCGCGTACGATCCGGTAACCATGGACCCGCGAGACCTGGACACTGCTTACCCACCTGATTTTGCCGAGCTCTTGATCCCGAGCCAGGACGTTATGCTGTCCGGCTTTATGCTCGTCGCCAACGGCGAGGGTCCGCACGCCACCGTGTTGCTGTTACACGGGTTCCCCGGCAACGAGAAGAACCTCGACCTTGCCCAGTCACTGCGGCGCGCCGGGTACAACGTCCTGTTCTTCCATTATCGCGGCGCCTGGGGCAGCCAGGGCGACTACACGATTGGACGCCAGGTGGACGACGTCACAGCGGTGCTCGACTATGTGCGCAAGAATGCCAGGGAACTGCGCGTGGACAGCGCCCGGATCTCCATCATCGGCCATTCGCTGGGTGGCTTCACGGCGCTGCGGGCCGCGGCCGAACACAAGGATATCCTGTGCGTCGTGGGTCTCGCCGCCGCGAATTTCGCGCAGGATACCGGCATGGACGAAAAGGAAAAGCAGGCATTTGCCGCCTACACCGACCAGCTATTCATGCTCAACCATTACAGCGGTTCGAAAGCACTGGCCGAAATCGAGGCGAACGCCGCGGCCTTCGACGTCCGCAACCTCGCCGGCAGTTTTGCCGGCAGGCCGGTTTTGCTGATTACCGGAAGCGAGGACACGTCAGTTCCCCCGCAGGTGCAGGCGGGCATCGCAGCCGCCTTTGAAAAGGCGCCGGATATCCGTCTGACGGCGGAACTGATACCGGGCGATCATGCCTTTTCGATCAGCCGCATCCGCCTGCAACACAGGATCATTGAATGGATGTCACCTGTTTGCCGTTGATTGGCGCTTGTCTCCGGCGCCGCGCCAGGCCGGGCACTGCTGCCGGCTGGTGCAATATGCGGGCTAACCGTGCAAAACGGTGAGCAGGTATTCCAGCCACTCCGGTTTCAGCAGCCAGACGGCCAGGCCGGCGCCGGCGCCCGCCAGGGCCGACCAGAGCAATATGCGCGGCCAGCGTCGCGTTGGTTTGCTGACAGCCTCGGCGGTCAATACGCGTTCGGGCCGTAATCCCGGCGCCTGCAGCATCCAGCGGCAGGTGCCGATGCGGATCTCGTCGCCGGAACCCAGCAACGTCTCGGTCACCGCCACGCCATTGAGCAACGTGCCGGTGGCCGAACCCAGGTCCCTTAACTGCAGTGACTTGTCCTCCAGCAGGCGGATTTCGGCGTGCCGCGAGGCAACCCCCGGTTCGTCGAGGCGGACGTCACACGCCGGGGATGATCCCAGCACGATCGAATCCTTGAACGGAAAGGACTGGTTGATCACGCTTCCCGAGGTGCCTTTCAGCTTGTAATGACTCATGTTCTGCTATCCAAGTTCTTTGTGTTCCCGGCTGCGCCCGGCATCGTCGAAGACCAGAATCTCCCGCAACACGGTCGTGGCGTAACTGCCGGGCGGCAACACGAATGCGAGCATCAGATCGCCGTCCCCGAACTCCCATTCTAGGTCCGCCGGATACAGGCGCAGGGACCTGCGGTCGGCCTGCACCCGTTGCGCTGCCAGCAGGCCGGTCAGCTGCGGCCAGTTGCCGAGCACCGCTTGTTCCAGTTCCAGCGCAAGCCCGCCGGGGCGTGACCCTTTTTCACCCGGCATCGGCCCCGTCGGATGTATATCAAGGCGTAGGACGCGATCTTCAATGTCCGCGCCCGGGTTTTCACACGGAAATATGGACTGGGTGCCGTCGAGCATCGCCAGGTCGCCGTCGATGATCCTGTTCCAGTCACCCCTCTTTACCCGCTCCGCCAGTACGTGGTTGAACAGGAAACTGCGGATCGCGGACAGGTAGATGCTTTTCTTGTGGCGCGGCAGACGGGCATTGCTGCTTAACTGGCGATAGCCCTGCTCGACATTCTGGCCGCGGTTGCCGAAACGCTGGGGGCCGAAGTAATTGGGCACGCCGGTGGCGCGGATTTGCTCCAGCCTTTCGCCGGTCTGGACCGCATCGCCGGTAAAGCCCCGGATCTTCAGCTGGAAGCGATTTCCATCCAGGGTGCCGCGTTTCAGCTTGCGTGTGTGCAGGCTGCCCGCAAGGATCTTGACGTCTTCGATGCTGGCATGCGCGAGATTTTCCTGAGTGTTCGCGGCCAAGGGCAGGGAAAACCACTGCCGGCTGACCGCATGCCGGTCCTTCAGCCCCGCGTAGCCGACGTCGCGTTGCGCACAACCCGCCGCTTTCGCCAGTTCCCGTGCAACCCACTCGGTGTTGGCGGCGCGTTTTTCCACCCATAACCACAGGTGGCTGCCACTGCCCACGGGCTGAACCCGCGGAATTTCCTCGACCACGAAATCATCCGGGCTCTCCCTGATGGCGCCTTCGGCCTGTGGCGCGCCCAGGAACCAGGGCCACTCTGGAATGGCGAACATCTACCAGCCCTTGATCAGGACGGTCGCAAGCGCGCTGATGCCTTCGCCGCGGCCGCAAAAACCCAGGCCTTCGGTAGTGGTGGCCTTGACCGATACGTCGCTGACGTCGAGACCGAGGTCGGTGGCGATGTTGATCCGCATCTGCTCAGCATGCGGCGCGATTTTCGGCCGTTCACACACCAGGGTGATGTCGGCGTTGACCAGCGACCAGCCTTCGCGCTTGAGCATCAGGTCCACGCGCCGCAGCAGGTCGCGGCTGTCCGCGCCCGCCCAGTCCGGCTGCGACGGCGGGAAGTGCCGGCCGATATCGCCGAGCGCCGCCGCCCCGAGCATCGCGTCGCACAGGGCGTGCAGGGCGACATCGCCATCGGAATGGGCCGCCAGCCCACGCTCGTGCGCGATGCGCACGCCGCCCAGCATGACGTGGTCGCCGTCAGCAAACGCGTGCACATCCAGACCTTGTCCGACGCGTATTTTCATTCTAGGCAGATGCTCCGGGCACTATGTCGATATTTCCTTGCGCGCCAGCAGCGCTTCGGCGATCGCCAGGTCACTGGAATAGGTGATCTTGATGTTTGCATTGGACCCCATGACGAGCAGTGGCCTGATACCGGCGAATTCCATCGCGGACGCCTCGTCGGTCAACGTCTTACCTGCCGCGTGTGCGGCATCGATGGCCGCGGCCAGTTCGCCGATGCGGAATAGCTGGGGGGTCTGGGCGGCCCACAAACCATTCCTGTCAACGGTGGCCAAAATCTCGCTGGCATCACCGGCCCGCTTCAGCGTATCTCCGACCGGCACCGCGAGTATGGCGCCGTTTTCGCTGGCCAGTCCCTGCTCCAGGAACTTCTCCAGCCGTGATGCCGACAGGCACGGTCGTGCTGCATCGTGCACCAGCGCCCAGTCCGTATCGGAATGGTTCTCGGCAAGGAATCGCAAGCCGTTGCGCACCGAATACGCGCGGGTTGCGCCGCCGGTGACGGTATGCACCTTCGAAGCCAGCACGCCGGCCGCAGTCTCGAACCACTGGTCGGTTTCTGCCAGGATCACCGTGATGCTGCTGATCATCGGATGGAACCGGAAGGCGTTTATCGTGTGCGCCAGCACCGCCTTGCCGGCCAGCGGCAGGTATTGCTTGAGCGTGGCGCCGCCGTAACGCGTGCCGGTCCCGGCCGCTGGAATCAAGACATGAACTTGCGCTGTACTCACGTGTCTTCCCCATTCTTTTTTTCTGTTTGCGTGTCATCGGGCGGCGGCGGAACGACCTGGTAAAACTGTTCATCCGGCTTGATCAACCCCAGTTCACTACGCGCCCGCTCCTCGACCGCGTCCAGACGTTCCCGAAGATCATCGACCTCCGCCTGCAGCTCGGCGTTGCGTTGCAGCAGTTCCTCGTTCTGCTGGCGCTGGTTCTCAACCCGCGTTTCCAGGCGCCCGACTTCCCTGAAACCGCCTTCCCCCAGCCACAACTTTATTTGCAGCAGGACCAGCAGGATAAAAAGTATCAGGGTGACGACACGCATATCTCGAGGAGCCTCTGATTCATTCCGGACGTTTTGAATGCAAGATACGGGTTCATGTGTAGATCAGAGGCGCCCGGTCATGGACTCAGGTACTTGAATGCCCCGTAGCCCGCGTAACGCGCCCGGTCACCGAGTGCCTCCTCGATCCTCAGCAGTTCGTTGTACTTGGCCACCCGGTCGGAGCGGCACAACGAGCCGGTCTTGATCTGGGTCGCCGAACTGGCAACCGCCAGGTCCGCGATCGTGGTGTCTTCGGTTTCACCAGAACGGTGCGAGATGACCGCCGAATAGCCGGCCCCGGCCGCCATATCGATGGCATTCAGCGTTTCGGTCAGCGTACCGATCTGGTTCAATTTGATCAGGATCGAATTGGCGATATGCCGTTCGATGCCCTTGGCGAAAATCGAGGTATTGGTCACGAACAGGTCATCGCCCACCAATTGGCATTTGCCGGCCGACAGCTTCGAATGGATGGCCCAGCCATCCCAGTCATTTTCAGCCAGCCCGTCCTCGATGCTGATGATCGGATACTGGCTCAGCCAGCCATCGAGATACTCGGCAAACTCCTGCGAATCAAACGAGCGGTTCTCGGACGCAAAATGATACATGTTGCCGCGGTAAAATTCCGATGCCGCAACATCGACACCCAGGTAGACCTGCTTGCCCACCGCGTAGCCGGCCAGTTCAGTCGCCTCCAGCACGGCTTCGATCGCCGCCTCGTTGGACGGGAACTCGGGTGCGAAGCCGCCTTCGTCACCGACCGCGGTCGAAAGACCACGGCTGCTGATGACGGATTTCAACGAATGAAAGACTTCCACCCCGCAGCGCAACGCCTCGGAGAACGAATCGAAGCCCACCGGCAGGATCATGAATTCCTGTACATCCACATTATTGTCGGCGTGTGCGCCGCCATTGATGATGTTCATCATCGGCACGGGCAACTCGACGGCCTTGCCGCCGCTCAGCCATTCCCACAAGGGTTTCTGGTGGTGGTTGGCCATGGCATGCGCGTGCGCCAGCGAGACGCCGAGCAAGGCATTGGCGCCCAGCCTGGCCTTGTTTTCGGTGCCATCGAGTTCGATCAACATATGGTCGATGGCGGCCTGGTCGCCGGCGTCGTGGCCCAGCAGTTGGGCGGCGATTTCACCGTTGACATTGCCAACCGCCTTGCCGACGCCCTTGCCGCCATACCTGTCCGGGTCCTTGTCACGAAGTTCAATGGCTTCGCGCGAACCGGTGGAAGCGCCCGACGGCACCGCGGCCCGGCCAAACGCACCGGATTCCAGGGTCATTTCCGCCTCTAGCGTGGGGTTGCCCCGGGAGTCCAGTATCTGGCGGGCATGGAGTGATTTAATCCGTGTCATAAAGTCGTTCTCTCAAATGTTCAGTTCGTGTTGGTATTTAAATCAATTGCTCAGGAAACCCGGCGGCCTTGGTGACCTCGTCGAGGCTCTTCAGGGTTCGCAAAAGGGATTCCATGCGATCCAGCGGCCAGGCATTGGGACCATCGCTTTTGGCCCTGGCGGGATCCGGGTGCGTTTCCATGAACAGGCCGGAAACACCCACGGCGACGGCCGCCCTCACCAGCACCGGTATGAACTCACGCTGCCCGCCAGAGGAATCTCCGCGACCGCCTGGCAATTGTACCGAGTGTGTACCATCGAAGACGACCGGGCAACCGGTGTCACGCATCACGGCCAGCGAACGCATGTCCGAGACCAGGTTGTTGTAGCCGAACGAGACGCCGCGTTCGCAGACCATGATCTGGCGGTTGCCGGTACTCAGGGCCTTGTCGGCGACATTTTTCATTTCCCACGGCGACAGGAACTGGCCCTTCTTGATGTTGACCGGTAAACCGGCGCTTGCAACCCGCGTGATGAAATTGGTCTGGCGGCACAGGAACGCCGGTGTCTGCAGGACGTCCACGACCGCCGCGACGGCGCCGATATCCGTGTCTTCGTGGACGTCGGTCAGCACCGGCACCCCGGTCTCGAGCTTGACTTTCTCCAGTATCCGCAAACCCTCCTGCATACCCGGACCGCGAAAGCTGTCGATGGACGAACGGTTGGCCTTGTCGAACGAGGACTTGTAAATGAAAGGGATACCCAGGCGCGAGGTGATCGCCTTCAGTTGCGAGGCGGTCTCCAGCGCCAGTTGCTCGGATTCGATAACACAGGGGCCGGCGATCAGGAAAAACGGCTGCTCGAGTCCGGCTTCAAATCCACACAAATTCACAGGCTGGCGACTACCGCGGGCAATTCACCTTGCTGTGACTTCAGTGCCGCTTCGATAAAGCCGGTGAACAAGGGGTGGCCGTCCCGCGGTGTGGACGTGAATTCAGGGTGGAACTGGCAACCCAGGAACCACGGATGCGCAGGAATCTCGACGATCTCGACCAGTGTCTCGTCCATCGAGTGGCCGGATAGCAACATGCCGTGCTTTTGCACGATATCGCGGTAATGGTTGTTGAATTCGTAACGGTGGCGGTGACGTTCGGTGATGATGTCCTGGCCGTACAGTCGATGCGCCAGTGAACCCGGCCGCAGCCGGCAGCGCTGCCCGCCCAGACGCATCGTGCCACCCAGGTCGGAATCTTCCGAGCGCTTTTCGACGTTGCCCGATGCATCCAGCCACTCGGTGATCAGGCCGATGACAGGCGCGCTGGTGTGCTCGTTGATTTCAGTGCTGTTGGCGTCCTCGAGACCGCATACGTGGCGCGCAAATTCGACCACCGCCGCCTGCATGCCATAGCAGATGCCGAGATACGGTATGTTGTTTTCACGCGCGTACTGGATGGCCATCACCTTGCCTTCGAAACCGCGCTCGCCAAAACCACCCGGAACGACTATCGCATCGGCGCCGTCGAGCAGGGCGATGCCTTTTGCCTCGACCTCTTCGGAATCGATACGCAGTATATTGACCTTGATGCGCTGACGCAGGCCGCCGTGGGTGATCGCCTCGGTCAGTGACTTGTAAGCATCGGCATGGTCGACGTACTTGCCAACCAACGCCACGTTGACCTCGTGGCGGGTATGGATCAACCGGTCGACGACGGCTTCCCACCTCGACAGGTCCGCCTTGCCGGCCTTCAGGCCGAGACGCTCGACGACGATATCGTCCAGGCCCTGTTCATGCAATTGCACCGGGATTTCGTAAATGCTGTCACGCGCATCCAGGGCTGTAATGACCGCCTCCTTGGACACATTGGTAAACAGCGCGATCTTGGCCCTTTCCTCCTCGGAAATTTCGCGTTCGCAGCGGGCCAGGATGACATCTGCAGTAATGCCGATGGAACGCAGTTCCTTGACCGAATGCTGGGTCGGCTTGGTCTTGATTTCGTTGGCCGCCTTCAGGTATGGCACCAGGGTCAGGTGCATGAACAGCGCCTGCTTGCCGTATTCGACACCCAGTTGGCGGATCGCCTCGAGAAACGGCAGCGACTCGATATCACCCACGGTGCCGCCGATTTCGATCATCGCGACATCGAAGCCCTCGCCGGCCTCGACGATGCATTTCTTGATCTCGTCGGTGATGTGCGGAATGACCTGCACGGTGCCGCCGAGGTAGTCGCCGCGCCGTTCGCGGGCGATGACGTTGTTGTAGATACGGCCGGTGGTGAAGTTGTTCTTCTGGCTCATGCGCGTGCTGATGAAGCGTTCGTAATGGCCCAGGTCGAGATCGGTTTCTGCGCCGTCCTCGGTTACGTACACCTCACCGTGCTGGAAAGGGCTCATGGTGCCCGGATCGACGTTGATATACGGGTCGAGTTTGACCATGTTGACTTTCACGCCACGTGACTCGAGGATGGCGGCCAAAGACGCGGCGGACAGCCCCTTGCCCAATGAAGAAACAACGCCGCCGGTAACGAAAATAAATGATGTCATGCCAGAACCTGCTGAAAGATTGATTTAGTTCTGGAACACCATTATACGTACCGCCCGTGTCAATGGCGACCAAAGAATTGTTCTTCTTTATGCCAAATGCAATCTATGTTAAAAAGTGCAGCTTGTTCACACCTTAGTGAAAAAATAACATGAACCCCCAGATCAAGCACATCAGCGGCCCGTCAAGGCGCGCGACGGCCATACCGAAACCACTCAATTTATTCGCCTGCGCCATGTTGCTGATGCTTGCATGCGGAAATGCCAGCGCCATGGAGATCGCCGAATGGCGCTTCCAGACGTCACTGTATACCTACCACTGGAGTTCCGACCCGGAACACGTCAGTAACTCCAAGCTGCTGGATATTGAATTCGAAACCACGAAAAAGTGGATAGTCGGCTTTGCTTATTTCGACAATTCATTCGGCCAGCCCAGCCAGTACCTGTACGCCGGCTACTCGTGGCCCCTTTTCAAAACCGACTGGGCCTATTTCAAGCTCACGGGAGGGGTCCTGCACGGTTATAAAGACCCCTACGAGGACAAGATCCCGTTAAACGGCCTCGGCGTGGCGCCGGCGATCGTCCCCGCATTCGGCCTCAGGTACAAACGCGTCTTCGGCGAGATGCAGATACTCGGAACGGCGGCCCTGACGTGGACGGTCGGTTTCAATTTCGGGCACAAATCGAATTGAAATCACGCGTATAATTCCGGATGATTGATACTTGAGTCTTAACGCTTGCCAGAAAAAATATTCCTGATCTGTGCACGTTTCGCGTAAGAAAAACACACCGGAAAACGGAGCTACATGAGCAAACAGTACCAGGCCCGGGACATCGAAGTCCTGCAAGGTCTTGAACCCGTACAGCGCCGCCCCGGCATGTACACCGACACCAGCCAGCCCAACCACCTCGTACAGGAAGTCATCGACAACAGCGTCGACGAGGCGCTGGCGGGTTACTGCAAGGATATAGAGGTCGTACTGCACGAAGACGGCTCGGTCGAGGTCACCGACAACGGCCGCGGCATGCCGGTCGATATCCACCCGGACCACGGCATCGCCGGCGTCGAATTGATCCTGACGCGTCTGCACGCGGGCGGCAAATTTTCCAACGAGAACTACCAGTTCGCCGGCGGTCTGCACGGTGTCGGCGTTTCGGTCGTCAACGCGCTGTCCACGGATTTCGAGGTGTGGGTCAAACGCGACGGCCAGGAATTCCACATGGCGTTGCAGAATGGCCACAAGGTCAGCGAACTGAAGGCGGTCGGAACCGTTGGTCAGCGCAACACCGGCACGCGCATCCGTTTCTGGCCGGACCCGAAATACTTCGACAGCCCGAAAATAGCCTACAAGCCGCTGCGCCACCTGCTGCGCGCCAAGGCCGTGCTGTGTCCCGGCTTGCACGTTACGTTGTGCATCGCCAAGACCGGCGAAAAGGAGGAGTGGCAGTTCAACCAGGGCCTCGAAGACTACCTGCACAGCGAGACGCTGGGGATGACGAGGTTGCCGGCGCACCCGTTCACGGGCGACATGAAAGGCACCGATTCGGAAGTCAGCTGGGCGCTGTGCTGGCTGCCGGAAGGCGGCCAGTTGCAGGAGAGTTACGTCAACCTGATCCCCACGGTCCAGGGCGGCACGCACGTCAACGGCCTGCGCACCGGCATGGTCGATGCGCTGCGTGAATTCTGCGAGATGCGCAACCTGCTGCCGCGCGGCGTGCGCCTGGCGCCCGATGACATCTGGGACCGCATCGCCTATATCCTGTCGGTCAAGATGTCCGATCCGCAATTCAGCGGCCAGACCAAGGAACGGCTGTCCTCGCGCGCCACCGCCACCTTCGTATCCGGCGTGGTCAAGGACGCCTTCAGCCTGTGGTTGAACAAAAACATTACCGATGGCGAGGCCATCGCCACGCTGGCGATCTCCAATGCGCAAAAACGCATGAAGAAAGACCGCCAGGTGGTGCGCAAGAAAATCACCTCGGGGCCTGCCCTGCCGGGCAAGCTGGCGGACTGCACATCCCAGGACCTGTCACTGACGGAACTGTTCCTGGTCGAGGGCGATTCGGCGGGCGGTTCGGCCAAGCAGGCCCGCAACCGCGAATACCAGGCCATCCTGCCGCTACGCGGCAAGATCCTCAACACCTGGGAGGTCGAATCCGACGCCGTGCTGGCCAACCAGGAGGTGCATGACATTTCCGTGGCGATCGGCGTGGACCCGGGCAGCGAATCGATTTCCGAACTGCGTTACGGCAAGGTCATCATCCTCGCCGATGCCGACTCGGATGGCCTGCACATCGCCACGCTGTTGTGCGCGCTGTTCCTGAAGCACTTTCACGCGCTGGTGGAAACCGGCCACGTGTTCGTCGCCATGCCGCCGCTCTACCGTATCTACGTCGGCAAGGAAATCCACTACGCGCTGGACGCGGAAGAACGGCAGGCGATCCTCGACGTGATCGCCGCTGAAAAGAAGAAAGGCAAGATCCTCGAAACCCGCTTCAAGGGCCTGGGGGAGATGAACCCGCTGCAGTTGCGCGAAAGCACCATCGACCCGGATACGCGCCGGCTGGTGCAACTGACCATCGACGACGACCACGAGACCGGCCAGATGATGGACATGCTGCTGGGCAAGAAACGCGCCTCCGACCGCAAAGCCTGGCTGGAAGACAAGGGCGACCTTGCAACTGTATGAGGATTGAGACCGTGCAT
>Ga0210074_1000593_pt1 | contig 12475 bp, 13 predicted proteins | sample China_Galinas_Co_FD_184860 | JGI IMG/M metagenome (GOLD analysis project Ga0210074, IMG submission 184860) | Wetland microbial communities from San Francisco Bay, California, USA, that impact long-term carbon sequestration -... | ecosystem: Environmental > Aquatic > Marine > Wetlands ... | reverse complement strand
GAGTTAGCCTTCACCCATGGCAGAACCCAACCGCCTGATCACCATCGCTCCCAGCCATTACTGCGAAAAAGCGCGCTGGGCGCTGCAGTTGGCGGATGTTTTGTTCGTCGAGGAATCGCACCCCCCGCTGCTGCACCTGCGGGCCGCCGGAAAGGGCCGCTCGTCCGGCCACTCGACGCCGGTGCTCGTGGCCGATGGCAGGGTCATCCCAGACTCGACCGACATTCTGGAGTGGCTGCAGGACCGGCCGGAGAGCTCGTGGCGTCCCTACCCGTCGGACGCCGGACAGCGGCGCGAGGCGGCTGATCTCGAGGAGCTCTTCGACACCCGACTCGGACCTCACACCCGGAGGCTCGCCTACTTTTACCTCCTTCCGCATCGTGCGCTCTTTCTGCAATCGGTGCTGCCCGGGGTCGGTGGCGGCGAAAGCTCTCTCTTCAAGATCATCTCGCCGGCGGTCGCTTTTCTCATGCGGCGCGGAATGAACATCAACCCGGCGTCGGCCGTGCGCTCGGCCGAGCGGGTGGACGAGGTGTTTTCGACTGTCAGCGGGCTCCTGACGGACGGCCGACGGTACCTCGTTGGCTCGGAGTTCTCCGCCGCAGATCTGACGTTTGCCGCCCTTGCCGCTCCGGTCGTGCTGCCGGCGGCCTACGGTTCGCCGCTGCCGAGCCTGGAGGAGGCGCCGGACGACATGAGATTGGTGGTGGAGCGTTATCGCGCCACGCCGGCGGGCGGGTTCGCCCTGAAGATGTACCGGGAGCATCGATGAGCGTCCGGGATATCGACCTCCAACTCCCGCACATCCGAATCGCCGCCCGCGAGTGGGGAGCGACCGGTGGAGAACCGGTCCTCGCGCTCCACGGCTGGCTCGACAACGCCGCCAGCTTCGACACCCTGGCCCCGCTGTTGCCGGGTCTCCACCTGGTGGCCGTCGATCTGCCGGGACACGGCCGCTCGCAGCACCGCCCGCCCGGTGTGGTCCACCATTTCGTCGACTGGGTGCCCGAAGTGGCGGCGGCCGCCGAAGCTCTCGGTTGGGACACGTTCAGCCTCGTAGGCCACTCCATGGGCGCCGGGATCTCGTCGCTGTTGCCCGCGGTCTTTCCCGACCGGGTGCGGCGCGTGGTGCTGCTCGAGGGCGCCGGTCCGTTGGCGGCGGACGCCGGGAAGGCCCCCGGGCAGCTGATCTCGGCTTTGGACGACGAAGCCAGGGCGCGCGCCGCCGAACCGCGGATCTTCCCCGATCTCGAGGGCGCGATCTCGGCTCGAATGCGCGACACCGATCTCGATGCCGAGGCGGCGCGGCGGTTGGTCGAGCGCGGAACTGTAGCCGTCGATGGAGGGGTTCGTTTCCTCCACGACCCGCGGCTCAAGACGAGGTCGAGGCTGCGCTTCACCGAGGACCAGGTTCACGCCTTTCTTGCCGCCATCCGCTGTCCGGTACTGGCGGTCGGGGCGACCGCGGGTTGGCCGTTTCCAAAAGAACTGGTGGAGGCCCGTCTGGCTCTCATCCGCGACCTCGAACGGGCCGTGGTCGACGGCGGACACCACGTCCACCTCACCCATCCCGAGCGGGTTGCCCCGCTGGTAGCGGGATTTTTCAGCGCGACGCCCCCAAAGTGATCCGGTATTCGATCTCGCTCCCCTCCCGGTCGACGGTGAGAGTCACCACATCACCCGCGGCGTGGCGCTCGAGGAGGAGCCCCAACTCGCCACCGGATCGGATCTGTTCGCCGTCGATTGCCACGATCACGTCGCCGATCATCACGCGGCCGCGGCGGTCGCGGTAGGCGGGCCGGATCCCGGCCTTCTCGGCACTGCTTCCGGGCACCACAGCGATGACCACCGCGCCTTCAATTCCGGAGCGCCGGACGATGTGGTCCGATGCGAGATCGACGCCGAGGTCCGGCCGCTGCACCTTGCCGTAGGCGATGAGTTGGGGCACCACCCAGTTGACGGTGTCCACCGGAATAGCGAATCCGACTCCCGCATAGCTCCCGGACGGCGACACGATGGCAGTGTTGACTCCGATCAGTCGACCGGCGCTGTCGAGCAGCGGACCGCCCGAGTTGCCGGGGTTGATGGCGGCGTCGGTCTGGATCACGTCGCGGATCGGCACCCCGTCGGTGGATTCGATCTCGCGCCCGAGTGCGGACACGATTCCCGAGGTCAGGGTGTGGTCATAGCCGAAAGGGTTGCCGATGGCGAGCACGGTCTGACCGACCTTGAGGTCGAACGAAGTGCCGATGCGGATCGGCTGAAGCTGGCTCCGCGGGGCCTCGATGTGGAGGACCGCGAGGTCCTTCTCCTGCGCGGTCCCGACCAGGCTCGCTTCCCAGGTCGTGCCGTCGGCCAATGTGACGTCCGCCCGGTGAGCGCCGCGGATGACGTGAAAATTGGTGACGATGTTGCCGCGATCGTCCCACACGAAACCGGAGCCGGTGCCGCTGGGGATCTCCATGACGTTCGTGCGGAAGAAGTCCCGCCGCAAGGACAACGATGTGATGTAGACGACGGAAGGCGAAGCCTCTTCGAAGAGCGTCGTCAGTTTGAGTTCATCAGGAACCAGGTCTCCCCGCAGGGTGATCACCCGTGACGTGGGCTCGGTGCGCGGCTCGTGCTGTGAGAACGCGATCGAGCTCGATCCGACCGCGACGGCAAGCGTCAGCAGCACCGACGTGCCAGGTATGTTTCGATTTCCGCTCATCAAGGGGCCCTCCATCTCAGCCGGGTCGGCTGGTCGTTCACAGGGTCGGTCGAGAAGCCGATCGTGTCAACCGTCCGCCATGCCACAATGGAGGCATCGGAACCCTGACGTCGTTGAGGCAGTCTGGATGCGCGGGCGTCAAACTGAAGGGATGGGTCATGAAGAATCTGATCACCATCGCGGTCGTGGTCGCGATCGCCCTGATCGCGTTCAACTATTTCCAGTCCGGCGAGTTCAAACTCATGCCGGGAAGCTCCATGAGCGATGAGTCCAGGGAAGTGAATCGCCTTCGCGGTGATTTCCGCCACGCAGCTCAGCAGTACCGGCAGGCAGGCCGTTCGGCGGGTCTGAGCGGTCTCGACTCATTGCCTGACGCAGAGAACGCTCTGAAGACCATCGACGGCGTCGAGCGCGACCTCAAGAAGATGCGCTCGAAGGTCACGGAGCCTGAGGTGAAGAAGGAGATCGACGAGCTCCTGGATGAGATCGCGAAGTACAAACGCGACGTGACGTAACCGCTCCCGCAAACTCACCGACGGTCGCGAAGGCATTTCCACCGGCTGACGATCGCTTGCGAAATCACGAGGTCGGGTCCGATCCTGAGGAAGAGTCGGAATTTCCGGCAAGAAACCGAGTAGTTCGATCAGGGTAGGTCGACCGCACTTCCGAGCGAGGGGGCAGAGAATGCAGTACGAAATCCATGGTGAGTTGGCCCAGGTCGCGAACCTGGTGCTCGACAAGGGCGACACGAGTTGGGCCAGCAAGGGCTCCATCGTCGCCATGGATCCCGGGCTCGGGTGGCATCTCAAGGTGCCTGGAGGGGCGGGGGGCGCGGCCCGTCGCATGATGTCCGGCGAAGGCGTCGCACTGACCTATCTCGAGGCGTCGGCCGCTGGACAGCGGGTAACCCTGGCGGCCAACCAGCCGGGTAAGATGATTGCCTGGAATCTCGACGACGGACCCGTGATCACGACCCGCGGGTCGTTTGTTGCTGCTTTCGGGCAACAGGTCGATATCGATGTCCGGGTGGCGAAGCGGGCGGGCGCCGCGTTTTTCGGCGGCGCGGGTCTCTTTCTGCAGCACATTTCGGGATCGGGAATCGTGCTCGTTCACGGTTCCGGTGATTTCATCGAACGAGACCTCGCCCAGGGTGAAGCGGTGCTGGTGTCGACCGGCAGCCTCGCGGCCTTCGCCGAAAGTGTCGACTACGACATCCAGGGTGTCGCCGGTTGCCGCCGGATGGCCTTTGGCGGCGAAGGGCTTTTCATGACTCGGCTCAACGGTCCCGGCAGAGTTCTCTTGCAAACCCTCAAAAGGGAGACTCACGGACCCAAACGGGGCCCTCGATCCTGAGCATGCCCCTCTCACGCGGTGTGAGAATTTCAGCGGTGATCGGCTATCCTGTTGAGGGAATCTGCGGAACAGATGACTGTTGCGACCACACTACCTGGGCATTCCACGCTCACCGACGGACCCGGCCCGATGAAAGGAACGCACCATGACCTTTGAGCCCACCGACTCTCGTTATGCCGACTCACCCTCAGTCCGCATCGGCGAGGACACGCGGGCGGCCTTTATCGGTCGCACCTACGTCCACCTGTTCGGCGCGATCGTTGTCTTTGTTCTGATCGAGGCGTGGTTGTTCTCGAGCGGTCTCGCCGAGACGATTGCCGGCTCGATGTTGGGTGTGAACTGGTTGTGGGTCCTCGGCGGATTCGTCGTCGTCAGCTGGCTTGCCAGCCGCGCCGCCTTCACCGCCCGCTCGCCGGCCGCCCAGTATGCCGCTCTCGGTGCATTCGTGGTCGCCGAGGCCCTCATCTTCGTCCCCATGTTGTATATCGCAAACCGCGTTGCGCCGGGCGCCATCCAGAGTGCGGCCACCATCACCCTGATAGGTTTCGCCGGGTTGACGGCCGTCGCCTTTATCAGCCGCAAGGATTTCTCATTCCTCGGAAGCCTGCTGAAGTGGGGCGGTATCCTCGCCCTGGTAGCCATCGTCGGCGGGGTGATCTTCGGCTTCAACCTGGGTACCTGGTTTTCGGTCGCCATGGTCGGGCTGGCCGGCGGCGCCATCCTCTACGACACCTCGAATATCCTCCGCAACTTTCCCGAGGACCGTCACGTGGGGGCGGCTCTTCAGCTCTTCGCCTCGGTGGCCCTGATGTTCTGGTACATCTTGAGGATCTTCATGTCGCGCGACTGACACGAGTTCCGAGAGCCTCGCGTCGCGAATAGAACCATCTTCCTGCGGGTTGTGAATCGAAACAACTGCGCCCGGACCCCGGTGGCCGGCGAATCGGAGATTGTGATGTCGGCGGAACGCCTCTTCAGCTCGTATGGTCTCGACAAGAACGGAATCACCAACGTCCGCAAGGTGCACTGGAACCACAACACGCCCATGCTGTACGAGGACATCATCAAGAACAACGAGGGCCACATCACCCACAACGGTCCGGTGATCACCCGCACCGGTCTTCACACGGGGCGGGCCGCCAGGGACAAGTTCATCGTCGAGGAGGAAGAGACCAGGGACGACATCTGGTGGGGGAAGGTCAACAAGGCCATTACACCTTCCACCTTCGAGAACATGTTCCGGCGCCTCCAGGCCTATCTTCAAGATCGCGACGTGTGGGTCCAGGACTGTTTCGCCGGCGCGGACCCTCGCTACCGGATGCCGATCCGGGTCGTCACCGTCCGCGCGTGGCACTCGCTCTTCGCCCGCAACATGTTCATCCAGGCTGAACCGCACGAACTTGCCCACCACGTCCCCGATTTCACCATCATCCACGCCCCCAGCTTTCAGGCCATCCCCGAGGTCGACGGCACCAACTCGGAGGCCTTCATTCTGCTCAATCTGCGGCGCAAGCTGGTGCTGATCGGCGGCACCTCGTACGCGGGCGAGATCAAGAAGTCCATCTTCACCGTCCTCAACTACCGGCTTCCCGAGCTCAGGGTTCTGCCGATGCACTGCAGCGCCAACATCGGTGCCGAGGATGACGTGGCGATCTTCTTCGGTCTCTCCGGGACCGGGAAAACCACCCTGTCGGCCGACCCCAACCGCCGGTTGATCGGTGACGACGAGCACGGCTGGTCCGACGAGGGCGTTTTCAACTTCGAGGGCGGCTGTTACGCCAAGGTCATTCGCCTGAGCAAGGAGTCGGAGCCCGAGATCTACGCCACGACCGCGATGTTCGGCACCGTCCTCGAAAATGTCGGCTACGACGTGATCACCCGTCGACTCGATCTCGACGACGACAGCCTGACCGAAAACACCCGCGCCGCCTACCCCCTGAGCCACATCCCGAACATCGTGAAAGAAGGTCGTGCCGGCCACCCTCAGAACATCATCATGCTCACCGCCGACGCCTTTGGCGTGCTGCCGCCCATCGCCCGGCTTTCGCCCGAACAGGCCATGTACCATTTCGTGTCCGGCTACACCGCGAAGGTGGCCGGCACCGAGGCCGGCGTCACCGAGCCTACGGCAACGTTTTCAGCCTGTTTCGGGGCGCCGTTCATGGTGCGGCCGCCGGCCTACTACGCCGAATTATTGGCGGAGAAGATCAGGGAGCAAGGTTCATATTGTTGGCTGGTCAACACCGGTTGGACGGGCGGCCCCTATGGCACCGGTCACCGCATGCCCATCCAACACACTCGCGCCCTGCTCAACGCGGCCCTCGACGGTTCCCTGGCTGAGGTTGAGTATAAGGAGGATCCGGTCTTCGGGCTCCAGGTGCCGACCTCGTGTCCCGGTGTCCCGGCAGAAGTTCTGCGCCCCCGCGACACCTGGAGCGACGCGGCCGCCTATGATGCCAAGGCCCGGCACCTGGCCACGCTCTTCCACGCCAACTTCGAGCAGTTTGCGGATGCCTCGTCCGACGAGATCAGAAACGCAGGCCCCGCGAAGTCGTGAGGATTCAACATGGGAATCAACAGTCGGCAGTGACAGAAAGTGTTGACTGTTGAAATATCTTATAAGTCTTCTTTTTCTGGTAGTTCCAACCGAGTTCGTCCGGCCGTTTCGCGAATCCTGTTGAGGGTGTTCGCAACCGAAGGCCGGCTCACGATTCGGCGTTCGAGGGTGAACTTGCCGGGGAAATTCACGAGGGTCAGACCGATGAGCATCGTCAAAATACCCTGACCCGGCAGGGCGACCATCACGAGACCGGCTGCAACCAGCACCACACCGAGCATGTTCTTCAGGATGGTCAGAACGAGCCATACAGCCGGGTGCCGACGGGTCTGGCGGGCGGGGTCCCTCCGGTCACGAATGAAGTAGTCCTCCGGCAGGTAGATGATGACCAGTGGTAACACCACCAGGGTGACCACGAACATCAACAGCGACAGACCGCCGAGCCACTCGAGCAGGCCCTGGTACTCGCGCATCCACGTCAAAATGTCAGGCATGTAACCCCTAGGTCGGCACCAGTCTACCCGGTCGTGACGTTTCAACGTTCAAACATTGCAACGTTCATACGAAAAAAAACCTCCCGCGAGGGGAGGTTTTGTTCAATGGTACGCCCGACTGGATTCGAACCAGCGACCTATAGCTCCGGAGGCTATCGCTCTATCCAGCTGAGCTACGGGCGCACAAACACAATTTTGGGGTGAGCGATGGGGATCGAACCCACGACCACAGGAGCCACAATCCTGTGCTCTACCAACTGAGCTACGCCCACCACAAGGAACTGTTATGGTCCGCCTGAGAGGACTCGAACCTCTGACCTACGGATTAGAAGTCCGTTGCTCTATCCAGCTGAGCTACAGGCGGAGGTCGTCACAAGCGGGGTGATTGGTCGGGGCGAGAGGATTTGACCCTCCGACCCCCTGCGCCCAAGGCAGGTGCGCTACCAGGCTGCGCTACACCCCGACTGGGAGTCCACTCATTGATGCCAAAGAACATCCGCCGTAAGGCGAAGGGAGAGTATAGGTTTCGCAGCCGACAAGTGTCAATGCCAACCGCGGCCCTTCCGGGCCGCGAATTTTGAATTTTGAATTCTCAATTTTGAATTGACATCATTCAACTGAGGGCTTTTGGCTCGTTCATTCCGAATTCCGAATTCCGAATTCCGAATTTTTCCTACGGCATCGTGAGGCCGAGGGCTTCCAGCCGCGGGGCTATGATCTCCTTTTGTTTGAGCATGACCTGTTGTGCGCCCTTCCAGCCGATGTCGAGCAGGGTACTCAGTTGGTCGCGGGAGAAGGGCTCGCCTTCGGCGGTGCCCTGGACCTCGATGAGGTTGCCATCGCCGGTAAAGACCAGATTGAGGTCGACGTCGCAGTCAGAGTCCTCGCCGTAGTCGAGATCGGCGCGCGCCTCGCCGCCGACCAGTCCCACCGCGACGCCGACGATGTGTTGGGTCAAGGGCCACCCGCTGAGCAGGCCCTGCTCGTACATCCCGCACAGGGCCAGGACAAGGGCGACCCACCCACCCGAGATGGAGGCGGTTCGAGTGGAGCCGTCGGCCTGGAGCACGTCGCAGTCGATCGCGAGGGTTCGCTCACCGAGTTCGCCGCGCGTGACCGCGGCGCGCAACGAGCGTCCGATCAGACGTTGGATCTCCTGCGAGCGGCCGCTCTGTTTGCCGCGGGTGACCTCGCGATCGGAGCGGGTGTCGGTGGCCCGCGGCAGCATGGCGTACTCGGCTGTCACCCAGCCTTCTCCCGAGCCGCGCAGAAAGGCGGGGGTGCGGTCGAGCACGCTGGCGTTGCACAGCACCATCGTGTCGCCGGCGCGGTAGAGCACGCTGCCCTCGGGGTAGCGGATGAAATCGGGCTCGATGAGGATAGGGCGGACTTCGTGCCGTTGACGGCCGTCTGGTCGCATGGGCGTCTCCTTGTTGGTGGAAGAGTATAGACCCTCGCGGATTTCGGAATTCGGAATTCGGAATTCGGAATTCCCGCCCACAGCTTCCACCGATCGGAAACATCCGAGTGTTCAGTGTGGGTGGGACCGCGTGCGGCGGAGGTGCCTGGCTCCCGGCCCGTCCGACGGGCCGGCGTGCCTGAGAATCCTCTAGAAGGCTCCTCTCGGGAAGGGTGTGCGGAAATGCCGCGTGCTGCGGTGCTGCACCGCTCGACCCGGGAAGGTGAGATAATCGGTGGCAGGAGGGCTCACGTCTCTGAAACGTGCTTTTCTCGGAGGTGGCGCTGTGAGGTACGGATCCTGGCGATGGGTGGTGGCGGCAACGGTGGCGTTCGGCGTGCTGTCGGGATGCGGCAGGGACGCGGCGGAGGCTCCCACCTCCCCTGAGGTTGAGCCGGCGGTCGTGGAACGCCCGTCCCTCAAAGGGCTGTGTGTCGTGGGGAACGAGGTTCGGACCTTCATCCCGTGCGGTAGCAAAAAGGTGTATTGGATTCAGGCCGACCAGGAAAGCCTCGATACGTTTCAGACGGCCATCGCCGAGTACACCGACGAACCCTTCGAACCGTTCTTCGCCGAGATCGACGGCCGTCTGAGCGACGAGACGGGCGACGGATTCGCGGCCGACTATGACGGCCAGGTCTTTGTCGAGGGCGTGGTCCAGGTCGCACCCGCAAGTGAACTCGACTGCGATGGGTAGCAACCTCTCGGTTCGAAGACTGCACCAACTCCGGGACCTCGGCCTCATTGGGAGGAGCGCCTGCGGGGTCTGCGTGCTCGCTGCAGTTCTGTCGGCTCCGGTGTCGGGTCAGGAGCTGGTGCCGGCGTCCTATACCCCTGCACCGTACGGCGTGAATCTCATCTCGATTGCCAGCATGTACAACAGTGGGGATCTGGCCTTTGATCCGGCGGGGCCCATCGACGAGGCTGACGCCAGGATCATCGGATCGACGCTGGGTTACGCGCGCACCGTCAATATCGCGGGGAGGTCGGCGAATGTCGGGCTGATCCTGCCTTACGTTCTGGGTGACATCGAGGGTCTGTATCTCGGTGAGCCCGCATCTGCTCACCGGTCGGGAATCGGCGACATGGTGTTTCGCGGGGCAATCAACCTTTACGGCGGTCGGGCGATGAGCCCAAGGGAGTTCAGCACCTACAAACCCCGCACTTTGATCGGGACCAGTCTGGTCATCAAGGGCCCGACCGGTCAGTACGACTCGTCGAAACTGATCAACATCGGTACCAACCGTTGGTCGTTCAAGCCCGAGATCGGCGTCGTCCAGGTCATGGGACGCTGGGCAATCGACGCCTATGTCGGGGCGTGGTTCTTCACGGACAACACCGACTTTGTGGGCGGTATGACGCGCGAGCAGGACCCCATCTTCGCCACCCAGGCGCACCTCCGTTACTTCTTCAAACCCGGTCTGTGGGGCGCGTTCGATGCCAACTACTGGGGCGGAGGACAGACGACCCTGGATGGGCGGGCGAACGACGACGAACAGAGTAACTCGAGGGTCGGGGCCACCCTTTCCATTCGCCTCAGCCCGAGGCAGAATCTCCGAATCGCGGCCAGCGTGGGCGCCATCACGCGGATCGGCGGCGACTTCAACTCCATCGGTGTGTCCTACAACTACAGCTGGTTGGGGACACCGAAGACCAATTAGGACGCGCTGTCGATGTCGACAACCTGGAAGTGCTCGGGCGGACGCGGCCTATGACGCGGCGATGAATCTCTTGTTGAGGACCAGCGGTTTGGAAAGGTCGAGGTGTCCGGTGAGGGTGGGCACCTCGTGGCCGCCGAAAAGAATCTGGACCGCGGTCACCTCCGGGCAGTTGAGGATGATGGAGTCGACGACACCGTAGGCGAGCAGCAGTTCGGTACTCGAGCCGCTGAGAGGTTGTGGGGGCGCCGTGAGATCGACGAAGGCGTTTCCCTGTTGATCGACAAAAATCGCCTCGACGGCCGCCGGGTACGGGATGACCGGCGCCAGCTGCTGGCTGTTCTTTGGACCGCTGAGCAGTTCGGTCATCACGACGCGGATCCGCTCGTGGACCTCCGCCGGCAGCGGCACCGACCGCAGCTCGGGGTGGAGCAGCCCGTCGCCGCCCGCGAACAGCAGGACGACCCGCTGTTCGGGAGCCGGAGTCGGTGTCGGAAGGGCTTCGACCGGAGCCAGGTCGTCCTGAACGTGTTGCGGGTCGCCCGCCGTGAGCAGCCATACAAGGAGGATGACTCCCGCAAGCGCCGCCAGGGCGATGAAGGCCACGCGCCGGTGCATCAGCGCCTCACGAAATCTTCAATGCCGGCGGCGATAGTCTCCGCAAGCTTCTGCTGGTAGTCGGGTTGAGCCAGCCGATCGGCTTCCGAAGAGTTGGACAGGAAGCCCACCTCGACCAGGATGGCCGGCATGGTGGCACCCGTAAGAACCACGAATGGCGCCTGGCGAACCCCGCGGTCACGCCCCCCGAGCTGGCTGTTGAGACGCTGTTGGACCGACAGCGCGAGTTGGGCGCTCTCGTTGAGGACCTCGACCTGGGCGAGGTCCCACAGGATGAGATCGAGAGGCGATCGTCCGTCAGACGCCGTCCCTGCCCGGTTTTCGAGATCGGCCATGGCGGCCGCGTCCGCATCACTCGCCTCGTCGATGGACATGTAGTAGGTCTCGGCACCGGAGACCGACGAGGCGGTGAAGGCATTGGCGTGCAGCGAAACGAAGGCCAGGGCCTCGAGGCGATTGGCCAGCGCGGTGCGGTCGGTGAGGGCGCGGCTCTGGTCGCCGTCCCGCGTCAGGCGAACGCGATAACCGCGGGCCTCGAGCACCCGCGCGAGACGACGAGCGAGGGATAACGTGATCTCCTTCTCCATCAGGCCGCTGCCGGATTCCGCGCCGATGTCGTCGCCGCCGTGGCCGGGGTCGATCACGATGGGGCGGGGCCCGCTCGGGATCACCACCGGGGCCCGCTGTGGAGCGGGAGTCGGTGTCGCGCGGGCCGGCCCGAGCTCCATGGTGACCCGCGGCGGGCCCTCCAGGGTGTGCCACGAAAGCAAACCGATGCCCGGAGCAAGACTGACCTCGATGGTCTGCTCCCGGCTCGTGAGAGATAGAACCCGCCGCGACCGGAACGGAGTGCTGCCGTCGAGGTGTGGGGTCGCCCCCTCGAATCTGACGGAGATCTTGCCGGCCTCGATATCCGCGACCGCTGCAGGCGTCGAACGGCTGAGGGTCAGAACGAGGGTTGTCGTGACGCCGAAATCAGCCACTGCGGGGCGGATGCTGACCGGGTCGGCGAAGCGCGCACCCCGTTCGACACGATACCCGAGGGGGATCTGCTCGAGACGAAAACCCAGGGGACTGAGGAGGGAACGCTCCAAGAAGGAGAGCGACGCCGCCACTCCACCCGGCGATGCCACGGGCGCCTCGCGGGCGTCCTGGAGGTTGCCGTTGACCAGCATGACCTTGTGGCCGACAGAGAACTGGATGACGTGTTCACCCAATACGACCCCGTACGTGCCCGCGGACAGCGAGTACTTCGCCTCGGCCCCCACCAACTCGAGAACCGGGAGGAGCTCGACTTTGGGCCCGAACTTGGGAACAACGATCGCTCGGCCCTCGAAGTGGAACTCCACCGAGCGGTCGAGATCCTGGGCGGCGATCCAGTTGCCCGCGGCCGCCATGACGATCAACAGGAGTGTCAATTTTCTTCTCAAGATCCCTCAACCTCGTTGCGCCCTCGACCGTTGAACGGCGAACCCTGCGCTGTTTTCTGTCCGGCCACATTGTACTTCGAGAATTGGAGGGACGGGCTGCCACATCCGGGCGGGCCGGTTTTGGGTAGGGGCGGCACCTGTGCCGCCCTGTCGAAAGGGCTGGACAGGTCCAGCCCCCACCCTGTTCGATTGTCGG
>Ga0210074_1000592_pt1 | contig 12482 bp, 7 predicted proteins | sample China_Galinas_Co_FD_184860 | JGI IMG/M metagenome (GOLD analysis project Ga0210074, IMG submission 184860) | Wetland microbial communities from San Francisco Bay, California, USA, that impact long-term carbon sequestration -... | ecosystem: Environmental > Aquatic > Marine > Wetlands ... | reverse complement strand
ATTCCTGAAGCCAAGCTTGATGCGTCATATTCAACCTGATAGTAGCCCGGGGCTTTTTCTTCATTTACTAATATGGCTATCTCATTTCCCAATACATCATAGACTTTAAGGTTAACAAAATTCAATTCTGAGATTTGAAATTCGATTGTTGTTTTCGGGTTAAAAGGATTTGGATAGTTCTGATACAAAATAATATCTTTTGGTACGTAGATTCCATCTTCAACATCAGAAATAATGAAATTAAGATTGATACCTATAATCTGATTATTAATGGGATCAATTGTTACTGTTTGACTTATTGCATTTTCAAGACCGATTTTTTGAGCAACTAATTCATACTTCCCATAGGGAATATTAGTAACTTTATAATTACCAAGCTCTTTTCCGAAGTTATAAGAATATAAAATTTCATTATCAATATTCCTGGCAAGTATTGTTATTCCCGCATAATCTGATTCATCAGTCAAATTGTTAAAAGTTATAAACCCATCAATGCTTCCATTACCGTAAGAAGAATCATTAACCAGGGAAATATTTTTATCAATAATATTTTGATCAATTAAAATTGAATCTGCATTTTGCCAGTAGACAGATGCAATTCCTTCATCATTATAATATCCGGGTAGAAAATAATTTGAATAAGCCTGTAAGTAATAATAATCGGACGTTTGAACCGGCACTGAAAATGATCCATCTGTATTAATGAATCCTGCAAATGTACTTATTGTATCGAGCAATGCAGTATTCACATTTATTTTAGGTGTTGGAACGTGTGTTCCTGTTCTGACTATGATGATACCTTTGTTTATCTGAATTCCGGAAGTTGAATCAATTACTTGTCCACTTACAGAAAGGTTGGGATTATCAATTGGCTTAAGATTGAAATCAATAGTTTTGACATCTCCTGAATCAAGTTCAACGAACTCTGCAAAAAACGGATCGTAAGTACTATCATGAAAAACTACATAGTATCCATTTTTTTGAACCCCAAGGGTGTAGGTACCCTCCGGCAATGTTTTAGAATAAAATCCTGAACTATTTGTGAGGGCAGTATCAACAAGAAAAATTCCATTGTAGAAAAAATAAACCGTTGCATTATCAACGAGATTCAGGCTGTCTCTTACAATTCCATTAAACTCACCAAACTCATCTTCAAAAAATCTGATTCTTACTCTGAGTGGTTTAGGACTTTCAATTCCATCATTAAAGACATAAATAGTATCCGAAGTATCACTTAGTGTTACTTGATAAAATGAACCTAATAGTACATTCATTCTCACAGAATCAGCGGGAAGTATGGTAAAAGGCAATTGTAAGTTACCTTCGTAATCAATAATATAGATTGAATCATTGTATGCTATGCTATCAATTGTTAGTATTTCGTCACCTTTATTAATAAGGTATGCATGATCAATCCTGTTGAAGAGGTCTTCAAATTCAATTCTATTTGGTTTGATATCAAGTTCGGGTTGTGCCCAACAGATTGATGAAAGTAAGATAACACTTAATGCAGCGGATATAATGAATTTCATAATTGAACAAAATTATTTGATTTTTTAACTTAGTGTCAAGTTTAGTAATTTCGGGACAAAAATAAAGCGAGAAAAAAATAGATTACTTAAACATTTCTGGTTCTCAACTTCATGAACTCCTGAAACAGTCAAAGGCTGGAGATTCCAAATCTTTTTCTAAGCTCTCTGGATTTGTTCGTGAGATTGCCTACTCTTATTACGAATCAAAGTTTAATCAGAAAAGATTATTAAACATTGATGACGCAGAGGATCTAACTCAAAGTGTTTACCTGTCATTTGCCGAACAATATCACAACATCGAAGAAATTGAAAAATGGCTTAGAAGAGTTCTATTCTTAAATTTTGTTAAGTGGTATAAAACAAATAAACGTAAAAGTACTTATCAGCTGAGAGATAACCTCCCAAATCCTGAAAATCCTGCTGATAGCTCTACTTTAATTGATGCTGATACAATATTATCCGTACTCGATACAATGAGTGAGGAGAAACAGGAAATTGTAAAATTGCGGTTTTGGGGTGATTTGAAATTCGCTGAAATTGCTGAGAAACTAAACAAAAATGAAGCAGCAGTTAAAAAAATGTTCTACCGGACACTTTTGGATATTAAAGATAAACTGAAATAAATGTCACGAAAAGTATTATTGGCATACTAAACGGCTGAACAAATAAATAAATGGTAGCAATGGAAAACATCGACAAAATACTCGAACTTCTTCAAAAAAAATCTTTAACATTGGAAGAAAGTAAATTATTAAAAGAATTTGCTGGATCGGATGCCGAGATCAAATCGTTCATTAATATATATGGTGATCTTAATTCTTTTCTTGCAGAATCAAAGCATATTCACACCGATTTGCTCACTTCATATGTTCTGTATGAAATGGGCGATGATACAGAAAATAAATTGATTCCTCTTATCAGAAATAAGATTAAAACTCATATTGATGAATGTTCCATCTGTAAGGAAGAACATGATTTCTTACTTGCTGATTATAATCATGTTAGAGAACATGTAAGTAGAACAATAAAAAAAGATTCTGACCAGGAAAGTTTAAGTGAAAAAAAATCCACATTTATTCCAGCTTTATTCAGACAATCGAATTTTAGATATGCATTTACCACAGCAATTATTTTGATCGCCGGGTATCTTGGTTTGTTTTCAGTTTCATCAGTTCTTACTCCATACTATGAAGAGAATATTTTCTCACATGGGGAAAGCGAATTTTATACAACACGAGGAAGAACCTCTGTCCTGTTTCAGCAGGGACTTAATTCTATTGAAAAAGGAGACTATGAAAGGGCGATTAAATTTTTTAATGATGATATTCTTACCAACAAAAATGATAAATCAATTTTCTACTCGTATTATATTATTGGTATCACATATCTAAAAGCTGCTGAATCAGACTTTTTAGGATTATTTAAATCGTTCGATAAGCAAGACGTTGAATTAGCTCTTTCAAATTTAAGAGAGTCAATAGACAGAAACGCTTCGGGAGATTATGAAAATCTTAAACTCGATTCATATTATTATATTGGCAGAGCTTATTTGCTAATCGAAGACAATGTCTCTGCGCGAGCAAGTTTTCAAAAAGTTATTGATGGTAAAGGTCAGTATGCTATTGAATCAAAAAATATAATCGAAAAGATGGAGAAAAATTGATTGATGTTTTTACTGAAGGAATTCATTTTGATATCATCTATTCTGATTACTGCTTTCCTGGCTTTATTTGGAATAACAGAATCCTACCTGACTGATTCCACTAAGATTGGCTCACAAATTACAATTGATAGAAAAGTTTATTCGCCCGTTTCTAATAAAGAACTATCTAAAGAATTTTATTACTACCTGGATCTGATTGAGAACAAATCTCTTAATGAGGAAAAAGTTCAAACAGAAATTAATTCGCTTAACTCTAAATATGAAAAAGAATTTTTATCCGCATTACTCAAAAAGAGAGAAGGCAATTTTGATGAAGCGTTCAATCAGTTATTCCTTCTGTTGAAAGATTCCCCCAGACAATTTAGATACTACGAACAAATCTCTACACTAGGTAAAATCACCGGTAATCTTGATAAGCTTTCAAAATGGATAATTGAGGATGGGGATACTTCGGATTATTTCAGCCTTTACTTTAAAGGATTGATAGAGAGTGAGAAAGGAATGATAGAAAATTCAATTTCAAGATTTGAATTTTTAATTGATGATGGATTTGTATCCAAAGAGATTTTTTATCAGTTGGCTAATAATTTGCGTAAAGGCGGTAATTATGAGGAGGCATTTAAAAAAGTTTTAATTGCATTAAAAATGTGTGAGAATGAAGATTCTTTCTTATCAAAAGTCATTGTTCTGAAAGGAACATTGTATTTTTTATCGGGTGATTATGAAAATGCGAAGACAGAATATGAATATTCATTAAAATTAGCAAATCAGACCGGGAACACTGTTGAAGAAATTAAATCAATTGCTAACCTTGCTATAATTAAAGACCTGTATGGTGAAGTGGATGAAGCAAGGAAGGGTTTTTTAAATGCAATTGAACTTGCAAATGAAATAGACAATATGGAACTGCTTGGTTTTCTCTATTCGGAACTGGGTGTTTCTTACACATACACAAATAATCTTGTTGAAGCAAGAAATAATTATGAAAACAGCTACTCTATTTACAAGTTGTTGAGAAACGATGAAAGGCTATCTTATCTTTCTGCAAATATAGGTGCGCTCTTTCTGCAAATATCGAATTATAAATCAGCGCTAAAATACTACAATGAAGGACTACACTATGCTGGAGAAAAAATACTTGGAAGAATATTAAATCTTACAGGTATTGCAGATGTTTATTCAAACGAATCAAATTATTCAAAGGCGCTTCAATTTTATGATCAGGCTAAAGAACTAGCCGATTCTATAAAAGATATTTCGTCGATTCTAAAAATTGATGGAGGAATCGGAGCATTATATTTTAATATCAATCGTCCCCTTATTGCACTTGAGACGTTAAAAAATGCTGAAGAGTTTGCGAGAAAAAATCAATTGCCATTTGAACTTGTAAAACTGTATTCTAATATCGGCACTGTATTAAATTCGATTGACAGCCTTGAGCTTGCTGAAATCTATTTTAACAAAGGATTAAAGCTAGCTGAAGGGATTGGCGATATTTATAACACAATTCTACTTAAAACAGAACTCTCCTACAATTATTATGAACAGGATAGATTTTTTGATGCTGAAAATATTCTAGGGGAAGCACAACAGTTAGCACAGGAGTATAGTTTAACACAGGTATTGGGACTTCAGGATTTATACCGGGGTAAAATTTATTCAACAAAAAATGAATACAAGAAAGCTCAGGAAAAACTCAAGAGTTCCTTTCTACTAAGTGGTGAAGCTAATGATCAAAATAATCAAATTGAGGCAAGCTATTGGTTGGCTAAAAATTATGAAAATTTGAATGACAATGTTGAAGCGGAGAGGTGGTATAACGTTAGCGTTGATTTAATCGAAAAACTTTCATTCCCATTAACTTTAAATCAGGAAATTCAGATTGCCCATTATTCAGGCTTCAATGAAATTTATAATTCTTTCGTAGAATTTTATTTAAATCTGGGGAAAGATGAGCAGGCTTTTTTGCTGCTTGAAAGATCCCGTGCAAGAAACACAAGACTCAATCTGGTCAAGTTGAAGTTAGCAGCAGATTTAAAAATCGACGACGTAATTAATAACTTAATTGATATCCAATGGATGATTTCATCAGGATTGTACACTTCACAAGTTACAGATTCTTTAAACCTGGTTTACTCGAAAATTAAATCTAACCTTATTGAGAAAAATAAAAATGTATCTGAAATATTAAATCCGCGTCATAATTTTAGTCTGCAGGATTTAAAACAAAGATTGCTGCCCGATGAATATTATTTGCTTGTATATCTAGGGGAAAGTATTGTTACGCTTTTTAATCTAAATTCTAAAGGTCTATCTTCAAAAACTATTGCGATTGATCGTGACACTCTCCTAAATATGATTGGTACGATATCACCAATTTATAAATCAGGATTAGAAAATCAAGAGATTTATGTTAACGAGGATTTATTTTCATTTAATGCTTTTGCTTCGTTTGAACTATTCAATAATGTCTATAAGGAATTTCTTTCATCAATCCCGGATAATTCAACTTTAATCATAAGCTTGCCTGCAGAATTAATAAAGTTACCTTTGGAATTACTTGTAACAGAATGGAACGATGAGGAGAGCCCATATTATTATAGCGATAAAAACTTTCTTCTTAGTAATTATAATTTTGTTTACACTCCTTCCGCTTCGATTTATATTGCACAAAAAATAAAAAGTCAGGAGAATTCCGGGTATAACCTTCTTGTTGGTAATCCTTCAGTGGAAAATACAGAATTGACTCTCAGTGTTCGTACCGGATTAATCGATGTAAATCCATCCACACCAAGAAATATCAAAATGTTTCCACTGAAATTTTCAGAGGATGAAATAATCAGCATCGATGAAACAATTGATAACAATGTTATTTTATTATCTGCTGAGGCTACCGAGAGTAATTTTAAAGAGAATGTCCCAAACAGCAATATTGTTCATATATCAAGCCATTCATTTCTAATTAAGGATCAACCGCTGGTTATGTTTTCACCGCAACCAGACCAATTAGATGATGGATTTCTGGAATTAGGTGAAATTGTTCAGCTTGGACTCAACAGTGAACTGGTTGTTTTGAGTTCTTGCCGTTCAGGTTTAGGAAGAATAGATGCGGCTGAAGGAATCATTGGTATGCAGAAAGCTTTTTTTGAAGCTGGTAGTAAAAGTGTTCTTGTAACGTTATGGGATGTAAATGATAAATATACATTCTATTTCATGAAAGAATTTTACAAACAACTGGCATCTGGAAAATCCAAGTCGGAAGCATTAAAAGAAACAAAGCTAGAATTCATAAAAAATTATTCTGCAAATCCATACTACTGGTCAGCTTTTATATTATCCGGTAATCCGTCAGCTATTAAGCTTGAACAAGCCTCATCTTTTTCAATTCTACATATCCTTGCAATAATATTTTTGCTCGTTCTTTTCTACTTTTTCATCAAAAAATTTTTAGTATTGAATAAAAATTAAGAATACACATTTTATTTAAGAATCAGGAATAATTTCCTGTATTTGCAAAATTACAGACTAATCTGTCCTCTCTACTAATCTTTTCACTCATACAAATCCGATATTCAACATCAAAACCATTTTTAAAAATGAAAATTACTGTAATTAACATGTCCCATTATTTGACTTCTGGAAACTATTATATAAAGTAAACCAATATAATTTCACTTTCATATGCTTAATACTGTTCGATTAAATAAATTAAAAGAAAAGGAAAATCTGAATGATAGTATCTGATAATGCTTTGAAGGAAATAAAAGCAATTAAGATGCCTGCATTCAATTTTGATCAGCTTCGTTTCATGGCATTCAATGGTGATTTTGATTCGGTTTATTCTTTGATTCGTAGAATCCCCACTGAAGAAAAGATAAAACTATCTGACAAGTACATTCTTTTCGAAACAATTACTGGTTGTATTAATAAATTAAATCAATTAAGGGTCAAGCAGGATGCACTACTTTTAAATAAGGAAAGGAAATTCTTACTTGAAATTCTAGATCAGTTTATTCTGATTTGCAAACAGAAGTCAAATTTTCCGCGACATCTTTTTCTTAGCATGCTCAAAGTATCCCGCGAATTGATTCAACTATCAGAGTTTACTATTGCAATAGATTATCTGAATAGTGCTTTGAAATGTGGTGTTGAAAAATTTCCTGATCTAAAAACAGAGATATCATTTCAACTCGCTGACATTTATAGCCGACAAGGAGAAATAAATACGGCTGCTAATTATGTAAACGATTTGATTAATCACCCTTACTTTATAACGGATAGAAACCGGATCAGTGAACTTATTACTAATGTTAGTCAGTTATACCTAAAACAAGGAAAAGTTGAGCAATATAAAACTCTGTTGTTTATGGGTTTAAAATATTTTTATACAAACCCGGATAATCGTAGAAAAATTTATGACCAAATTCGTATTACATACCGAAAATCATTTCATCTTTTAATTAATAGAAATGTTAATTTTTCTGACCGACTTCTGTATTTCATACACTGGGGCTATTTCAAACTCCCAAATTTCTCAAAAATAAAACTTGAGTTCATTAACAAGTTCGCGCTTAAAATTCTTCTGGGTGTAATTTATCTTCTGAATTATGCTTTTAAAAATAATTCGCCAAGTGTATTCTTCGGAGCTGAGGAAAAATCTCAGGATCAACTCCAATTATTAAAGACAGAAGATTACCATCGGGTCTACAACAATCATGTTGCTTCACGAAAGAAAATTTTAATTACAAGAGCTATGGGAGGCATTGGTGATCTTCTGATGATGACTCCGGGAATACACGCTTTGAAGAAAAAATATCCAAAATCAGAAATTAATCTCGCAATTCCGAAAAGATACTTCCCTATTTTCCAGGAAAATGATGATGTAAAGTTATTGGATATTGAGGGAGACTTTTTGAATCATCTTAAATACAATAAATGGTATAACTTCACAGATTGTCCAGCTGCAAGAAAAGAAAGTCTTACTACACCAAAAGTTAAGAAAAGTAGAATTGACATTTTTGCGTCTGCTTTGAATATAGGTTTCTATCGAAGATTCAAAATGTCTAAGTCCCCGCGTTTCTTTTTTGCAAAAGAAGAGCTTGACTATGCATCTGATTATTGGAACAATAAGGGTCTAACTAATAAAACTGTCATTGGTATTCAGCTTCATTCTGATGAAACTTATCGTGATTATCCTTTGATGGAAAAATTAGTGGAAAGTATTTCCAAAAAATATACTGTTATGCTTTTTGATGGCGATACTATAAATGGATTTGAATACAAGAATGTAATTAAGATTCAAGGTATCCCAATAAGAAAAGCTTTTGCTCTTGCTCATAAGTGTAATGTAATAGTTGCACCAGATTCCGCTTTCATTCATTTTGCTGCTGCTTTTGACATCCCCACAATTGCACTTTTTGGGCCTATCGATGGGAAAGTAAGAACAAAACACTATTCAAGATGTACTTATCTCAATGCAAATGAAATATTTGGTTGTATGCCATGCTGGAGGAACGAAGAGTTACCTTGTAAGCTTACTGGAATGCGAACGAGTGAATGTATGAAACAAATTCCTGTTAATCAGATAATAAAAGTTCTGGAATTAAAACTAAATGGAGATGGAATAAATGTATAACACAAGTAAAATATGCGATGCTGCTGATTGGTTTGACAGTGAAATAAAATCAATTATTGAAAACGAATTGAAGGAAACTGCGAGATTCCACAGGAAACAATGGGAGTTCGCAATGATTTTTCTCACACTTCAAAAATTCGGATTGCTTAATCAGGAGAAAATAGGGCTTTCGCTCGGTGGCGGAAATGAGCGGGTTTTATATTCGATTGCAAAACACATTCAAAAACTTTTTGTAACTGATCTCTATGATGACAGTACAAGCTGGGATTGTGCACGCACAAATGATCCGGATGAATTTATTAAAGTAAGCAAACCTTTCCCCATTGATGATCATAAAATTCAAGCTTTGAAAATGGATATGAGATTTCTTGATTTCGATGATAACTCATTTGATTTTTGCTATTCGTCATGTGCTATTGAACATATAGGAGAACACAAAGATTTCCTGCAACACTTTAATGAAGTGAACAGGGTACTTAAAGAAGGTGGAATATATGTTCTGACCACCGAGCTTCAGTTCGGTGACAGGACTATATGTGATGAGAATAATTTTGTTTTTTCAAAAGACTACATCTCTGATTTGATTTCTGAATCAAATCTGGAATTTATTTCGGATGTTGACACCGATCTGACAAAAAATATTATTAACTATCCGTATCCATCTAACATTAAAAACCTGGCACTTTCAGATAATAAAAGTTTGAATCAGAAAATAGTTGAAGACTTCCCGCATTTAGTTTTGCTCAGAGGAAATATTCCGTTCACATCAGTACTGTTGGTTTTGCGAAAAGGAGCTTCTTATAAAAACTTGGAACCAATTCATTTTTTGAATTTTGATAAGACATCAAGGTTCCTTGCGGAAGGAGTTAAATCATATCATGAAATAATATCAGAAAACAAAATTTCCATTTCACCATTCTCAAGTCTTCCGGGAAATGTTTCCAGATTTTATCTGGATCATTCTGATTATTTTCAAAAATCTGTTGACATAGTAAAATCAGATAATACAATCTTCCATTCCGATTATTTCTGGTTTGGTAGAGGCAAACGAGTGGTGCACATATATCTAAAGACAGATAAAACTTTTTCTTCAGAAGATGGTATTATTCAAATACGAGTTCATTCCCATTCAACATGCGAATCAATGAGTGTGAAATGTATTTACGAAAAAGACATTATTGTAACGAATAATCTAATTGTAAATGAAGTAATTGAACTAAGTACAGATGAAAATTTCAATTATGCTTTCTTGTGTAATCTTGTTTCGGGAAATATTTCCTGCAGTTCAATTACTATTGAAAGTTATTCGATGAGTGGTGATAAAATAAATTCTGTTTCTTCAACAGAGCTACAAGGAGTTGCTTAATTATGCTCAGCGATGAATCTATCGACAGACGATCATTAAGGTTTACATGGTACTACTCATTAAGCCAGTTAAATACCAAATACAGATACACCGCATTGGGTTTTGTATGGAATTTTCTTGAACCTGCACTTTATCTAATTATCCTTAGCCTGGTCTTTGCAGTAATTAACAGGATGAATATAAGTGACTATGCTGTTTTTCTTTTTAGTGCTTTGGTTCCGTGGAGATATTTTGAAAAGGTCGTTAGCCTTGTGATGGAATCTCTTGTTAATGGTGAATGGCTGCTAAAAAAACTTTATGTTTCTCCATTTGCCTTTCCGATTAACAAACTAATCATATCAAGCTTTGAATTTATTTTTTCAATAGTAGTTGCATTTGTGTTATTTGCATTTCTTAAAGAGAACTGGACAATCCATCTTATAATAATTCCGATTGCAATAATTCCCTGGGCAGTTTTTGGGTTTGGATTGGGTTTAATTTGTGCAGTGTTGTACACATTCTTCAGAGATGTAAAGCCGCTTGTTCAGATGATTCTTACTCTTACATTTTTCACATCTCCAATATTATTTAGTAGGGCTGTTTTCCTGCCTGATTCATTTCAGGCAAGAGTAATGAATTTTCATCCGATAACTTATTTCGCAGCACTTTTTCAAAAACCGGTTTACAATGCTATCTGGCCATCGGAGATAGACTGGATCGTGTCAACTTCCATTGCTTCGGTTTTTCTGATAGCGGGACTTTTTCTAATCAATAAATACAAATCAAAATTTTATTATTACCTGTAGTATGAATAAGAAAATAATTTTTAGTCTTGAAAATATTAATGTTGAATTTGAAAGACATTCATTATCGCAAAGAAGTTTGAGAAATGCGCTTGGTAGAAAATTAAATAAGCATAAATCCGAAAAAATCGTTGCGTTAAAAAATATTAATCTTGAAATACGGGAAAGCGAACACATTGGTATTATTGGACGAAATGGAGCGGGGAAATCTACTTTGCTCCGGGTTATATCTAAAGTGATCATACCAGGTTCTGGCAAAGTCTATTTTGATAGTTCCAAACATATTGTTCCTTTGCTTGAACTTGGAATAGGTTTTCAACCGGAGCTTTCTGGAAGAGAGAATTGTTTTGTAGCTGGAATGTTGATGGGCTACTCAAAAAAAGAAATCGAAGATAAAATTGAAAGCATAGTAGATTTTGCTGAACTTCAAAATTTTATTGATGAACCAGTAAAAAATTATTCATCGGGAATGTATGCGCGACTCGCGTTTGCTCTTGCAACTGATATTAATCCTCAGGTTTTACTTGTGGATGAAGTCTTTGGGGTGGGGGACGAATTTTTTATGAACAAGTGTATGATTAGGATGAAAGAACTGATGAATAAGGGATTGACTACAATTTTTATTTCTCACAACCTTGATTTTCTTATCTCGCAATCAAACCGGCTCATTTGGATTGATGACGGGGAAATTAAACTTGAGGGAAATCCTTTAACTGTGGCTGAAGCCTATCGGAATTCGGATAATAAACTTCAACTCGTAAAAACAGGTTAAAAAAACAGGCACATAAATATGTTTAAACCAGATCCATCAAACACAGTCATAATAAATGCTACAAACATCGGTTATAAGTTCCATGGAATTGGAGTTTATTCGCTTAGCATTTTAAAAGAATTTGTTAAATTGAAAACTAATCTGAACTTTATCGTATATCTCAACAAAAGTGCTAAAAGATATATTGATGAGATAATATTTCCTGATAATTTCAGACTGAAATGGACAAGTTCAGTAATTTCGCCTGACAAGAAATTTATGGGACATTTGTTACGAATGATTTATTCAAATCTAATTTCATTAAAATATCGAAACTATCTTCAGTTCAATACCAGTCAATTTGAAATTAATTTTTTTCGGGCTAACCAGATTGTTACTATTCATGATGTTATCCCGCTTCTCTTCAAAAAGTATCATAAGAAACAGTACTTCTATTTCAAGCTTATGTTGAAATCTGGTTTGATGAATGCCCGGTATATTCTTACTCCATCATTTCATTCAAAAGAATTGCTTATGAAAATTTATAATCTTCAGACGAATAGAATTAAAACAATTTATAATGGGGCAAATACACTTCGTGCAAATTCACTTTGCAATAAAAAGAGTAAAAAGGAAAACTTTATACTCTACGTCGGCAGAATTAATAAAATGAAAAATATTAGTGGGCTGTTAACAGCTTATTCAAGAATACATAATAAAATTAATCATGATCTAGTAATTATAAGCGATGAT
>Ga0210074_1000590_pt1 | contig 12494 bp, 1 predicted proteins | sample China_Galinas_Co_FD_184860 | JGI IMG/M metagenome (GOLD analysis project Ga0210074, IMG submission 184860) | Wetland microbial communities from San Francisco Bay, California, USA, that impact long-term carbon sequestration -... | ecosystem: Environmental > Aquatic > Marine > Wetlands ... | reverse complement strand
GAATCTCCCGTCAAATGCTCCTAACGGCGGTGGCGGCGGCGCTGATTGATCTAAGCCTGCATCATAACAGTCTGTGCCGCCTGGGGCTGTTCCAAATTGTAAAATTACTGAATTGCTGCATTCGTCGATTACTAATAAGTCTACTCCGAAATCGAGGGCTGACAGAGTAGTTGCATTTGCTGTAAGTCCCGGTGAATAGCTGGTTCCACTATTTGAGAAAGCTTTATAATAGTATGTGGACGAATTAGTTAATCCAAAATGATTTACTGGAGATGTCGTCCCGTTATATAATAATATCCCGCCTGCTAGTGGTTGCCCCTCACTTGGAGGAAGTCCTGTAGGTTCTGTGAATACTCCTGTACTATTCCATACAATAACTACATTGTTGTTGCTTGTGTTTGTCGTGAAAGATAAATCAATCTGTGAGTAACTCATTGTTGTTGCACTAAACGAACCAGGATCGTTAATTATTGGGTTATTTGCTATCGTAAAATTCACATTTGAGATGTCAAAGAAAATATTTCCAACCGCTTCGACTTTTATTCGAGCTTGTGAAGTTGGGAGATTAGGTAAATCTATAACTTGTGTACCATCATTAGGTGTGCTCTCAATTAATACGGTGTTAAAACTGTAACCACCATTTGTAGATAAAAGTATTTTAACATTTGCACAATTAACGGGGGAACCGGAAGTGTTTGCTACGTTCCAAGTTACTGTTTGTTGTGTATTTCCCAACCATGTAACATTTGTATTTGGTGATGTTACGACAAACGGCCCTGAATTACCATCTACATAAAAAGTAGACATTTGTGCGTAGTCAACTCCCCCCCCTCCTGCCTGATTATCCCTTACTGTTAATCTAAAAGTAAGGTTTCTTGAATAGGTTGGCAGGATTTCGCCGATTGTTGAAGAATTATTCAAAAGATCGGAAAGTGTCGGAAATGTTCTTGTTGAAGAAGTTGTTGGATTGAAGCTTCTGAAAATAGGTGCGTTCCCTGACGGAGAACCGGGAGCTCCTGCAGGACCAAGATCAAATTCTTCCCAGCAATAAGTCATCGGATCACCATTAGGATCGGTCGCTGAACCTGATAAAGCAAATGGCGTACTTTTAGGAATGTAGAATCCACCTGAAGGAACAGTAACAATTGGTGCATTGTTTCCGGTGTTGGTAATAACCGGACAGCTATTTCCACTACCGGAGTTGGTATAATTACGGATTTCGTCAAAACTTATTCCATGAAAATAAGCATCACTATGATTTTGTAAATCCTGCGACCCACAGATGCCTGCATAAGCCATAATTGTAGAACCACTTCCCGGTTCATAAGCAGTTGATGCATTTCTATTGCCACCTGCACAACTACCAGCATTTCCATTAAAGGTATGATTGCCATCAAATTGATGTCCCATTTCATGAGCTACATAATCAATATCAAAAGGATCTCCTATTGGTGAAGATGAACCGGTGACACCTCTTGCTTTCGAACCATTTATGCAAACAACTCCAAGTCCCGCAACACCACCACCTCCTGTGCTGAAAACATGGCCAATATCATAATTTGAACTACCAATTACAGCATCCAGGTTACTCTGATTCTCTGACAACATTGCTCCGCCATTGGAATTTGAGTACGGATCAGTGCTTGAGTTAGTATAAATTATCAAATTATTATTAGCGACAAGAATCATTCTTACGGCAACTTCCTTTTCATAAACTCCGTTTACCCTGTTAATACTGGTTGTAACAGCTGCCAATCCTGCTGAAACAGTTCCCCCGTGAAATGCGGTGTATTCTCCAGTTGCTGCGTTTGCCAATCTATAAGTTCTTAGTTGTGGACCAGTTGGTGGGAATGGTATTTCGGAATAATTTTCTGGTTCTTGTATTGAATATTCATCAAATAAAACTTCGCAATTAAAATCGTCATTAACTTTTTTATAATCTTTTGTGTAGTAAGAAATATAGTTATTGATATCACCCATACTATAGGGATCAATAAAAACTCTGCCGTCAGGTGAAAGTATCTGAGCATGAAAACCTAGAGGAGTAAGATCAAATTTTAAAATAGCATACGGATCATCAATTCCCTGCCCTGTGTAAGTACGAATATCAGGAAATTTAGATTGAAGTTCCAACTCCATCGTTGGCGATTCCCAAAACTTAAACTTTTGAAATGAACCATCTGGCAAGGGGAGAGTAATAAAAGTATTACCATTTATTGCTTCCGGAGTAAATTCCATTGGGGCTGAATTCAGTAATGGTACTAATTCACCAAGATTCAATTTAACAATTCTGTATGAATCTGGGATTATATATCGATTTCCAACAAGAGCAATTTCGGATTCATTTATATCTGTCCAATGATCCTGTTGAGAAAGAATGGACGTAGATGAAAGAAAAGCTACAAGAACAATTGCTAAAAAAAATTTCATAGGAAATAAAATTACAAATGTATACAAATATTTATTTTATAATTCACATTACACTATACCAGTTAAAATATCCTGATAAAATGTAATGTCAATTATTCCCTGATCAGAATTTGTCAGAGATAAATTTGAAATCTAATCAACTAAACATATTTCAAAGTTTCCTTTTTGTCCTCACGAATAAATTATTAAAAAAAAGAGCCCCGCTTATCATGCAGGGCTCTGTTGAGAACAATTTACTTCAACAATATCATCTTTTTCACAGAAACAAAATTACTTGTTCTCAATTCATAAATATACATACCGGTTGCTATGTTCTCAGCATTCCACTGATAATCATATCTTCCGGCTTCTAACTTTGAATTAACAAGCTGTGCAACTCTCTGACCTAATGAATTGTAGATATTCAGAGTTACATCAGTTGCTTCTGGTAATGAGAATTTAATTGTTGTAGAAGGATTAAATGGATTTGGATAGTTTTGCTCGAGAGCATATTCAACAGGTAAACCCAATCCATCTGACTGAACAATCAATTTACTTATTGAACTATTGTTGATTGTTACTTCCTCTCCAGGATTAATAGTAGCATTAATTGTTGCTCCTGAAGGATCCTGCAAAGTAAGAGTCATATTATCAACTCTAACACTAATTGGATATTGTACACTGTTGAGCTCGATTGACTGAGAACTTGTTAAGTCTTCAGCTATCCTTCCACTACCGAACCTGATGTCAAACACTCCGGATGGAGGAGCAGGTGGTAGTTCGTATTTGTTAAGATCTACTTCGCCATTAACTGCATATAGAGTATAGCTTGTGCCAGCAGCATCTGTAACAATAATTTTTCCCCAATTTTCTTTGAAGAATTCTACTACTTCTCCATTACCCTTTGCCAATGGTGGTGCAGATAAGCCTGTTATCGAACCTGCTGCGTCTGCTTTTACCCAGTATCCATATCCAGGAGCTAAACTAGTAGCTACGACGTATCCACCACTATATTCAAAGATTCCTGTTGTAATGATTCCAGGAGGAGTTGTTGCCAATGGAACTGCTACGGTGTTCTCATAGAGTCCAATTAGGTTCCATCCCAAAGCTAATGGAACATCATTGTGAGGTACAATCTGTATTCCAGCATAGTTGTATGTCTGAGCACCAACATTCTTCATCCAGTAACCTTCTGTTGGTGTTGTTGTTGTTACCTGTGTATAACCACCAGCATATTTGAATACACCTGCTCCGGGGTCTTTTCCTGACCACCATGTTTCTACATTCTGATTTGTAGGATGTAAGCCAGGTGCTGAGACCATATTCCAGCCAGCGGTAACCATAGTTGTAAATGCGAAGGTTGAGCCACCAACTGATTGTGTTAAGATTTGTGTTGCATCTGTTGGATTGCTAGGACTATCTGTATCACCTCCAGCAACAATAAGTTTCCATGTCGATCCATCATTTATACTACCCAACGAGGCGCCAACTACTGGAATTGGTAGATTTTCAAATGCTGTCCAGCTATCTCCTGTTACATTATAAACGTAACAAGGATTAGGATCAGAAGGAGGAAATCCTCCAGCGTTTCCGGTTGTGATAATTACACCATCTGTACCCCAGGCCGCAGCATCTGTTCTGTATACTTCTCCTGGTGGGAACGGTACATTATCACCAAGCGGGATTTTCTTAGTTCTTAGCATTGAGCTATTTATACCGCTCTTTTCAATTGATGCAGAAAATCCTTGATCTTCTATCATAGGATTAGGTGCATCGGAAACCGTCCAAACAATAATCGATGGGTCTCCGGCATTTATAGTACCTACGTAAACAGTTCCTGAGCCACCGCCTATATATACTAAGGTATTTCCTACAATTGCGAATCCACCACCATACACCGGTCCCGGCATAGATGTAGCTGAAGTCCATGTATTTGCTGTTACATCATATAATAAAACGTCATCACGTAAGGTTGGAACTGTAGCATCATATCCACCAGCAACATAAATATAATCATTAGCTCCGTCATTATATCCAGCAGCTTTTGCCCAGCCAAGTGGGAAGGGTAAATTTGCCATATTTGTCCAAGCGCCACCACCAGATATATCATATCTATAAACAGTGTTCACCTGTGTTCCTGCAACAGCATCATAACCTCCGATAGCATAAATGTAACCTCCTGCTATCGCAGAAGCATTTCTATCAATTCCTGCTGGTAGGAAAGTTATTGGAGTCCACGTATCAGCATTTACATCGTAGTCATAACATTCAGTTCCTAATCCTGAAAATGTTACTCCACCAATACTGTAAACGTGACCATTGCTGCTACAACCACTTCCGAGGAAGTTAGATTGTGGCAATACGCTACCACTGGACCAAACAGCACTGTCATCCCATACATAAAGGATTTGGGATGTGCAATCATTTAAGATACACTGATCGGTTCCTAATTCTGTGCATACGTCAACTGTGAGAGGTCCACCAGCCGTAGCTGCAAAATTGTCAAATATGACTTGCTCGGTTGCACCAGGTGCGAGAGCCGTTACTGTTTTTGTAGAAGTATAACCACCTGTAATTGTCATTGTAACATCAAATGTGTTGGTGGCAACACCCAAATTCTTTACAGTAGCCAGAGGTACGACTGTTCCGGGTGCTACTTGTGTTGGTAAATCAACTGACTCGGCACCTACATCATCAGATAATGGTACAATTTGGGGCGATGCATCACTGAAGTAATAATTATCAATAAACATATTATCCGTTGCAGCTCCACCAAAGAAATCATTACAGGCAAGCTCGTTAAGGTCTACACCTCCGTGAGTCCAATCCCAGGAAGCTATCAAAACTAACGCTCCACATTGGCTAAGATAAAACTCAGCTGTAGAAGTATTCAGATCTACAACAACCATCACCTGGTTCCAATTATCCTGTTCCCAGATGAAGTTTACAATATTACCTGCACCGCCACCACCTTCGGTATCTAATCTTCCTGCTCCTCCAACATCAAAAAAACAATCCATACCCCACTGAAATGTAGCTGGTGGAACAAATTGATTCATTGTATTAAAGTAACCAGAGCTACCGCTAGGAATATAAAACAAGAAGCTCATATACCATTTACCACTTGTTTTAGGACCGAACAAATGCACTAAGTCATTATTTGCAATTATGTTAACAGAATTTGATGGCGAATAGGCGTACGCAGTGGAAACAAAAGGATCTTCAGTAGTACCGGGTGTTCCACTCCATGTTTGCCAATCGGATGTTTGACCGGTAAGTTGAATACCGGCTGTATATGCATCGAAGTTATCTTCAAACAATTCGCCTGTAATTTGAACATTATCTAACCATAATAAGTTACCGTAATCTGTAACTGCGGTAAAAATAACATTGGTAGTGTTAGCTGGTAAAGCTATTGATCTGGTTGACCATTCATTTACTGCCGGGAAATATGCGCCGGTTTGAGATAAATTAAACGGATTCAAATTATCATCACCCGGTGCTGCATCATACATATCAGCTATTAGGGTTGGAAAGGTTACACCTCCATCAGTAGAGACGTAAATTTCCAAATGATCCACTGCACCAGGGTATGTTGCATAAGCCCAATCAAATGTTAACAATGGAGTAGTAGCTGTAGTTGAATTATACTCCAGGCTTATCAGATCATCAAAACCTGATGGTACGTCATAAAAATCAGCTACAGCAGAAAAGTTATTTGGTGCGCCGTTATCAGCACTAACCCAGATAGCACCGGTTTGTGACCAGCATAGAGGTGGTACACCAAGTTCAAAGTCTTCGGTAACCGGTAAATCAGCAACAGGGCATGGTAATGCTTCTGTTGTAAAGCTCCACAATGTGCCTTGCGTTGTTCCGGCACCACTGGTTTGATCCACTCGCCAGTAATAAGTTGTGGAATAATCCAATGGATTTATATTTGCACCGCTAATTGGCGCCCCAGAGTAAAGGCTTGATAAAGCCAAAGGATCAGTTCCAAACCAAATCTCAATTGTTGTTGCACCAACAGCGTTTATCCAGCTAACAGCTGCATCAGCTACAAGTGGAACTGCAGTGCCACCATTAGCCGGTGAAGGACCAGTTGCGCGACCCGGACCTGGAAGAGCAGCCGGTGTTGATACAGGAGCAAAAGGATCCTTCTGATTTACACCAAAACTGGCTAGCACATTTGTATAACCAGTTTCAGGATCCATTACTCTTAATTGTCCATCTACTGCAGTACCATCTAGCGCAGTTAGATAGATCTGACCAGTTTCAAAATCGTAGCCCATTCCCTGTCCAAAGTTTGCATTATATCCTAAGGGACCCAGTGCAGTTGCAGCACCTGTAGATGTATTGATTGTGTACGCAATATCATCAGCTAAATCATAACCATAGCAGGTACCAGTGAAATCAAAACATAGATCAATCATTAAACCACCGCTACCAAATGTGCCTACTAACACTGCGGTCGAAGAACCTAATACATAAGTGTATAGCTCAGTACCTGTGCAAAGATAGGTCAGACCATCAGCAGGATTATAAGCTATTCCATTTGGCCCTAATGCCGGAGTAATAACGTTAGCTAATGTTGGTGCTGCTGCAGTACCATCCCAAGTCCAGACAGAATCACCAACATCAACAAGATAGTATAATCCTGAAACTGGATCATATGTCATTCCGGAAACGTATGCAGTTGCACCAGCCCAAGCTGCTAAAGTGGTTATCACTCCACCGGGAAGAGAAATGTCTTCCAAATTCCCGGTCTGAGCACCAAATGTTTTGCCTGAAGTGGCAAGCATGTCACCGTAATTGTTTTGTGCATCAGTGTTCGCTCGCCAATTATTTTGCCCCTGTAGCTTGTCGGTATATTTCTGAGGAATTTTTCCCGATGATATATCCTGTGCAAAGCCACCAAAGCTTACAAGCAGAGCAAAGATAAAAGTGATGATAAAAAATTTTGAATTAAAAAAATTTTTCATAAAAGCCCTCCAATTTTAATTGGTTTAAAAATAACTAGATAATCGCGTTTTACAGTTAACTATAAAACACAAGACACTAAAATGCCCCTTAAGGAAAGTTCAACGGATAGTTGGTATGCATAACACCTCCAAATTGTGAATGAATAAATCAGTTAGTTAGTTTGTTAGTTTTTTAACGTATGTGGTCACATATTAAAAAATTAGTCCTTTTCTTAAACTTTACTTGCCTCCAAATAATTTATTTAATAACATAATAGACTCACATATTTAACCCGTCCCTGTATACAGGGACGGATTATATTATTTTGAGTTCTTATTTCAGAAGCAACATCTTTTTAACAGAAACAAATTTATCTGTTCTTAGTTCATAGATGTACATTCCGGTAGCTATGTTCTTCGCATTCCATTGATAGCTGTACTTACCTGCTGTCAATGATGAGTTCACTATCTCTGCTACCTTCTCTCCCAACACATTATAGATCGATAACTGAACATTGCTTACATCTTCTGGCAATGAGAATTCTATCACTGTGCTTGGGTTGAACGGATTAGGATAGTTCTGCTCTAATGCATATTCTGCTGGTATCAATTCTCCTGTTACCATCAGCTTCTGTATCGTTGCATCAGCTATCACTACATCTTCGCCTGACTTCAGATTTACATTTATTATCTTGCCTGATTGATCCATCAATCGCATATCCATTCCTTCTACTCTTACTGTTAATGGATATGTCACTCCACTCATTTGTATCTCCTGAATTGAATTGTTCAGGTCTTCTGCTATTCTTCCACTTCCGAACCTGATATCAAACATTCCTGCTGGTGGCATTGGAGGTAGTTCATATTTATCTAAGTCCACTTTTCCAGTAACTGCATATAAGGTATAATTTATTCCTGATGCATCTGTAAGTATTATCTTGCCCCAGTCTTCCCTGAAGTATTCTACAACTTCTCCATTACCTTTACCCAATGGAGGAGCAGCTAAGCCAGTAATTGCTCCCGCTGCATCTGCTTTTACCCAGTATCCATATCCAGGTACTAAACTAGTAGCAGTAGTATATCCGCCTGAATATTCAAAGATACCAGTGGTAATAATTCCAGGAGGAGTTGTTGTTAATGGAACTGCAACAGTATTCTCGTAAAGTCCTATAAGGTTCCAACCCAATGCTAATGGAACATCACTGTGAGCAACTATCTGTATTCCGGAATAGTTGTACATCTGAGCTCCGGAATTTTTCATCCAGTAACCTTCTGATGGTGTTGCGGTAGTTACCTGTGTATAACCACCATCATATTTAAATACACCAGCTGCCGGATCTTTTCCTGACCACCAGGTTTCTACATTCTGATTTACAGGATTTAAACCAGGCACTGATACCATATTCCATCCATCATTTACTGATACGTTAAATGCGAAGGTACTTCCAGAAGTATGCCTTTGGATCTCAACTAAATCTAGTCCGATATAATTTGAATTATTACCAGAAGGACCACCATCATAAATTAAGTAACGGAATGCGATGTACCTGTCTGTTGCATTCGGTAACTCATACGCGAAGCGTGTCCAACCAGTAATAGGCACTTCAATATAAGCAAGAAGAATTGTGAAGTCATTAACATCTGTACCTGTGGTAGATACTCTAATTTCTACTGAGTCAGGAAATGTTGAACCATCAGGTGATCTCATCCAAAATACTAATGAATCAGTATCTGTAGAAGATCCGCCGGTGTTGGGAGTAATCAGATAATCATCAATATAGAAACCGTTAGCACTGTTGTAGTTATCTCCAGCATATCCATCACCTGTTAAGGCTGGAAATACTGTGGGATTACCCTGGAACCAAGGCCCTGTTACTCCTCCACCATCCTGGTTTACTGTTAGCCAACCTGCTGGTGGGAATGTTGCATCTTCAAATCCTTCAAGAAATACTGAATTATCTGGAACTGCATAGAATGAAATAGTTCCTGATGTATCGTTATCTGGATTAGTATCTCCAACAAGAATTGTCCAAGCCCTTGAACTATGTATCCCTGCTACTGGAACTGCCCAGGTTAGAGTGAGTGTATCTACATCTCCTACATCAAGTGGTTCAGAGTTGTTTACGCTGGTTTGCATTGTACCATCAATTTCCCATCCCACTTGATAGCTGTTTTGGGCTAATGCGCCAAAGTTTTGAACTATTACCTGAAAATTAATAGGAGCTTCAGAGGATAAATTATCACCCATCGGGTTTATTGAAATCGATACTTTTTGCAATTCATTTGCAAACGCTGGATCCTTTTCAACGTAATCACGTGAGAGACCCGTGAGAAATTCAGCATTTTCAGTTGTTGGTTGTGCATATGCAGTAACACCAATATCGTTAGGTTCAACATATACTAATGGACCCAAAACATCATCAATATAAAGAGTAAATTGATCTAAACCACGGTTAACAAATGCTATGTAAACATTTTGACCATTATAAGCTGACAGATCATAACTTTCATATTTCCATGGTGATGTATCATCAATAAGTGAATCTAAATCAGTCCATGTTCCATTGGGATCATTAGTTAGTCCAACTTTAATGACAAGGCTTTCAACGAAACCATTGCTGCTATGCCAGAATGTTAAACTGTCACCGGTAACAACTGAAAGCTTTGGAGTAATTAACCAATCATTATTTTGAACTGCTGAAGATTCCCAATTTGAACTTGCAGATGCTGGTGAAGATTTAAATTTACTTGTGTTACGAACCCAAGTTTTTGTACCAGCATCATTATTAATTGCTAACCAGCCAGGAGGCGGGAATGTTGTGCCGGTGAAATCTTCAAATAAAATTCCAGCCGGTAATGCAGTTCCCGTTAATGGAATCACGGCAGGAGATCCGGTTGTATTATGAACGAACTCAAGGTTAGCAGTTTTTGCACCTGATGAAGTTGGTGCAAAAGTAACAGAGACTGTATCAGATTCTGAAGGACCAAGGTTTATAGGATAAGTTTCTGTACTAATCATAAACTGATCTGTATTCGCACCCGTTAAACTACCAGCTGTAATAGTAAGAGTTCCAGCACCGTTATTTGTAATTATAAAGTCCTGGGGAGCTGAAGTATTGCCAGATATTAATACTCCGAAATCATTCGATGTTGGAGTTACAAGGAAAATAGGAGCAGCAGGTACTTCTTCAATGGTAATATCATCAAGACCCGTACCGTAGGCGCTCAATGAACCATCACTAACATCTCTCCAGCGAAATGAAACAGTTTGACCTGCGAAGGTACTTAGAACTTCAACTACTTCAACGTAACTAGTTTGCGGACTGGCTTCAGAAAGAAATGTCAAAACCATCCAAGTTGAACCTCCGTCTGAAGTAACTTCAAAATAAGTAGTATCGTGATCTACTATTTCAGGACCTCCACCAACTACTGGCCGTGTTGAAATATCATCATCTTTCCACCAGAACTTAATCCTAAAGTCAGGACTTGCAGGAAGAACTACAGGAGGTGTTTGTAAATTACCTGTGCCAGCTGGTGAATAAGAGATTCTTGCAGATCCAGTACCTGTATGAGCTTCGCTGCCTGCCGTCCAGAGTTTATCACCATAAGTTGTCCAACCAACTGGTGGGAATGTTCCTCCCTCAAATCCCTCAACATAAGGGAATGTCGTAATAGTTGGATCATCAAGTGTAGTAAATGACCATACGCTAGTTCCACTTGCATTACCACTACCATTATAAGGAATTATTTCCCAATAATATGTTGTGCTGTAAGCCAATGAACTTGGAATATACGTGGTAACTAAACCGAGATCCGTATTATTTTCTATATTTGTTGGTGGATTATCGGTTCCAAAATTAATTCTGTAACCAGTTGTCGGTGCACCACCACCAGGTGACCAGTTCAATGTTGCTAAATCTGATACGTCGGTTCCTGCATCCGGAGGGGAAACAAGAACTGCCGGATTTGGTGCCCCAGCTGGTGCTAAAGCCCATTCAACGTCATCAATCAATACACTATTTGCAGGGCTTCCTGTATGTCTGAAAGCAAGGAACTGATTTGATCCAGGTGCTATACCAGGATCAACAAAATAATCATCATAAGTTAATGAACTGATTGTTTGTGAACCAACTGATACAAAAGTATTAGCATCATTAGGATCTGTTAGATAACCAACTTCAATCACACCGCCAACTGTGAAGTTAGCTCTCGCTTTAAAAGATAGTCTATACGTACCAGCTCCAGCATTATCTACCGGTGGCATTGATACAACAGCAAGAGATGATGTAGAACTCGAGTATATATATAAACAATTCGGTGTTGAAAATGGATTAGTTGTTTGTGTGTTTGCAGAACCACCTGCGCCAACTTTAGCCCAATACTGTGGTAAAGCCGGTGTTGTTACAGCATCAAAATTTTCTGAGAATGTTGATACTGCATCGAATCCTGTGCCTGTAAGAGGAACAGTATGCGTTACATCTAACGTTGTGTTGTCAACAATTTGTAAATCTGCTGTTTTCGCACCAGCACTAGTCGGTGAGAAATTAACATCAACAGTTGCTGATTGACCGGTTGTCAGATTAATTGGATATGTATTTACATCTGTTAATGTAAACTGCCCTGCATCACCACCAACAATAGAAATATTACCAGATGTTATTGTTAATGTTCCGGCACCAGTATTTGTGATAGTAAATGTTTGATCTGCTGATGATGAACCAACTAAAACGTCACCAAAAGCTTTCGATGTTGGATTAATAGAAAATATTGGTACAACCGGGGGTTCTCGTAATTTTACATTATCAATGTCAAAGTAATAATCGCCGGCTCCCCATTTGCCATCCCATCTAGCTATTACATTTTGACCTGAGTATGATCCAAGGTCAACTACAACAGTGGCAAAGTTCGTACTTGAAACATGGTTACTGGCATCTATAATGTACACATTGGAAAATGTAGCGCCAAAATCAGTAGAGATTTGAATTTTGAATGTGTCAGTAGTAATAACAGTTGCTGTTCCGGGGTACCCGGAATAATTTACTATTCGATAGTCAAATTCCAGTTGAGATGTTGCAGTTAATGGACCAACTATAGGTGTTTGTACCCAACCTATTGTTGCTGAAGACC
>Ga0210074_1000589_pt1 | contig 12526 bp, 8 predicted proteins | sample China_Galinas_Co_FD_184860 | JGI IMG/M metagenome (GOLD analysis project Ga0210074, IMG submission 184860) | Wetland microbial communities from San Francisco Bay, California, USA, that impact long-term carbon sequestration -... | ecosystem: Environmental > Aquatic > Marine > Wetlands ... | reverse complement strand
GGTTGAATCAATTTCAAATGAAATTCCAACAGAGTACAGTTTAGAACAAAACTATCCCAATCCATTCAACCCCTCAACAAAAATTGAATATAGCGTTCCTGAACAATCTTTTGTTCAATTAAAAGTTTATGATGTTCTTGGAAATGAAGTAGCAACTCTGGTTAGTGAAGATCAAGCAGCTGGAAATTATCGTGCAGATTTTTCTGGTATCAATCTAACTAGCGGAACATATTTCTACAAAATCCAGGTTGGAAGTTTTATCGAAACTAAGAAGATGATTCTAATCAAATAAATGACAATTAATATTCAATAAGAAAATGGTTGTAAATTGAGAAAATTATATGTGCTGATGATTTTTATTTTTTCTGTTTCTTATCAATATGGACAGGGTTTTGAATCTAGACACTTTAATATTGAAAAACTGGATGAGGGGGTTTATGCAGTAATCCATAAAACCGGGGGTTATGCAATTTGTAATTCCGGAATTGTTGATCTCGGAGACGAAACACTTGTATTTGATTGTTTTATATCACCGGAAGCGGCAAAAGATTTAAAGAAAGCCGCTGAAGAACTAACCGGAAATGAGGTGAAGTATGTTGTCAATAGTCATTTTCATAACGATCACATAAGAGGCAATCAGGTTTTTGTAGGTGCTCAAATTATTTCAACCAAACGAACGGCAGAATTAATTGAAGAAATAGAACCTGAAGAGTTAGAGTGGGAAGCAAAAGTTATAGACGATCGGATTGAAACAACAACCCAGAAGCTAGCCGAAGAGACTGATTCATTTAAACTTGAGGAACTAAAAATGTGGATGGGTTATTATCAGGCAATTAAGGAATCACAGGGCAATTATAAAATAACTTTACCAAATACGTTTATGGAAGATACTTTAGTAATTAAAGGCACTGAAAGAGAAACAGTTCTTTTTACAAAAGGTAAAGGTCATACTGAAAGTGATATTGTTCTGTGGTTGCCGGAAGAAAATATTTTATTCGCCACTGATCTTTTATTTGTAAATTGCCATCCCTGGTTGGGAGATGGATTTCCGGAAGATTGGATTAGATACTTACAAGATTTGCAGAAGTTGAATGCACATGCAATTGTTCCCGGACATGGGCCATTAGGATCAAATGAAGATATGGATAATATGATTAATTATATTAATACTATTAATAATATTGTTGAAACTGCAATCGAATCTAATTTAACCGAAGAAGAACTTAAGGAAACTGAAATACCTGAAGAATTTAGAGATTGGTGGTTTGGCAGGTTCTTTTCTCCTAATCTTGTTATACAATATAAAATAAAGACCGGGACTTTAGAGGAATAGATGAATTTCAAGAAAGTACTATTTCTCGTATAGGCTTATTGAAACTAAGAAGAAGATACTAACTATAAATAAATGTTTATTTGAAGGGAACAGAGAATGAATCAATAGAAGCATCATTTGTCTATCTAAAAGTTTATGATCTCCTCGGTAATGAAGTTGCAACTTTGGTGAACGAGGAACAATCTGAGGGAACATACAGAGCAGACTTTATCGCAGATTTTTTCGCTAGTGGTCTCTATGCTGCCAAGTTAAGAGTTGGAAATTTTTCAAAAACAATATAAACGACTCTTCTCCATTAACCTGATTCAAAATAAATTTCAAAATTATGCCAGATCAAAAACGATCTGGTATTTTTCATTCATTTCTTTTTGTTAGTTAAGCAAAGAACTAATTTACCTTTAGATAAATTTTAAATATTTCTATGATTGAATTTCTTCCGCTCGGTGGTGCCGGTGAAATAGGTGCTAATTGTTATTACCTTAACATTAATGGTATTGGAATAATTCTGGATTGTGGGATGCATCCGCAAAAAGTTGGACTTGATTCGCTTCCAAAATTTGATCTGCTTGAAGACAAACCAACTGATTATGTTCTTATTTCGCACGCTCATCAGGATCATCTCAATTCACTCCCCTTCCTCATTAAAAAATTTCCCCATCTAAAGATTTTCACAACACCGCAGACCCGTGCCTTAGCTGAGTTAACACTTCACAACGCAGTATCAATATTAAAAAGGCAAGTTGATAAAAACGAGTTGGAAGTTTATTCACGTAGTGAAGCTGATTTATTAATCAAATCAATTAACTATAAATCCTACAATGAAAAGTTTATTCTGAGCTCTTTGAATAGTAAAAGTAAAGTAGAAGCAGAGTTTTTTGATGCCGGGCACATTATCGGTTCGGCGGGAATTCTTTTGAATGTTGATGGCCGGAAAATGTTTTTCACTGGTGATATTAATCTATCATCTCAAACTCTGTTACCGGGGGCAAATTTGCCAGCAGAAAAAATTGATATACTTATAATCGAAACAACTTACGGTTCAACTGATTCATCATCGTTAAATACCTGGCAAAAAGAAGTAGAAAGGTTTTCATCATCGGTAAACAAGGTAATCAATAACGGTGGCTCCTTACTAATTCCGGTTTTTGCATTGGGAAAACTTCAGGAAATTCTTGCAACAATCTGGCTTCTGATGCAGCAAAACAAAATTACAACTGTTGATATTTATACGGGCGGGATTGGAAATAAAATAAACCGAATTTATGATTACAACCGATACGTTGTTAATAGAAATCAAAAAGAAATGTTGCTTCACGAAATCCCTCAGAAAAATCTGAACGAATTAAAAGACCACGAAGAGCTGTTTAAATTTCCGTCTATTGTACTTGCATCAAGCGGAATGATGATTGAGGCGACACATTCTTTTCTACTTGCAAAAAGATGGTTGGGTAAAAAAGATTCTGCAATTTTTACTGTTGGTTACATGGAACCTTCGACTCCAGGAAGTATCGTTGCTAATTCAAAAAGTGGAGATAAAATTCAACTTACTGAAAGAGAAAGTAAAATTGAGGTTAAATGCAGTATAAAAAATTTTAGATTTTCTGCGCATTCAAAAAGAGAAGAACTGTTACATATTGTGAAGAAATTGGATCCTAAAAACGTCATCCTTATCCATGGTGATAAAGATTCAATCGACTGGGTTGGATCTTCAGTACTGAAACAACTTAGGAACAAAAAAGTATTCGCTGCCGAAAATTTCAAAGAGATACTCTTTGATTAATGGCACAAATTATTGCTATATTAAAACAAGTATTTTTTCATTTTTCGCAATTTAGGGGTGAATTTGAAGCTAATAAGAAATAAATCTCGCTTCTCTTTTTCTCACAAATCTATCGATCAAAATTATCGATCTATGATTATTACAACTACCAATCGTGTAAATCCATTATTCATTGAATTATAAATAAAATCACTGGAGGAAATATGTCAGCACTAAAAGAAAAACTAGGGAAAAAAATTGAGGAGTGGCGTCCTCGTACTACAAAACTTTTAAAAGATCATGGTGATGTAAAAGTTGGTGAAGTAACAATTTCACAGGTAATCGGTGGTGCAAGGGGAGTAAAATCTTTAACAACCGATATCTCATATCTCGATCCGTTTGAAGGAATCCGTTTCCGAGGATTCACAATTCCGGAAGTGATGGAAAAATTACCAAAAGTTCCCGGCGGTGAGATGCCTTATGTTGAAGGATTTTTCTATCTTCTTCTTACAGGTGAAATACCAACTGAAAAAGATTCAAAAGAAGTTGCTGAGGAATTTAAAAAGAGATCGACAGTTCCTCAATATGTTTATGATGTTCTCAGGCAAATGCCTGAAGATTCACATCCAATGGCAATGTTTTCTGCAGCTATAGTTTCTATGCAAAGAGAATCTGTATTCGTAAAAGAATACAATGCGGGATTAAATAAGATGGAGTACTGGGCAGCAACATATGAGGATGGCTTAAATCTTCTTGCAAAACTTCCGACTATTGCAGCTTTTATTTACAGACTTAAATACAAAGAAGGAGATATCATTAAACCTGATCCGAATATGGATCTTGGTGGAAACTTTGCTCATATGATGGGAATCAAAAAACCTTACGACGATGTATCGAGAATGTATTTCATTCTGCATAGCGATCACGAAAGCGGAAACGTTAGTGCGCATGCAGGACATCTTGTAGCAAGTGCTTTGTCTGATGTTTATTATGCAACCTCTGCAATGATAAACGGACTCGCAGGACCACTTCACGGTTTGGCAAACGAAGAAGTATTAAGATGGACACAGGATGTATTTGAGAGAATGGGCGGAAAGATTCCGACAGAAGAAGAAATGAAAAAATTTGTTTGGGATACTTTGAATTCCGGGCAGGTTATACCCGGATTTGGTCATGCTGTGTTGAGAAAAACAGATCCACGTTACATGGCTCAAAGAGAATTCTGCCTTAAGCATTTACCTGATGATCCGTTGTTTAAATACGTTGATGTGCTTTACAAAGTTACTCCACCGATATTACAGGAACAGGGTAAAGCTAAGAATCCATGGCCAAATGTTGATGCACAATCAGGTGTAATTCAATGGTATTATGGATTAACTCAGTATGAATTCTATACTGTTCTCTTTGGTGTTGGCAGAGCACTTGGTGTAATTGCAAACATTATCTGGGACCGTGCACTTGGTTACCCGATTGAAAGACCAAAATCAATTACTACCGCAATGATGGAAGAGATTGCTGGTATAAAAAACTAAATTTTAGTTTTTTGTGTCACGGAATATTCTTCTGTGATACGACTTGAAATGAAAAATGCCATCCTTTTTTGGATGGCATTTTATTATTAAGTCAATTAAGTAATAATTTATTTAACTAATGCCATTTTAATTGTCTTACGATATGAACCGGAATCGAGTCGTGCAAAATAAATTCCGCTAGGATAAGCACTTGCATCGAAACGAATATTATGGTTTCCAACATCCTGATACTCATTAACCAGCGTCACTAATTTTTCACCATTCGCAGTGAACACATCAAGGCGTACTTCCAACGGTACCCTCAGGAAATAACTAATTGTAGTTGCCGGGTTAAACGGATTGGGATAATTCTGATAAAGATGAAATGATGTTGGTCCGTTTAGATTACCAGCCGTTTCAGAAATAAGTGGCAGTGTATCAAAATCTTTCATCAACACATCAGGCATCCTGTCTACAGGCATTCCTAATTGCTGTGTTAAAAGTGTAGCGTAAAGCTGTCTGAAATCATATTGATATTTTATGTCGCCGCTATTATCAAGATCTACAAGATCAGGATTGTTTCCATAAACACCACCGTAAACATTTCTTCCGATAATAAACAAAGGCGCCGCTGTTCCGTGGTCAGTTCCTCCGCTTCCATTTTGATTTAGTCTCCTGCCGAATTCAGAAAAAGTCATCAAAACAACTTTGTCATCAATTCCAAGAAGTTTTAAATCAGCCTGAAATGCATCGATAGCCTGAGCAACTCCTGAAAGAAGATTAGCATGATTTCCTGCCTGATTTGCATGAGTATCAAATCCACCTATTGATGTGAGATATACCGGAGTTTCAAGTCCACCAGCAATTAACTCTGCAACTATTGCAAGCTGTCTTCCAAGGCGAGTGTTTGGATACTCAACTTTATTTTCTACTAAGTCAGCTTTCTCTTTAATTATTTCAGCGTAGCGTATTGATAGAGCAGCAATCTCTTTAATATATTTTAATTGATTTCCTGCAATCGTATTTGGTGGAGGATCGTTATCGGCAGTGCTTCCATTAATTAATTGATAGAACTGATTCGGGCTTTCAAAAGAAATTCCCATTGAACCCTGACAGGTACATTCCAGCAAAGATGATTGAGAAGAACCGATCTGAATTGCCATCGGGTGCTCAGGATTAATAGGATTGTGATCGGGCAAAACTTTAGCAAGATATCTTCCAACCCAGCCGTCATCAATCACAACATTAGAATCCGAAGCAGTTAACCAAATATCTGTCGAGCGAAAGTGCGATCTGTTCGGGCTGTCATATCCAACATTTTGTACTACCGCAACATTTCCCTCGTCATATAATGCCTTCAATGGCTGCAAAGAAGGATGCATACCTGTAAGGTAATTTAATTTGATCGCGTCTTCCTTTTTAATTCCGAGTGATGGACGGGCGTTATAATATAAACCATCTTCAATCGGAATTATTGTATTCAATCCGTCGTTACCACCACTTAGCTGAAGCAGCACAATTACCTTCCCGTTAACAGCCTGAATATTCAGGAAGGATTTGGAAAATGCTCTTACCGGAATATTACCCAGAGCCATCGATATGGTGCCGGCTCCGGCTACCATTCCTAAATTTCGTAAAAATTCTCTTCTGTCCATAATTGCCTTCCTGTTATGAAAGTTGAAATTCTGATAATCTTAACATCGCTTTGAAGAATAGCTTTAATCTGTCTTCAGCCAAAGGATCGTTTGTTGACCAGTCATAAACTTCAGCACCATCAAGTAAGGTATCGAGTAAATACTCTCTCCTGTTTTCACTTAAAGGAAATTGAAGGAATATTGTTGCAAGGTCATCAATAAGCTGCACGGCATCTTCAGAGCTTGGAAAAGTTCTTACATATTCAACAAGATCGATTTGAAATGTAAGATCGCCGCCGTTTGGCTTTTTTCCATTCACAACTGCATCTGTAAAAATATGTCTTGCGGGAAGAGTTGTTGTGTTAATCCATACTTTATCACCATCCCAGCCGCTTACGTTTGGCGGGGAAAATAACACTTGCTTTATTTGATCAGCTACCTGTCTCATATAAACATAATCCGGCGTTAAAACATTGAACTGCCGCATTGTGCCTATAATTAATTCAATCGGACTTTTTATTTTGGCACCTCTTACTTCATCCGTATGAAACATTACCGATTTCAATAAAGTTGAAAGGACAGGTTTAAGATTATAATTATTTTCACGTAGTATCTGCGCCATAGCCTCAACACTCGGCTCATCGACCGCAACGTGCATAAACTCATGATACAATTCTCTGCAAAAGTAAGTCGCAGCTGCAGGTTGTGTAAAAATTATATCAACTACATCTTCATGATTAAAGTTACCGGTTTGACCAAGAAATGTTTTTACGCCTTCATCAAATCTGCTTTCTGTAAAGTAAGGTGTAATTCCATCTACTCTCCAACCTGTTAATGCTCTTGCACCTTCCTGGATGTCGTTCTCGGTGTAATTCCCTATTCCAAGAGTGAACAACTCCATTAGTTCTCTTGCATAATTTTCATTGGGTGCACCTTTTCGGTTTTTTGTGCCATCGAGGTAGATAAGCATTGCGGGATCAAGAGTAACTGCTTTTGTAAAATCGATAAGGTTGCCCATTGCATGATCACGGAATAATTTATTCTGCCAGTACATTCTTTGTGCAAGACCAACTTTTGAAACATCACTCACGTAATGATTATGCCAGAACAAAACCATTCGTTCGCGGAGAGAGTAACCTTGTGTAATCATTAGATTGTACCACCAGTAGATCAGTTCTCGGGTTCGCTCGGTATTGTTTTCATTAGCTGGATCATTAACCCAGTAACCTGGTTGCGCAGGTTCCGGTTGATCGGAAAGCAGATAGTTATCTACAAAATTGTCAAGCGATTGGGAAAGTGCGAACTCAACATCCTGCTTGGTGTAACCAAAGAGAGTTCTTGCCAGTAGGTGTCTTGCAGCTGCTTCATCCCATTCACTTATTTTGCTCAAATTGGTAATGCCTTTAACCATAGTGCCTCGCTTAGTTTAATTAAATTTCTTTGGGATTTTATGCAGATATCTGTAAATAATATGCCAAGCCGGAATAGTTGATAAATCGCAAGAAATCTGTATCGAATAAAATTATCTAAGTTGTTAAGATGTAAATACTTAACCCGGTTGGCACTAATTACCTATCCGATTTTAGGACGACAATATTGGAGGCGTATTCGTTTGGACTGTCGCTCCCCTGTAAAGAAAAATTTTTATATAAATAAAAGATGACATCTTTTTACCTGTCTGCCTCTGGCGGAAAAGATTTCATATCTAAATATTTTAGGTTAGTTGAGTGTACGGTGCTTACCCCTTATGTGATACCTATCAAAATTAAATACTTATTCAGCGTTTAGTTTTACATTTAAAATATTTGAACTTTTCGAAAGTTAGTAAGAATATGACTGATTTAATTACTCAGGATTGCCTAATTTTGTATTTACAATTTTTATTCATTTAACTAATGTCATCAACGACTGTTTTCTTCTATTCAACTTTCACGTTTTTAATTAATCAAACAAATGTGAGCTATTAATGAAAAAGAATTTATTGCTAATTTTTATTTCAATATTACTGTTTACAAATCTGAATTTTGCTCAGACAAAAATTTACACACTCGACGAAGCTATTAGCACTGCTCTTTCAAACAACCGTGATATAGCGATTTCTGTTCTGAACACAAAAAAATCAGAAGCAGCAGTGAACGAGGCTTACGGCTATGCAATGCCGACTATTGACGCAGCAGCAAACTTCTCCCACTTTCTTGAGAAACCTAAAACATCTTTCCCTGATTTTGGAGCATTGTTGACTAACGCTACTTATTCTATTCTATTTGATGAAGGAATTATACCGAGGGATGACAGCAAGTATGTGCCAGTTGAAAGCCAGCTACAATCTTTTGCGCAAACAAATAACTATGAAGCTTCTCTTACGTTAACACAAATTATTTTCAGTTCAACTGTTTTTGAAGGAATAGGTGCTTCGCAAACTTATTACGATTTGGCTGTGGCTGAACTGAATAATACTGTTTCAAAAACAGTTCTCGAAGTTCAAAAAGCTTTTTACGGAGTGCTGCTTGCAAAAGCTGTTCTTGACATAACTAACTCAAGCTATGAAAACGCGCAGGAAAATTTTAATAATGTAAAAGCATTATATGATCAGGGAATGGTTGCTGAATTTGATATGCTGCAGGCAGAGGTCCAGGTAGAAAATGTAAGACCTGTGGTTTTGAGAATGGAAAATATACTGAAGACAGCGAAGAACGGATTTAAAATAGCAATTGGAATTGAGCAGTCAGCAGATATCGATGTTTCAGGTGATATTGTACTCGAGCCGATTGAATTAGCCAATGAAAATGAGCTTATCGAGGAAGCAATCAAATCAAATTTCAATATTCAAAGTCTTGAGTTAAAAAAACAGGTTGACGAAGCTTTCATTCAAATTGATGTTTCAAGATACTGGCCAACTCTCGCTGGATTTGCAAACTACACTTACGCTGGTTCATCCGATGCATGGGATTATCAAAACTATTCCTATTCCACAATTGGATTAAACCTTTCAATTAATTTGTGGGAAGGTAACCGGACAAAAAATAAAGTTGAGCAGTCAACCATTACTTTCAAGCAGACAGAAGAACAATTGTTGCAATTGAAAGATTACACGGCCCTTGAAGTAAAAGCTAAGGTGCAGGAATTGATTCGGGTTAAGTCACTTGTTGATGTTCAGGAAAGAACAGTAGAGATTGCACAGAGGGCATACGATATCGCTGAGATTCGTTACGAAGAAGGTACGGGCAGTCAGCTTGAGATAAGAAATGCAGATCAGGAATTAAGGAATGCACGGCTTAACAGGGTTCAGTCCATCCATTCATATCTTGTTACAAAGTATGAACTCGATCAACTGCTTGGCAGAACAAATCCACAATATTTTACTCAATTCAACAAAGATGAAAATTAAAAGAAGTTAACAGGAGAATAAATCAAAATGCAATCAATAATTAAATATTTAAGATTTCCTTTCGTACTTCCTATTCTGTTTTTTGCAGTGCTGAGTAGCTGCGGTGGTGATGAAGAGCCCGCAAAAAGTATGGATCAAATCCAGCAGGAAGATGGGATTCCTGTGAAAGTTCAAAACATTGAATTAATGACCTTTGATAAGTTTCAGAACTATTTTGGAAAACTTACCGGTATAAAAGAAGCCACCAAGGGTGCGCCATTCGGCGGAAGGATTGTACAGATCAATTACAAAGTTGGTGACTATGTTGAAGCAAACCAGGTTGTGGTAGAATTCCCGGTTGATGAACCCGGTTCTATGTATGAAACAGCTAAAGTCACTTATGAAAATTCAAAAAGAATGTATGAAAGAACAAAAGTTCTTCTTGATGCCGGAGAAACTTCGCAGGTAAACTTTGATAATGTTGAAGCACAATATCTTGTAAATAAAAGAAACTATGAAAATGCAAAGCAGTTAACTTTTATTGAAGCGCCTTTCAGCGGGACAATTGTTGATGTTAAAGTTAATGTTGGGGATAATGTTAATAAGGATGCCCCATTATTCACTGTTGCACAGCTTCAAAAAATGCGAGTTAAAATCTGGATAACAGAAAAAGAAATCAATCAGATAAAAAAAGGACTAAGTGCCGAAATGGTTTTTGGTGGGAAAACTTACACAGGAACTGTTGTAGATAAATCACTAGCTCTCGATCCGGCTAAACAGGCATTCTATGCAGAAGTTGAATTTGATAATTCAAACAGAGAATTAAAAAGCGGTGTCACTGTTGAAGTAGAAGTTTTGATTTATAAAAATCCGAAAGCGATAGTAATTCCGCGAAACATTGTGATGAGCGATGGTGGCGGACAGTATGTATTTGTTGATAAAGACGGTGTTGCAGAAAAAAGATATGTAACGAATGGACAGGAAAGTGGTGTCAATTATGAAATATCAAGTGGTTTGCAGGTCGGTGATAAACTTGTAGTTAACGGAGGTTCTCAGTTAACTGATGGCTCAAAAATAAAAGTGATTCAATAAGGAAAGCAAAATGTTTTTAGCAAGAGTATCTATAAATCGTCCCGTTTTAACAACTGTTGGGATACTTATATTTTTAATCTTCGGTGCAATTGCTTACTTCAGTTTGAATCTGAACCTGCAGCCCGATGTTGAAATTCCATATGTTACTGTTAGAACAATTTATCCCGGAGCCGGACCTAAAGAAATTGAAACTCTAATTACAAAAAGAATTGAAGACGCTGTATCAACCATAAGTCAGATTGAAAGAATAGAATCCTACTCTCTGGATGGTGCATCGATTATTATCATTGAGTTCCAGCTTGGTAAGGATGTAAACGTTGCAAACCAGGAAACGAAAGACAAGGTTGATGAAATAATTAATGATCTCCCCGAGGATGCTGAAAAACCGGTAGTTCAAAAAATTGATATAAGATTATTCCCCGTAGTTGACGTTGTGTTAAGCGGAAATCTTGGTCCGCGTAAACTTTTTGAAATTGCTGATAAAACACTCAAAGATAGATTTTCTCAAATCAATGGTGTTGCAAATGTTCAGATAACTGGTGGACAGGAAAGAGAGATCAGAGTTGTACTTAACAACAGGGTCGTGTATGAAAATAATATTTCCCTGCCCCAGCTTACACAAATTCTTCAAGCTGCAAACATGGATATTCCCGGAGGTTACTTCCAGATTGGTGACCAGGAATATACAGTAAGACTTCAAGGACAGTTCCAGGATCCGGAAAGCATTAGCGAAATTGAAATCCCAACAGCTTTTGGCCCTAAAAAAATCAGACAACTTGCAGACGTTAAAGATTCAGGAAAAGATATTAGACAGCGTGCTACATTTTTCAATGTGAAAGAAAATTTCAGAAATGAAAACGTTGTTCGTATGGGAATAATAAAAAGTACTGATGGAAACGTTGTGGAAGTTGCAAAAGCGATAAGAAATTCGCTTCCTGAAATTCAAAGTGCATTGCCGGAAGGCACTGAGCTTGAAATTGTGAACGATGCATCCGATTTCGTTCAAAGCAGTTTTGATGACACAATGAGCAACATCTATCTCGGAGTCCTGTTTACTGCTATTGTGCTGTTCATTTTCCTTCATGATTGGCGTTCAACGTTAGTAGTTGCATTGTCGATGCCTACTTCAATCATTTCAACATTTCTTTTATTACAGGCATTCGGACTCTCTTTAAATATGATGACACTAATGGGATTATCAGTCTCGGTGGGTGTGCTGGTGGCAAACTCCGTTGTTGTGCTGGAAAATATTTTCCGTTACAAAAAAATGGGTGAAACCATCCGACAGGCTGCATACAAAGGAACATCTGAGGTTGGAGTTGCAGTTCTTGCTTCAACACTTACAAACATTGTTGTGTTTTTGCCGATCGCAAATATGTCATCACTTGTAGGACTTTGGTTAAGAGAGCTTGCACTCGCTGCAGTGTTTGCAACAATTTTTTCATTGATAATGTCTTTCACTTTAACTCCGCTTCTATCTTCTTTGATTCTTTCAAAGGAACACAAACCGGGAAGGTTTGCTTCATGGTTCAATAAGTTTGAAACTAAACAAACTGAGCTTTATAAAAAGATGCTTGCCTTTGTGCTTCATTCAAAAATAAGAAGTGTGCTGATTGTAGCTGCTTCATTTGTCCTTTTCATTTTTGTAATGATGACATTTGGACCAAAGCTTGGTTTTGAATTTATTCCCCAGACAGATGATGGAAAAATAAAAATTTCAGTTGAACTTCCTTCCGGATATAATCTTACTGAAACCGCAAAGACAGTCAGGTCTATTGAAGAGAGAGTAAAAAATAATAAAGAAGTGAAACACATTTTGACGAATCTTGG
>Ga0210074_1000588_pt1 | contig 12531 bp, 7 predicted proteins | sample China_Galinas_Co_FD_184860 | JGI IMG/M metagenome (GOLD analysis project Ga0210074, IMG submission 184860) | Wetland microbial communities from San Francisco Bay, California, USA, that impact long-term carbon sequestration -... | ecosystem: Environmental > Aquatic > Marine > Wetlands ... | reverse complement strand
GCCCGCCAGGCCGCCCACGCCAGGCGGAGCCGGCTGCCGCCGGCCGTCCAGACCGAAGCCCCGCGTTCACGAAGCTCCGTCGCCAGCGGCTCCGGCGCCCCGTCGCCCAGGTCGAGGACGCGGAAGCCGGCCCCGGCCGCGGCCGCCCACTCCGCCCCGGCCCGCGCCAGCAGCCGCCCGACCACCGCCCGCCCCCCGCCGTCGAGCCCGAGCCCGGCGGTGACCAGGATCAGGTCGCGAGAGGTCGGCATGAGCTGTTCATTCAGGCGATGAGATGCGCTTGTAGAGATACGAAAGGTGCGGAAAGCCCATGACTCGCGCAGCACACCGGCCGCAGCCGAGCCGAAGGAACCGCCATTCTACGGAATCGGGAAGAAGAACGGGACGCATGACGGGACGACCAGTGGTCCGATGCACTGAACCCCGGCGGAGGGGGCTCCGCCGGGGCTCTGGATCGAGGGGCCGGATCGGTTGGCCCCTCGGCTCAGGGCGGGCAGGCCCCTGGATCGGTGCCGGCCCGGAAGGAGCCGCCGATCACTGCGCCGCTGCCGATCGCGACCCGCTGCCCGGCGATCACCTCCACCGAGGTGCCGTCGATGGAGAGGGTCGGCCCGAGGGTGATCACGTTCGCGGCGCGGAAGGTCTCCGTTCCGCCGATCGTCTGATTGGCGATCAGGAGGTCGAAGGGGCAGCTCACGGAGAGGCCGGTGCTCACCGTCTCGTTGTCGACGGTGGCGTCGACCGTGTAACCGGCGAGGTCCGCCGTGACGCCGACGGCGAGGACGTCCTCGGCCGCGCCTCCCACGGTGGCGGGCATGCCGGAGAGGAAGGTGCCGTCGACCGTGGTGGAAAGCTGCGTCGGGGTGCCGTCGGGCAGGTGACCGAGTCCGGAGGTGTCGGCGCCGTCGGAGTTGTGCCGCAGGTCGACCGTCACGTTCGTCGACGCTCCGGGATCCACCACGGCCGGATCGAGCATGAGCTGCACCACCAGCCACGGATCGGCGTCGAGGAGATCCGCCGGTACCGGGTCGCCGGAGGTCCAGGTGCTCGCCGTGCTGTCGCAGTCTGCGGTGTTCGGACCCTCGTTGCAGCCCCACCAGTTGTTCTCCGCCACCACGTGTGCGTCGTCGGAGCGTACGCCGACGCCGTTGCCCACGATGCGGTTGAAGATGAGATGGGAGCGGGCATTGGTGTTGCCGTTGTCGGAGTGGACGAAGACGCCGGTGCCGTTGCCGAGGATCACGTTGCCCACCACCTCCACCGCCTTGACCGTGGCCGGCGGCTCGAAGTCGTAGCCGTCGTCGAGCCAGTGGAAGGCGATGTTCGCCCCCTCGACCCGGTTGCCCTGGTAGAGCACGGTGGTGGTGTCGGAGGAGTGGGAGGTGACGCGGAAGGCGCGCTGGCGATTGAGCGCCGGATCATTGCCCGCACTCTCGTTGAGGAAGGTGTTCCCCTCCACCGTGATGTTCGAGGTGTGGGCGTGGCCGTTCTCCCAGATGCCGTAGATGCGCTCCGGATCGGCGCTCTGGGCGCCGGTGACGCGCAGCAGGTTGTCGGAGATGACGAGCCCCTCGTAGGCACCGCCGCTGGTGTTCGACTGGAGCCCCACCGACGCGGCGTAGCTGTGGTTCGCCGGGTTGGGATCGGAGGTGTCGCTCACGCCCGTGCCCGGGAAGACGATCTCATTGCCGGAGATGGTCTGCTGGTCGCCGAAGGCGAGGTGGATCGCCACGTTCTGGTACGCGTCGTCCGGCGCCACGTGGGGCGAATAGTCGACCGGCACCTCGATGAGATTGCCGAGGACGGAGACGTCGTCGAACTGGTGGAGCCCGCCGGGGCCGGAGCAGCAGAACATCGCCACGGACCAGTCGAACCCCTGGACGTGGAGATTCTCCATCGTCCATCCGTGGAAGGTGCCGCCGTACAAGAAGAGGAAGCCCTCGAAGCTCTCGCCGGGGAGGTCGCCCGGGCCGTGGATCACGGCGTCGCCGAGGTTGGCGGCGCGGATCGTCACGTCGTCGAAGCCCGGGGGCGCCACGATGCCGTAATCGTCATCCGTGTTCGCCACGCCGTCCGATCCCTTGCTCCACGACAGATCGGCGAAGCTCTCGGTCCAGTCGAAGGTTCCCTCGAGCTTCACCACCACACCGTCGCCGACGGCCTGGATCACGTCGTTGATCCGGGTGTAATCGTTGTCGAACGCGTCCGGCGTGTCGCCGGTCTCACCGATGGAGCGCACCGTGACGACGCCGGTGTCGGTGAACAGCACGGTCGTGGAGGCGCTGGCATGGTCGAGGACCGCAGTCACCCGAGCGACGCCGGGGGTGGTGCTCTGGAGGTCGGCCGTGGCTGCACCGTCGACGGTGTTGGCCATGGGGGTGACGGTGCCCAGGTCGGTGGAGAAGTCCACCTCGCTCTCCGGCAGGTCGATGGCGCCGAGGTCGACGCCGTCGGAATTCACCCGCAGCGTGGCCAGGGGATGGCCGGTAGCGGAGACGTCGACCACCGGCGGGTTGGGCAGGGTACCCAGAACGAGCCACGGGTCGGCGTCGAGGGTGCCGGCGGTGAGCAGGCTCGCCGGGCAGCTCCCGCCGCCGTCGAGCCCCTCGTTGCAGCCCCACCAGTTGTTCTCGGCGTCGGCCTCCCCCTGGTCCACCTCCAGGCCCACGGCGGCGTCGACGACCCGGTTGGAACGGAGTGTCGCGCGTGCGTCGCCATCATCCGAGCGGACCCGGATGGCGGTGGTCGTGTCGACCACCAGGTTGCCGGTCAGCTCCACCGGAACGGAGGTGTCGTCGTAGTTGATGGCGGCGGAGTATGCGAGCCAGGTGAGCCCGAAGTGGGCACCGAGCACGGTGTTGCCCGTGTAGGAGACGGTCTTGCCCGAGGCGGCGGCGTCCTGGGAGTGGAGGCGGAAGGCGCGCTGGAGGTTGTCGGCGGGATCGTTCGCCGGATCCTCGTTCACGAAGTGGTTGTCGCTCACGGTGATGTCCGCGGCGTTGGATCCGCTGTTCTCCCAGATGCCGGCGATGAAGGGCGCGCCCACGTCGTTGCCCGGGTCGATCGCCGGAGCGCTCAGCACGCGCACCGTGTTGCCGGTGATGACGAGACCGTCGTAGGCGTCGCCGCCGCTGGTATTCGACTGCATGGCGACGGAGGCGGCGAGATCGCCGGTGCCGGTGTTGCTCTCCGAGTCGCCGGGGATCACGAGCTCGTTGCCCTGGAAGAGCTGGTTCTTGCCGAAGGCGAAGTGAATACCGATGTTCTGGAAGTCTTCGCTGGGCTGGACGGAGGCGTTGAGGTCCCGGGGCATCACGATGCGGTTGTTCACCACCGAGAGACCGTTGAAATCCTCGGTCGATCCCCCGCTGCTGGTGTAGAAGAACCCGAGGCTCCAATCGAAGCCGTGGAGCTCGAGGTTGGACACGGTCCAGCCCTGGTACGTGCCGCCGTAGAAGAAGAGGAAGGCCTCGTAGTAGACGTCGAGGTCGGCGGGATCGCCCGGCCCGATGATCACGGCGTCGCCGAGATGCTGCGCCGTCAGCGTGATGTTGGAGAGTCCGGTGGGGGCCACGGGACCGTAGCCCCCGGCGGCCCAATCGTCGAAGGCGTAGGTCTCGGTCCAGTCGAACGTGCCGAGGAGCTCGACGGTGGTGCCGTCGCCCACGACGGCGGCGGTGGCCAGAGCGTCGACGATGCGCGTGTAGTCGTTGTCGGTGTCCGTGGGCGTCACACCCTCCTCACCGGTGGAGCGCACGAGGAGGACGATGCCCGCCTTCTCCGAGGAGTCGCCTGGTTGGCCTGGCTGTGACGACCGGGCGAGGACCCTGGCAGCAAGCGCGGACGACGCCGGCTCGATCACTTCGCGATCGCCCGTGGGGACCTCCACCGGAGTGCCGTCGAATGCGCTGGCGACCACCGCGGCGAAGTCGGGGACGGCTCCGATCATCATGATGGTTATCGTGAGAGAAAACGTCGCAAACGCTCGCATCGTCTCCATCCTCTCCCGGATCGAGCCTTGAAAAAGACTAACGATTGATTGAGTTGCCGGCCGTTCGAGAATGTTAGGCACGGGGTCGATCGAGTGTCAAATAGACCGGGCCTGATATCAATACATCGTGTAGTTCGGATTGATCTATGAGTCTGCGGAGGTGGACGTCCGCAGCGGAGGGAGGGGGAGAGTCAGGACGAGGGGGAGGGGACGAGCCGGCCGAAGAGAGACTGGGAGGGGAGTCCCTGTCCCCCCGTGCGGGGGGACAGGGATCGAGGGTTCAGGGGGGCGATCCAGTAACTCGCTCGAGTTACGGGTTGATGCCGATGAACCCCTGCTTCTCGAGATACAAGATGATCTTCTGCACCGCCTCCTCGGGGCTCATGTCCGAGGTGTCCAGGTGGAGCTCCGGGTCCTTCGGCTCCTCGTACGGGTCCGAGATGCCGGTGAACTCCTTGATAATGCCCTCGCGCGCCTTGGCGTAGAGGCCCTTCCGGTCCCGGTCCTCGCACACCTCGAGCGGCGTCGCCACGTGCACCAGCACGAAGCCGCCGCCGGAGGAGACCAGCTCGCGGACCTCCTTGCGCACCCTCTCGTACGGGGCGATCGGGGCGCACAGCGCGATGCCGCCGTTCTTGGTGATTTCGGAGGCGACGAAGCCGATCCGGCGGATGTTGATGTCCCGGTGCTCCTTGGAGAAGCCCAGCTCGGAGGAGAGGTTCTTGCGCACGATGTCACCGTCGAGCAGCGTCACCGGGCGGCCGCCCATCTCCAGCAGCTTGACCAGCAGCACGTTGGCCAGGGTCGACTTGCCGGCGCCCGAGAGGCCGGTGAAGAAGACGGTGAAGCCCTGCTTCGACCGCGGCGGGTGGGTGCGGCGCAGCTCCTCGGCGACCTCGGGGAAGGTGAACCACTCCGGGATCTCCCGGCCGTCGGCCAGGCGGGCGCGCAGCTCGGTGCCGGAGATCGACAGGGTCTTCGTGCCTTCCGGCACCTCGTCGATCGGCATGTAGCTGTCGTCGTCCTCCAGGTAGACCATCAGCTTGAACGGCACCATCTGGACCCCGAGCTCCTCCTCGTGCTTCTTGAACAGCTCCTGGGCTTCGTACGGGCCGTAGAAGGGCTCGCCCTTCGAGTCCTTGCCCGGGCCGGCGTGGTCGCGGCCGACGACCAGGTGGGTGCAGCCGTAGTTCTTGCGGATGATGGCGTGCCAGACCGCCTCCCGCGGGCCGCCCATGCGCATGGCGAGCGGCAGCAGGGACAGGTCCACGGTGTGCTGCGGGTAGTGCTCGAGCAGCGCCTGGTAGCAGCGCACGCGGGTGTAGTGGTCCACGTCGCCCGGCTTGGTCATGCCGACCACCGGGTGGATCAGCAGGTTCGCCTCGAGCTCGCGGGCGGCCCGCAAGGTGAGCTCGAAGTGGGCGCGGTGCATCGGGTTCCTGGTCTGGAAGGCGACGACCTTGTTCCAGCCGAGCTTGGCGAAGCGGGCGCGCAGCTCCCGCGGCGTGCGCCGGAGCGTCCGGAAGTCGTAGTGGGCCGGAAGCTGCAGGCCCTCGAGCCGGCCGCCGACGGCGATGTTGTTGGTGCGCTGGAAGATGTGGGCGACGCCAGGGTGGGCCTGGTCGAGGGTGCCGAAGACCGATTGGGCCTTGGCCTCGCGGTCGATCTCCCACAGATCGTCGACGTGGAGCACGGCGAGCATCACGCCTTCCTCGTCGCGCAGGGCGAGCTTGCTGCCCTCGGACAGACCTTCGGCGACCTGGTCGGTGACGTCGAGGGTGATCGGCATCGGCCAGAGCGTGCCGTCGGTCAGGCGCATGGACTCGGCCACCGAGTCGAAATCGGCGCGGGTCATGAAGCCCTTGAGCGGTGAGAAGCCGCCGTTCAGGATCAGCTCGAGGTCGCAGATCTGGCGCGGCGTCAGGTCCCAGGAGGGCCAGTCGCGCGAGGCGCCTTTGAGCTCGGTGGTGCGGTCGGCGTCGACCATCAGGTCGACGAGCTTGCCGCCGTGGGGCGTGATCAGGTGGTTTTCGGATGTCTGTTGGCCGGCCTTGGCCGGATTGCGGAACGGCAGCGGTTCGGATGGAGACGCAGTCATCGGGTCGACAGCTCCCAGGTGGTTTCGCTTCAGCGGGGCTTGAGCGGGTTTCAGGGATTCTTGGGGATTCAGAAAGGCGAGCGGCCGGCGCCGACCCGGAAGATCGAGCGAGGATCGCGATCCGCGAGGTCGAGCTCAGAGATCGGTCGGGGCGGCGACGGGGAACCGCCGGCGAATCCGCAGAGGACCGCGGGCGGACAGGAGCCGGGGTGGACACACCCGGCCCGCAGTCGGGGAGTATCGCAGGTTCCGAGAGGGATTGCAAAACGGCTGCGGACGCGGCCTCTCTCAGGCCCGCTGGGCGGGGGCGTCCCTTTCCCCTCGGAGGGGGGAAAGGGATCGAGGGATTGGGGGGAGATCCGGTCTACGGCCTTGAGGGCGACGCCTCGATGTCCGTGACCGTGATGCCGCCTCCCAGGAGCACGGCGGCGGGCACCAGCGCCTCCGGCTTGTCCCACCAGGCCACGATGCACCGGCGGCAGGTGCTGTCGGCCCGAAGCACGCCCTTCCAGCCGATCCGCGAGATGATCCCGTCGCACAGGAACCCCATCACGTCCTTGCCTTGCTGGTCCTCGGTGGTTTCGCCGACCACCAGGTTCTCGGCGTAGCCGCGCTGGATCTCGTCGAGCACCAGGGGGCAGTCCCGGGTGACCGGCGTCTCGGCGGTCTGGGAGCGGCTGACGACGCTCTCGGACGGATCGACGACGGCGACGTAGTACTCGATCTGCTTGTTCTCGTCCGTCGGCTTCGGCGGGGTCGCCCACCACGTGCCGTCGGCGGCGGCATCCATCACCACGTAGTAGAAGTCGCCGTGGTCATCCCAGCGGAAGTAGAGCCGGGTCTCGGTGTTCCCTGGAGGATTGGGGACGACCGCCCGCATCAGACCGTTGTCGTTGAAGGGGACACAGGGCGCCTCTTCGAGGGTGATCCCACGGCCCTGGACACCCTGTGCCGGGGACGACTGCGCGGCGGCGGGCAGGACCACCAGGCTCAAAGCGACGACCCAGAGCGCCGCGGCGCTGGGCGAGAACGGAGCGAGCCGGCCGGAGTGTGCGCGGGCGGCGGTCGCGAATCGGTGCATCGAATGTTCCTCCTGTGAGGTCATTGTAACCCAGCACTCGTCGACGAGGCCGTTCAGGAGCCTTGTCCGTGGCCGGCCGGTCCCAGGATGCGGTCCCGGTAGCGCTCGACGAACGGCGTCGTCTCCAGGTGGGGCAGGCTCCGGCGCATGGCATCCGCCGCCGCCTCGGTCTCCCCGGACTCGTACAGCGCGACGGCGTAGTAGAACAGATTCTCGGCGTTGTCCTCGCTGGGGACGCCGCCGCGCCGGAAGTAGGTCACGGCCTCCTGCCAGCGGGAAGCGCGGTACGCGATCACGGCGGTCAGGTGCTGCGCCTCCCGGGAGCGCGGGTTGTCGTCCGCCACCCGGCGGGCGATCTGGAGCGGTGCGTCGAGATCGCTGCGCCGCGTCGCCTTGCTCAGGAGCTGGCGCGCCCGGTCGAGGTCCGCCCGGTCGGCGGCAGAGAGGGTGCCGTCCCCGGCCGGCGGGGTGCGCTCGGTCGCGCGGGAGTCCGGCGGCGGCGAGCGGCGGGGCGGCTTGGCGGATGACCCCTGGCCCGCGGCCTGCGGGGTGCTCGGGGTGCCCGAAGCGCTGTCGCGGGCGGAGTCCGCGCCCCGCCGATCCTCAGCGGCCGGCGCCGTGCCGCTGCCCGCACCCGTTGCGGCCGGCTCGTCGGCTTTGGCCAGCCGGGCGAACGCCGCGCTGTACGAGAGCGTCTTCTTCGGGATGCGTGCGACCACCTGGGCCTCGAAGTCCGCCCGCTCGTCGGAGGTCAGGTCGGCGGCGGCGTAGCCGCCGAAGCGCTCCTCCACCTCGACCACCCGGCGGAACGTGTCGAGGAAGCCGTCGTCGTCGTCGGCCGCCGCCTGGGCCAGGCCGAGGCGCACCAGGCACTGGCCGAGGAGCGGCGGCTCGTCGAGGAAGCCGAAGCAGGCCAGGCGCAGGTCGCGGGTGGCGCGCGCCGCATCGCCCCGCTCGAGCGCGAAGGTGCCCTGGCGCAGCAGGCGCAGGTAGTGGGGGTGGGCGGCGTGCGCCGGGGCGGCGCCGGCGAGCAGCAGGGCGCCCAGCGTGGCCGATAGGACGAGCGCGGCGGCGACCCTCGGGACGGTGGGGCGCCGAAGCCGGCACAGCTCGGTGGAAGGGCTCATGGTGTCTGGCTGTCGGACGACAGCGCTTCCTCTGGAGTCGGGAGCGGACGGTTTTCGATCACGGCACGGGGGTTGGTCTCGGTGAGCAGGGTCGCGACAGCCTCGCCCCAGCGGTGGGCGATCTCGCGCCGGGCCGCGGTCAACCCGGGCGGGCGCTGCTCCAGGTCGTGGGCGTCGCTGGCCAGGAAGTGCACCAGACCGGCGTCGAGCAGCCGCAGCGCCCGTTCGTGGGCCGAGCGGCCGTTACCGCCGGTCACGCTCGCGGCGGTCACCTGCAGGGTCGCACCGAGGGAGACCATGTGCTCCACGGTCTCCAGGTCGTCGGCCAGCCAGCGGATCTGTTCGAGGTGGGCGAGCACCGGCCACCAGCCGGCGACGACGACCTCGTGGATCAGGCCGGCGGGGTCCGGCTCCGGCACGAACCGGCTGAGCTCGAGCAGCAGATAGCGGGAACCGGCGAGCGGCTGGATGCCGCCGGCGGTGCCATGGTCGATCGCGTTGAGCAGGCCCTCACCCACCCGGATCTCCGCACCCACGTGAACCCGAGGGCTGGGGCCGACCGCGGCCTGGAGCTGCCGGGCCAGGGTCGCGAGCCGGCCGAGATCGTCGTTCCACCAGGCGTCGTGGCGCTGGTGGGGCGTGGCGACCAGGTCGGTGCACCCGTCCTCGGCCGCCCGCCGGCACATGGCGGTCCCTTCGTCCAGCGAGCCGGGGCCGTCGTCGATCCCGGGCAACAGGTGGATGTGAAGGTCGATCATCGATCGGGGAGAAGGAGGCGGTGCGAGGGAGCCGCGCGCTCCGCCGCCCGGGTTTCTAGGCTGCGGAGCCGCGCTCTTCCTGGTCCTGGGTGTACGCCTCGTAGTAGTAGTACTTGCGCCCGGAGGTCGAGGTCTCTCGGTGGCGGTTGAGCACCGAGCCCAGGATCTTGACCTCGGCCATCACCAGCCGGTCCCGGCAGGTGCGGGCGTCTTCGCGCAGCACCTTGCCGGCGCTCAGGCAGAGCACCACACCGTCGGTCATGGAGCCGATGATCGTGGCGTCGGTCACCGCCAGGACCGGCGGCGTGTCGACGATCACGAAGTCGAACCGGCCGCGCGCCCGGCGGAGCAGCTCGCGCATCCGGTCGGACGACAGCAGCTCGGACGGGTTGGGCGGCACCGGGCCGGAGGGGATGACGCTCAGGTTCGGCACCCCGGCGGTCGCCAGCACCTCGCTCGGGTCTTCGCCGCCGGCGAGCACGTTGACCAGGCCGGCGCGGTTCGAGATCCGGAAGACCTCGTGCAAGCGCGGCTTGCGCAGGTCGCCGTCGATCAGCAGCACGCGGCGGCCGAGCTGGGCCATCACCACGGCCAGGTTGGTCGAGGTGGCGGTCTTGCCCTCGCCGGAGCCGGCGGAGGTGATGGCCACCACCTTGAGCTCCTGGGCGCTCGACAGGAGGAGCGCGGTCCGCAGCCCGCGGTAGGCCTCGGAGACCGACAGTCGGGGCCGCTCGTGGGGCACCAGCTCGATCTGGTCGAGCTGGGACGAGCCGTCCTTGCGCTCGACCGCCCGGCGCACCCCGGCGAGCTTGCCCCGGCGCTTGCGCACCCGCTGTCGCTGGCCGTAGCCGTAGCCGTAGGCACCGCTGCCGTGGGAGCGGCCCACCGAGCCCACGTCCGGGATCACCGCCAGGTTGGCGATGCGCAGCCGGTGCTCGACCTCCTCCGGCGTCTTGATCGTCCGGTCCATGTACTCGAGCAGGAAGACGCAGCCGAAGCCGAGCATGACCCCGAGGCCAAGCCCCATGGTGACGCTCTGACGCAGCGACGGCTTGAACGGGCCGCCGGGGACGAGCGCCCGGTCGATGATGCGCACGTTGGACTCGCGGGTACCCTGGAGCCGGGCCGCGACCTCGGTCTCCGACTGCTGCCGGAGAAGCTTGTCCAGCAGGTCCCGGCTGCTCGAGATCTCGACCTGGAGGTTGGTCAGCTCGACCGCGTCCGAGCTCTGGTCGAGCAGCTCGCTCTTGGCCTGCTCGATCTCCTTCTCCAGGGTCTTCTCCTGGCGCTGGGCGGTCTGGTAGTCGGCGTAGGCCGCCTGCCGGGCGCTCTCCACGTTCTCGGAGATCGCCTTGGTCACGTTCTCCCGCCCCTGTTCGATCTCCGCCCGCAGCTCGACCATGGCCGGCCACTCCGGCTTGTAGGTCTGGAGCTTGGTCTCGTACTCCCGCTCCAGCTTGAGCTGGTCGCGCATCAGGGAGCTGATGGAGCCGTTCGAATAGCTGTCGGCCACGTCCCGGCGCGGGCTCTCGAGCAGCTCTTTGTAGCGCGCTTCCTTCTCGATCCGGTCGGCCTTGGCCTCGGTGAAATCGGTGTTGAGAGCCTGGAGGCGCTGGAGGACGACGTTCGAGTCCTTGTCGAGAGAGATGAGGTCGCTCTGGCGGCTGAAGCTCTGGAGCTTGGACTCCTTGTCCTGGATGTCGCGCTTCAAGGCGTCGATCTGGGAGGCGAGGAACGAGGAGGCGCGACCGGCGGTGGTGGTGCGGTTCGAGATCCCCCAGTCGATGAACGCGTCGGCGAAGCCGTTGGCCACCCGGGCGGTGAACTCGGGCGACGAGGCCTGGTAGGAGATGTCGACCAGCTGGGTGTTGCGCACCGGGGAGACCTGGAGCCCGCCGAGCAGTCGGGCTGCCAGGTGGCCGAGCACCACCGCGTCCGCCCCCTCCGGGTCCAGATCGTCGACGGAGGCCTTGGAGATCGCCTCACCGCCCGGGTTGAAGTAGGGGTCGTCGGCCAGCCCCAGGTCGACCACCACCCGCTCGGCGAGGCCGCGGCTCTCCAGGAGCTTGTACTGGGTGGGGTAGTACTCCATGTTCCACCAGTTCTCGAGCCACGGGTTCTGGCTGCCGCCGATCGGCGACAGGCTCTTGCGCTCGATCTGGATGCGCGCGGTCGCCCGGTACTCCTTGGGTGTGATGGCGTACTTGACCGAGGCGCCGGCCACGCAGACCAGCACCAGCGCCACCACCAGCTTCCACCGGCGGCTGATCTTCTGCAGGTAGTCCGAGAGGTGGAACTCCGGCTCTTCCGGGGGCAGCGCCGGCTGCGATGCCGAGACCTCCGGCTCGTCGGGGAAGGGGGGCGGGGTCAGTGGACCGAGCGTTTTCAAAAGAACGACTCCTTGACGATGACCACGTCTCCCTGGTGGAGCTCGGGGTCCGGCTCGCGGCCGGCGATGATGTGCTTGTAGCTCACCCAGACCTCCTGGGGTTCGCCGCCGGGGCGCCGGCGGCGGATCAGGATCTTCTTCGACGCCCGGTCGGTCAGGCCGCCGGCGCGGGCGATGGCGGCGAGCAGGGTGATGTGCTCCGTGCTCTGGAAAGACAGCGCGCCCGGCGTCGCGACCTCGCCCAGGCAGTAGACCGTGACCTCGACCGCCGCCGGCACGTTGATCAGGTCGTTGGCGAAGATCGGGATGTTGACGTCCGGGTCGGCGCGCACCAGGAGGTCGTCGATCGAGACCGACACCTGGTCGGTGAGGCCGTTGGTGGCGCGGCGCAGGATGTAGATCGAGTCACCGTGGTTCTCCGCCAGGCCGCCGGCGGCGGTGATCGCCTCGAGCAGTGTTAACCGCCCGGAGAAGTTGAGACTTCCCGGCGTGCGGACCGCGCCGATCACCGAGATCGGCCGGGAACGGAACTCCGTGACCTCGACCGAGACCGACGCGCGCTGGAGGAGATCGGCCTCCAGGAGCTTCTTGAGCTGCGCCGCGAGCTCGTTCTCCGTCAGTCCTTCCGCCCGCACGTTGCCCAGCAGGGGCAGCCGGATGGTGCCGTCCTCGTTGACCCGCACGTCGACGTTGAGCTCCGGTTCCTCGAACACCCGGACGGCGACCAGGTCGCGCGGACCGATGCGGTACTCGCTGCTATGGTCCGGCGCGGTCGCCTGGGCAGTGGCGCCGGGCCGGGTCGCGCCGGCCGGATGTTGGGCGGATGCGGCGGCCGGCGCCATGGCGAGGAGCCCGAGGGCGACCGCGAGGGTCCGGACGATGCGTCGGCTCGATTCAGCGGCCCGAGAAATAGAGCCATTGCTACCTATCCTGCTCATCCGGAACATGTTAGCCCACCATGCCGCACCCCGTCCACAGAGATCGCCGACCGGTAGTGGGTTAGTTTGAATCCAGGAGCCCGACCAGATCCTCGATCGACATCGGGCGGCGGGCGACACCGGCGCTGTGCGGATGCCCGAAAGGGGGT
>Ga0210074_1000586_pt1 | contig 12597 bp, 6 predicted proteins | sample China_Galinas_Co_FD_184860 | JGI IMG/M metagenome (GOLD analysis project Ga0210074, IMG submission 184860) | Wetland microbial communities from San Francisco Bay, California, USA, that impact long-term carbon sequestration -... | ecosystem: Environmental > Aquatic > Marine > Wetlands ... | reverse complement strand
AGGCGGCCATCACTTGCAGAGCGGCTTGAATCTAAACGAGAGGGATCAAAAGCTGCTTTGGAGATCGCCGAGGCTGAAGAAAAACTCAAATCAGCAAAGGTGGATTCGCGGACCGGACGCATTGTGACCTCAGACCGGATTGTCGAAATGCTGTTTGATTTGTTGGACCAAGGATATTCGGCGTTTGACGCTGCTAACATTCTTCGCATGCGGTTTGGCAAAGAACCTTTGTATCAAGCAGAATTTGGTGAGATAAAAGTGGCCTGCGGTGGGCGCCCTCAAGACGAATGCACTGATGAGTGTATCTGGGATGAAGAAGATGAAGAATGCTACGACATCGCACTTCCATCCGAATTTGCTGGTCCCGCGAGACCATTGAGAGTGCCATGTGAAGGGTATGATGAAGAGAAGTGCAGGGAGACCGAGGGCTGTGTGTATTACGAAGACAAGTGTATAAGACGGGAGGAAAAGCCTTTGCCTGAACTTCTGGCTATTGAATGGCCCGACCGCAATGCCCCTGGTTATGAAGAATTTATTGTGAAACTATTCCTGGCCTTTGTGCAGGCTGGAGAACAATTTGGCCGTGAAGAGCGGTGGTGCGCTGCGGATGCGGCTCTCCACGGAAATGAAATGCCCAAAGACGAACCAGCGCCAGAACAGCGAATGATTCCCATTTATTTGTCGCCAACCACGCCTTATCACGGTGCTGTGCTCTATCAGATGGTAGGCTCAGGGAAGACGAGAACTGCTTTGGCCACAATGAAAGCTTACCGCGATACAGACACTCGCCTCATCTGGGTGACGACCATCAGAGCTAAAGTCAGTTTGCAAGCCCAATACAGTGACTTTCCCTCATTCGATCCTTCACTAAAAGGAACAAGCGAAACACCATTTCTGCTTGCTGCTGGGTCTTCCGGGCACCGACGAGGAAAGATTGCCCTTTTCACCTATGAAGAATTTGTGAATTCTATAAAGCAGGGAAATGAATACGGCAGGAAGGTGTTAGCGAAACGAAAGGAAGAACATAACGGGGATCCCTTCCACAATACGTTTGTAGTGATTGACGAAGCCCATAAGATTTTTGAGTCCAAAAATGGCGCCGGAAAAGGGCAATACGTGCTCGAAAAAACGGCCTATGAGAGTTACCGGAAGAGCGGTGACAAGGCCTGCAAATGGCTCTTCCTCACAGCTACTCCAATGCCCACCATTGAGGTCCCAACAAATGCCACAAAACAAGTCACGACTGCGGGTGGACCACAAGCTGCTTTCAGATTGATGAATATGTTGATTGACAATCCTTCCAAGCGACTTCCTGTCGAACGTTCAAGCTTTGGTGGGGCAGCACCGGAATGGTTGAAAAAGGAAATACCAAGGGACGATTTCGACAGGCTTACAGCTGGCGAGTTTGCTGATCTTGCAAAGGGCTTGGTCAGCTACTTTGCTCCGACTTGGCCATCAATCTTTGCTCGGGATGTTGGTGCAATGAATGATGTGACGATTGTTCACCTCAAACCAGGCGAGGAGTCTTATGTCAAAGATGAACTCAAGAGAGGCTGTCGGAAATACAAAAATAACATTAAGGCCATATCACGATGCTACTTGCGTCGATTACATTGGATTGGAAAGGGGTTAGGACCATACCGTAGTAAAACGCCAACAGCGCTCCCTGGCAACCTCAAAAAGTCAGACTTTGACAATGAAATGAACATCCCTCGCGCTCCTCAGCTGCTTGAAAACATAGAGGATGCGGATAACCATGATGAGAAAAAGTATGGACACAAATTCAAGCATATTCTTTACAGCTCTATTCAGCACAATACTGCAGCTATGTATGCATCTCTACTTGTGCTGAAGGGCGGATTTCAATTCATGAAGCCAAAACAACGGTATGAAGAAATGGGCCTGAGATACGTAGGAGTATGTCCCGAGGAAAAGCCGAAATGTAGCGATTCGGACAAGTTGATGAAACTTACAGGACAGGCTAAAAATGACGGCAAGGACGTCTTGTTCTACATGAAGAACGAGATGAAGAAATCACAACTGGAAGAAATGCAGACGGTCTTCAACGATCATAAACGTAATGACCATGGCCAAATTGCGCGAATGCTTGTGCTGGGCAGTGGGCGTAAAGAAGCGATCAGTCTCCATGACGTCAAGTATGTCCATATCATGGAACCTCAAATGACAGACACAGATACGCAGCAAATCATTGGTCGCGCTAGACGCTACTGCAGTCATGTCGGCTTGAACCCTGATGAGAGAGAAATTCGCGTCTTTATCTACAACATAGAACTGCCTGAGGACGCACTTTATCTTCGCACCGAGAAGACCCGGAACCTCCTTGCTCAGGTTGCCCAAAGCGCGATAAAGGCGGAGCCGAAGATCGAAAAGGAACTGGAAGCTCGACAAAAGATATTAACGTGGATGAAAACAAGCGCATTCAACATCATGCTTTCGGGAAATACCACAAAAGAAGTCCACAACGCATTGAACGATATTAAGAGGATAATGAGCGAGGCTGGCCGACCTATAGAGAGACAAGCACATGAAGTCAGATTAGTGTCGAGTTTGACGCCTCGACCTGTTGTCGCGCCGGGAGAGGAAGCAATGGCTCCTCCAAAAGCCAGACGCAAAAGGGGAGGGATAACTGTTGCTGAGCTGAAAGCCTTGTGCAAGGAAAAGGGAGTGAAAGGTTACAGCAAACTGAGGAAAGCACAACTGCAAGAGAAATGCGGGCCTGCCCAGGCCGGGCCTGACGAAGCTTCTAAAAAGATCAGCTTGAAACCTTTGAGTGGTCGTATTCCGACAGCCCTGCCTGTCACAGGTTTCACCTTCAAGGAAGTTTGTCGAGACCACGAAAGACTACTTCGCCTGCTGAAAAGAACGCCACCAGAGCAAAGACACGCTCTTGTAATGAGATGCGCCAAAGAAAGACAAGCACCTCAAGCAGGAGGACGCAGCTAAAAAATCGCGCGTCCGAAACGTTAGGAAAACAATGTAATAAATTTTTCATCACAGCAACAATGGAGTCCATTGATTTAAGTCTTCCATTTCGACGTTCAGCTGCAAAAATAGTTTCAGTCGGTGGAGCTCGCCTTGTTACCGAAAAATCAGGTGCAACAGTAAGCGATCTCAATACAAAATACGGATGGAAGATGTGGATAGCAGCCGGCATCCTGGTCTTTGCCTTGTATTATTTCTTCATCGCACAACCAAAGCCCGAGCCCAATCAAGTGCAACTTCCAAATGCTCCGCAAACGCCCGCACCAAACGTTTTAGAGATGGCGGATAATGCGTTTGAGAGATATGATAACACAACTGATGCATATGAGACGGCGCAACACTTTAACTTTGCCATTGACAACTACATGGAGGCGATGAATAGAACTCAAGATCCGAAAACGCTAGGACACATATTTCATCGTCTGGCTGTTTTGTTCCATCAAGGTGTGCCAGAAGGAGAACTAGGAGGCGGAGTGCCGCCGGATGCCCAACAAGCGATACAATACTACAGAGAAGCGATCAAAATGGGGTATCATGGAGCGGTAATGCCTTTGGCCTCTATCTACCATTGGGGCCTGACCGCTTTCGAGGGAAATCGTGAGGTGGCTAAGCACCTTTACGGAGTTGTTCTTAAAGTTGGGACGGACTACGAAAAGGGGCAAGCAAAGGACAGACTCAGACAGATGAGAGAGGAGGAAGGCCATGCCGTAAGCAATGGGATGCTTGAGGAAGATGCAAGCGTAAGCGCTGGTAACTTTAGCACCACCGGTTTTGGTTCAAATGCCTTTGCTGAACACTTTATGGATTTTAACAAGTCTCCATATGAAATAGGACGCGATGAAACAACTCAAGGGATGGATGAAAAGTATGTGGATGATTTGATTCAAAACAAGCTCTCAATCCAAGGAAGGCGCACCGATTCGAGACCAAAAGCCGTGAGACGTGACCCGCAAAATGCTCGAGATCATGTCGTTGTCAATAGCGCAAAACAGTCCATGGAAAGACTACGAGCTAATACACATGTTCAATATGATGTGCCGACAACATTCAAAATGATTCACGAATACATTGTCAAAAAATCAGACGTCAGTCAAGCCAAAAGAGAAAAGGCCGCGCAGGTTCTAAGGGAATTGTCAAAGGGTATCGCCAATCTAGGATACGAACAGGCGAAAGAGATTGAAGCTTTGCAATTGGTTTGGAATCGGATTAATAGTCAAGTGTATTCCCAACAACCAGACAAAAGAAGAGCGCTCATGGAGAACTTGATTACAGAATTGTCAGAATGCATTGAATACGGTGAACTCGTTTGTCCGACGGGACGATTGAACCGGATCATCGATACGCTTAATCATCAAGATCCCGTGGTCAATATCCAACCAAAATGGGCTATCCAAAAGACCATGGTTGCACGCGCTGGCGCGATCGAAAAGGCAATGCTGACCAAATCCAGACCAGAAGTTAGGGAAGCAATGAAAGCGTTAAATCCCAGCGCACGGCAGCGCCAACTGCAGACTGAGTTTATGCAGAAAGTTCGGAGCGCCATCGAACGCGATTTGACCAGACGCTACGTCGACACTGGTTTGATGACGAAGCAGTTGCTCAAAACTGAACTTGATGCCTGGATGCTTACGTAAACTGTGTGTGCGTTTACCTTCTCTCCGTTTCATCTGCGTGTGCGTTTACCTTCTCTCCGTTTCATCTGCGTGTGCGTTTACCTTCTCTCCGTTTCATCTGCGTGTGCGTTTACCTTCTCTCCGTTTCATCTGCGTGTGCGTTTACCTTCTCGCGGTTTCATTCACTCACCACTTAGCAAGAAAAAAACAAAATGTTTTCTCGCGATATTATTCGCCTGTTGGTCAAGCAAAATCCCGAAATCGCCTTTCCCTTATTATCCGCCAATCGAACTCTGCACCGGTGGATTACAACCGACAAACTACTAATGAATTACCTCGTGCAATACTACCAAGACCAAATAAATGAAGAACTCAATAAACAAACGGCTCGACTCTTTCATATTGTGCTCAACGGCAGGGAAATCGTGAACGTGCATTTAACCGAAGGATATAGAAAGAAGGAATATCAGGTAACATTTTCTAATGGAATGAAGACAACTGAAACCCTTGGCAAGCTACAAACCGAGTTGACTAATCCACAATCCCGTGCGGCCTACCAAAGGATTCTGAGGTTAAACCACAGAGCAAATATAATCAAGCGTTTTGGCGAGAATGATTTAACCAACCAGATCGAAGACATTTGCAGTGGTGTAAAGTGGGTTTGTAGAGAACAACTGAAACCACGATTCTCCTGGAGCCATTTCGGTTATCTATTTTTATTGTGCGAAGGCGTCATGGTTTTAACCCTAGTAATACGACGTCTGCCTGGAAGAAGCGGTGTGATCCCGGGTTTTTTGCTGATAGGCCTCGTTTGTTATGTTTTGGTTCACAAAGGTTTGCTCTGAAGATTTTTATCTTTCCTCCAACGACAAAGGCAACAAAACGCAAAAACATGACCGATCCTTTCAACCGCAAGCAACAAATTGCAGATTACATTAGCCAAATGCGCGGTGTTGCTGCTCACAAGCAATCTCAACAACGTAGGCATTTCGAGTATAACACAAGAAATGCGACAAGGAACAACCACCGATCATTTCCGCAAGCACGCGCTAGAAAGCCAGTATGGGCACAACCAATGGGAAAGGCTGTAAGACGATCTGGCCAGGTGAAAAAGCCAATGCAACCTGTTGGACCACCTGAACCAAAGAGACTGACAGTTAAGGAAAAAATCAAGGGTGTCGAAAATGAAATCTTTCCAAAACCCAAAACCACAAAGAGATATCGAAAGGTCGTCATCTATGAACCCATTGAAAGTCCCCCGCGAGACGAGAAAGAAACTAGAGCAGTTATGGTTAGAGACAATGTATTGAAAATGATGAAACAAGTTCAAAAGGCGTAATCACTTTGCTCAAGAATAAAATCTCTGTTCTCCACACAACAAGGTAGCAAAAAAAAAAAAAAACAAATGTCTGCAACGCCCGGATACGGAAGGATTAGCGAAATTAAGCTGCGCGAGCTTCGTCACTATGACAAGACGATTATTGATCGCAATGGCAACATTATGACAGTCGCGCTGAGCACAAACTGCATCCAGACTACGCCGACCGCCCCTTTGGTCATCAAAGGGAACCTCGTGGTTACGGGAAACACCCTGATGCAAGATGGCTTGTGCCTTCCCGCTGGAAGTATGGCAAAGTTTGATACAATCACAGCCAATGTCGCCCTTATTAATGAGACTATTGTAGCGGGAAACAACCTCGTCGTTGGCGGGCCGACCATATTTTATGGAAATGTTGCTGCACATAACAATGTTTTCATCAATAATGATCTAGGAGTAGGCAATGAATTAACCGTTGAAGGAATTCTTCGTGATGAAACCGCGAAACGTTTGTATGCAACACATAAGGATGCTACAGTTTCGCTCTACATCAACGACAACGGAAACTCAAGCGTCTGCTCCGGTAGCTTCATCAGCGGTAATGGTCATATTCTTACTGCAGCCCATTGCTGCTCCCCCAACAACTCGGCTAACGTCTTTGCCAATATCTACGCCCTGGTCACCAACTACGACAACGCAGGAACCAATAGGGTCGTCGAGTGTAACTTTATTGGTTTGGACGGTGCGGGGGACATTGGCGTGCTCAAAGTAGATGGACTTACCAATCAACCTTATCTTCAATGGGGTAACAGCAGCGCCCTCGGCGTTGGAGACCATTGCTTTGTTATAGGTAATCCTTTGGGTATTGATAATCAATCCATAACTCACGGACTTATCCGTGATGCAAACTATGTTCAAACCGATCCGCCAACCTTTGTCGTTGAAAGTCTTTGGACGGACACGTTGGGCTACGGAGGGAATTCAGGCAGTCCCATTCTAAATCTGGACGGTAACATTGTCGGTGTCTATACTTTTGGTAAGGATATGTTTGAAGCATTGGGAGGAGGCACAACACAACGAATCGCCCAACCAGTGGTCGACAAAATCCTGGAAACTTCAAACGACTATTATCTCTATAGAGGAGAACTCGGAATCACCACAAAACCGTTGGAACTCGGAGATGCGGCAGGAACCATCTTAATGACTGGTGGATTTGATTTTAGAGGAATAATGGTGCTAAGTGTGCGACCAGGAGGCGCTGCTGATCTGGCGGGTATTATGATTGACGACATTATTGTCTCTGTGGATGGTATTGTTTGTGGAATTTTAACAGGCCAAACCTCACACACGACTGGTTACTGGCACAAACCGGCAGGGAGCGTGGTTGAAGTCCAATATGTAAGACCAAGTCTCAGTTTGACACCCATTACGGTGATGGTTACCCTAGATCCCGCCGAGCTGGCAACTGACTTTCCGTTTTCTGGTGTAAGTTAAAGTTTTACACTTTATTTCTTTTCGCCTTTGGTTGCCCCACTGAAAGTGAGCGAGAAATTCTTGGCCCGTTTGTTTGGCAGGAACGTGAAAATCATACGCACTCGCTCATCCTCCATTCTTGGTCAAACGGTCTTTATAGAGGTGTTTTTGCCACTCTTTATAGATGGGATCGGTGCGCCAATTATAACCCTCCATTTTTACAAAACATTATTTTGATTTTTGTTCACTTTTTTATTAGTTGTGTTTTTGCCACTCTTTATAGATGGGATCGGTGCGCCAATTATAACCCTCCATTTTTACAAAACATTATTTTGATTTTTGTTCACTTTTTTATTAGTTGACTTCATAGCGGACGTTTTTGAGGATCATCCAGTTGATGGTGCGATGATCGACAAGCCTCCTGTCATGCTGTCCTTCTTCCACTTCCAGGTCCACCACTTGACTCCGGCCAAGCTTTGGTTCCGAGTGCACCAGATATCCGGTCAAAGTGCGCTCCTCTCCAAGCAACAAATCTTCGGACAGCGCTTTCAGGGCACTCGCGTCTCCAAGAGACCCAACGTTAATCTTGGACAACTTTTCACTGACTGTGGTGTGGGTGGGCTTCTTGTGAAAGTTCAGTTGAAAGACCGTGCCAGCGCTATTCTCCAGTATTTCGATCAACCTGGTCCGGCTCACGCGCTGTTCTTTGTTATACTGTGTAGCTGAATACATACCCTCTTCGATCACGCTCCTGTGCGCATCGTATTGGAAACCTCTCTCGTTTCGAAGAGTGGCCGTTTTTCTTGCTGGATTGTCTATCTTGGCAACCACTCTGTAATGCTGTGTTTCACTCAAGCGATCGCCAACTTGAAGTTCGGCGAACTTGGACTTCTTCGGGCAACGTTGCTCTTGGGTTCCCGTATTACTTCTTCGACGACTCATCCTTGCGATATATTTTGAAAAGACTTGACTACTGACTGAAAACGGCGCACCAAATTTTTTTTCAGCCTTTGCGAGGGGACTTGCGCCTGGTCGACTTGCGTTTGGTTGACTTGCGTTTGGTTGACTTACGCTTGCTAAACTTGCGGCGGGTTGACTTGCGCTTTGCGGATTTGCGCCTGGGCGGACCATTCTTAGGACCACTGATGATCTTGAAGCGACCGTTGGACATCTTGCGGGCCTTTGCGCCATTCTTGAAGGTGACCGTCTCCCCTGCTTTTACGTTTGCGTATTTGCCGGGCATTGTCGCGTGTAGTTGTTTTTGTGGTCTAAAGAAATACGTTGAGATATCTTTTCAACGTTCTTTTTTTTTTTTTGTCCAGGAGTTGAGACATGGATGAATTATCAACTACGGAGGCTGGGATCACAGGTGTGGGGCGCCTTATTGAGGATGAAAAGACGGAAATATCTCCCGCGCACAAGTTGAAAGCATCTCACCTTACCCTGATCTTCTGTCATCTCGCTTCGGTCAAGGATATCGCCGAGGCAAGTCAGACTTGTCGAGCCTGGTGTTGGCAGCTTTGGCGAGACGAAGAAAAATTCAACTTGTGGAAACCTCGCATCGTAGCTTCTGTTTCTGAGGATTTGGAGCGGCGCGCCCTCACGATGTCTTCTGTTCTTGCAGATTTCGCACTCAAAAGGCAACTGGGATATCGAGTAGGAGAAACAGTGGACCAGATAGAATTGGCTGTCGAGAAGAAAATGGAGCAAACAGCAAAAGCGCTCTGGCTTATTGATGGACTCTGGAAAACAGCACTATTTAGACCAAAACGTTTAATCGGGACGCATCCTTACGTCGGCGAGGTCGATCGCGCTTACTACACTGCGGTCCGAGAAGATGGTCAAAAGGCAATGTATTCTATAGATGGAAAATCTTTTCTCACCGGAGAGGAGCGCCCGACTCTTCACTGTTTCTGTGGAACTTTTTTCGGAAACGATAACAAGCTTCAAGACGGCGCATTTTACGAAGAAAAAACTCCCATCTATAATGGTCAATGGAAACATGGGGTTCCGAACGGAAAAGGAATAATGTTTAACAAGGATGGAAGCAAGCAGATAGAAGGCCATTTTAAAATGGGCGTTCCACACGGTCATTGCACGTGGTATCGTGAAGACGGCCAGGGCTTTGTTCATCAAGGAGAATGGCGAGAGGGAAACCGCCATGGCCCCGGTATAGCATTTTCTGATAACGGTCAAAAGCTCTTTGAGGGCGACTTTAACGAGGAAATCAAGGCTTCAGGCACATGGTATGATATGGATGGACGCGTCATTCATCAAGGCAATGGAGCCGATCTAAAGAATCGTATGATGGAGTGCATTGACAAACATACATGCACGTTTACTGTCACCGGCACATGTTTTGTTGGACAAGAATGGGTTCACTGCCGCACATGTTTTGGTGAAGACAAGATGCGCGGCATCTGCGTGAGTTGCGCACGCCGCGATCATGCTGGTCACGACATTGCTTATCACGAAGCAAGTGACTTTTTCTGCGACTGCGGTGCGGGAGATGGACCCAATGAATGCTCAGCACTTGTGCCTTGCGACGATGTGCTTACGTGTGATTGTTCTGGTTTTCCAATTCCGCGAGCCGAAGATGACCAACCAAATAACGAAGAAGGTGAAGGTGGTGATGATGGTGATGATAATGATGATGGTGATGATGGTGATGATGGTGATGATGGTGATGACGGTGATGATGGTGATGACGGTGATGAGGAGCCTCAGGAAGAACAGGATGACCCTTTTCCAGATGAGGGAGTAATCTTACGAGCAATGGCACAAGAAATAGAGAATCAATTACGACAGATGGAGGGAGGTCCGCTGGCTGGAGAAGGAGGTCGTCTCGAAGTTATCGTGCGCCTCAAACCTAATCGCTTGCAACAAGACCAAGGCCACGGGGAAGGAGAAGGTGATGACCATGAGGACGATGATGAAGATGAATAAAAAATTCATTACAAAATGTTCTTTTTATCTATTTTGGCAACCAGTGCCGCAACCACACCCGTCATGGCACTTGCGTTTCGCCTTTTTGCATACACAACGAGTGCATTTCCTGCACTGCCCTGAACATTTTTCTGGCGTCGTTTTCTTCGTTTTCTTTGCAGGCGGTTGCAAGAGTGCTTCCTCTTTTTCTTGCTCTGCTTCTTCGTCAACTTGGTCCTCCTTCTCTTGGTCCTCATCCTCATCATCATCTCCCTCATTATCAGATTCCAACTCCATTGGTTGTTCTCGTCCACTATACACAACAACTGCAAGGCCGGTCGTTTTGCTCGGTGGCAAAATATCGCGTATTTCCAGGTCGGCCTCGAGTGGGATCTCAGGAGAGGTGATGGAGAGCCGCTGGACAATGGCGTCGTCCGGATAAGCAGCGTAACATGCATAAGAATCCGCCAAGACCGAGTCCTCAACTTTGCCCTCGTGGAGTTGCATTTGCTGGAGGACGCGCACATTTTCCTTGATTTCCATTGTGGTTAGCGCTCCATTGTTCCTGGATTTGGAGACCTTGCGAAAGCAGAAGGTGCGATGCGTGGCGCTGTAGCTCTGAACTTCTTTTGCGAGTCGGATCTCTGGAAACTCGGGAAAGTATTGGTCAAAAGTCTGGGTTTCAACTAGTATGAGATCGTAATCCGACGCAAGCCGAACGAGCGTGTCAAAGTTTACAAGATTCTCGTGTTTGACACTTCCACCTTTTTCAGGAAGGCGAAAATACTGCTGAATTATTGAAGACTGAATCTTCACATCAATTTCTGCACCAAAGGTTGGCAACTCGTCAAAGCTGGTCTTTGTGGCATCAAAGGAGAGACTTCTGACTTCAAATAGATCAAAGATCGAGTCGGGCGGTTCCCATGAGTAGTTGTTGTTGTGCCCGCGCAGTTTGTCGTGCATGAGTTCTCCATCGACCACGGTCCCTACGAAGAGACCCTCTGGTTTGAGGAGATCTTTGACGTTTTGAAGAAAGCTCCTGGCATCGCGTTCACAACTAAAGAAATAATGGATGGCAAAAAAGCAGGTCACCACACCAGCCTCAAGAGGGATGTGTAATCGCTCAAGCGTCTCATATATGGGTTGACGAGCATCAGCCAAAACAAAGCAGGCGTCGGTTGGAGGCGTCACACCTCGCAGGCGGATGCCAGACCACCGCTTAAGAGCCGCGTCGTCATAACCATGTAGCAGTTCAGGAACGTTGTCAATTCCCACAAGCACTCCGACCGAACTTTTGAGATACTTGTGCAAGTCACCACCCTTACCGCAACACATGTCTACAACTACCTTTGCCTCGTCTGTGCGACTGAGTTTCGATTGGCGCTGTCTCAGCACCTTCTCGGTCACATGAATACGCTCCGAGGTCGTCTTGCAATCACCCATTTGCACTCCCCAAACGGTATCAAGCATTTTCCACACATGAGACGTTTTTGGCAGACTCCAGACTGGGCTCATCAGGTTGAAGGAAGACGCATCTCGACCAGAAATAACTTCCCCCCCAAGCGAAATCAGCATTTCTGCGTCACTCACTGTTCTCGTCTGTTGAGTGGCTCGACTGATAACAGAGCCTTTGATGCGGTTATGCATTCGCCGAAGAGCTTTAAGATCTCGAAGGCTGGGATCGCGCGCCTCTCCATGTTTCGAAGGGTTACCGTCAAAGACATGCTGCCAATCGAGAGAGTCAGGAATATCCTTGACGTAAGGATATGTTCCGTAGCTGCGCTCGTTGGCTACCGCCTCCGTTTCTTCATCAATAAGAGGAAGAGCCATGAGCTGAGCTTGCGTGACCGGATATTTCATGGACTCCCACACATCCACAGCTACTCGAAGATCGTTTGATCCCTCAATACCTTGCAGGGATTTGTCTGATCGCTTGCAGAGCGGCACCAAGCTTTCACGCTCCGGGTCATACCAAAACTCAAACACGGCCTCGTCTTCAAGTTCTACGTGGTGCAAAACAGCTTTGTCCTCAATCCAGGGTTGAAAAGGAAAAGGAACAGGCGACCGAGTGTCCGACCACATCAAGTCGCGAGAAGGATGCTGCACGATCAAGCCGTTCGACATTACCACCCAATAAAAGTGCTGCCTTTCCACACTGTTACAGTCGGATGCCGTATAAATAGCCTCTGCTGAAGGCACTCGCTTGAAGATGAGGCATCTCGTCTGGTCCCGACGCACAGTTGCAAATGATCCGCACAAGAGCAG
>Ga0210074_1000585_pt1 | contig 12606 bp, 12 predicted proteins | sample China_Galinas_Co_FD_184860 | JGI IMG/M metagenome (GOLD analysis project Ga0210074, IMG submission 184860) | Wetland microbial communities from San Francisco Bay, California, USA, that impact long-term carbon sequestration -... | ecosystem: Environmental > Aquatic > Marine > Wetlands ... | reverse complement strand
ATTATTATGGAGCTGTTGATTACAGATTTGGGATTTTACCTTATTCGGGACAGGTGGATCATAGGCTGGGTATAGTCTTAGGTATTAACGCAACTCAAGCTGAAATGTTTTGGGATTTTCCAGAGGGTGTAAATGTTCATCTTACAGATTGGTTCATTGGAACGTTCAGTCTTCAGTTACAAGATTCAGGTTCTTATGTTTTTACAAATACTCTATTAAACGTTTTTAGCTCATTCAGCATGATCGTAAATTATAATAACGTAATCCCTGCAGAACTATCTACTTTTACAACTTCAGTTTTACAAAATGAAGAAGCAATTCAGCTAAATTGGACAACCGCAACGGAAACGAATAACTCGGGGTTTGAAGTAGAAAGATTTCAAGATTACAAAATTGAAAAATTACAAGATTGGGAAACAATTGGTTTTGTTCCGGGATTTGGGACAACAACAGAACCAAAGTCATATTCTTTTGTTGATGAAGATGTTACCACAGGAACTTACAAATACCGCCTGAAGCAAATTGATTATGATGGAACATTTGAATACTCTAACGAAATAGAAGTGGAAGTTGACTTTACTCCAAAGGAATTTGTGTTGTATCAGAATTACCCTAATCCGTTTAATCCAAGTACGGTGATTAGTTATCAGTTACCAGTAACCAGTAACGTAACCTTAAAAGTTTATGATGTGCTTGGTAATGAGGTTGTAACTTTAATTAACGAAGAAAAAACTGCAGGCGTTTATGAGGTTGAGTTTGATGCGGGTAACTTATCTAGCGGAATTTATTTTTATGTTTTGAGAGCGGATAATTTCTTCAACACAAAGAAATTTGTATTAATTAAATAAAGAAACATGGTGGTGTCACGGTGCGACCGTGACACCCTTGCGCTAATTATGTATTAGTTTTATTATATTCCTCGATAGCCAACTCTTCAAGTTCACTTTTCATTTCCTTGGGAAGGATGACGGTTTCGTAATATTTACCGTCTTTACCTTTTTGATCTGGTGATGAAAGAAATAAACCGTTGGAACCATTAACAAGACGAAATCCTTTTAATGTAATTCCATCTTCGGTTTGAACATCAAGAAATGCAGCAGTTTTACCTCCCCCCTCAGATCTAATTGGATTCATTCTGATAATTTTCACGCAAGCCTCCTGTGTTGATTAGGTTTAAGTTTGAGATCAATTTATAACTTTTAAGGATTGATGTCAACTTCCTAAAAATTTGTACCAGTAATTTTTAAGTTTAAAAAATTACTTTTTTGATGATTCCAGAGACTCTAGCTCCTCAATCTTCTTATTGAGCATCTCAATTTTCTCATCCAGTTCCTCGGTTTTGCGATCTATTTCTTTTTCATACTCTTCAGCATTCCAGTAACCCCGTTCTTCAAAGTAACTTTTAAATAGCCAATTATGTTTAAGGGCTTCCATATTTTCGGAAAGGCTGGTTGCAGCACTTTTTGATTCCTCAGATATTTCTCGAAGATTTACCATCAATGAGTTAAAGTTTGAATCCGCACTAGTTCCTTCAGCCAGTAGCGAACCAAGTACTCCTTTTCCTTTTGAAACATCTCCAAGTAGTGAATCAACGCCAATTATAATTCTGTTTATATTATCAACTGCAGATTTTACAGATTGACCCAACAATTTGTATTGTGCAGTTATAATATTTAATTCTGCGGTGATAGAAGTCAGACTTTTATCTGCTGATTGTGTTAAATTAGTTGCTGCATAATAAAGAGCATCGTCGGTAAATATTTTTCCAAGTGTACCTTCTCCCTTGTTAATCCTGCCAATAATATCCGCCAGGTCTTTTGTCATCTCCTTTGTGTAACCCATAATTCCCTGAGTCTCTCCAATAATATCTGCAAAGCTAACAGGGTCTTTGGCCTGAATTATACCACCATCTTGAATAGGTTCAGCATTACTATCACCAATTTTCAGAGAAACAAATTTATTACCAACAAGACCTTCAGTTTGAATTTCGGCTTGAGTGTCAACCTTGATGAAGTGTCTGATGTCGTCCAGCAATCGCATTTTTACTTCGATCAAACTCACAGTGTCTCCAACTACTTTAATATTCTGAACGGCTCCAGCATCGATGCCGCTTAGTTTTACGGGAGCTCCGTTTCTTAGTCCTTCGATATTTCTGAAATAGGCTTTAACAGTAAATGTCGGTTTAAACAAAGCCTCTTTATTACCAAGCATAAAAATTCCAATAACAAGAAAAGCACTTCCTATAAAAATAAAGATGCCAAGCTTGGCACCGGCAATTCTACTTTTCATATTAAACTCCCTTTATTTTCAATTATTTCATCACTGAAAAAATTTTTTAATAATGGCTCGTCAGATGTAATCAGATCTTCGATGCTTCCTTCCTTTACAATTTTTCCTTCATCCAATACAATTGCTCTATTGGCTATAATTTTTGCACAGAGAAGATCGTGAGTAACAACTACAGAAGTCATTTTTAGCGCGCGTTGTAATTCTATAATAAGAACACTAATTTCTTTTGATGTAATCGGATCAAGACCTGTGGTTGGTTCATCATAAAACATCAGCTTTGGTTTTGTAATGATTGATCTTGCCAATCCGATTCTCTTTTTCATACCACCTGATAGTTCTGAAGGCATTTTATCAACTGCTTCAAGAAGTGAAACAGCTTCGAGCACAAAATGAACTCTCTCATCAATTTCCTTTCTGCCAAGATCAAAGTTTCTTATTAAAGGAAATTCAAGATTTTCTCTCACGCTCATCGAATCATACAAAGCGGCACCCTGAAACAAAAAACCAATATCTTTCCTGAGACTATTTAATTCCTTAAGATCCATTGCAAGCACATCTTTGTCTTGAATTTTTATTGAACCAGAATCCGGTTCCAACAATCTGATCAAACATTTTAGCAAAACACTTTTACCGGTCCCACTTCTTCCGAAGACGATCATGTTATCCGCTTCTTCAACATTCAAGGATACACCATCTAGTACCACGTTATTTCCAAAGGATTTATGAAGATCTCTTATTTCAACCATTATTTCACCACAGGCCAAATCCAGAGAGACAGCTTTACAAGTACCATATCAAATATTAATATCAGTAAGGAGGAAACAACAACTGCGCTCGTCGAGGCTTGTCCAACTCCTTCAGTTCCATTTTCTGCTGTATATCCTTTGTAGCATCCGACTAGTCCAACAATAAAACCAAATACAAATGTTTTGCTCACACCGGGTATTGCATCTCCGAATTCAACAGCAAAAACAACCCTGTCTATATAATATGCCCACGTCATATTTTGAACAAGAACAACAGCTATATATGCACCAATAAGTGAAATAAAGATAACGTAAACAGTTAGAATTGGAAGAATAAATGTAGTTGCAAATATTCTCGTAACAACAAGATATCTAAACGGGTGAACCCCTGATACTTCCATTGCATCGATTTGTTCAGTTACGCGCATTGAACCAAGCTCTGCGCCAATTCCTGAACTTACACGACCGGCAAATATGAGAGCACAGATTACAGGACCAAGTTCTCTAACTATAGAAATTCCAACGGAACCGGGCAGAAAAGCTTCAGCACCAAACCTTTTAAGGACAGGACTTAGTTGCAAAGCAATAACTAATCCGATTATAAATCCAGTGACACCAACTATCGGCAAAGTTTTCATTCCAAGCTCTATCATATGCTTTCTAATTTGTTCTATTTCATATGGCGGAATAAAAACTTCTTTAAAAAATCTTGCAGAAAATGTGGTCAGACCACCGAGCATAGTAAAGAACTCAGTAAGTCGTTTTTCAGTTGTGCTCAGGAATTTTCCTGAGGAATGGAAATTATTCAAATTAGTTACATCATTTAATGATTGAGGTTAGGTAAAAATATAGAAAATGATTGTCAATATAAATTCATAATCTATTTTCTGTTGGATTAATTAATAAATAAATTTGGCGAAAATGTTTGGATAATTACTTCTTCAGGAACATATTGGAAAATATATCTTAATTATTTTTAAATCATTTCAGGCGATTTTTAGTTATTTATTTTTGAACAAAGAAATATCAAATGCCAAAAATTCTAAACGAAAAAAATAAACTAATTGAGAAATTATTAAATCTCATTGAAAGAGTTGGGAACGCACTTCCTCATCCGGCCACATTGTTTGCACTATTCGCAATCGGAATAGTTATTATTTCAGGAATAGTTAGTGCTTTTCATCTGGAAGTAACACATCCTGCTACCGGCGAAATTATTAAACCGGTTAGCCTGCTGAATGTTGAGGGATTACACAAGATACTTGTTACAATGGTAACAAATTTCACAAGTTTTGCTCCTCTCGGTACAGTATTAGTCGCTATGTTGGGAATTGGTGTAGCCGAATCAAGCGGTTTGATTGGCTCCTCACTCCGATTACTTGTTCTTAAAGCCCCGACAAGGTTACTAACATTTGTGATTGTTTTTGCCGGCATTCTCTCAAACACTGCTAGTGAAATAGGTTATGTGTTATTGGTTCCTTTGGCCGCAATAATATTTCTTGCTGTTGGAAGGCATCCACTTGCAGGTTTAGCGGCGGCATTTGCTGGAGTATCGGGCGGCTACAGTGCAAATCTATTACTTGGGACAATTGATCCGTTACTTGCCGGGCTGTCTGAAGAAGCTGCACATATAGTTGATCCTGGTTATCTTGTTAATGCTGCATGTAATTATTATTTCATGTTTGTATCTACTTTTATAATAGCGGCAGTTGGAACCTGGGTTACAGAAAAAATTGTTGAACCGAGGCTCGGAAAATATGAAGGGGCTTCCTCATCGGAGGAACTTAAACCCCTTTCAAAAGATGAAAAGAGGGGACTCTTGTTTGCATTCATCTCAGCAATTGTATTAGGAATTATCATACTGATTGGACTTGTTCCGGAAAATGGTTTCCTCCGCGATATTAATACCGGCGATATCTTGCATTCGCCATTTATGAAAGGGATAGTTGCATTTATTTTTATTGGTGCAGCAGTGATGGGTGTTGCTTATGGAATTGGGGCTAAAACAATTAAAAATGATGCAGATGTTATGAATGGAATGGGCAAATCAATTCAAACACTTGGTGTTTATATGGTGCTTGTGTTCTTTGCTGCACAGTTCGTTGCTTATTTCAACTGGACCAACATCGGCTTGATCATTGCAATCGAAGGTGCAGATTTCCTAAAATCATCTGGTCTCGGTCCAATACCACTGATGCTAAGTTTTATTCTGGTATCAGCTTTCATTAATTTATTTATGGGCAGTGCTTCGGCAAAGTGGGCTATAATGGCTCCGGTCTTTATTCCGATGTTTATGCTGCTTGGTTACTCTCCCGAATTTGTACAGGTAGCTTATAGAATTGGTGATAGTACAACAAATATCATCTCCCCGATGATGTCCTATTTTGCTTTAATAGTTGCTTTCGTTGAAAAGTATGATACCAAAGCAGGAATTGGAACTGTAATTGCAACCATGATTCCATATACATTTTTCTTTTTACTAGCCTGGATTGTACTTTTAATCATCTGGATGATGCTTGGATTGCCGGTAGGACCGGGTGCCGGATTGTATTTGAATTAAATCTTTATGGTTAGAAGAAAAAGATTAGAAGGCATTTTCGTAGTGATTGACAATAGGATTGTTTAAATCTTCAAATAATATTGCAAACACGTCAAAACGGCAATCCAATTCTCTTATTTCCTTATCATACAAAAAAAGTTCAGCAAGTTTTCGCAATTGTTTTTGTTTGTTTTTAGTTATTGAGTACTCAGGTGCCCCGAACTCCAGATTTTGTCTGGCTTTCACTTCAACAAAAACAGTGTATTTATCTTTTGGATCGATGGCTATTATATCTATTTCACCGTGACTAAATCTGTAATTACGTTCAATAATTTTATAACCTTCTTCCTCAAGGATTTTTGCAGCAAGATCCTCACCTTTTTTTGCTAACTCCTTCTTATCAAGTTTCATTTATCCGAACCATTCAATTCAACATGACTTAAATCAAGATTTTGTTCTTCGGATAATAATTTACCAAGAAATGTTTTTCTGTGCAGCGGGCTTGGACCTATTTTTAAAATAATATCCCGGTGCTTGCGTGTTGGATATCCTTTATTTTGATCCCAAAAATATTCAGGATAATCAAGCGAAAGATTTTTCATTATCCTGTCTCTTGTAACTTTTGCAAGAATTGAAGCTGCGGCGATTGAAAAAGATTTTGCATCACCTTTAATGACAGGAATTACGGGAATATCAGAAGGAAATCCTCTGTTTCCATCAACCAATATGAGGTCAGGTTTAATATTCAGACTTTCTACTGCCTGTTTCATTGCCAGCAAAGAAGCATTAAGAATATTCATTTCATCGATTATAGTATGATCGACAACAGAAACCGAGTATGACAAAGCTTTTGCTGTAATATTATCGAACAAATATTCTCTCTGATTCTGAGTTAATTGCTTCGAATCGTTAACATTTTTTATACTAGTTTTTTTATCAAAAATAACTGCTGCAGCTACTACCGGTCCGGCAAGTGGTCCTCTTCCCGCTTCATCAACTCCTGCAAGAAATTTTACTTCTTTGCTTAAATATTTTTTATCGAACTTTTTCATCCTGAATTATTTAGTTTATACACCAAGGTAAATTGCAATTAACCCAAATATCATATTCAATTTTAAAAGATTACTGATTTTCTTCAAGTTTTTTATTGAATGATCTTCAAAGATTTTCTTACTGCAATAAACAAGAATTGGATTTACTATTACCATCACAACAATAAAATATTCAATTTTATATAATTCTGTTATGAATGGGTAAATGGTAATAACTATAAGACTTGTTGTAATAAGCAAAATAAAATATTTTGATTTTTGATATCCAAATTTAATTGGAAAAGTTACAATCCCCACTTTAGCATCGCCGTCAACATCTTCCATATCTTTTACAATTTCCCTGATAAGATTTATCAGGAATGCAAACAAAGCAGGAACAATGGCTGCATCTGGATTATCAACAGCAACTCCACCAAAAATAAAAACCAATCCGGTTAAAAACGCAACTACAATATTGCCGACCAAAGAGAATTTCTTTAATGATTTTGAATAGAGAAATAATAGGATTGAAGTCCCGATAACTATTCCGAAAGCAATTAAATTAATAAACCATGCGAAGAGCAGTGAAATGACAATTAATAATGTATATAAAAACACTACGGAACTAATTGAAATTTTACTGGCCGCCAGTACTCTTTGGGGTTGGTTTATTTTATCAATTTCAATATCATAAATATCATTGATGATATTACCAGATGCCATAACAAATGAAGCAGAGAAAGCCGCCAGAGCTACATTCAGCCAAGGAATTTCACTTGGTTGGCAAATGATTGCAGCAACAATTACGGAAATAAAAGTGATTAGAAAGTTTACTGGACGGAAAATTTTTATTGTTGCTGTAAGTTTTTCTATCAATTCTAATAAAATGTTTATAACAGATTAGTCGAAACTTACGAAAAGAAAAAGAAATTGTTCAGTTTGTCATTCCGAACTCGTTTCGGAATCTTCGTCACCAAGCTTGTATTAAATCAGAAGCTGAAACGAGTTCAGCTTGACGACTTATTCTTAAACTCATCCCTGGTCAAAACCGTTTTTGCGATGTGTACCATCACAAAATGGTTTATTGTTTGAACCACCGCAGCGGCAAAGTGCTACCGAGCCCTCTTTTACTTCTTCTTTGCCATCAGTTCCGATAAAAACAAACTTACCTTTTACAAGGTAAGGTCCACCTTTACTTACTTGGACTGTGGTGCCTAATTTTTCCGCTTGTGCAGGTTGTGCTTTTTGTTCGTTCATTTTATTATTCTTTTCATAGGATAACGCCCCAGAGGGACAGTTATCAACAATTTTAATTATTTCTTCTGTTGAGCCACCATTCATATCGATCCATGGTCTTCGTTTTGGATTGAATACAGCCAATGATGCTTTCCAGCATTTAGTTGAATGAATACAAACATCCGGTTTCCAGATTACATTTATATCATCGTTTGAATATGTCTTTTTTCTTTCGGACATTTATCCTCCAAATATTATTACTCTACAACAATTAAAACTCATTAACAATTCCAAAATGAATTTTACCTTCGCTAAAAGTATCGCCATTGGCAAAAGCGAAACTTACTCCAAGTAAACCAATAGCAGTGTCGAGAGCTATTCCTATTCCATACCCAAATATAAAATCTTCGGCTCTCACAATCCCTATTTCAGGAATTGGTTCAAGTAAATAGTAACCGGAATCAAAAAATACAAATGTATAAGTACGAATTGAAAGCATTAGTCTGTACTCAAGATTTGTCCATGCAATTCGTGATGCAAGAAATTGTTCCTCTCTGTAACCGCGAACGGTTTTAGTTCCGCCGAATCGCCAGAGATCACTCTGCTCAAAGAATGGTCCGCTTAGTTCCCTGCCGTTTACTTTAAGAGCAATTACATTCCTGGGGAAGATTTCAAAGAATGCACCAAAGCCGGCAGTAAATCTTTGCAAATTAATTTCTGTCTGAGTCGATTCGTTAAAATATTCCTGAGGACCCGAGATAGTTTTGCTGCTGTAAGAATAACTGTTCTCAAAAATAAATCCGCTCAATGTTGCTAGTGGGTCATCTCTTAAATCTATTTTTAATCCAACACCAGTTGTTATGCTCGAAGAATTGTAAACGGTAAATACCGGAATTTCTCGGGTTGTTGGAATCACGTTTTCAAACGTGACAATTGCAGAAGCAGAAATATCCTCAGTGGCAAGATATTCAATTCCACCTCCTATAATTCTTTGCACATAACTCGAATCTTGTATTCTCTGAAAGAGTTCTGCATTTAAGTTGAAGGGATAACCAAATAACCATGGTTCCAAATATTTTAACTGAAGTTCCTGAGAAATCCGCGTTAATTTTTCCCAGCTAATTTCTGCCGCCCGACCTGTTCCAAAAATGTTTCTTAAAGTAATGTTCACCAATCCTGTAACATATCCCGATTCATTTTCATTTTGTGGTGGAATGTAACCAATAACTCCATCAAAATTATTTGTGTTGCGTTCTTTAACTTTTATCTGAAGCACTCCATCATTCTGCGAATTAAGATAAAAGCTCGGAACAGAAACTGGATCAAAAAAACGAAGCTTGTTAAGTCTTACGGGAAGGTTTTCAACTTTTTCCTGTGAGTAAACTTCTCCAGGTTCAATTCTTAGCTCTCTTATGATCACATAATCCTTTGTAGATGTGTTACCCGCCACTTCTATTTTATCTATTGTGCTTTTCTTGCCAATATTCAGGTCGAAATAAATGTCCGCAAGGTGATCAGCATCTGCAGTATCCTTGTAAACATAAACTGACTGAATAATTATTGACGCAAACGGGAAGCCTTCGTTCTCCAGATCTGATAAAAGGTTGTTGATTAAATTTTCAATTTCGTATTGATTAAATATCTCCCCCTTCAAATAATTAAATGAAGAAATGTAATTTTCAATATTGACCGAGTCTGCTGAAGAAAAAATAATATCCTGAATAACAGTTGGTGCTCCTTCATCAATATTCAGATAAAGCGTTACAGATTGGGAATCCAAGGAAAATTCAACTGTTGATTTATTAAATGAAGGATAAAAATATCCGCTGTAACCGAGTGCTGTAGATATCCGGGATATAGAAGTATCAATAACTCCGGAAAAATAATTTTGTCCTTCGTTCAATCCTGCCCATCTTTTTATTTCATTGTCACTAAATACTTTATTACTTGTGATTTCTATTTTATTAATTTTTTGTGCAAATGTACAGGCACATAGAATAAGCAACAGGATTAAAAAATATTTACCCCGGCAGGTCATTGATTTGTTTTATCTTCTTCCCGATTGAATTGATTTCTATTTGATTAATTAAGGAATTTGTCTCTTGCTCTTCAATATCGCATACTTCGAAAGATCGTGCATTGCAAACACCAAGTGCAGAAGCAAACTTGAGCTGAGCTTCAAAATTTAGTTTATTGTGCCAGCTATATATTAATCCCGCAGTGAATGCATCTCCGCTTCCTGTAGAATCAATAGTATCAATTTTAGGGAGAGAAACTTTATAATGAAAGTCAAAATTAGAAGCGTAAAATGGCTTTTCAGCATCAGTAATGAATGCTTGTTTAATCCCCTTTTCGAAAAACGAAATTAATATGGAGAGATAATCTTTTTCATTTTTTAAATCTGGACCCAATGATGAACGGATTTCATCAGCATTATTATGAATGATTGTTGGGGAAGCATTTATACATTCCTTAAAATGGGGTCCATAAGTATCACAAATTGAAATTTTATCTTGGCGGTTTGCTATGCGAATACCTTCAGGAAATATGATATTAGCAGTAAGGCTAGGAGAACTTCCAGAGAAAACAACAATATCGCATAGTGCAATCATTTTTTCCATTTTCAAAATAAATTTCTCGACTTCGGATAAAGACAGTTCAGGATCAGTACTGAAGAATGAATATATTTTTCTTTTGGATTGATCGATTATTATTGCGGCATCACGGGTTTCATTTTTAGTAGAGATTTCAGAAAAATTAATATTTTCATTTTTAAGTGATTCGCGAATCAGCTTTCCATTATTTCCGCCAGTAAAAAGAAGAGCAATATTTTTTAACCCCAGTTTATTCAATTGGCGATTTATGTTAATGCCTTTCCCTCCGGCTTTAATAACCTTTTGCCCATTCCTGTTAACTGATGATAAATTGAGATCTGGATAGTAGTATCTTCTTTCAAGAAGTGGATTGATTGTAATAGTAAGAATCATTTTTTTAAATTTCAGAAATGCAGATTAAATTCTGAAACGACTTTCGATACTATCATGCTTTATAACAACGAGAAATCCATTAATACCTGAATCTGTAAAGATCGCCGTAGAGTGGTGTATCAGGTGAAAGTCTGTAATCACCAAACCCTGTGTTATCCTGAAACAAAAAACTTTTGTTGAGATTGTAATATTGCCAGACTTCATAGGGTTTTGCATAATATTCAAATGGGTGTCTATCTATATTATCCGGTGGACCAAGTATAATAAAAACCATCCCCCTATCAGATCTCCAGCCTTCCGTTGAATAAGTTGTGAAGTTTGCATTTGCCATGGAAACGCGGTAATAGTATTCGTTGAAAACAGGATTATAAGCATCAGATGGATTTGAATCATACTTATTCCAGTATGCAACAAACCTTTTTGCTTTCTCTAACCTGTTTGTTGCATCTTCGATGTAAGATATTTCCTGAGGATTTGCAATGTAAACCATCTGATCCACTGCTTTATCTAAATCAGTAATTGATCTTGGAACACCATACCAACGTGACACAAAAGATTTGGTTGAATAGTCCAGTTCTTTTCCGCTTGAATCGCGTAGAGTAACTTTTAAATAATATTTGCCAAGATTAAGCTCCAATGAATCTATATTATTAAATATCTGGTTGCTTCCTTTACTAACATCAATTTTAGTAGTCACTTTATCTAATTCAATTTCCTCTTCGTCAAGGATCTGATAATCAACAAATAGTTTCGCTGAAGAATCCGAGTACACCTCAATAAAAGTTGAGAGGATATCACGATCGGTTAAAATATTTCTAGAAACATTAGGAATAAGTTTTGTGCTACCTTCGACAACTGTTTTTTTAGCAACCAGCATTACGCTACTTAAACTTGGGACTGATTTAAATGATTTTACTTCGTAAAGGTTTTCAGAATCATATTGATTGCGCGAATCATTATCTATAAGTGATGTAGAGATATTATATAACCCCGGCGATAACTCAAAGGAGCGATGACCAAGATTAAAATTATCGGGCGAGGAAGTAAGTTCAAAACTTATGGCTACTATTTTTTCATTCCAGATTTTTTCAGTTATAAGATTATTCTTGTCCTTATCATAGATCGAGACCGAAACGGAATAGGATGCTTCGAATCCTTGCCCTGTTTTTACAAATTGAACTGCATTGTATGGAACCTGGATAAAGACATCCAACCGTGTTTTATCATCATCTCCTTTAAAGCTTAAAAAATCCTGGTAGTATTTTACTATGATTTCAGATTTTTGAGAATAATTTTCAACTTGCGCAAGGCTGAATCCAGCCGTTAGCAACAATAATAAAATTATTTTTTTCATTTTATTAAGTCCTTAATATTAGATTTTTCTTGCAAAAAGATCGTATTCATCTGAGTCGTAAACTTCTGCATCATAAAAATTCCCCAGGATAATATTTTTATCATTATTAAGAAGAAGGATTTCACCATCTACCTCGGGTGCATCCCTATAACTACGAGCAATATAAAAATCTCCTTCACTTGATTCAACCAATACTTTTATTTTACCACCGATAAGCTCACGGTTTTTTTCAAAAGATATTTCTCTCTGAATTTCCATTAATCGTTTCTGACGTTCTTTTTTAATCTCTTCGGGAATAGGATCACCAAGTTGATAACTGTAAGTGTTTTCTTCCAGTGAATAAATAAAGGTTCCCATTCTTTCAAATTTATATTCTTCAACAAAGTCGCAGAGTTCCTTAAAATCCTCTTCTGTCTCACCAGGA
>Ga0210074_1000584_pt1 | contig 12607 bp, 6 predicted proteins | sample China_Galinas_Co_FD_184860 | JGI IMG/M metagenome (GOLD analysis project Ga0210074, IMG submission 184860) | Wetland microbial communities from San Francisco Bay, California, USA, that impact long-term carbon sequestration -... | ecosystem: Environmental > Aquatic > Marine > Wetlands ... | reverse complement strand
GCCCCCGCCGCTGCGAAAGGCGCTTCGGTGGCGGTGCTGCCCTTTGTCAACATGAGCGGCGACGCCGATAATGAGTACTTCTCCGACGGTTTGACCGAAACCCTGCTGCACATGCTGGCGCAATTGCCGGATCTGAGGGTTGCAGCACGTACCTCCTCGTTCGCATTTAAAGGCAAGGACACCGGTATCGAGGAAATCTCCAAAATCCTCGGTGTCGAGCACGTGCTCGAAGGCAGCGTGCAAAAGGCCGGCAACCGCGTGCGCATTACTGCCCAGTTAATCCGCGGCGATGACGGCTTCCACGTCTGGTCACAGAATTACGACCGCACACTGGATGATATCTTTGCCATCCAGGATGAGATCGCCACCGATGTTGCCAATGCGTTGGATACTTCCTTGCTGGGTGGCACTAATGCCATTCATAACGTGGATACCACCAATTTATCGGCCTATGACGCCTATCTGAAGGGCCTTGAACAACAGGCAATTTATTCATTTGGCAGCCTGCCAGAGGCCCAAAGCCTGTTCAAGGAAGCATTGGCGGCCGACCCGGAATTTATTGATGCCAAGCTCGCCCTGGCCAGGAATTACCAGTTGATGTCGTGGACCGGAATCATCGGCGAAGAAGAGTCACAGCAACTGGCCCTGCCGTTGATACAGCAGGTGCTCGAAAAAGACCCGGCAAATTACCTTGCCCGGGCGCTGAAACTGTACAACGAACTGGGTTTAAACGACCAATTCACGCCGGAAGAGCGCATACGCAAATACCAGGAATTGCGCGACTTGTTGCCCTTACTACCAAACAGCACATCTTTGCGTGAAGCTGTTGCGGGCTTTCTCACCTGGAATCAAGCCAGGTACCAGGAAGCCACCGAAGTACTCGAGGCCGGCTTGCTGGTCGATCCGCTGGCAGCAAACCTGCACGAGGGTCTTGGCAAGACCCTCACGCGGATGGGGCTATACGACAAGGCCATGGCAGCGTTGCAGCGGGCCCTGGCCCTGCAACCCGATAACCCCAACATATACTTCGATATCGCCGATCTCAAAGCCGACATGGGTGATCTCAACGATTCGTTTGAATGGCGGCGCAAAGCGGTGGAGGTCGATCCCCAGGATCACGAGCTGGCCGCCGAACTGGCACAGGACTTCTACAATCTCGGCTTGCTGGAGGAAGGCAACCACTGGGCGGCGAAGTCAATCGCCTTGGCGCCGCAGTCTGCCGTCGGGCGCAAGGTGCGCCTGCAACAGGCCTATGCCAGTGGCGACATGGACCAGGCGTTACTGCTCGCTCAAAGCATGATCAGGGACCAGGTTTCCATACGGCAAGGCTCGTTTATTACTGCTTTGGCCATATACAGCGAAATCATGTCAGCAAGAGGGCGCGAGCGCGAGGCCTATGATTTCCTGCTCTCGATCAGGCCGGAACTGGAAGATTTTGCAACCTTCCCCGGTGACTTCCAGGGTGCGCAAATGCAAAGATTCATGATATTGCTCATGCCCGCATTCAATTCACCCGAAGAAACACGCCAGGCGTGGCTGGATTACACCGGCGTCATGGATCGAGCGTTCCCCCGCTGGCGGGAAATAGCCATTAACCAGGTTCTAGATGAACTCATGCAGGGCAGACCTGATGATGCCGAAAGAATGGCCATCGATGTTTACCTGTCAAAACCCATTGCCACCCAGCTCCGCGCTGTTGAAATCCTGCAGGAGCCCGTATTTGGAGCCATTAACCAACGACCGGAATTGATGGCGCGTATGTCGGAAGTGCAAATGGAGAAAGCCAGGCTGCGTGATGGCGTCAGTGAAATGATGCAGAAACCGGAGTGGCAGCAATAGTCATGAGCTTCTTTAAAGAATTAAAACGCCGCAACGTGTTCCGCGTCGGCATCGCTTACACGGTGGCCACGTGGCTGCTGATACAGGTAACTGATACAGTTTTCCCCCGCATCGGTTTACCTGATTCAGCAGTCACGCTGGTCATCGCTTTACTCGCGATCGGCTTTATCCCAGCGCTGATCTTCGCCTGGGCATTTGAAATGACCCCGGATGGTCTCAAGCGCGAAAAAGACGTCGATCGCTCGCAGTCTATCACGCCGACAACCGGCCGCAAGCTCGACCGGATGATCATTGGTATCCTGACCGTTACCGTCGCCTACCTGTTGATAGACAAGCTGGTTCTGAGTAAGCCGGATGTCTCTTCTCAAGCACCGACGGTGCAGTCATCTGCGCCCGGTGATGAAAAAAGTTCTGCAACCGTTGATGTCGCCAACGCGGATGGACCATCAATCGCCGTCCTGCCGTTTGTGAATATGAGCGGAGACAAGGACAACGAGTATTTTTCAGATGGCCTGACCGAAACCCTGTTGAACATGCTGGCGCAATTACCGGACCTGCGTGTGGCTGCGCGCACCTCTTCGTTCGCCTTCAAGGGCAAGGATGCAGGTATCGAGGAAATATCCAAAACACTGGGTGTTGCGCATATCCTGGAAGGCAGCGTACAAAAAGCGGGTAACCGGGTACGCATCACCGCGCAGCTGATCCGCGGCAAGGACGGATTCCATGTCTGGTCGCAGAATTATGACCGCACCCTGGAGGATATTTTTGCCATCCAGGACGAGATCGCGGCTGATGTCGCCAGCATACTGGATACCAAGCTGCTAGACGGCGGCGCCAGGATCGCCCATATCGAGACCAGCAACCTCGGCGCCTACGACACCTACCTGCGTGCCCTGAAACAACAGTCCATTGGTTCCTACGGCAGCCTGTCAAATGCCGAAAGCCTGTTCAAGCAGGCGTTGGGCGCAGATACCGAATTTATCGATGCCAAACTGGCCCTGGCGCGCAACTACCTGATGCAATTCAATACCGGCCTGATCGACGAGAAGCAGATGCAGCAATCGATCGCGCCCTTGCTGGCCCAGGTACGCGAGGTGCAACCGGACAACAGGCTGGCCAGGGCCATCGAAATCACCTCGCAGCTGCACGCTTTCTCAACCCTGAGCCAGGACGAGGTGCGCAGAAGGGCCGAAGAACTGCGCCTGTTGTTGCCGCTGCTGCCATCTGAATCATATATTCGCGGCTACGCCGCATCGACGTATTCCTATGCTCTCGAACAGTACGACGTCGCGCTGGAAATACTGGCGGCCGGGCTCATGACCGACCCGTTGTCGGCAAATCTTTACGCAGCGCAGGGCAATGTATACCGTGAAATGGACAGGTTCGCGGATGCCCGTACCGCCTTCCTCAGGGCGATCGAACTGGACCCGCTCGACCCCAACAACTACGGCCGTATGTCGCTTTTGTCAGCCGACATCGGTGACATTGCAGGCGTTTTCGAGTGGCGTTTGAAAAATGTGCAAGCGGATCCACAGGATCATGAGGTCGCCGGCGCCCTGGCGCGCAGCTTTTTCGAATGGGGACTGCCCGAGGAAGGCGATCTGTGGATGGAACGGGTCAGGGTGCTGGCGCCCAACTCGGACATGCTGCAACGTCTGCGCATCGATCGTGCCATATCAAGGGGGAACGCCGACGAAGTCATAGCGGTTGCTCAACCCATGATCGCCCAGCCCGCGGACATGCGGCACGAGATTTTTCCCACTGCCCTGTTCAGCTATCGCTATTACATGAGCAAAGCGGGCAGTTACCGGGAAGCTTACGACTTCCTGACGGGACTGCGGCCAGAAATAGCCTCCTACGACCAATTGCCGGGAGATATCCAGGGCATACTCATGCAATGGGTCTGCATCGAACTGATGAGCGGGTTTACAAGCCAGGAGGAAAGGAAAGCCGCCTGGGCGCCGTTCGCCAATAACCTGCGCGCGAATGGTTCGTGGTGGTTCAATGATTCTCTCGACCAGACGGTCGATTTCTTTTTCATGGGTGATCTGGACTCCGCTGTCGAAAAACTGCGGGAAGACATTGCCCAGCCAATCACCACATGGCCGATCCGTGGTCAGGAATGGTCGGATCCCATCTGGGCGCCGATAACCTCGGATCCGGAAATCGCGGCACGCCTGTCCGAGATGGAACGTGAAAAACAACAGGCCCGCGAAAAAATCCTGGCAATGTTGGAAGCACCGGAGTGGAACCGGTGAGCTTTTTTAAAGAATTAAAACGCCGCAACGTGTTCCGCGTCGGCATCGCTTACACGGTGGCCACGTGGCTGCTGATACAGGTGACTGATACAGTTTTCCCCCGCATCGGTTTACCTGATTCAGCAGTCACGCTGGTCATCGCTTTATTGGCTATCGGCTTCATTCCCACGCTGATCGCGGCCTGGGCTTTTGAATTGACCCCGGAAGGCATCAAGCGCGAAAAAGACGTCGACCGCACGCAGTCCTTGACGCCGCAAACCGGGAAAAAGCTGGACCGGGTCATCATTGCCGGACTGGCCCTGGTGATTTTGGGTATGGCCATCGAGCGTATCTGGTTTGTGGGACAGGACGAGGCCGCCGAGACACAGGCCGCGGTCGAAACCCAAACCGCGCAAGCAGAAAATATACCCGCCACCGTGACCGGTGATGACGCCGATGACCGGCAATCCGTCGCCGTTCTACCCTTCACGGCCATGAGTAGCGGCGAGGACGACGGTTATTTTGCCGACGGCCTGACCGAGGAAATCCTGAATTCACTGGCACGTCTGCCGGAATTGCTGGTCACCGCCCGTACCTCCTCGTTCCACTTCAAGCACCAGAACATGCCGGTGCCGGAAATCGCCGCCACGCTGGGTGTTAAGAACGTGGTGGAGGGCTCGGTGCGGCGCTCCGGCGAACGTGTGCGAATCACCGCCCAGTTGATCCGCGCTGAGGACGGGTTCCACTTGTGGTCACAGACCTACGACCGCACCCTGGAAGACGTGTTCGCGGTGCAGGAGGATATCGCCGAGAACATTGCCGAAACACTGAACGTCGTCCTGAATGAAGACAAGCGCAAACAAATGAACGACGCGCGCATCAAGGACGTTGAGGCTTTTATCGCCTACCAGAAAGGCATCGAAATGATGGCGCGGGCGCACTCGACGGGTGATCCGATCGACCTGCTGCCGGAGGCCAATCGCTATTTCGACCAGGCCCTGGCCATTGTCCCGACCATTACCAATGCCCAAATGGAACGCACCGATCTGTTCGGACACATGATTTATAACAACGCCGTTGGTCGTGGTAACTTCACGGTGGAAGAGATTGAAGCCGCAATGGGAGAAATAAGAACCGGACTCGCGCAGGCGGCCCGCTCCGCCCAATCGGAAGCAGAACGCGCCTACATCGAGGCCGAACGTGAGGAATTTTCAGACGACTGGTCGGGTATCCCGGCCAAACTGGATCGCGCATTTCAAACCGATGAATGTTACGCCGTCAACTGGGTAACCTCGCTGGGGAGCATCTTCGGCTGGGCGGAACAGGTTTCCGCCCATTACGAACGGTTGATGCGTTGTGATCCATTGAGTGGCCTATATGTAGCCATGGGCAGTCAATTCCTGATCTGGGCGGGACAACCGGAGAAGGTCATTGAACTGGGCAGTCATTACCTTGACACGGTTGCATTTCAATCCTGGGTTGACGATATGCGATTCATGGCCTTGCTGGCTACGGGCAAATATCGTGACTCAGCGGACATATATGACCCGAATCCCGAGGGTAGCTACTTCCAGGTACCCCGCAAGCTCTATGCCTATGCCATGGAAAATGATATTGCCCGGGCCAGGGCAATATTGGAAACCGCTAAAAAAGATACCCCGGTGGATGACATGACCTTGCTGATCACAGAGGCATCGCTCGGTAACCGCGAGGCGGCGAATGCCTATGCCAGCAAGATGGATGCCCGTTTTGCCGGTCCGTTTATCCTGGCGGAGGCGGTGAAAGGCTGTTTTTGCGGTGCGCCGTTTGACCTTGAGGCCACACCCAATTTCAAAAAGCGCATCGAAGAAGCCGGGTTTGACTGGCCGCCGCCCTCCCCCATCAAGTATCCGGCCAAGGACTGGTGATGAGCTTTTTCAGCGAACTTAATTATGAGCAAGACGGGCCATCCCTGGCCCGCTTGCATGTCGCTGCGCAGACCCGCGAGTCTGCTCCTCTCCTGCGCTCGCCTCCGACTCGCGTTGGCACATCCCTGTGCCAAGAATATGAGCAAGACGGGCCATCCCTGGCCCGCTTGCATGTCGCTGCGCAGACCCGCGAGTCTGCTCCTCTCCTGCGCTCGCCTCCGACTCGCGTTGGCACATCCCTGTGCCAAGGAAGGGTAAAGCTGTGAGCTTTTTCAACGAACTCAAGCGACGCAATGTTTTCAGGGTGGGTTTTGCCTATGCGGTGGTCGGCTGGTTGGTGGCGCAGGTCGCAGACCTGGCGCTGGAGAATTTTGGCGCGCCCGGCTGGGTGATGAAAACCGTGTTGTTCTTTTTGCTGTTGGGTTTTGTGCTGTCCCTGTTTATCGCCTGGGCTTATGAATTGACACCCGAAGGCATCAAGCGGGCGCAAGACGTAGATCCGGATCAGTCCATCACGCACGCAACGGGGCGCAAGCTGGACCGCCTCGTGATCGTGGTCCTGCTGATGGCGGTTGGCTTGTTATTGTTCGATCGATTTGGCGACAAGCGTGAAACCGTCGCACCGGCAGCTGCGAAGCCATCCGCAGATCAATCGACTGAAACGGCATCAACCCAAGCGATTGATGGTCCGGGTGGTAACAAAAACAGCCCCTCCTCCGCGGAGCAACCGTCGGTGGCTGTCCTGCCGTTTGTGAATATGAGTTCCGATCCGGAGCAGGAGTATTTCTCAGATGGCATTTCCGAGGAGATACTCAACGTGCTCACACGCATACCCAACCTGAAGGTCGCGGCGCGCACCTCGTCATTCCAGTTCAAGGGCAAGAACCTCGATATCGCCGAAATCGGCAAGCAACTAAAGGTCAACCACCTGCTCGAAGGCAGTGTACGCAAATCCGGTAATACCCTGAGAATTACCGCGCAGCTGATCGAAACAGCCACAGGTTTTCATCTCTGGTCGGAAACGTTTGACCGTAGTCCGGAAGATGTTTTTGCCATCCAGGATGAGATCGCAGCCGCCATTGCTACACAACTGCGCACGCTTCTGTCCGACGATCTCGGGTCGAGCAGTACGCCCGTCGACCTGCAGGCCTATGAGCTCTACCTGAAAGGCCGTGGACTGGTAGCACGGCGCAGGGAAGCTGACCTTTTTGAGGGCATTGATTCACTCAAAGCCGCCATTGAAATCGAACCGGACTACGCCGCGTCCATGGCGACCCTGGCAAAGGCCTACGCCGTGTTACCCTGGTTTTCAAGCCGGATTCCCGCCGGTGAAGCACGTGAACAAGCCCGCCAATGGGCGAACAGGGCGCTTGAGATTGAACCGCAGAACATCGAAGCAATGGCAGTGCTCGCGATTGTTTATTCCGAGATCGATTTAAACTTCGACGGCGCCCAGGAATGGCTCGAAAAGGCGTTAGAACTGAACCCGGGCAACGTTGCCGCCAACAATTTCATGGGTGATCTCTACACCCGGACCGGGAATATACCCATGGCCTTGAAGTACGAATCTCGCGCCGCTGAGCTGGACCCATTAGGACCGGTACAGTTGACCGACCTGGCAAATGTCAACATGTTGCAGGGTGAATACGACAAGGTGATCCAGCTGGCCAATCGTGCGCTGGTGCTCGACCCTGACTTTAGCCATGCCCACCAGCACCTTGTTAATGCTTTTTTTGTGCTGGGCGATGCGGCGCGTTTGACCGCGGAACTGCAGGTCATCGACTCATTTCCTAACAGCGAGGTCTACCATGCCGACGGAATACGCCTGGCCTTCGACGCGGCCAACGGCAACCGGCTGCAGGCCGAAAAGACCCTCAAGGAAAGAGCCCAATTGGCAAAAAGTGGCCTGTTACCTGCCTCCCCCGTTGCTTTCGAAGCAGCGATATTCGGCGATTTTGACACCGCCGGTGAGTTGCTTTTACAAGCCTACCGGGAAAAGGATGGAACCTGGTTATTTCCAACCTGGGTGCGTCTGCCGGAACAGGCGCCCGACAGTGAGCCCTGGCAGGAATTCTGGCGTCAGCCCGGCGTGAAAGAACTGGCGGACATACGCCGCGCCAACGGCTTCACTCCGAACGCGCCCACCTATGGCAGCGGAGCCAAGCCATGAGCTTTTTCGCCGAACTCAAGCGCCGCAACGTGTTCCGGGTAGGTCTCGCCTACAGCGTCGCCTGCTGGCTGTTTTTGCAGGGGATCGACTTCGCGCTGGATGTCATGGATGCACCCAAGTGGATTATCCAGGTGCTGGTATTGCTGACCGCCGTTGGTTTGCCCGCAGTGTTGATATTCGCCTGGGTGTTTGAAATGACCCCCGAGGGTTTGAAACGGGAGTCGCAAATACAACGTGAAAAATCGGTAACAGCGCATACGGCGAGCAAACTGAACAAGCTGACCATCGTGCTGCTGGTTGCGGCGATCCTGGTTGTCGTCATCGACCGGTTCGTGCCGGAGAAAGACACCGGGAATGAAACCGAAACCGATAATACAATCAGCATGACAACTGAACCGGCAGTCACTGAAGAGCCTGCTTCAGAAATGCCGTCACTGGCGGTACTACCCTTCGCCAACATGAGCTCTGACCCGGATAATGAATATTTTTCGGATGGTATCTCGGAAGAACTCCTTAACCTGCTGGTGCAGGTGGATGGTCTGCGTGTACCTTCAAGGACCTCCAGTTTTGCCTTCAAGGGCAAGAGTATGGATATCAAGGAAATTGCCCGGCAACTGTCGGTTGGACACGTACTGGAGGGCAGCGTGCGCAAATCCGGCAACCAGGTCCGCATCACCGCACAGCTCATCGATGTAAGCACCGACACCCATTTATGGTCAAATACCTACGACCGCGAATTGGAGAATATTTTCGCGATCCAGGATGAAATCGCAGGAGAGATCGTCCGTGAACTGAAAATCGCACTGGATACAACGGGCCTGGTCTCGCGTGACGAATCACGACCAACCAGCAATATGCAGGCCTACCAGGATTACCTGCGTGGCCGTTACCTGTTTATACAGCGCGGTGCACTGGGACTAAAGGCCAGCCTGGCGGCATTCCAGTCGGCGGTTGCCCTCGACCCTGAATTCACCGAAGCATGGGCAGGGATGAGCATGACGGCAGCGACGCTCGGAGGTTGGGATCTGGAAAATGCTAAAAAAACCGACCAGATTGCCCTGGATACCGGTAACCATGCCCTGCAACTCGACCCGAACTCCGCAACCGCACTGGCCGGTCTCGGTATGGTTTATTCCAACCAGGGACACTGGCAACGCTCGCTCGAGTTACTGCAACGGGCCTCCGAACTCTCGAAGGATTCCACTCCGACCTATTTTTATGGATCGGTATTGCTATCAGCCGGGTACATTTCAGAAGCGCACCAGGCTCTTTTACAGGCAGAACGGATGGACCCGATATATCCTCAGCTACAGGCTTTCCTGGGTTTAAGTGCGATGGCTGGTGGCGACCTGGCATCGGCACGGATTCATTTTCAACGGGCCGTTGACGGTGGTAACTCGAATGGCGTTTCGGGAATGTTTTGGCTGGAACTGGAAGCGGGCAATCCCGAGAAAGCCATTGCTTACCTGGAGGAATTCGTTGCGCTTATTGAAACCGCTCAGACGAGCGGGCTACAAAGGCAGTCACTGGAAGCCATTACTGCCGCTATCAGGGATCCAGCACTTCTGCAAAATGGCATTGAGGCAGCCCTGGATGAAGGGAACATAATAGCGCTGAACTATTTTGGCGCCGATCGGAAAATAGCGCATCTCCTCGACAGCGATTTGGCCAGTGGCACGACCATAAATAATTCCTTGAGACTGGCTTTCCGCCTTTGGGCTCCGAGCTTTGCCGGTTTGCGGCAGTTGCCCGAATACAAACAATTCCTGCAGGATTTCGGCCTGGTCGATCTGTGGAAAGCGCGCGGTTGGCCGGACCTGTGCAAGCCAATAGGCGAGGACGATTTCGAATGCGAATAGTGATGCAGCAATGAATTTATTTAACGAACTCAAGCGCCGCAACGTGTTCCGCGTAGGTATCGCCTACGCGGTGGTGGCCTGGCTGGTGATGCAGTTTGCCGACGTGGTGCTGAATAACATCACGGCGCCCGGCTGGGTGTTCCAGGCGATCATGCTGTTGCTCGCCATCGGATTTCCGATCGTGCTGGTTTTTGCCTGGGCGTTTGAAATGACACCCGAGGGTCTGAAGAAAGAAAAGGACGTCGACCGCAACCGTTCCATAGCACCCCGAACGGGAAGAAAACTGGATCGCGCCATCATCGTCTTCCTGACCCTGGCGCTGGCCTATTTCGCCTACGACAAGTTCGTCAATGGAGCACCTGGGGAAGCATCAGGAAAAGCCGCTCAAACACTTGCAGGCAACGATACCGCCGCTGAGAACCAGGCACGCAGCCAGGATGATAAATCGGTTGCCGTGCTGCCATTTGCGTTCCGCAGTGCCAACGAAGAAGACCAGTTCTTCGCCGAAGGTATGCATGATGACCTGCTGACACAACTGGCGAAGATCGGTTCGTTAAAGGTCATATCCCGCACCTCGGTGCTGGAATACAAGGACACCACCAAGAAGATACCGGAGATCGCGGCAGAACTCGGCGTATCAACCATCGTTGAAGGCGGTGTACAGCGCTCAGGTTCACGTATCCGTTTCAATGCCCAGTTGATCGACGCCAAAACAGATGAGCACCTGTGGGCGGAAACCTATAACCGTGAACTGACTGCAGAAAACCTTTTTGACATCCAGGCAGAAATCGCCCGCGCCATTGCGACGGCACTACAGGCCACACTCAGCCCCGAGGAAGAAGCCAGCATAGACCGGGCTCTGACCAACAACCTGGAGGCCTGGGAGTCCTATCAGCGCGCCATTAGTATGAGCAAGAAGCAGGACGTAGGCTCGATGAAAACAGGCCTCATCGAGATCAATCGCGCCTTGAGACTTGATCCGGATTTCGCTGCGGCCTGGAGTTTGAAGGCTATTTTGCTACTCCAGCAATACTGGTATTACGATACCGATCCGGCCACTCGCGATGCGGCCTGGGACGCCATTCAAAGCGGGCGCGCCATTGATCCAACACTACCGGAACTGGACATCGCTGAAGGTTATTATTACTACTGGGGTTATCGCGATTATGCCAAGGCACTGCCATTCATGCAGAGGGCATCGGCCGCACTACCCAATAACGCCCGTGTACACCAGGCCCGTGCGTATGTGCTGCGCAGAATGGGTGATTGGGAGAATGCGCTGGCCGCCATGCGCCAGGCCGGAGAGCTCGACCCGAGGAGTAATACGAGTAGTTCAGATTTAGGTGAAACACTAACTTTCTTGCATCGTTTTAAAGAAGCAGAGCAAGCTTTCACCGCAGCACAGGTTATAGAACGGGATGACCAGAGCACACTTTCGTACATCGCTCTTCTTCACCTGCAGGAGTCCGGTGATATCAACAGCTATTCGCATCTGAGCCACCTGGCATCAGCAGTAAATGCAGATGTTCAATTGGATAGCTGGCAGTCTTCTTTGTACCTGGATGACTTTGAGGCCGCGCTTCAGGACGTGGTTGACTGGCAGGAAGGCTTCCTGGACACCAAGGATTTCCTTGTCACAAGACCGATGTTAACCGGACTGACCCATCTATATGCCGGCCAAATTGAAAGTGCAAGACCATTGCTGCTGGATGCCAGACAGGAATTTGAAACCTTATTGCAGGAAAACCCCGGCAGTTATCCCGTTTACCGCTCCCTGTGTTTTATCACGGGCGGACTGGGCGAATTGGCCGACACACAAAAATACTGTCAGCAAGCCCTGCAAACTGCACCCAAAGATGCTTTTCTTGAAAGCTACTTTAAATTTGATGCCGCTGCAGGCCTGGCACTGGCAGGTGATGTACAAGGCTCCATTGAGCTATTACAAACCATGCTGGACGGCGGCGTCGGCCCGACCATCTACCCGATCATGTATCATCCCGCCTTCGATGGCATCCGCTCGGACCCGGTCTTTACTGAATTCATGAAGCAAAACGCTCCGGAAGAACAATAATAATGAGCTTTTTTACTGAACTAAAACGCCGCAACGTATTCCGCATGGGTATCGCCTACGCGGTGGTGGCCTGGGTTATGCTGCAGGCTATCGATTTCATGCTGGATATCATCTCCGCCCCCAACTGGGTGATGCAGGTGTTCGTCCTCGCAGCCGTCGTGGGTCTGCCCGTCGTGCTGATATTTTCCTGGGTGTTTGAGATGACACCGGATGGCATCAAGTTCGAGTCTCAAATAGAGCGCAGTGATTCTGTAACCCACAACACCAGTCGTAAACTGGATCGCACGATTATTACCTTCCTGGCCTTCGCGGTGGTGCTGTTGCTTGGCGAACGCTTCATGACAAAGGAAGAAGTACCGCTTGCGGCGAAGCCAGCCGAAGCGGTCGTCGCCAAGGCAGAGATGATCGATCCGGCCACAGTCAAAATTGCCCGCTCAGTGGCCGTGCTGCCATTCGTTAATATGTCGTCAGACCCTGAACAGGAGTATTTCTCCGACGGTTTATCCGAGGAACTACTCAACCGG
>Ga0210074_1000582_pt1 | contig 12613 bp, 10 predicted proteins | sample China_Galinas_Co_FD_184860 | JGI IMG/M metagenome (GOLD analysis project Ga0210074, IMG submission 184860) | Wetland microbial communities from San Francisco Bay, California, USA, that impact long-term carbon sequestration -... | ecosystem: Environmental > Aquatic > Marine > Wetlands ... | reverse complement strand
GGGGTGTGACTTACACCATGCCCGCGCCGCTCGCCAACCGTTTTTCCCACTATGAAGTCGATATCAACCTCGACGACTGGGTCGCCTGGGCCTATGCCAACAACATCGATGAACGCCTGATCGCCTTCCTGCGTTTCCGGCCCGAATTGCTGTTCGAGTTCGATCCTGCGCACAACCCGGTGGCCTTCCCCTCGCCGCGCTCTTGGGAGTTCAGTCACCGCGCCCTGCAGAAGTTCGGCGACCTGCCGACTCTCCTGACCGGCGCGCTGCAGGCTTGCGTGGGGCCGGCGGCCGGGGTCGAGCTCTCCGCTTTCGTCGAGAACCTCGACAAGCTGCCGGACATCGACGCCATCGTGCGCGGTGACGTGGTCAAGGTGCCGAGGGAGACCGATCTTCAGTATGCTGTCGCGGCAGCCCTGGTGGGGCGCGCCATCCGCGCAAGGCAGGAAAGCGATGCGCTGCTGATCTTCGGGAATATCATCGAATTCGCGGGCAGCTTCCCGCAACGCGAAATGGGCGTGATGCTGGTCTCCGACATGTACCGTGCGATCGGTCAGGAGATCTTCCGCGTGCCGCAGTTTTCGCGCTGGGCGAACATCGTCGCGGACGTCATGCTCTACGACGTGTAGCAAAGCTGTCCGATTTTTTAAATAGCCACGGAATCACACGGAATGACACGGAAAATAAATTACAATCGTGAGAAGTAAGAAGTAAGAAGTAAGAAGTAAGAAGTAAGAAGTGAGAAGTGAGAAGTGAGAAGAGTATGAGATGTGAGAAGCCGATGGGCTCCTGCGCCTCGATGTTGATGTTTTAGCCGTCGTGCAACTGGTTCAAAGCAAGTGCCTCAACTGCATACGAGGGCGGCCACGGGGCAACCCGGAAGCGTTCGCCAGCTTCAATGGCCAGCAGGGTTTTATCTCTTCACCTCTCACTTTTCACTTCATTACTTTCCGTGTATTTCCGTGTGATTCCGTGGCCATTTATGCTGTTGCATCAATACTCTTCATGACATCGGTTATCATGAAGGCGGGAAGCGATCGAGACCAATCATGACCGACGAACTGGAAACCAAGCTGAGCGCCGCCTGTACCCGTCTGATACTGGATCGGCCTTTCCTGGGCGCGCTGGTGTTACGCATGCCGATGAAGGCGGGTGACCCCGGATGGTGCAAGACCATAGGGACCGATGCGCGTAACTTGTATTACAACCCCGGCTACATCGCCGGTCTGACGCTTGAACAGACCCAGTTCGCCCTGGCGCACGAGGCGTTGCACTGCGCGCTCTCGCATTTTGCCCGGCGCGAGCATCGCGTCAAGATGCGCTGGGACAAGGCCTGCGACCTTGCCATCAATCCGATACTGATCAGGGAAGGCATGACGGCGGTGCCGGGCGCGCTCTACGACATCGGTTTCGAGGGGATGATGGCCGAGGAAATCTACCCCTACGTCAAGGAGGCGGACGAGGAAGAGCCGCACGATCAGCATCTGTACAGCAACGATAAGTCGTCACAGGACAAGGCCACCGACCAGTCGAGCAGCATGGAGGGTGATCGGGGGCAGGCCCGGGAGGAGGAAGCCGGGTCGGGAACGGGGCAGGGAACCGGCGCGGTTGCCGGCAGTGCACCGCCGGAGCCGCTAGGCGAGACGGAAAAGGAACAACTCTCCGTGCAGTGGCGGCAACGCCTGGCTGGCGCCGCGCAGCAGGCCATGCAGGCCGGCAAGCTGGGCGGTAACCTGCGCCGCCTGGTGGATCATCTGCTGCAGCCGCAGTTGCCCTGGCGCATGCTGCTGGCGCGCTACATGACAGCCGTGAGCCGGGATGATTACAGCTACATGCGACCCTCGCGTCGCGAAGGCGAGGCTATTTTCCCCACGCTGAGAAGCGCCCAGGCCGATATCGTGGTGGCGCTGGACACCAGCGGCTCAATCCGGGAGAGCGAGATGCGCGAGTTCGTTACCGAGATCGATGCCATCAAGGGTCAGGTACGGGCGTGTATTGTCTTGCACGCCTGCGACGCCCGGCTTTCCAGCGACGGTCCCTGGCGGTTCGAGCCGTGGGAGTCCTTCGAGCTGCCGGATACCATCCGCGGCGGTGGCGGCACCCGCTTCACTCCGGTATTCGACTGGATACGCCAGGAGGGGTGCAATCCGGACCTGCTGGTTTACTTTACCGATGCCCAGGGGGAATTTCCCCGGCAGGAGCCTCCCTTCCCGGTAATCTGGCTGGTCAAGGGACGCGCCGAAGTCCCCTGGGGTCAGCGCATCCAGTTGAACTGATGAAAACCGCGGGTTAACGCAATGGCCGCACATAAATTTACCCCATCACCCCATATATTCTGCTTTCTGGCTATTACCCCGGCGCCTGTGGATAATATGCCGCCATTCATTGACTGCATTTATCCAAGGAGAAATGATTATGCGGGTTATTCTGTTGGGAGGGCCGGGAGCCGGCAAGGGCACTCAGGCCAATTACATCAAGGAAAAATACAACATTCCCCAGATTTCAACCGGTGACATGTTACGCGCTGCGGTGAAGGCCGGAACGCCACTGGGTGTGGAGGCGAAGAAGGTGATGGACGCCGGCGGACTGGTTTCCGACGACATCATTCTCGGATTGGTCGAAGAGCGCATCAAGGAGCCGGACTGCGTCAATGGCTTTCTGTTCGACGGGTTTCCCCGCACCCTGGCACAGGCGGACGCGCTGAAGGCCAAGGGCATTCCGCTGGACTGCGTCGTGGAAATCGACGTCGATGATAACGAGATCATCAGGCGCATGAGCGGTCGTCGCGTACACCTGGCCTCGGGCCGTACCTATCACGTGGTCTTCAATCCGCCAAAGGAAGAGGGTAAGGATGACGTCACCGGTGAACCCTTGATCCAGCGTGATGACGACCAGGAAGAAACGGTCCGGCAGCGCCTCAAGGTCTATCACGACCAGACCGAGCCGCTTATCCAGTATTATTCCAGGTGGGCCACCTCAGGAGAGGCAGATTCCCCTCGTTATGTCAAGATCAACGGCATCGGAAAAGTAGACGAAATCCGTGACGCCATCTTCGCAGGAATCGGTGAGTAGTAGCCTTAAAAAGCAATCCCAAGAGGCCAGCATTGCTGGCCTTTTTTTTACCATGAATGGCGTGTCGAATCCGGGCTCATGCTGACCTTTGGTACGACTACCAACCGATCCCGATTTACTGTTAAACTCATCTGAACGTCAAATATGTGACATGTTGAGTATGATGCATAAAAGGGTGACTGTTTCTAAATACCTGGATCGTGAGGGTTGTCGGAACGATGTCAATCTCGCGCCAATACTTAAGTAGTTTGTTATGAATAGTCAGTAATTGACTGAAATATATTATTAATAACAGTAGTTCCTGTTTTATCGTCGGAGAGGTCTCGGGTGCTCGCGAACGCAATAATCAAGTCGGGGGGAGAGGGAACGTCCTGCTGCAGGCACACGGACAGGGCGGAGCGCATATGGTTACGTGTTTAAATAAACCGGAGGAAATTGATCCCGGCGGCGTTCGTAAAATGCTGCGCCTGATTAATTGCCTGAGTGACTCTCCGGCGGGTAGTGTCATCTACCGCCAGCTCGAGTGCATGCTGGATGAAGTCGCTGCCAGCCACCTCAAGGTGGAAATCGCCTATTCCGGCTTCGTCAGTTCACTTCTGGACGCATTCGCTACACACCTCACGCCCGGCACGGCGCGATATGTCCAGGTGAAACTGTTGCAAGCGCGGTTGCAACCGCCGCTGACCGCCACCGAGCTGGATACGCTCAGTGAATTCGTTGCCCAGTGTGCTGAAGACATAAGGGATGCGCGCGACGCCGGTACCTCGACAATGTATACCGCTATCAACCCGCTGTTGCGCGCCTTCGGTATCGAAGAACTGGTAACGCCGGAGATCCGGATGCCCGGGAGTGAGCACGGTGCGGCTGATACGCCTGAGTCCATCCCCAAGGCAAAAGTCATCAGGCCGATACCGCCGGCGACAAGGTTGATGGAGGAGATAGCGGAAGATGAAGCCGGGACTGATCTCTCGCCCGAGGAGGCGGACCTGTCCCCAGAGGAGTTGGAGGACGAGGTCGGGGAGGATCTGTCTCCCGGGGAAGCGGAGGATGAAATAGACGCCGATCTCTCGCCCGAAGACACGGAAGAGGAATTCGAGACCGGGGAACTCTACGAGGCGGGTGATGAAGCCAGTACACCCGGGGCGCCTGGTCCGGGCGATGAGGATTATCAATACGATCTCGATGCCCGACGTGAGGAGGTCCGGCAATTGCAATCCAGTCTGGGGCAGCAGGTGATGGAGACTATTTCCCAGAATGAGGAATTCGGCGTGATTCTCGAGGTAGTCCTGGCTGAGTTGCGTCAGGCCGAAGAGGTTGCCGGTATCGAGAATGCACGCTGGACGCTGATCCGCGAGGTCGACAAGCTCATGAAAGGGCACAATGAGCTTGCCGACAAGCTCGACAGCACCCATCATTATCTGCAGCTGATCGAGTCAGACAGCCGCGAGTTGACCGATGAACTGAGCCGGGTGCGAATGCTCAGTCTGACCGATGAGCTGACCGGTCTCGCGAATCGACGTGCCTTCATGCGGCGACTGGAGGACGAAGTGGCGCGGGTGCAGCGTTACGGTTTCCCCCTGTCTTTCGCGCTTATGGATCTCGACCATTTCAAGCGCATCAACGACGAGTACGGTCATGCCGCCGGTGACGAGGTTCTGCGTGTGTATTCCAAGAACGTCCTCTCGGTATTCCGCCACCACGACATGGTGGCGCGCTATGGCGGGGAGGAATTTGCCGTCCTGTTGCCGAACACCGATGCCGACGGCGCCATCCGTGCACTGAACAAGGTACGGCGCCGCGCCGCGGAAACCCGCTGGCAAAGCAACGGCACCATTTCGCAGGTGCCGTCGTTTTCCGCCGGCGTATCACTGTTCAAGCCCGGCGAATCGGCCGGCGCGTTCCTCGAACGCGCCGACAAGGCCCTCTATCGCGCCAAGCGTCTGGGACGAGACCGGATCGAGCTGGATCTCACCTACGAAACCGAGGAAAGTCACCGGCCACCGCGTCGCCGCAGCACCGATCTCTGACGAAGTGACTTCCGGCAATTCAGCCAGCCTGTATAATTGTCCAGATCGTTCATTCATGACAGGACAGCGGGACTATGGCAACAGTCGAACTCACCCTTGAGTCGTTCGAAGGGGTAATCAATGGAAATGATATCGTGCTGGTGGATTTCTGGGCGCCATGGTGTGGACCCTGCCGCCAGTTTGCCCCCGTATACGATTCCATGTCGGAGCGTCACCCCGACGTGGTATTCGCCAAGGTGAATACCGAAGAGCAGCGCGAACTCTCCCAGCATTTCCAGATTCGTTCCATTCCAACGCTGATGATTTTCCGGCAGCAGATTATCGTATTTTCCCAGCCGGGCGCCCTGCCGCCGGCGGCGCTCGCTGACATCGTGGAGAAGGTGCGCGACCTCGATATGGACCAGGTTCGCAAGGATATTTCGGAAGCGGCGCAGGGCTGACGATCATGACCGGGACGACCCGATACCTCGTAATGGTGCGATTACGCGATTACCTGCCAGGTATGGTGACCGCCCTGCTGCTTGCCTGCTTCATGGGTGCGGTACACGCAGACACCGATAATGTTTACAACCGGGTCCGGTTACAGGCACAGCAGCTCGAGTCGGTCAGCAATGACACCATGCATGTCACCCTGAATACCTTCGGCGAGGCGCGTGACCCCGCCAGCCTTGCGACCCGGATCAATGAGGACATGGAGTGGGCCCTGGGGATCGCCAGAGGCCATCAGGGCATCACGTCCAGGACCGGCGGCTACCAGACCTATCCGGTCTACAAGGACAATGTCCTCAAGGGATGGCGTGGCGAGCAGAGCCTGGAACTGGAGGGCAAGGACATCCGCGAGATGAGCCGTCTGGCGGGAGAATTACAGGGAAAGCTGCAGGTGAAATCCATGTCGTTCTCCGTATCCGACGCAAAACGCACCGGGGTCGAAAACCGCCTGATCAGTCGGGCGCTGGATGCCTTCAAGGCGCGTGCGGCTATCGTCGTCGACAACCTGCACGCAACCGGTTACCGCATCGTGGAAATGACTATCAGCACCTCTTCACAACGACCGCCGGCGCCCTATCCGGTCGCCAGACTGGCCACTACGATGCAGGCAGAATCCCGAGTTGCCGTTGAGGCCGGTGAGAGCGATGTCAGTGTCATGATCAGCGGCACCATCGAGCTGTCGCTGCCCTGATCCGAATGGCGCTTGACTTAAGGGATATCGTTCTTATGTCAAAGAACCAATGGCCACGGAATCCACGGAATCCACGGAATATTTACAGATAATTTCCGTGTCTTCCGTGGATTCCGTGGCTATTTATCCTGATTTCGACTTAAGTCAAGCGCCATTCGGGTCAGGGCTCGACATTCTGGTCTGCCCTCACTTTCTCCAGGGGGGCTGTCTCTCCGCTGCCGGAACTCTCCACCAGATCCGGTTCACCGCAGTACTCACTAATTTCCCGCCTTGCGGCATCACGCATTTTCAGTGCGTCCTGCCAGCTTTCACCCGACGCTGCGATGGGGGGGCGGATAATGACTTCGATTCGCGTGCGTCTGGGCAGCCAGGTCTCGCTGTCCAGGGCGTTGCGCGCCCCGCGAATCGCAACCGGCACCACGGCTGCGCCGCTGTGCGCCGCCGCCACGAACGCGCCCATGCGGAAGGGTTGCAAACCCGCGAAACTGATAAAGGTGCCTTCCGGGAAGAACACCAGCGAGTGACCGTTTTTCGCCTGTCTGGCCATGCGCCGCACCGACATGGCGCCGCGATGGGCGTTGAAGCGGTCAACGAATTCCACGCCAAAGCGTTGCAGGATGAGGCGAACGGGTAATATCCGTGACAGTTCACCCTTGACGATGAAGCGGATCGGGATTTCCAGCGCGGCGATGAGGGTGAAGGCATCCAGGTAGCTGGTGTGATTGGCCACCACGATCATGGGCTTTGTCGTGTTCAGGTGTTCCTGTCCGGTGACTGTGAGCGGTGTGAACGTGCACTTGAACAGCAGTCTGGCGCAGGCGCGCGCGATGCGCGTCCGCCAGCGTTGCACCGGTGTGAATACCATCAGCAACCAGACGGGCGCGCTCAGGAGGAGCACGACCAGCCAGGCATAGGCGCCGTACAGCCAGTCACTCAGGGTGCTTCGCAACCGCCGGCGGGCCGCGGGTTCAGGATCAGGCTCTCCGTATCCACCCATCAGCAGCGTGCCGGCATCGGTCTGCACGGGGTTCATCGTTTCCGCCCGGACAGTGCCAGCCGTCTGCCCGCCGCTGCCGCGTGTCAGGATCGCCTGCATCAGTTCATGGGGGGTGTAGGCGCAGACAGCGTCTTTTTCATCCAGGTGGATGCTGAACACCCGTTCGATACGGTTGCGCAACTCCATGCGTGCGAGGCTGTCAAGGCCAAGTTCACGATCCAGCAGGGTATGCGGCGTGAAGTGGATATGTTTCCACTTCGGATGAACCTCGCCCACCATGGAGCGGATAATGTCTATCAGTGTATTGATGTCCGGCAAGTGACCGGGTGTGGAAACGGGGAGTATGTCGCTCTGTTCCTTCATGGTCTCGACGCAGTATATTGGGTCAGATGCCGCCGCGACATGGCCGGCCCGTGTCTATGACCTCAATCCCTGACGTTTATGCTAAGGTAAATGCATCATGAATCATATCGCCGTTTTCCGCAATTCCGGCTATGGAATGCTGCTGTTGCTGGCTCTTTGCCTGGCGCCGCTCTGGGCGCCGGCGGCGGGGGAGAAGAGCGTCGTGGTGCTCGATATAAAGGGCGCCATTGGACCGGCTACCAGTGATTACATTCATCGCGGCATGGAGCAGGCCGTCTCTCGAAATGCGGTGCTGGTTATCCTGCGCATGGATACACCAGGGGGGCTCGACAGCGCCATGCGCGAGATCATCCAGGATATCCTCGTCTCGCCCGTGCCGGTGGTTGGCTATGTTTCTCCGAGCGGCGCCCGTGCGGCCAGTGCGGGAACCTATATCCTCTATGCCAGCCAGGTTGCGGCGATGGCGCCCGGTACCAATCTCGGCGCGGCCACGCCGGTGCAAATCGGCGGCATTGGGCCGGATCTTCCGGGCGACAAGGGCAAGAATGACGGGGAATCCGGCAAGGGCGGCGGTGGCGACAATCAGGATGCCATGAAACACAAACAGGTCAACGATGCCGCTGCCTATATTCGCAGTCTGGCCAGCCTGCGAGGACGTAACGCCGACTGGGCCGAACTCGCCGTGCGCGAGGCTGCCAGCCTGCCCGCAGACGAGGCCCTCGAGAAGGGAGTCATCGACCTGGTGGCTACCGATATGGATGATTTGCTGCAGCAGTTGCAGGGACGCACCGTCACCGTGATGGGGACGCCCCGGGTGCTGGATACGGCCGGTGTGCAAATCGAAACCATAGCGCCGGACTGGCGCAGCCGGCTGCTCGCCGTGATCACGGATCCCAACGTGGCCTATGTGCTGATGTTGATCGGTATCTACGGCCTGTTCTTCGAGTTCGCCAACCCGGGTTATATCCTGCCGGGTGTGGCCGGCGCCATCAGTCTGGTTCTCGCGCTCTATGCCTTCCAGATCCTGCCGGTGAACTATGCCGGCCTCGCCCTGTTGTCGCTGGGTCTCATGTTCATGCTGGCGGAGGCATTCGTTCCCAGCTTCGGGGCCCTGGGCATCGGCGGCGTCATCGGGTTCGTGATCGGATCGATCATCCTGTTCGACCAGGGTGATACCGGCTATGCCGTGTCACTGCCGCTGATTCTGGCGCTTGCACTGCTCAGCGCGGGGTTCTTCCTGTTTGTCGTCGGGGCCGCGATCAAGGCCCGCCAGCGGCCGGTGGTAAGCGGCCGGGAGGAGTTGCTGCAGGCGAGCGGCGAGGTGCTGGACGACTTTGCCGACAGTGGACGGATTCGTGTCCACGGCGAGATCTGGCAGGCGGTGACGAAGGTGCCGCTCAGGCGCGGCGAAAAGGTACGGGTGCGCTCCGTTGAGGGTCTTGTGCTGGGCGTCGAACCGGAAACTGAGGAGAAATGAGATGGCAATACCAGGTGTATTTGTCGGACTGATTATCTTTATCGCGTTAGTACTCTACACCGTTCGTATTCTCCGTGAATACGAACGCGGTGTCGTCTTCATGCTGGGACGGTTCTGGAAGGTCAAGGGTCCCGGTCTGATCATCATTATTCCGATTGTCCAGCAAATGGTGAGGGTCGATCTGCGCACGGTTGTCATGGATGTGCCCAGCCAGGACGTCATCTCGCGCGACAACGTCTCGGTAAAGGTCAATGCCGTACTCTATTTCCGCGTCATCGATCCCGAGCGCGCCATCATCCAGGTCGAGGATTTCCTGGCCGCAACCAGTCAGCTCGCACAGACCACGCTGCGCTCCGTGCTCGGGCAGCACGATCTGGATGACATGCTGGCCGAGCGCGACAAGCTCAACGCCGATATCCAGTCGTTGCTGGACCAGCGGACCGACGCGTGGGGCATCAAGGTGGCGAATGTCGAGATCAAGCATGTCGATATCGACGAAACCATGGTGCGCGCCATTGCCCGCCAGGCGGAGGCCGAGCGCGAACGGCGCGCCAAGATCATTCATGCCGAGGGTGAAATGCAGGCATCCGAGAAACTCGTCGAGGCGGCGCGCATCCTCAACCAGCAGCCCCAGTCGTTGCAATTGCGCTACCTGCAGACACTGACGGAAATCGCGGGTGACAAAAGCTCGACCATCGTTTTCCCCCTGCCGCTGGACAGCATCGGCCGCCTGTTCGAACGCCCCCGTAGCGAAGGTTGAACGGCTTGGCGGCCGGAAGGCAGAAAGCCGCGCCAGCCGCGGCAAGCCATGACGAGGCGACGCGCCAGGCCATCGAACAGTTCCTCGACGCGCAGTGGATGGAACGCGGCCTGAGCGAGAACACCCTGGCGGCCTATCGCAATGATCTCAACGGGCTTGCCGCCTGGCTGTCAGGGCGTGGCGGCGGCCTTGTTGCTGCACGCCGGGAGGACCTGCTCGGTTACCTCTCGGAACGGGTGATCAATGGCGCCCGACCGAGGACCACGGCGCGTCTGCTGTCCTCGCTGCGGCGCTTCTATCGTTACCTGGTCAGGGAAGGTCGTCTTTCCGCTGATCCCACGGTGCGCATCGACTCACCGCGCATCGGCCGACCCCTGCCGGATTCCCTGAGCGAGGAGGAGATCGAAATACTGCTCGACGCGCCTGCAGTCGACGAGGCGTTAGGTATGCGTGATCGCGCCATGCTGGAACTCCTCTATGCCTGTGGTCTGCGCGTCTCGGAACTGGTCAATCTGACCATGGAGCAGATCGATCTTACCCAGGGCGTGGTGCGGCTGATGGGCAAGGGCAGCAAGGAACGCCTGGTGCCGCTGGGTGAAGAGGCAGTGGACTGGCTGCAGCGCTATATCGCGCAAAGCCGCCCGGAACTGGCCGCCGGGGCCAGCGCGAGAGCGCTGTTCATTACCCGCCGTGGCAAAGCCATGACCCGTCAGGCCTTCTGGTACCGGCTGCGCCACTATGCGGTAAAATCAGGGATAAACAAGACGTTGTCACCCCATACCCTGCGACATGCCTTCGCCACGCACCTGCTCAATCACGGTGCGGATCTTCGTGTGGTGCAGATGCTGCTCGGTCATAGTGACCTCTCGACTACGCAGATATATACTCATGTAGCACGCGAGCGTTTGAAGGAACTGCATGCCCGGCATCATCCGCGGGGTTGATGCGGGTCCATTCTCCTGCCAGTGAACACATGCACCGCATGAAACTTCTCCCCGCGATCGGGTGTCAAAACTCGATCGGATCTGACGGAAATACAGGGTTTTTTATGATGAATATACGATGGGTCAAGGCATGTCTGACGGCAATGCTGTTTGCGGTTATCAACACGGCATTCGCCGATACCGGAAGTCACGAGGCGATCGAGGCCTCGCTCAGGAAGGTGCTGCCGGACATGAAAACCGACCAGATCCGGCCATCCCCGATCGAGGGGGTTTCCGAGGTGCAGGTTGGACCGCGGCTGTTTTACGTGACCAACGACGGTCGCTATCTGCTGCAGGGCAGTCTGATTGATCTGCAGACCCGCCAGGATATCAGCGAAGGCCGCCGCAATACCTTTCGCCTGGAGGCGATCAACGCCCTCGGCGAGCAGGACATGATCATCTTTCCGGCAAAAAATCCACGCCATACCATTACCGTGTTTACCGATGTGGACTGCACTTACTGCCGCAAGCTGCATAAACAGATCAAGGACTACAACGACCTCGGTATTACCGTGCGCTACCTCCTTTACCCGCGTTCCGGTGCGAATTCACCGTCCTACTACAAGGCGGTCACGGTCTGGTGCAGCGAGAATCGACAGGAGGCCCTGACCCGCGCCAAGGCGGGTGAAGCTCTCAAGCAGATCGATTGTCCCAATCCTCTCGCGGAGCTGATGGATCTGGGGCAGGCGGTGGGATTGCAGGGCACGCCCGCAATCATTCTGGATGACGGCGAGATGGTGCCCGGCTATGTTCCGCCCGAGAAACTGGCCAAGGCGCTGGATGCGGCGAAGTAAAGAAGCAGACAGCCAATGCATGCCCGATGCGCGGGAATCCATGCATCGCGCTGTCTGATGGTTTTCCCGCTATGGGCCCCTCTAAATAGTGAGTATTCCCCTGCAGGAGCGGGCTTGCCCTGAAAGGAACAAGAACCCGCTCTCGCAATAACATCCGTTCCGGGTTTTCAAAGTATCCATAGCCGTATGAATCGATACGGAAACACGGATAGTGTGCGTGTTTAATCCATGTGCTTCAAAGCACAGGTGTGGTACACGTGTCGCGTGAGGCAGGAAGCCGGGAACCATTCGTGTCTCGTCATTCGTTTCTGCATTCAGGCGGCAATCGTTGCACAACCACTGCGACGGATATTCATATCACGCTGGGTCATCTGTCGGGTATCATGAACCACACGACGATACCGACAGACAAACCGGGGGCAGGTTGTCGGCGTGAATACTTCCCGGGAAACTTATGACCTCGACATAACAGGCGAATTGTGACCCGTCTCGGAAAACTATTCCTGGTCCATGAGGGGGAGACAGGAAACGTACTGTATTTCCTGTTCTTCTTCATGATCGTCAGTGCCGGTATGGCCGTAGGTCGCGGTACCGCCGATGCGTTGTTCTTCAAGCGGTTTGGCATCGAATACCTGCCTGTCATGTACATCATCCAGAGCCTGCTGCTGGCTCTGGTGAGCACCCTGTATGCCGCCTTTGCCGACCGGGTACCTGCCGAATCTTTTTTCAAGGTGCTGCTCGGAATCCTCGCGGCGCTGGTTGCCGCAAGCTGGTTGATCATTTCCCGTGCCGGCCCGTCATTAATCTATCCCGCCTATTACCTGGTGTACGAGGTAGCGTCCGAACTGCTGCTGGTTCATTCCGCCCTTTATATGAACCAGAATATGAACACCCTGCAGGCCAAGAGGCTCTCGCCACTGGTCTATGCGGGCGCCCAGGTGGGTACGATTGCCGGTGGAA
>Ga0210074_1000580_pt1 | contig 12636 bp, 13 predicted proteins | sample China_Galinas_Co_FD_184860 | JGI IMG/M metagenome (GOLD analysis project Ga0210074, IMG submission 184860) | Wetland microbial communities from San Francisco Bay, California, USA, that impact long-term carbon sequestration -... | ecosystem: Environmental > Aquatic > Marine > Wetlands ... | reverse complement strand
TGGCTGATCTCGTACCGGGCTCAGGAACTGACGAAAAACCCACCGTATCCGGCCAATATTTGAATCTGAGCGCACAAAGTTGACCAGTTTGCGCGCCATTTCAATTAAGCGACCGGTGTGAATGGTTGTTTGGTACAAGCCGTTCATCAGGCGAAACTGTCAATTAGCTGCTATATTTTTAGAAGTGAATTTGAAAGTGCGGAGAACGATTGCTAGTTCAAAATAACATTGACCCGGTGTTGGAAAACTTTGCTGATCAGCACATTTTCTCATTTGGATCATTTGTACTTGACGCAGGTCGAGGGGTGCTGATGCACAACGGGGTTAACACCTTTCTGCGCCCCAAAACCTTTGACGTATTGACCTACCTTTTAAAAAATGCCGGGCGTGTGATCAGCCGTAAAGAATTATTGGAGGTTGTCTGGACGGATGTGATCGTGACCGACGATTCCTTGACACAATGCCTGATCGAGATACGTAAAGCGCTGGGGGACGATCAACGAAAGATCGTGCGAACCGTGCCACGCCGTGGATACCTGTTTGATCTGCCGGTTTCAGTTTCTGCGCCTGCTGAAATTGTCCACGGGGAACCGGTCCGGCGAAGATGGCGGCAACCGTCACTCTGGACTCTCGTCGCAGTAGCCGTTTTGGCCGTAGCCATTGGCTCCACCTGGCTGCGTGTTGGATACCTGCCGCGGCAGCTTGTGAGCGAACAGGCGGGTGTTCATTCGTTGGACGAGGTGGCAGATGTTCTTGCCTCAAAACTGCTGGCTACCGATCCGTATGCCGCTTCGCATCTCGAGACCACACCCGGTAACCGGAATATGGATGCCTGGAACCTTTACCTGCGCGGAAAGTATTTCTATGGACGCCGATCACCGGGAGACATCCTGCGCGCGCAGCGGTATTTCGAGGAGGCGCTCGCGCTTGATCCGAGACTGGCGGCAGCATGGGTTGGCCTGGCCGGCGTGCTGAACCTGCGCTGGATGCAGGGTGGGTTGCCCGACGATGAGAGATTAACGGCTGACGAAGTGCAGCCCTTGATGATGTATGCGGTAGAGAAAACCCTGGATCTGGATCCACAAAACCCGGAAGCGTTGATGCGCCTGGCAAGCCTCAATATGCGTGAGGGCAAGTTTGAACGGGCATATAATTTGATTTACCAGGCCAAGCAATATGGCCGTAATAGCGCCCTGGTACAGTCGATGCTTGCGGGTATCGCATTCTGGGCTTCCGACCCGGATACCGCGGTTAAACTTCAGCGCAGGGCGGTCCGACTCGAACCCATCAGCTTTAATCAGAGCAATAATTTAGCCAATTATCTTTACTGGGCGGGACAACTGGACGAATCCGCAGCGCTTTATCGGCAGGCGTACGAGATCAATCCCGGGCAGCAGCGTGAAGGAATAGAGCAACTGGCCTGGATTTCTATTCACCAACGAAATTACGCGAATGCTGAGGCCATGGCGGAATTACTGCCGGTGGGCCCCGCCCGTGATGCGGTTTGGAGCATGCTGCGTTACCAGGCTGGAAATGTCGGCGAATCCAATGCGGCTTTGGATCACCTGAAGCAAACCAGCGATATAGAATCTCAGGTAAGGATTACCTATGTGTATGCGTTCAGGGGAGAAACCGATGCCGCGTTCCATTCTCTGGAAGCGGCCACCGGGACATTAATGTCCATGCCTGTTGAATCTGATGCCGGGTATTGGTTCGCGGAACTACGGTCATCAAGATTTCTGCAGTCTCTGCATACGGACAGCCGTTGGGTCGAATGGGTGACAAAGACTGAAAAACTCCTGTATGACCCGCTGGATGTGGAATTGGCCCAGTCGCTGAAACAATATGCAGATGCAGGCTTGCCTGAGTAGCATGAGTCCTCAGAAAAACAGGGGGCCTTTCGGCCCCCCGCTGATCAATGCCGTTTGCCTTTGCCAAAAGGCGGCTTGGAAACGTTGTTAATTTTGAAAACTTCTCCAGCAAGCCCGACAACATAAGCGGTATTTCCAATGAACTCCACGGAAGTGGGCATATTCAGACCTTCTGCAACAACGGTGAATGTGCCGTCCTCGTTGATTTCCAACAGCGAACCGTCGTTTGGAATTGCCGGCGAACCTTCGAAAGCCCCATTCCACTGACCCTGTGCAAGTGCATACAGCGTGCGACCCAGACCAAATTCCACGTCAACGAGGAGCCTGGCTCCGGAGGCGACTTGCCGGGGTGTGAGTTCCTGCGGACCGAATGACCACACAATTCCGTTTTCCGGTTCATGCGGGGCAGGACCGGCCTGGGACATATATACCGTATTTCCATGGACCTCCAAGCCGGTCGGGACGATGTTGCCGAATACGTTAAATTCAGAGATCTCGCCGTCGAGTCTGACCCACAGGACCCGGTTAAGGTGCCCATCAGTCACCAGGAAGCCACCCCGGAACGGCTCCATCGAATATTGCACGCCGGTCGGTATGAAAAAATCCGTGGCGGGTGCGTTGGCAAGGTTAAACTCACCGATATTCGCAATAATGGAGAAGGCCTGGGGTCCGTCGATCCGGTAAATGCCGACTACGTCGTCAGCCGGCACCCCAAAGATTGGTTCGAGATCTGAGGCGACCAGGGTAACCAGTGCATAGGCAATGCCATCCATGAATGCCACGTCTACGGCACCGCCAGATCCAATCCACGAAGCAGGCAGGCCACTTGCAAAAGTCGTCATGTCCCCGGTCCACGGATCGATACGCGTGATCTCGCCAATCGCACCCTGCGTGACGTACAGCGCGCCATCCGGACCCACGGTGCTGCCCGAAGCGCCCTGCAGGCCGCTTACGAACTGAGCGCTAACCGTAAATGGCGCAGTGGATGAAACCACGAGCACGGCCAGTAAAAATAGAACTCTTTTAACTCTCATAACAATTCCTCCGGTTTGATGTGTGGGGATGGAAGAGAAAGCGGGTCATAAACAGCCCGGCAAGTTCATCTTTCCTGGGAAGGTAGTTAACCCGACGCGTTGTATGGAGTACCTAAAGAGTTGCTAAATTGTTACTAAATTTCGACTAGAGAGCTTGTCGCGCGACACGGTGTGCATGATTTATAGATTAAATGCGGCTGTCCTGGCTTTCTTCGTCTTGGCTTACTTGCACCCCTTTTCGTATGATTCACTCCTGGGTACTTAAACCCAACAAACAGGAGAACTGCCATGCGAACGCCAATCCATTTTTCCGTGATGGTATCAATGTTGTTCAGCCTGTGCGGTTTCCTTCAATTAACGTTCGCGCAGGATTTGCCGGATCTTCCAAACGCCTTCGATGCCGGTTGGAAGGGCGAAAAAACCTGCGAGGTATTGTATGAAACAGATTCCGTGCGGGTCGGCCGTTGCGTTTTTCCACCCGGTACCGGTCATGAAAAGCATTTCCACTATCCGCATTTTGGCTATGTGCTGGAAGGCGGAACCCTGAGCATTACCGACGCTTCAGGCGTAACGGAAGTACGCCGGACCATCGCCAGCAAAAGCTGGTCGACGGACAAAATCACGGTTCACGAAGCACTCAATATCGGGGACACGACCACCAGTTACCTGATCATTGAGCCGAAGATGTAATCGTCACCCGGAACGAAGGCGGATGAGGATTTTTGAGACAAGTACTCAAGTCGTTATGAGAACGCTGAAATCATCTGACCTTTTCATTGGCATCCTGTGCGTGGGCCTCTGCCTGCAACCCCTGTGTGCTGACACGCCGGCCAGCCTGATCGGGCGTTTGCAGCATACCCGGGCAGTGAATATCGATTCGATCATCGAAAACCAGTTCAGCGATGCGGGCCGCGCGAGTGGTTTCAGCGTGGCTGATCCTTATGGACCAAGGGCTGCCGAAACCGTCAGAATCTGGCAATCGAATAGCGGGCACAAAACCGGGGTTTGCGCGATCCGCTTTACCGGTGAAGAACAGGTGGATTATGAATTACGCAGTTTTGAATCATCGGCGGCGGCTACCAATGAGGGGTTTACCGTCACTCACCACGGCCGTTGCGGCAGTTGTTCGGCCCTGAGCGATCTCGCCGTCTACCTGGCCACGCCCGACCTGACCACACCCGCGCGGCAGTGTGCGCGCCGCTTCGGCATGTCAGGCAAGAAAAAGTGTTTTGAGGAAATGGCCGGCTTCAGTCCCTACTGCGCAGAATCGTGGGCCTACAACGCCCGCCAGACGAAAGCACAATGCCTCGGTGTCTGCATCGGTGATTACGGTTTTTTTAACCTGCTCTTCAAACGTTATCCCGGTGACAATGTGAATGAGTCAGGACAGTTGCGGCCCTGCCTGCAATGCGACGAGGATAAAAGCGGCCCGGGCTTCAAGTACAGTGCCGGGCGCACGCGGAGAAACTCCGGTATCGAGTCTGCCATACCAAGAGCGGGGTCCGAAATATACCCGGTGGATCATTCCGCCTACTTCCATTAGATCGAATCCGGCAGGTAATTCCCTGACAATGCCGCCGGCACAAGCGCAATACTTGCTTCCGGTTTCATGCTGCGAATGCCGGGGCATTCAACCACAAATGGGTCAGGATACTTGCAGCGTAACCAAGCGCGATGGCCCAGGTCCATTTCAGGTGCACGAAGAAGGTATAAATACCATGCGCCTGACCCATGACTGCAACGCCGGCGGCGGAACCAATTGATAACATAGAGCCGCCGACACCTGCAGTCAATGTGACCAGCAGCCACTGGCCCTGGCTCATCTCCGGATGCATCTCAAGGACCGCGAACATGACCGGGATGTTGTCGACGATGGCGGAGGCGATACCGACCAGGATATTGGCAGTGGTAGGTCCAAGACCCCCGTACAACAGCTCAGACCCGACCGCGAGGTATCCAAACGCACCCAATCCACCGACACACATGATAATGCCGTAGAAAAACATCAGGCTATCCCACTCCGCTCGCTGCAAATTGCGGTATATATCGTAAATGGGCTGTGCAGGAATTGATTTTACTTTTGGTTTGGATTCCAGCGACAGCGCTATGTTCATGAGCATGGATTTGGCCATGTATGCATAGCGTTCGTCGCGGCGTTGCAGGTAATAACCAAACAGCTTCAGGAGGCCTAACCCGGTCATCATTCCGGCCACCGGCGGCAGATGCAAAAGATTGTGACCGGTTACGGCCATGGTAATGGTCAACAGGAACAGGCCCACGACAACCCACGCTCCGTGTTTCAGCCTGGCTTCGCCTTCAAGAGGCTCCGGCTGAACCTTCGGGACGGCAAAACTCAGTATCACTGCCACCACCAGCCAATTGACCACTGCCGGGACAAACAAGGCAAAAAAACCCGTGAAATCAATAATATTTTTCTGCCAGACCATCAATGTCGTTATATCACCAAATGGACTGAAAACGCCGCCGGCGTTGGCTGCAACAACGATATTAATACACGCAATGGCGATAAACCTGTTATTACCGCCACCCACTGAAGTTACCACGGTCACCATCAACAGGGCGGTGGTCAGATTGTCTGCAATTGGTGATAGGCCAAATGCAAACAAACCGGTGAGCCAGAATATCTGGCGGAAAGAAAAGCCTTTTACCACCAGCCAGTCGCGTAAAATATCAAATACTCCGCGCTCTTCCATCGTGTTGATATAGGTCATGGCGGCAAGCAGAAAAAGAAACAGTTCTGCAAACTCCAGCAGATCGTGTTTGAAAGCGACACCCGCGCCGAGTGGATCTCCCTGTTGAATAAAGGCGATTGCCACCAGCACCCAAATGAGCCCGGCTGCAACCATGATGGGTTTTGACTTACGCAGATGGATGGCTTCTTCGCTGATTATCAGCGCATAAGCCAAAAAAAAGATCGCCATGGCCAGCATGCCCAGCCAGGTGCCGGTAAGGTCGGTGATTTCACTCGGGCCGGCCGCGGCCGCCACAGCGAGTGGCGGAGTCGCAGCACCTATTAGCAGCACCAGGCCCCAAGCATGATTTGAAAGACCCCGGCTACCGGGGGGGTTCATGTGTACCTGCCATGCGTGTTTTATTCGCGCGTTTTCCACAAATTGGATAAAGCCGAACGGAAAAGTGTTCGCATCGCCACCACAAGGAGTGCACCGCCAACAAAAATCATGACATCCGACATCGCGGCACCGATAAACGTAAATTCGTTCAACGACGAGGCGCTTACTTCCAGTGCGATACCCGTAATGAGAAACTTAGTGGGATCAACATCGGCCATATTCACCAATCCGACGAACACACCAAACACCGCCAATCCAACGGGTAACCATGGATGTTCAAAACCAATTCCCGCTACAAATGCGAAAAGGATTCCAAGTAAAAAAAGTGTCTGTCCAATTTGTTGCATGCGAATAGCCTCCGGTTGACATCAAACTTTCCAGGCTCATACTGTAACATTAACTACGACATTAGTGTCGCGTTATAGGAGTCGCCCAAATTATTTTGGGGTGAAAAATATGGATGACACCAACAAAAAAATAGAGAGCTGGACTTTTTTCAGTAACAACGCGCATGTGCTGGTCTGTCTTACACATAAACCACAACCGACGACGCGCCAGATAGCAGTTGAAGTTGGAATTACCGAGCGTGCGGTGCAGAGAATACTGGCAAAATTAATAACAGCGGGTGTCGTTAACGTCAGAAAAGAAGGACGGCGGAATCGCTATGAGCTGGATTTTAGTCAGCGGTTGCGACACTCACTGGAGTCCCATAGAACAATTGGAGAATTTATCAAGCTGATTGACAACGACGAGCCGGCCGATACATGAACCGGCAGTGGTCTCGCAACCTGCAAGTTAATTGAGAAGCCAGTTGGGCTTCAAGGAGAAATGTAATGAGCGTTTACAGGCGAATTCTGGTTGCTACGGACTTTAGTGACATCAACCTGGTGGCGGCCAAACGAGCGGTAAAGATGGCAAAGCAGAACAAGTGCGAACTGATCATTCTGCACGTCATCGAACACTTTTCATTGGACGGCGACCCTCTTTCCTCCGTGTTTAACTACGATACCGAATCGTATGAGGCTTTAGCTCGGCGCACGCGTGCAAGGCTGGATGAACTGAAAGCCAGGCTTCAGAACCCGGACATAAAAATGGAATTACGTATTACCCCAAAATCGGCGAGGCATGAAATCCTGCGCTTCGCAAAGGCACATGATGTTGACCTGATTGTCGTCGCTCCTCACGGTCAAGGTATCATCGGTATGCTTGGCTCAACCGCCACCGGCATACTTAATAGCGCAGTTTGCGATGTACTGGCCGTACGTGAGGTTGACGAGGCGAAATAAAATAGGAAAGTTCAGAACGGATCGGGCTTTACCGTTCCCACCCACTTGTTCTAGCTAAGATTGATGCAGAATTGAAGCAATGATGACCCAGATCATAATTAATTCAGTTCAATAGACTTATACTGATTTGGATTCCCGCTAACGAAGGAAGAGGATAAGTCATGGTTTCTGTAAGAAAGGTATTTACCTCCGCAGCAATTGCTGCTTTCATTTCCGCACTGACCTTTAGCGTTGCGGCACCGGTGCTCGCTCAGGAATTGAGTGATAACGAAACCTGTCTCGATTGCCACGCACCCGACGACGAACGGGCGCCACCGAGCAATCCGGACCGCCCACAGGTGCATAACCCTGCGGGGGGCTTCTTCGTTGAAGACCATGAGGGTTTTTCGTGTATTGACTGCCATACCTACATTGTCGATCTCGAGCACGATGAACTGGCTGGTGATCCTGAAGTTGACTGCACAGAATGCCATGACGAGGCACCTACAAAAGAATAGAAGAATTAACCCTCTCGAGAAAAGCCCCGGATTCCGGGGCTTTTTTTTGCTTTCAAACCTTTGGATTGACGCCTGGTATGAGTACCAGTGCTACCAGCCTGGCTTACACCTGTCCGGGCGGTAGTCTGACGTTTCATTACAGGAACACAAGTTGATCCAGCGCAAGTGTTATCGACCTGTTTTTCTCTACAATTCATAGAGCCAGGGAACGAACAGGAGGCCATACTTTGATGAAGTATTTCAATCTGTCTCTTTTGCTTGTATTGATGGTCCCAGGACAGGCATTTGCACTGGAACCTGAGCAACCCACCACTGCTCACCGAGAGCAGGTTTTTACGCGTGGTGGAACCGATGCCTGTTTGCGCTGCCACTCCGGCGACATGATGCGCGCGATTCAGAACAGCGCTCACGGCAACATGGAAAACATGTTTACTCCGCTCGCTTCAAAGGGTTGTGAAGCCTGCCATGGTCCCGGCAGCATTCATGTTTCGCGGGCGCATGGAGGTGCGGGTTTTCCTGCAATGATCAACTTTGGCCGTGGTTCAGACTTTTCCCCCCGGGATGTACAGATTGAGGCCTGTCTTGCCTGTCACCAGGAGCAAAAGGGTGGCAAATTGGCGATCGAATGGTACAACAGTTCACACAACCGCAAGAATATCACCTGCACCAGGTGTCACACCATTCATGTCGAAACCGACCCGATGCAGAACGCAGACCAACAGGTCGCATTGTGTAACCGCTGTCATCGCAAGGATCTGGAAAAGCACAAGCGCTTCGAAGAGGTGAGCATTGATTTCGAATCCTTGTCCTGCGGAACCTGTCACAACGTGCACGAAGCTTTTGAAAGGATAGCGCGTCAAGCGGCTTTGGATGAATAGCAACCCGGCCAGGCGGATTCATATCAGCAGGGGTCTGGACATCCCGCTTGCCGGCGCGCCGGAACAGTCCGTTTATCCAGCGGCGACGGTCGGGCATATCGCACTGTGCGGTTCCGACTACGCAGGGCTGAAGCCCCGGCTCCAGGTCGCAGAGGGTGACAGGGTTGGCCCCCTGCAGGCGCTCTTTGTCGATAAACGTGATCCGGATGTTCAATACTGTGCGCCAGGCAGAGGCACGGTGGTTGCCATCAACCGGGGTGCCAGGCGGGTGCTGCAGAGCGTGGTGGTCGAACTGCAGGATTCCGGAATTGAAGAGACGGCTTTTGAAGCCTTGAGCGAAGAGCGGGTCTATCGCTTATTGCGTGAAGAAATCGTGGAACGTTTGCTTAAATCCGGTTTGTGGACAGCCTTCCGGACGCGGCCATTCAGCCAGGTTCCGCACTCCACCAGCACACCCCAGGCGATTTTTATCACCGCGATCGATACCCGGCCGCTGGCAGCCGATCCAATGGTTGCTATCCGGGCCGAGAACGACGCTTTTTCGGCCGGTCTGCACGTCATTTCGAGACTGACCCGCGGAACCGTTAATTTGTGCACGGCACCCGAGTGGGACATCCCCGTTGCGGCTGTCGAGGGTCTGCGTGAAGTGCGGTTTTCCGGTCCGCATCCGGCCGGACTACCGGGTACTCACATTCATTATTTATATCCTGTGAGTCTTGAGCGGGTGGTCTGGCATATCGGTTATCAGGACGTCATTGCGATCGGCAAATTGTTCAGTGCCGGGGTCATTAGTTACCAGAGGATTATCGCTCTATGCGGCGCCTCGGTTGGCAAACCGAGGCTGGTTGCAACCCGGCTTGGCGCTTCGATGGTGGATCTGATGCAGGCGGAGATTCCTGAGCCTGAATCCTGCCGGATAATTTCAGGCTCGGTACTCGGTGGCAGAACGGCCAGCAAGAATTTCGCTTACCTCGGCCGTTACCACGACCAGGTTTCGGTGATCGAAGAAGGTGGCACAAGGCGCTTTATGGGCTGGACGGATATTCTCCCCCATCGTTATAGCGCCGCCAGGACGTTCAAGCGAAAATCCGGGCATCGTTTCAAGTTCGCGCTGCCCACTTCACAGAACGGGCGGTTTACGGGCATGGTGCCGATGCGGGTCTGGGAAAAAATCATGCCGCTGGATATCCTGCCATCCCCGCTGTTTCGTGCCCTGCTGGTTACCGACACGGAGCAGGCGCAGGCCCTGGGCTGTCTCGAACTGGATGAAGAAGACCTTTCTTTGTGTGCCTTTGTCTGTCCGGCAAAAATTGACTACGGCCTTTTCCTGCGATTGAACCTCAACCAGATCGATCGGGAAGGGTGATGAAACGCTTTGTCAAATCAGTTTTTACCCTGGTTGACCGTTTTTTATGGTCATCCGGCACGGTGACCCGGGCGGCGCCACATATTCGTGATGCCAATAACGTGCAACGACTCTGGAACACTTTTGTTTTTGCCAGCATTCCCGCCTGGCTGGTTGGTATGTGGAGCCTGGGCCACCAGACCAACATCGCCATCTTTGAGTTTCAGCTCGAATCCGTTCCCGGTTGGCGTGCCTGGTTGCTGAGCCAGACTGGAATCGGTTTTGATTACCACAGTGTGCTCGGCAGCATGGCCCACGGGATGCTATATTTTTTCCCCGTATTTTTTACAGCGCTTTTAACCGGAACTTTCTGGGAAGCCCTGTTCGCCACCATGCGGGGAAAGCGGGTTGATGAGGGATTGCTGGCGATCACCTGGTTATTTTGCCTGTTGCTGCCCGCGACGGTTCCGATGTACCAGGTCGTACTAGGTATGTCATTCGGTATTGTCGTGGGCAAGTTGATCTATGGAGGTTCCGGACGCTACCTCGTTAGTCCTGCCCTGCTTGGTGTGGCTTTTCTGGTATTTTCCTATCCCAGCATGATGTACGCGCCAGGTGTGTGGGTGCCGGTTGCCGGGTATGACCAGCCGACTGTTCTTGAGTTGGTGACCGACGAGGGTGGAGTAGGGGTTATCTCGTCGGTGGGTTACGACTTCTGGCAAATACTTCTGGGTGATCAACCGGGTTCATTCGGGTTGGCTTCACCACTTGCCGCATTGTTCGGTGGGTGGTTCCTGGTCTGGACCGGCATGGCCTCCTGGCGGATCATGCTGGGCGCTTTCATCGGGATGATAGGCATGGTGATGATCTCAAACGCCATTGCTCCGAACCACGAGCTTTTTTCGATGCCATGGTACTGGCACTTTGTATTGGGTGGTTTCGTCTTCGGCGTGGTGTTCATTGCAACCGACCCGGTTACCTGTCCGATGACCGATCAGGGGCGCTGGGGCTTCGGTTTATTTGTCGGCGCTCTAACGGTTTTAATCAGGGTGGGAAATCCCACCTACTACGAAGGTGTCATATTCGCCATCCTGCTTGCCAGCATGTTTTCGCCCCTGATCGATTATGTCGTGATTGAAAGGAACATCCGCCGACGCAGAATCAGGCTTCAGGGTGGTCCTTAATGAATAACGACTCACCGTTAAAAGCCTTTTTTGTCGTATTGGTGACGGCGATGGTTTGTTCTTCCCTGGTGTCAGCGACTGTCGTCATGCTGCGCCCGATCCAGCTCAACAATCAGATGCTGGATCGAAGCCGGAACGTCATGAAACTAACCGGCCTGGTGGAAGAGGGCGTGACTCCTGGCGACGAGGAAATGCTCGATCTGTTTCGCGACATGGATATGCGGATCGTGGATATCGACCAGGCCGAGTTCAACAACGAACTTGATCCCTTGTCATTTGACCAACGCCGCGCGGCCAGCAATCCTGACCTTGGCGTTGACGTTCCTTCCGATCAGGACCTGTCCAGCCTTGGTCGCCGCAGCCGGTTCGCGACGGTTTACATCGTGCTGAGGGAAGGTAAGCTGGAAAGACTCATTTTACCCGTCCGTGGCGCCGGGATGTGGTCGATGATTTACGGCTATATCGCGCTGGAGTCTGATCTCAATACGATTGCTGCCGTTACGTTTTACGAACAGAACGAAACCCCCGGAATCGGTGATCAGATCATGCGTCCGGAGTGGCTGGCACAGTGGCAGGGGCGACGGATTTACGATGAAGTGGGTGATCTGCGCTTTGCAGTCAGCCATGCAAAAGTGGAGCCGGGCACGTCAACATGGTTGTACGAAGTGGATGCGCTGACCGGCGCCACGGTGACGGCAGACGCGGTGACCAGCATGATCCGTTACTGGTTCGGTTCGCATGGTTATCGTCCTTTCCTGGATTTTTTGCGTGAACATGGCTATGGCAGGCCCTAGATGACTTCGAAAGAGACATTCCTCAAACCGTTATTAAGGGAGAACCCGGTAACACTGCATGTCCTGGGCATTTGTTCTGCCCTGGCCATCACCAATTCCCTGACTTCTTCACTGATCATGAGTGCTTCCCTCACGTCCGTTCTGGTTATGACGAATGTGACGATCAGCCTGATCCGCAAACACCTGCCGTCGAGCGTCCGCCTGATCGTGCAAATCACCATCATCGCCTCGGCGGTCGCCGTCATAGACCAGTTTCTGACGGCCTATTTGCCCGATGCGGCCAAGACCCTGCGTGTGTACATTGCACTGATCGTGACCAACTGCATCGTACTTGGAAGGGCGGAGGCCTGTGCAATGAAGCACGGGGTGGGCACCAGTGTCCTGGATGCCCTTGGCAACGGATTGGGATTCAGCATTATCCTGATCATCGTGTCCGTGATCCGTGAACTGTTTGGCAATGGCTCATTGATGGGGCATCGGATACTTGAATTGGTCCACGAAGGTGGCTGGTATGAACCCAACGCCATGTTGCTGTTACCGCCGAGTGCCTTCTTCATTATTGGTTTCATTATTTGGGTTATCCGTAGCTGGAAACCTGAGCAGAACGAGGAGGCTGAGTTCAAACCAGCTCCCCTACCGGATAGTGAGAAACGCT
>Ga0210074_1000579_pt1 | contig 12649 bp, 12 predicted proteins | sample China_Galinas_Co_FD_184860 | JGI IMG/M metagenome (GOLD analysis project Ga0210074, IMG submission 184860) | Wetland microbial communities from San Francisco Bay, California, USA, that impact long-term carbon sequestration -... | ecosystem: Environmental > Aquatic > Marine > Wetlands ... | reverse complement strand
AGAATTCATGGGAATGGATCGCACAAGAAGTGAGTGAATCTGTTGATACAAATCCTCCTGCGACCAATCCCAGATAATTTCATAAAGGTAAATATTTATCATTTCATTTTTATTATCTGGCACACAGAAATAACCTTTGCCCTGATAATTTTTCTGAACACTCGATATCCTAAGAATACTTAAATTTTCTTCAACAAAATTCTTAATAATCCTTCCCTCTTCAAGGATAGGACGGTTTAACTGCAAAGCCCAATCAATAAAGTTTAATAGCTTATCAAGCTGATTGCCTATCTGATGTGCTTTTTCAAAAACAACTACCCTTTCATGTCCATTCTGACCTCTGATTTCATTATCGAACCAAAGTTTGGACTCAATATTTTCTCTGAGTAAATCTTCAAGTGCAAGGTTTAATTGTATTGCTTCTTCGATTGACGGGAATAGTCTATTCTTATGAAAATTTGATAGCCACTCTCTTACTCTAATCAAAATTTTATATTGATTCGACTCCCAATCAGAGCCGCATGATGTTAATTTTTTTAAATCCAGTGTTGTCATTTTTTTAGTATTTATTATTCAGTCACTTTTATCGTGAATTATTCTAAAAGCTTGCCAAAGCATTTTTAATATGAAGCGATGGTGCCGTTATTGAATTAATACATAAAAAAGAAAGAATTGCAGACAAGTCAGATTAATTCAGGTAAATTTTCCTTAAATAATCTCGTATTGATATGATGAGGTAAGAAGTAAATTAGGGAAGGAATAATTACACAAAAAAAGGAACGGAAAATATTTCCCGTTCCTTACAAAAATACCTTATTGAGCATTAATTAAATGTCGAACTTTATTCCTTGCGCCAAAGGTAGCTGCGAACCAAAATTTATCGTGTTGGTCTGCCTTCTCATATAAGCTTTCCAGGAATCGGAACCCGATTCCCTACCACCGCCAGTTTCTTTTTCACCACCAAAAGCTCCGCCAATTTCGGCTCCTGAAGTTCCAATGTTCACATTAGCTATACCGCAATCAGATCCTGATTCAGATAAAAATCGCTCAGCTTCTCTTAGATTATTTGTGAAAATAGATGAAGATAATCCCTGCACAACGCCGTTCTGGATCTCAATAGCTTCATCAATATTCTTTTTATACTTTATTAAGTAAAGAATTGGCGCAAAGGTTTCTTCCTGTACTATTTCATATTGATTCTCCGCTTCAACAATTGCAGGAGTAACATAGCATCCTGAATCGTATCCTTTACCACTCAACTGATCTCCACCAAATATTATTTTTCCGCCTTCTTTTTTAACTTTTTTAAGAGCATTTGAAAAATCATTTACAGCATTTTTATCAATTAGGGGACCCATATGATTTTTCTGATCAAGCGGATTTCCTATCTTCAAACTCTTATATGCTTTAAGTAGTGAGTCTTTAACTTTACCATAAATCGATTCGTGAATGATTAGTCTCCTTGTAGAAGTACATCGCTGACCTGCTGTACCTACAGCACCAAATACTACTGCTGGTATAGCCAATTTAAGATTTGCATCAGGTGTAATGATGATAGCATTATTTCCTCCAAGTTCAAGAATAGTTTTGCCGAACCTTGAAGAAACAACCTCCGCAGCATGTTTTCCTACTCTGGTAGACCCCGTAACTGAAACCATAGCGACTTTTTTATCATTAAGAATTCTTTCCCCTATCGTTGAGCCTCTACCAATTACTAAAGTAAAGATTCCTTCTGGTAAATTGTTTTCCTTCAATACTTTTGCAATTATATTTTGAGTTGCAATTGCACTTAGCGGAACCTTAGAAGATGGTTTCCAGATATTCACATCTCCACAAACTGCCGAAAGCATTGCATTCCAAGCATAAACCGCAACTGGAAAATTAAATGCCGAAATAGTACAAACAATACCTAAAGGATGGTATTGGTCGTACATTCTGTGCATTGGTCTTTCTGATTGCATAGTAAATCCGTAAAGCTGTCTAGATTGTCCAACGGCAAAATCGCATATGTCTATCATTTCCTGCACTTCACCCATTCCTTCCTGAAGTGACTTGCCCATTTCATAAGAAACAAGCTTACCTAGTGGTTCTTTAAAATCGCGTAATCTTAGTCCAATTTGCCTAACGATTTCTCCTCTTTTTGGTGCTGGTACTGTTCGCCAATAAAGAAATGCTTCCTCTGCTGACTTGATAACCTTTTCATAATCTTTATCTGAAGCCTGGTAAACTGATGCAATATATTTTCCATCTGCCGGAGAATGTATTTTAAGCTCCCCTTCTGATTTTGTTTTGTTCCAATTCTGTCCTGTTGAGGATCCAAAATTATTCTTTTGTATACCTAAAGATTTTAAGAAATCCATTTTAACTCCGATTTATTTTGGTTAATTATTTTTAATTTTTTTAATGATTGATTCCAATGTTATATTTTTCATTTTCTCTTCTATTTCAACCTGCACTTCAGAAAATAAATCAAGGAAATAAAAATTCAATTTGTCAGGTAAACTATTTTTTTTGATCGAATCTTTTCTAACATCTAGATGAAATGCTTTCCTGTCTTCTATGGCGCAATATATTTCTTGCAAATGAATTTCATTAGGATTTTTTTTTAATTTAAATCCGCCCAATGTACCAGCGTTACTTTCTACTATTCCATTCTTCACAAGCATGGATAAAATTTTTCTGATCTTCGATGAATTAATTCCAATAACATTTGATATTTGAATACTTGATACTGGATTTGGAAACACTTTCTCTAAATAACAAAGTGCTTTAACGGAAGTGGACAATTTAGTTGAAGCTGACATGTTTTTTTAATTTGTTACGGTAAGTGTAACTAATTTGATATTTAATTCAAAATATAATTTTAATAATGAATTATTTCTAAAGAAAACAATATATTCAAAATTGTAAGTCATCTACCATGATTGTTAATACTTAAAACTTTGCTATTTTTACAGCACAAATCAATTAAAATGAAGCAGAAATATTTACATATAATTCCTGTATTTAATCTCTACAATCATAAAAGCTACTTCGCTTCTGCATACGAATCAGTTTTTTAATACTTATCCTATTCTATTCACAGGTATTCACCTGTTGCACAATTCTTGTATTAAGTATTTATTATTCTAAACTATTAAGGTAATTCTATGTTTACAGAAACTATCAACCCCGCATTAAATGCTAAAGAAGTTATCAGTAAGTATATGCTTGCTGATGGATTCGAATTAATTCTTGATTTAAAAAACAGTTACCGTAATAAAATTGTTGATGAGAGGAATGGAGATGAGTATTTAGATTTCTTCACATTCTTTGCTTCTTCCGCCCTGGGAATGAATCACCCAAAATTAAATTCAAAAGAAGTCAGAGATCTTTTAGCTTACTCTGCTGTAAACAGACCATCTAATTCTGATATTTATACAACACAAATGGCAGAGTTCGTTGAAACATTTGCAAAAATTGCAAAACCCGATTATATGAAGCATCTTTTTTTTATTAACGGTGGAGCATTATCGGTTGAAAATGGATTGAAGGTCGCTTTCGACTGGAAAGTTAGAATGAACTTTAAAAAGGGTTATAAGTCGGAGAAAGGACATCAGGTTATACATTTTAAAGAGGCGTTTCATGGAAGAAGTGGCTATACTATGTCATTAACTAATACGGATCCAAATAAAGTTAACTACTTCCCAAAATTTGATTGGCCAAGAATAATCAGCCCAAAAATAACATTCCCTCTGGCAAAGAATCTGGATGAAGTTATCAAACTTGAGAAACAGGCAATAGACGAAATTAATACTGCTATAAGGAATAATCCAGATGATATTGCCGCATTAATCATTGAGCCAATTCAGTGCGAGGGTGGAGATAATTTTTTCAGAAAAGAGTTCTTCGAAGAATTAAGAAATATTACTCTGGAAAATGATATTATGCTAATGTTCGATGAGGTGCAAACAGGTTTTGGTATTACAGGTAAATTCTGGGCTTCTGAGTATTATGTTGAACCTGATATAATTGCTTTTGGAAAAAAAGCTCAACAATGTGGTATAATGGTTTCAGAACGAGTAGATGAGATTGAAGATAATTGCTTCAGAGTATCAGGCCGAATTAATTCAACCTGGGGTGGAAATCTTGTTGATATGGTCCGTTCAACCCATATATTAAAAATTATGGATGAAGAAAATATTATTGAGAATGTTGTTGAGAGAGGTAAATATCTTATTTCGCAGCTGAACGAGTTAAAGGCAAAATTTCCAACTATAGTTAGCAATGTTCGGGGGTTAGGTTTACTCTGCTCATTTGATCTGCCAAATAAGGATTTCCGAAATGAATTCAAGAAAATAGCGGAACGAGAGAAGTTGCTTATACTTGGTTGCGGAGCTAAATCAATAAGGTTCAGACCTATGCTGAATATTACAGATGATGAACTTAAAGAAGGCTTGCAGGTAATTGAAAAAGTTCTTAGAATTATGTCGTCCAATAAATAATTTAGGATTAACTACTTGCCAGGAATCCGGCGTTCTGCCGGATTCTTGTTTTAAACTCTTTTGAAATTATGCCGGGCAACCTTTACATAGTCAGCACACCAATTGGAAACCTTAAGGATATAACCTTACGAGCTATCGAAACACTTAACGAAGTTGACTTTATTCTATGCGAGGACACTCGGGTAACATCAATACTTCTAAAACACTATAGCATTATAAAACAGTTAATTCCCTTTAATGCATTCAACGAAATAAAAAGAATTCCTACAATCATTGAAAGACTCAGCCATGGAAAAAGCTATGCTCTAGTTTCAGACTCAGGAACTCCAGCAATCTCCGACCCGGGTATTCGTCTTATTTCAGAATCAATCAAAAATGGAATTCACGTAAAAACAATTCCTGGATCAACAGCATTAATTGCTGCATTAACTGTTAGTGGTCTCCCCACTAATGCATTCGTATTTGAAGGATTCCTGCCACAAAAAAAAGGCAGGCAAAAGAAATTGAAACAGTTAGCACTGGAAGAAAGAACCATAGTGCTTTATGAATCTTCGCACAGAATAGTAAAACTTATAGACGAGTTAAATGAATATTGTTTTGAAAGGTACACTGTAATTTGCAGAGAGCTTACCAAAAAATTTGAAGAAACCTGGCATGGATATCCGTCAGAAATAAAAGCTAATCTGGAAGAGAAAACTATAAAGGGAGAATTTGTAGTTGTGATAGCAAGCAGAGATTGGAAGAATTAAAGTCGTTCAATTATTCTGTCATTAGATGATTATAATCCTTCATAACTATGTCCAGAAAATTTAAAGGCGGTAAATCACTCTGAACGCCCATCTTATTTTCGATAGCCTTTTTAGTTTTATTTAATATGGTCAGATAAACTGCTATATCCGGATTTTTATAGTTCATTGCTAATACTTCTTTGACAATGGATATATCTTTATCATTCAATTGGCTTACCTGAGGAAATTTCAAATCATAGTCAACCGGAGTTTCCCTAAGAATTGTGTCTTTCAATCCTGCTTCAAATTTTAATCTGACCACGGTCGTATGTGCAGCAAGATCACCGAGTCTTTGTCCTTTTCCGTTTATCAGCATTGTAATAATTCCAACTGAACCATACAGAAAGTAGTCAATCGGAAATAAAATCCAACGGAGGAAATAACTTCCAAAACCGGCTGGCGTACCATCAAGTTTAACAACTCTCATCTTCATAATTTTTTTTCCAAACGACTGACCGTTAAGAAAGGTTTCACATAACAAATGATAGAAAAATAGTGGCAAAAACATAATTATAAAATAAGCCACTGGATAGTGGAAAGAACTGCCCTCAGTTTCTTCCGATAACCATATATAAATAAAAATGAAAATGAAGAAATATCCGAACATAATCAAAAGATCAATTATTGCGGCGACTATCCTTTCACCTATGCTTGCTAAAGGATATTCGATAGTTACATTTTGAGTTGTCTGGATTTCAATTTTTTGCATAATAAGGCTAAATCAATCCGTGTGCCTTAAGTTCCAGATACTTGTTTATTGTGTTAACTGAAAGATTTTGAGGAGTTGTGAGGATTGACTGTATACTATATCTGGCTAGTTCCTTTACTATTAACCGCTTTTCAAATGCAAATTTTTCCGCAATAGTCTTGTGGTAAATTTCCTCCACTGTCTCGGCGGGTTTATTAATAATTGTGTAGAGCTCAGTGTTGATGAAGAATATTATTATTACAAGATGTGTTTGAGCAAGTCTCCGCAAATATGCCATTTGCCTCTGGAGAGCATTAACTGTTTCAAAATTAGTGAAAAGTAATACCAGACTTCGATGATTAATTTTTCGAAGTATCGTACTTGTTAAAATTTCAAAATCTGTTTCCAGAAAATCTGTTTTCTGATTATATAAAACTTCAAGAATTTTTTGCATCTGCCTCGTTTGACGTTCAGCAGGCAATATATCACTAACTTTATTTGAAAAAGTAATTAAGCCAGCTTTATCTTGTTTCAACATTGCAATACTTGAAATTACCAATGAGGAATTAATTGCATAATCGAGTAAACTCAGACCTTCAAAAGGCATTTTCATTCCCCTGCCGGTATCGATCACAGAATAGACCTGCTGAGATTTTTCATCTTCAAAATGATTAACCATCAATTGTGCTTTTCTTGCAGTTGCTTTCCAGTTTATTGTTCGGTAATCATCACCTGTCACATATTCTTTTATATGCTCAAACTCCATTGAATGACCGACACGTCTTATTCGTTTAACTCCCGCTTCCGTTAACCGATCCGAAATTGCCATCAGCTCATATTTTTTCATTTGAACGTAAGAAGGATAAACGGGAACATTTTTATCCCCTTGAAATGAATATCTACGTTTTACAAATCGTATCGGAGATGATGCATAAATGTTAGTGCTTCCAAAATTATACTCACCCCTCTTGACAGGTCGCAATGAGTAAGAAAAAACCTTTTGCTTTCTGGAATCAAGAGACACCTTGTAGAGAAGGTCCCGAATCTGAAACTCAAACGGAATTTCGTCTATAATCTCACAATTAATTTTGAAGACATATCTGTTCTCAAGGAATATATTAATTTCATTTTGATCACCATTTGATAATCTTCCTGGTGTTGATCTGTAAGAATTAATTCCGTTTTTATTTCCAAAGAGCAACACAATATCTGCTATTAGTAAAACTACAACGGATACAAAAAATAGATTACTTATGATAAGGAGTTGAGGAACGAAATAAGATAGCGTATAAAAAAATACCAGTGCTGCAGCTACAATAAAAAATTCTGATGAAAGGTAAAACGCTCTAAATATCTTCACTACCTTGGAACCTCTACTCTTTCAAGAATGGTTTTGATTATATCATCCGGAGTTTTTCCTTCCATTTCCTTTTCCGGAGTAAGAAGTATTCTGTGGCGAAGGGTTGGACTTACAACATTTTTTATATCATCAGGTGTGACGAAATCTCTTCCATTTATTGCAGCAATTGCTTTTGCTGCGATCATAATAGAGATTGAAGCTCTTGGAGAGCCGCCCAAATAAAGGTCGCTGTTATTGCGTGTTTTATTTACAATTTCTGTAATATACCCGGCAACTTTCTCATCCAGATGGACTGTTCTGACTATTTCTCTGAATTGTTTTAGTTTATCCTTTGTGAAGACAGGTTCAATCAGGTTCAAATCATTAATATTCTTTCTGCTATGAAGTTCCATTAATATTTTTATTTCTTCCTCGGCTGATGGGTAATCCATTCCAACTTTAAACAGAAATCTATCCAGTTGAGCTTCAGGCAATTTGTATGTTCCTTCATGTTCTATTGGATTCTGGGTTGCGAAAACTGTAAAAGGAGATTCCATTTTATATGTTGAACCATCAATTGTCACCTGACGTTCTTCCATCGCTTCAAATAATGCAGATTGTGTCTTAGCCGGTGAACGATTTATTTCATCAATTAAAATTATATTTGAAAATACCGGTCCCCTGTTAAATTCAAATTCAGAAGTTTTCATATTAAAGACAGATGTTCCTAAAATATCTGAAGGCATAAGATCAGGCGTAAACTGAATTCGGGAAAAATCAGCAGAGATAGTTCTTGCAATTATTTTAGCTAATAGCGTTTTTGCAATTCCAGGTACACCCTCAATTAAAACGTGTCCATCTGCAAGTACTGCTGCAATTAGTAAATCAATTACTTTATTTTGACCGACAACTATCTTTTTTATTTCAGAACGGACTTTTTCAATTGATTCCATTATTGCAGTTAAATCGCTTCGATTGGTGAAATTTGGTTCTTCCATGTTATTTGGTTCTTTCGTAAAATTTTTCAATTTGATAATTAATATTTAGTAAATCATCTTCAGAAATGTTTGGACTATGATTTATTTGCTCGATCAATCTTAAAATTGATTGTATTTTTCTAACACTAATTAATGATTTATCTGAAATTTTCCGGATTGTTCCTTCATCAAAACTGCTGGGATTTATAAAATATTTGTTTCTGATGTAGTCAAGGAAATAATTTATTTTTTTCTGGGCAATGTTCTTGTAATCTTTTTGCTGATAATATAGATTGCCAACTGTTTCCACGAACTCAACAGTGCTGTTTGTTAGCGGTAGTATTACCGGAATTATTCTCTGCTTTCTTCGTCCGTAAAATAAAATGAAAAACACTATTGAGACCAGAATTATATAGTATGCCCATTTTAATGATGGTTGTGATATAATATAGTTTAGTGAAGATGCAGTGAACTTGTTTCCATCCTTGTAATAATCGTCCCATAAAGTTTTTTGAAACGGAAGGTGAGATAAAGTTTTATATACATAGTCATTGTTATCTGAGTTCAGAAGATGATAATTTGTAAAAACAAGCGGTAGTGTATGCAGAAAAAAATTACCATTGCCGTATTTTATTCGTATATAATTAGCCTGTTCCAGATCATTTTTACCGAGAATTTGAGTCAGCGAAGTGTCGAATTCGCTAAAGTAATTTTTAAAATTACCTTGATTGTATGTATATCCATTCTCAGACTTCAGTCCATCTAATTTGAAATTTATATTGACTGTGTCTTCACTATAAAACTCATCATATATTTCAATTTTAAGAGAATCAGCCAGAGCTCCGAATATTCCAAATGCTGAAATGAATACATTGTTTCCCTCGGAAACAAAATCAAGAAGATATTCGGTATCTAGTCTGTCTGGAATAAAGTAAGAGTTTATAAATACATAATTTGTGTTGTAGTAAAATTGGTCTTTAACGATGTTATATATTGGAAATTCTTTTAGAGTAATTTCCTCATCGGGGAATAGTTTATTTGAGATATTATAAATAATATAACCACCATAAGGGATTTTATCTTTTCTTGCAAAACTTTTTGTCCAGTCAATTTCTTCAGGTTCAATAATTTTTAATATTGTAAGAAATATTAATAATAGGACCAGCGGAATAATGAATTTTAAATTTAATCTTTTCATCCAGAAACTATCGATCCAAATAATTCATTGAATTCGGTTTGAGATGATTTTAGGACCTGTTCGTCTACAGACAAATCACCATACCAGACCCACTCAAATCTTGAGGTGGCTCTCCTAAATTTATCCGATACTTTTACTTGCTTTATCTCCAAAAGATATTGCTGATTGGTTTTATTTTCTCTTAACTCAATCATTCCTTTTTCAGCCAGAAGCTGGAGTGACTTTAAAAATAAATATCTGATTGCAAGTTTATAATTATTGTTCTCCACAGCTGATTTGAATAGTTCATCAAAATTTAATTTGTCTAACTCCTCACTACTTTCACTAAGCTTGATTTCATCTTTATTGATTTTTCCGAACAACAATCCTCTTCTGTCAGCTATAATTAATCCCCGTATGATAAGCACTAAGCCGATTATCATTAAACCATAGTAGATAATGTCAAGAAAAGTAGAATAAGTCTTTGAAGTACTCAATGAAGCAAGCTGCTGGCTGACCCAGGTTTTTAACCTTGTGAACCAATCATCAGATACCGGTTGAATATTATTGTAATTAAAGTCAGGATCATTTTTAAACTCTTCCAACTGTGATTCATAAAGCTGTCGGAAATTTATTTCCAAATTATCATCGGCTGGGTAAATTTTGTGTGTTGTATCAATGAATTCTTCTGAAGGTGAATATGCTGCTTTCGCTGATTGTTGACTGAAAACAAATAGCGAATTTAATAGAACATTAAATATTACCAGTCTAAGTATCATAATCCTTATATAATCTTTTCAATTTGGTCTAGTAATCCGGGAGCTTCTTTTCGTTCGACAAGATTGTAATACTGAAATGTGGTAGCAACTATACTGATTGCATAAAGTAAAATTACCAGCAACGAGATGATAGAAGTGATAATGAAAAGAATCTTATAAAAACCTCCAGACCCACCTTCCATTCCGGTAAATACAAAAAAGAATGATAAAATATAATATGGGATGTAGAAAACAAATCCCAAAAATCCCTGAATAAGTCCAACAACAAACACAAGCCCAAAGGTAAACCACCAATTGTTTTTAATTAATTCTTTGGATCGGCTCAAAGCTTCAGAAAAACTAATACCTTCTTCAAAACGTACAATAAATATTAGAGAATAATTAATGGATATATATATGACTAACCAAATTCCAAACAGAATAAGAAGAATAAAAATGTAATAACCCTCTACAGTAAGATAAAATCCTAACCCAAAAGTAAGAAGACCAGTTAAGACAATTATAACCAGATAACCAATTGCTGTAAACAAAACCATAAATATTTTATTTTTAGTTTCAATCCATATTTCCTCGATTCCAAATGTTCCCATTTCGGATTTCTTATAAATCATCATGTGTGAGTAAGTTGTAGTAAGAATAAGCAAATATGCAATTCCCGAAAAAAACATTGCGAATACTAGTGGAATACCAAATGCTTCAAATCCCGACATGTAATCAAAGTTGAATGCTGACGACTGATATAACCCGGTAAATATTCCAGCAATTAAAATTCCAGGTCCGGCAATAAACAGATTAGATTTAAATAAAGTATTAATATTAATTTTTATATAGTCGAAAGTTACATTTAAGATTGCGCCAAAATCTCTTACTTTTCTGAATTCGATTTTATTCATCTTCTTCCTCAATTTTTTTAAATATTCTCCTCGGATATATAATGAAATACCAAATTACAAAAGTGAGTGAGCCAAGTATGATGGCTAAACTAAAGTATACCGGCATACCAGTATGACGGGTAACGAATGACTCCAAAAATCCAGCAGTAATAAAGATTGGGACGAGACTTACAACTATCTTTAATCCTTCTTTTGCTCCAATCCTGAAAGATTGAATTCGAGAATAAGTTCCTGGGAAAAGAATGCTGTTCCCCAAAACTAATCCGGCAGCACCTGCTATAATAATAGCTGAGATTTCCAATGTCCCGTGAATCCAGATTACGAGAATTGATTCAAATAATAAATCGTGAATATGAAAAAAGTATTGGAATGCTCCCAGCATAATTCCATTTGACATCAACATCCAACCAGATCCAAATGAAATTAATAATCCAAAAATGAATGCAAAAAATGAAACTCTGATATTGTTAAAAGTTATTCCAAGAAACATATCGACACCGTTCATTTGCTTGTAAACGGCTAATGGATCACCTTTGTCGATATTCTCCAAGGTCATATTAACATAGCTATCGCCCATAATTAATCTTACAAAACCCGAATCACCTGCAGATGAAACTATGCCGATCAACATAGATAAGGTAAATATTGAAAAAGCAATGAAGATTTTTATCCTGTGTTTGTAAAAAAGTAAAGGAGCTTCATACTTCCAGAATTGAACAAATCGTTCTTTTCTTTCTTTTTTACTTTTATAGATTGATTGATGAACTTTTGCTGTAAGTGAATTTAGGTATTGTGTTGTTTTACTGGCTGGATAAAAAGTTCTAGAATATGAAAGATCATCTGTAAGTTCAATAAATAAGTCCGCTAGCTTATCCGGATCAATTTTATCTTTCGCGGAAAGAAATGCTTCAATCTCTTTCCATTTATCTGCATTCTTTTTAAGGAATGTAACTTCTCTCAAACTTCTGCTTTCGGTTATTTTTCGTCATCATAAGTTACGAGCGAATGTACCTCGTATTTCCTTATCTTTTCCCTGCCATTCAGAAAGGAAAGCTCAATAATAAATGATAATTGGACAACTTCACCCCCAAGCTTTTCAACAAGCTTGCAAGCAGCTTCAGCAGTTCCACCGGTTGCTAATAAATCATCGTGAATCAGAACTTTGTCTCCACCACTTATTGCATCTTTATGGATTTCAATTTTATCAAGTCCATATTCAAGCTGATAAGTTTGTGTTTCAGTTTCGCCTGGCAATTTTCCTGGTTTTCTAGCAGGAACAAATCCAGCTTGTAACTCATTAGCCAGCATGGCACCAAATATAAATCCACGGGACTCAATACCTACTACTTTGTCGAATTTCTGATCCTTGCAAAAAGCAAGCAACTGATTGAAAGTTTCGCTGATTGCCACTGGATCTTTTAATAAAGTAGTTATGTCCCGAAACATTATTCCCTTTATCGGGAAATCCCGAATGCTCCGGATATATTTGCGTAAATCTGCAGACATAATTATCCCTATTTTTTA